>MCNG01000125.1_pt1 | contig 25027 bp, 27 predicted proteins | sample 778231 | NCBI WGS metagenome assembly MCNG01 (sample SAMN04296815, study PRJNA304217) | bioreactor metagenome | isolation source: sea sediment enriched with benzalkonium chloride | place: Turkey: polluted region of the Marmara Sea
ATCTGGAGCAATGATGCAGAGCACTTATCTCACCCATGCCCGAGTGGTGTTGCAGGACCGCGTCCTGGAGGACAGCGCCGTGCTGATCGACGATGGCCGCATCGTCGCCATCGAACCCGCCGGCGCGCGCGCGGACCGCGAGATCGACCTGCGCGGCCAGACCTTGCTGCCGGGCTTGATCGACCTGCATTGCGACGCCATCGAAAAGGAAGCCGAGCCGCGTTCGCGGGTGCTGTTCCCGCTGGATTTCGCGGTGGCCCAGGTGGACCGGCGCAATGCCGCGGCCGGCATCACCACGCCTTATCACGCGCTGTCGTTCGCCAACAGCGAATGGGGCGTGCGCAACAACCAGACGGCGGCGGAAGTGGTGCGCACGGTGCGCGCCTTCGGCCAGCACAGCCTGGTCGACAACCGCGTCCATTGCCGCTACGAAGTCACCGACGCGACCTCGGTGGACGTGCTGCGCGCGCTGATGGACGAGGGCGCCGTGGACCTGCTGTCTGTCATGGACCATTCGCCCGGCCAGGGGCAGTTCAAGACGCTGGAATCCTATCTGCAGTACATGATGGGCAACCATGCCATGAGCCGCGAGCAGGCCGAGGAGGCCGCGCAGGCCAAGACGCGCGCCAAGGATGGCGCGGTGGCGCGGGTGGAGGCGCTGCTGTCGCATGCGCAGGGGCTGGGCATTCCGACCGCCAGCCACGATGACGATTCGATCCAGCGCATCGCCACCATGCGCAACCTGGGCGTCGCGATGAGCGAGTTCCCGATCACCCTGGATACCGCGCGCGCCGCGGTATCCTGCGGCCTGCCGACGATTCTGGGCGCGCCCAACGTGCTGCGCGGCCAGAGCCAGAGCGGCTCCATGCGCGCCATCGACGCCATCCGCGCGGGCGTGGCGAGCTGCCTGTGCTCGGACTACCAGCCGTCGGCGCTGATCGCCGCGGCCTACACGGTGGCCGCGCAGACGGACCTAACGCTGCCGCAGGCGGTCGCGCTGGTCACGCTGAATCCGGCGCAGGCTTGCGGCCTGTCCGACCGCGGGCGCATCGCGCCGGGACTGCGCGCGGACCTGGTGGCGGTGGCGCAAGTGGGCACGCAAGCGCTGATCAGCCATACCTGGTCGGCGGGGCGGCTGGTATTCTCGGCGCACTATCCGCCCATGCGCGCGAGCGAAAAACGGACGTCCGAGCAGCAGGCCGTGGCCGCCTGAACCGGTTCCTGGAGAGAGATGTGATGCATCCCATTGTGACGGCCGTGGCCTGCAGCCCGACGCACGGGTTCAGCAAGCCGGTGGTGCCGGCCATCATGCTGTTGCAGGGACTGGGCGTGGAAGGCGACGCCCACATGGGCGTTACGGTCAAGCACCGCTCCCGCGTCAAGGCGGATCCCACCCAGCCCAATCTGCGGCAGGTCCACCTGATCCACGGCGAGCTGCACGACGAGCTGCAGCTCGCCGGCTTCAACGTGGCCGAAGGCACCATGGGCGAGAACATCACCACCCGCGGCATCGACCTGCTGGGCTTGCCGCGCGGGGCGCGCCTGCATATCGGCGCGGACGCCGTGGTCGAGATCACCGGCCTGCGCAATCCCTGCTCCCAGCTCGACAACTACCAGCAGGGCCTGACCGCCGCCGTGCTGGGCCGCCATCCGGACGGCAGCCTGATGCGCCGCGCCGGCGTCATGGGCATCGTCATCGAAGGCGGGGCGGTGAGCGCGGGCGATCCGATCCGGGTGGCGCTGCCGGACCTGCCGCACCTGCCGCTGGAGCGTGTCTGAGATCTGCGTGCGCAGGGGCGATCCGTCGCAAAAACATCACCGGCGGGCGCTGCCGGGAGGCCGCGCATCTGGTTAAATGGCGGGAAAGGCGCGGCCGCGATTTCCGCGGCGCGCCGGCCCTTTTTCCGGAGTTCGCGATGGCACGATTCAATTTCACCCAGGATCCCGAGGAACCCGACCTGTGGGCCGCGGAGAACGTCGCCGCCGGCAAGGGCCGTCCGCCCATCCACGTCATGATCCAGACTGACGGCGAAGAACCCGACGGCAGCGCGTCCAAGGTGGTCAAGGCCATCATCGACGACCTCGACGACCAGATCCTTGCCGCGGCCGAGTTCCTGCTGGAAAACTACTCCTACGAGCACTACAAGAAGCTCGGCCTGGACGACAACCAGCTGCTGCAGGAAGAAACCCCCGAAGCCATGGCCCAGCATGCCGTGCTGCGCGCGCTGTGGCTGTTCGACGAAGACGGCGACGGCTATGAACTGTGGTTCACGCTGCCCTGGGATCCGGTGCATACCTACGACGTGGAGTTCGAGGACGGCGCGCCCGTCTCGTGTTCGGTCAACGACTAGGGCGTATGGCGCCTAGGGCCGTTCCAGTTCGAACTTCGTCGCCTGGCTCTGCCCCAGCGAATCGTCGTAGCGGTACAGCATCTTCAGGGACTTGCCCTTGCGCACCGTGTTGGCCGCGGTGTTCTCAAGCACCACATCGATCTCGCGGCCGACGAATTCTGTGCAGTCGGTATCGGCGCGGGCGCCATCGGGAATGTCCGCGTTCCTGACCTTCAAGCGGAACATCAGTTGCGTCAGTTCCGTGCCGTCGGTGCGGTACTGGCGCATCACCACGGGCAGGTTGGCCACGGTGCCGCCCAGCTCGCAGGAAATGCGGGTCCAGGCGTAGGAGGCGGGCGCGGCGGACATCAGGGCCGCGGCTGCCAGGGCGCAGCGCAGGCTAAGGCGTTTCATGGCATGAGAACTGAGCGCGGCGCCCATGCGTGCCGCGCCGGGATGGGGAGCGCAGGGTTTATATGTTGCTCCCGGCCATGGCGCCGGTCAAGCTGGCGCAAGCCATGAAAAAAACGGGCCATGCGGCCCGTTTTTCATTGCCCGCTGTTTCAGGCGTTCTGGTTTGCAGCCTGGCCCGCAGGGGTTTCCTCGGCTGTGGCGGACTCGGTATCGGCCGTGTCCTCGCGATTGCCTTCCAGCTTGGAGATCACGGCGGTGGCCAGGCTGTTGCCGACCACGTTGGTTGCGGTGCGGCCCATGTCGAAGAACTGGTCGATGCCCATGATCAGCAGCAGGCCGGCTTCGGGCAGATGGAACATCGGCAGGGTCGCGGCCACCACCACGAGCGAGGCGCGCGCCACGCCGGCCATGCCTTTGCTGGTCACCATCAGGACCAGCAACAGCGTCAGCTGCTGCGTAAAGCTCATCTGGATGTTGTAGGCCTGGGCGATGAACAGCACCGCGAAGGACTGGTACATCATCGAACCGTCCAGGTTGAAGGAGTAGCCCAGCGGCAGGACGAAGCCCGAGATGCGCTTGGGCACGCCGAAGCGCGTCAGCGCCTCGATGGTCTTGGGATACGCCGATTCGCTGCTGGCCGTGGAGAACGCCAGCAGCGTGGGCTCCTTGATCAGGCCGCCGAGGCGGAAGGTGGATTTGCCCAGGAACAGGTAGCCCACGGCGAACAGGATGGCCCACAGCAGCGCCAGGCCCAGGTAGAACTCGCCTATCAGCTTGCCGTAGCTGACCAGCACGCCCAGGCCCTCGGTGGTGATGGCGGCGGCCATGGCGGCGAACACGCCGATGGGGGCGAAGCGCATTACATAGTCCGTCACCCGGAACATGATCTTGGCCAGCTCGTCGATCAGGTTGTAGATGGTGTTGTGGCCCTTGCCGCGGATGAAGGACAGGGCCGCGCCGAAGAACAGCGAGAACACCAGGATCTGCAGGATTTCGTTGTTGGCCATGGCCTCGGCGATGCTGCGCGGGAATACGTGCGTGATGAAGGCCTTGAGCGTGAAGTCGCCCGTCTTCAGGCCCGAAGTCAGGCCCGCGTCCGGCAGCGCCAGGTTCATGTGCGCGCCGGGCTGGAAGATGTTGACCAGCGCCAGGCCCAGCAGCAGCGACAGGGCGGAGGCGGCGATGAACCAGACCATGGCGCGCATGCCGATGCGGCCCACGGCGCTGGCGTCGCTCATGCTGGCCAGGCCGGTCACCAGGGTGGCGAAGACCAGCGGGGCGATGATCATCTTGATCATGCGCAGGAAGATGTCGGTGATGAGACTGAAGTACGAGGCGATCTGCAGCGCCTCCTTCTCGTTCTGCGCGTAGTTGTGGCAGAAATAGCCCACCACGATGCCCAGCACCATGGCGATGCCGATGTAACGCGTCAGCTTCTTAGTGTTCATGATCAAAACGGAAAACAGGGATCGCTTGCCTGGCCCGGGAAGGCGGGCGCGCCGGCATGGAGGCGGGCAAGAGGATCCGGAGACGGGATGCCAGGGCGGATCGCGAGGTTGCGGGTTTACCCTTGGGGCGCGATCTTAACGCCGCCCACCTGACACGCAGTTGTCAGGACGGGGACGGATAAGGCGGCTTGCCGGGGAGTGGCTCCGGGGCCGGCGATACCGGAGTTGTATCAATTTGGAACTGCTGCGCTATCGCCCGCCGTCATGCCAGAATGGGCCGATCCCGGCGTGCGCGGCAGCGGCGCGGGGCAACACGAACAACAGGCCCCTGCGCGGGCCGCACAAGGAGACCAGGCAATGCCGAAACGCGAATTGTCCGTGCTGGCGTCCGGATACACCTATCTGGAAGGGCTGCGCTGGCACGAAAGCCGCTTGTGGGCGTCGGACTTCTATACCGAGCAGGTCATCGCCGTGGACCTGGACGGCAAGGTCGAGCAGATCTGCAAGGTGCCGCAGCAGCCGTCCGGACTGGGCTGGCTGCCGGATGGCCGCCTGCTGATCGCGTCCATGAAGGACCGCAAGCTCCTGCGGCGCGAGGCGGACGGGACGCTTGCGGTTCATGCCGACCTGTCGGCGTACGCGGGCGGTCCGGTCAACGACATGGTGGTGGATGCGCAGGGCCGGGCCTACGTGGGCAATTTCGGTTTCGACCTGATGGCGGGCGAGCCGGTCCGCAACACCGGCATCGTGCGCGTGGACCCCGATGGTTCCGTGCGGCAGGTGGCCGACGGGCTGTGCTTTCCCAACGGCTCGTTCATCACGCCGGACGGCAAGACCATGATCGTCAACGAAACCTTCGGCAACCGCATATCCGAATTCGATATCCTGGCCGATGGCGGGCTGGGGCCGCGCCGCGACTGGGCCGATTTCGGCCCCTTGCCGGCCAGCGGCGATCTGGGCGTGCTGATCGCCGCCTCCGCCATCGGGCCGGACGGCGGCGCGCTGGACGCGGAAGAGGCCCTGTGGGTGGCGGACGCCATCGGCAAGCGCATCGTGCGCGTGGCGCGCGGCGGCAAGATCCTGGAGCAGATCGACACTGGCGAGTTCGGCATCTTCGCGGCCGCCCTGGGCGGGCCGGACGGCCGGACCCTGTTCATGGCGGCCGCGCCGGACTTCATCGAGGCCAACCGCCGGGCCAAGCACGAAGGCTGCATCCTGATGACCCGGGTGGACGTGCCGCACGCCGGCAGGCCGTAGACGCGGCGGTTCCTGGCGCGGCGCAAGCCGCCGCGCCATCGGTCCTTCGGGCGAGCCGAAGGCTGGTCTGAGCCTTTCGTACTCATCTGAATGGACCGGATACGGGCGGTTGCAAGACCTTTCGTCGAATCCCCCGTAAAATCACCCCATTCAGCAAGTCTTCAATCATCTTTCAATAGACAGTACCTAAGGAGGACCACTCATGGCCCTAGTCTCCATGCGCCAGTTGCTCGACCACGCCGCCGAGCACGGCTACGGCATTCCCGCTTTCAACGTCAACAACCTGGAACAGGTCCAGGCCATCATGGAAGCCGCTGCGGAGACCGACAGCCCGGTGATCATGCAGGCCTCGGCCGGCGCGCGCAAGTACGCGGGCGAAGGCTTCCTGAAGTACCTGATCCAGGCCGCCGTGGAATCCTACCCGCACATCCCCGTGGTCATGCACCAGGACCATGGCCAGTCGCCCAAGATCTGCCAAGGCGCCATCGACCTGGGCTTCTCCAGCGTCATGATGGACGGTTCGCTCAAGGAAGACGGCAAGACCATCGCCGATTACGACTACAACGTCGAAGTGACCAAGAAGGTCGTGGACACCGCCCACAAGCTGGGCGTGACGGTCGAAGGCGAACTGGGCTGCCTGGGTTCCCTGGAAACCATGGAAGGCGACAAGGAAGACGGCCACGGCGCCGACGGCAAGCTGACCATGGACCAGCTGCTGACCGACCCGGAACAAGCCGCCGACTTCGTGCGCCGCACGCAGCTGGACGCCCTGGCCATCGCCATCGGCACCAGCCACGGCGCCTACAAGTTCACGCGCAAGCCCACCGGCGACATCCTGTCGATCTCCCGCATCAAGGAAATCCACGCCCGCCTGCCCAACACCCACCTGGTGATGCACGGTAGCTCCAGCGTGCCGCAGGAACTGCTGGCCGAGATCCGCGAATTCGGCGGCAACATGAAGGAAACCTACGGCGTGCCCGTCGAGGAAATCCAGGAAGCCATCAAGTACGGCGTGCGCAAGATCAATATCGACACCGATATCCGTCTGGCCATGACCGGCGCGATCCGCCGCTTCTTCGCTGAAAACCCGGAAAAGTTCGACCCGCGCGAATACCTGAAGCCGGCCCGCGCCGCCGCCAAGGCCATCTGTGTGGCTCGCTACACCGAATTCGGCACCGCCGGCAACGCCAGCAAGATCAAGGCCCTGCCGCTGACCGAAATCGCCGCGCAGTACGCCTCGGGCAAGCTGGCTCAAGTGGTGCAGTAAGCAAGGCTTCGGGTTCGACGCCTGCCGAGGCGTCCGGCCCTCGAGCGCAATGAAGAGCGGTCCGCGCATGCGGACCGCTTTTTTTTGCCTGCGCCGCGGCTAGGGCGCAGGCGAGTTGCGGGGGAAGTGCGGCACGCTCCGGTCCACGTGATGCCAGGACGGGGCCGAGTCGGTCCAGAGGCTGGCGCGGAACGCCTCCGGATCGTCCAGCGACCCGGCCCGAACGATGTCATAGCCCATGCCCGCCGAATTGCCGAACAGCGGGGTGCCGCAGTCCGCACAGAAGCTGCGCATCACGATATGGCCGGATTCGCCCCGATAGCGGTGCTCCTTGGGGCTGCCGCGCAACAGCGTGATGGAGCCGGTCGGGAAAATCAATGCATGGGCCGGGGCGCCGCCGCTGGAATACTGGCAGTCCCGGCAATGACAGTTGGCCGCCGTGATCGGTTCATCGGTGATGGCGTAGCGGACGGCGCCGCACTGGCAACCGCCGGTCAGGTGCACCTGCGCGTCGGCGTGGGCGCTGCGTTTGGGGGAAGCATCCTGCATACGACTCTGTCTCCGGGCTTGGGGTCAGCGCCGTGACGCCAGAGGCGGCCGGCGCGCATCATATAGGAGGCCAGAGCCTAACCCGGCCATTGGGCGGCGTCGAGGGGAGGCCCGGCAAAACCTGCCCATTTGCAGTAACCTATGCGCTTCGCAAGACCCGTGCGCGCCGCGCCGGCCTTGCCCGCGGTTCCCGGATTCCGTTCTACTTCCCGCCCTGGCGTCTGCCCGAGGCGGGAATCTTCATTATTGCCATAGGCCATTCCCGTGACTTCTGCTTTGCATCAATCCAGCATCAAGTCCTTGCCGCTGCTGGGCCGCGGTAAGGTGCGCGACATGTACGCGGTGGGCGACGACAAGTTGCTGATCGTCGCATCGGATCGCATCTCCGCGTTTGACGTGATCCTTGACGACCCCATCCCCGGCAAGGGACAGGTGCTGACCGAACTGACCGAGTTCTGGCTGCAGAAGCTGGCCCACATCCTGCCGAACCACTCCACCGGCATCAAGGCCGAAGACGTGGTGGCGCCGGACGAAGTCGACCAGGTGCGCGGCCGCGCCGTGGTGGTCAAGCGCTTGAAGCCCATCCTGGTGGAAGCGGTGGCCCGCGGCTACCTGATCGGCTCAGGCTGGAAGGACTATCAGGCCACCGGCGCCGTCTGCGGCATCAAGCTGCCCGCCGGTCTGCAACAGGCCAGCCAGCTGCCCGAACCCATCTTTACGCCCGCTGCCAAGGCCGAATTCGGCATGCACGACGAGAACGTGGACTTTGCCCACGTGGTCAAGGAAGTCGGCCAGGAAATGGCCGAACGCATCCGCGACGTGACCCTCAAGCTGTACGCCGAAGCCGCCAAGTTCGCGGCCACCAAGGGCATCATCATCGCCGACACCAAGTTTGAATTCGGGCTGGACGACGACGGCACGCTGTACCTGATGGACGAAGTGCTGACGCCGGACTCCTCGCGCTTCTGGCCGGCCGACGGCTACCGCGTGGGCATCAGCCCCCCGTCGTTCGACAAGCAGTTCGTGCGCGACTGGCTGGAAACCCAGACCTGGGACAAGACCCCGCCCGCGCCGCGTCTGCCGCAGGACGTGCTGGAAAAGACCGCCGCCAAGTACCGCGAAGCCCTGGACCGCCTGGTCGCCTGAACGCTTCCGGCCAAGGAAAACCCGCTCCTAGGGCGTCCGGATGAGGAAAATCCGGACCGCACTTCGGTTTTGTGAGCTAGGGTTCTTGAGCCGCCGGCGTCCGGACTGCGGGATTCCGATGCTCGCCCCGGTGGGGCTGCGCTTCGGATCCCTCCGTCCGGCCACCGGCTCACGGCATCTGCCCATGAACGGGCCTGAAACCAATGCATTAGGCGACTCTCAGCCGAGGCTGCCCGGAGCCATCCGAAGCGCAGCCCCATTGGGGCGAGCATCGGAATGGCGCAGGGCGGCCTCGGCGGCTAAAGGACTCTGACATCCGCAAGCTGGAGGCCTTGCCGCTCCGCACTTCGGTTTTGGGAGGCAGGGTTCTTGAGCCGCCGGCGTCCGGACTGCGGGATTCCGATGCTCGCCCCGGTGGGGCTGCGCTTCGGATCCCTCCGTCCGGCCACCGGCTCACGGCATCTGCCCATGAACGGGCCTGAAACCAATGCATTAGGCGACTCTCAGCCGAGGCTGCCCGGAGCCATCCGAAGCGCAGCCCCATTGGGGCGAGCATCGGAATGGCGCAGGGCGGCCTCGGCGGCTACAGAACCCTGGCATCCGCAAGCTCGAAGCCCTGCCGCTCCGCCCCCCGAAAGTGCTTGCCTACAAGGGTTGTCAGGGCTTTCGATAGGATTTATTGCGAATTGTGACGTTATAATTCCCGGCTGCTTGCATGGGGACGTTCCCCAGAAAGGAGCTCCCAGCATGGTAATGATGTTGCCTTTCCTGACTGGCCTGATCGCGGTGTGGTTCGGCATGCTAGGCCGGCGCCGCCCCTGCGTGACCTTCTGGCTGCTGACGCTGGCGCTGTTCGCCGCCTGGTGCCAGTACCACATGACCAGCCCGCTGGCCTTGTCGTTCTGAGGGCGGGGCGATGATCTTCTCTCGCAATCCCGCGCGCGGCTCGCGCATCCTGAACGGCCTGGCGCTGCTGGGCGTCACCGGCGCCCTGGGCATGGCCTTCTTCTGGCAGATCGCCTACGACGAGTTGCCTTGTCCGCTGTGCCTGTTGCAGCGCGTGGCGCTGTTGCTTGCGGGCGTGGGCTTTTTGCTGAACATGCGGCTAGGGCCTTCGCCCATGCACTATGCGATGAGCATCGCGGCCGCATTGGGCGGCATGCTGGCCGCGGGCCGGCAGGTGCTGCTGCACATCGCGCCGGGCGATCCGGGCTATGGCTCGCCGCTGCTGGGCCTGCACTTCTACACCTGGGCGTTCATCGCCTTTGCCGCCATTATCGTGTTCTGCGCGCTGATGCTGACGATCGACCGCAAGTGGGGCGACAACATGCTGCGCAAGCCCGTGTCGGTGCTGGGCGTGCTGGTCATGGCCCTGTTTTTCCTGATGGCGCTGGCCAATGTGGGCAGCACCACGCTGGAGTGCGGTTTCGGGCCCTGCCCGGACAACCCCGCCAGCTATCAGTGGCTGGATTCCGCCGCCGCCACATAGCCCCGCGCTCGCGCCGGGTAAAATACCGGGTTTCGCGGCATCCGTCCGCGGTCCTTTGACTTTCCGCGGCCTTGCGCCGCGGTCTCAACTCTACGACACCGGTTATGACAGCCAAGACTTCCGCAGCGGCAGAGGCCACCCCCGTGGTGGGCGTGATTATGGGTTCTTCCAGCGATTGGGAGGTCATGAAGCACGCGGTCACCATGCTGGAGGACTTCGGCGTTCCCCACGAGGCGCGCGTGATTTCCGCGCACCGCATGCCGCAGGACATGGCTGAGTACGGCGCCGAGGCGCATGCGCGCGGCCTGCGCGGCATCATCGCCGGCGCCGGCGGCGCGGCGCACCTGCCGGGCATGATGGCGGCGCTGACCGAAGTGCCGGTGTTCGGCGTGCCGGTGCCGTCCAAGTACCTGCGCGGCGAGGACTCGCTGCTGTCCATTGTGCAGATGCCCAAGGGCGTGCCGGTGGCCACGTTTGCGATCGGCGAAGCCGGCGCCGCCAATGCGGCGCTGCACCTGATCGCCACCCTGGCGGGCACGGATGCCGGCTTGCACAAGAAACTGGTGGCGTTCCGCGCGCGCCAGACGCAAGCCGCGCGCGACATGAAGGTTCCGCCCGAGGCCTGATCAGAATGACTCAATCGACTGCTTTCATGATTGCCCCCGGCGGCTGGCTGGGTTTGTTGGGCGGCGGCCAACTGGGCCGCATGTTCTGCCACGCGGCCCAGAGCCTGGGCTACAAGGTCGCGGTGCTGGATCCGGCCGCCGAATGCCCGGCGGGCATGGTGGCCGACCTGCACATCCAGGCGGCCTATGACGACGAGGCCGGCCTCGAGCGCCTGGCCCATGCCTGTCAGGCCGTCACCACCGAATTCGAGAACGTGCCCGCGGCCAGCCTGCGCACGCTGGCCACGCGCTGCCGCGTCAGCCCGGCGGCCGACGCCGTGGCCATCGTGCAGGACCGCATCGCCGAAAAGACCTTCATCGCCGCGCAGGGCATCCCGGTGGCGCCGCACGCCGCCATCCGCAGCGAGGCCGACCTGCGCGCCGCGCCGCAGAACCTGTTCCCGGGCATCCTGAAAGTCGCCCGCCTGGGTTACGACGGCAAGGGCCAGGCCCGCATCGACACGCGCGAGGAAGCGCTGGCCGCCTTCGCCGAATTCGGCGGCGTGGCCTGCGTGCTGGAAGCGCTGATGCCGCTGGATTACGAGATTTCCGTGGTCCTGGCGCGCGGCTTTGACGGCGCCAGCGTGGTGTTCCCGGTGGCGCGCAACGTGCACCGCGACGGCATCCTGGCGGTGTCGACCGCCGCGCCCGTGCAGCAGGACGCGGCCCACGCCGAACGCCAGGCCCGCGCCACGCAGGCCGCGCAAGCGATCGCGCAGGGCCTGGGCTACCACGGCGTGCTGTGCGTGGAGTTTTTCGTGCTCAAGGATGGCAGCCTGATCGTCAACGAGATCGCGCCGCGTCCGCACAATAGCGGCCACTACACCATGGACGCCTGCCTGACCAGCCAGTTCGAGCAGCAGGCGCGCGCCATGGCTGGCCTGCCGCTGGGCGGATCCGATCTGCTGGCGCCCGCCGTCATGCTGAACATCCTGGGCGACATCTGGTATCCGTCGGCCACCGCCACGGCGCAGCGCGAACCCGATTGGGCCGCCGCGCTGGCCGTGCCCACCGCCAAGCTGCACCTGTACGGCAAGCGCGAAGCGCGCCGCGGCCGCAAGATGGGCCACATCACGATCGTGGCGCCTACCCTGCAGCAGGCCCGCGACGACGCCGCCCGCGTGGCGGCGGCGCTGGGCATGCAGGCTCCCGAGTAAAGCGCGGACGCCATGACTTCCTTGCCCCCGTCTGCTTCCGCCAGCGCCGCGGAGATCGCCCAGGCCGCGCAGCGCATGCTGGACGGCGAGTTGGCCGCATTCCCCACCGAGACCGTCTACGGCCTGGGCGCGGACGCGGAGAACCCGCAGGCGGTCGCCAAGATCTATGCCGCCAAGGGCCGGCCTTCCAACCATCCCGTCATCGTGCACATCGCGCCGCAAGGCGATTTGTCGTACTGGGCGGCGGAAGTGCCGCAAGAGGCGCGCCTGTTGATCGACGCGTTCTGGCCCGGTCCGCTTACGCTGATCCTCAAGCGCGCGCCGCACATCGTCGACACGGTCAGCGGCGGCCAGGACAGCATCGGCATCCGCTGCCCCTCGCATCCGGTGGCGCAGGCGCTGCTGGCGGCGTTTGCCGCGGGCAAGCCTAACGGGCAGGGCGGCGTCGCGGCGCCGTCGGCCAACAAGTTCGGCCAGGTGTCGCCGACGCGCGCCGAGCACGTGCGCAGCGAGTTCCCCGAGGAAGTCGCGGCCGGCATGCCGGTGCTGGAAGGCGGCGCTTCGGATGTAGGCATCGAATCCACCATCCTCGACCTGTCGCGCCTGGACCGCGGCGCCGGCCCCGTGCTGCTGCGTCCCGGCCACATCAGCGCCGCGCAGATCGAAGCGGTGCTGGGCGTGCAGGTCTTCGCGCCCGACGCCGCCGCGCCGCGCGCCTCGGGCACGCTGAAGGCGCACTACGCGCCGCGCACGGCACTGGAGCTGGCCTCGGACGCGCGCCTGCGGGACGTGGTGCAGGGGCAGGGCCTGCCCGAGGGCAAGGTCGTGGTGGTCGCCTACGGCGATCGGCCCGATGCGCTCGACGGGCGGGTGCAGTGCAGGGCGTGCCCGCCGATCCGGCGCGCTATGCGCAGGCGCTCTACGGGCTGTTGCGCGACCTGGACAAGCAGGGCTACGCCCGCATCATTGTGCAGGCGCCGCCTGCCACCGATGACTGGCACGCGGTCAACGACCGCATCGGCCGCGCCGCCGCCGCCTTCACGCTGGACACGACGGATCTGTGAGGCTCGAGCCTCACGCCGCCAGGAACTCCCCGATCCGCTCCACCGCCTGCCGTAACGGCGGCAGGAAATCTTCCGTCAGCCGGTTCAGCGGCACCCGCGCCGCCTTGACGCTGACGTTGACCGCGCCGCAGGCCTTGCCGCTGGCCGAGCGCACCGCCACGGAAATGGCGCGCACGTTCAGTTCCAGCTCCTGGTCGACGACGGCGTAGTCCTGCTCGCGGATGCGGGCGAGTTCCGCGCGCAGCCCGTCTTCGGAGACGATCGTGAATTCGGTGTACGGCTGCAGCTCGGTCGCGGCGAAGTAGCGGGCCAGCGCCGGTTCCGGCAACTGCGCCAGCAGCACCCGGCCGATGGAGGTGCAATACGCCGGCAGCCTGCTGCCCAGCCCCATCGAGGTCGCCAGCAGGCGGGTGACCTCGGAGCGCGCCAGGTACAGCATTTCGTGGCTTTCCATGATGGCCAGCGCGCAGGTTTCGTTGATCGTGGCGCTCAGTTCTTCCAGCACCGGCTGCGCCAGCGAGACGAAGGGCGTGGACGAGAAATAGGCGTAGCCCAGGCCCAGGATGCGCGGGGTCAGCACATAGAGCCTGCCCTGCTGTTCGGCGATGCCCAGCAGGATCAGCGTGTGCAGGCAGCGCTGCACCACGGCGCGCGGCAGGCCGGCGCGGCGGCTCAGTTCGGCTGCGGTCTGCGGATGGCGGCGCGTGCCGAAGGCGCGGATCACATGCAGGCCGCGCGCCAGCGTCAGCATGTAGTCCGGATCGCCGCGCAGCTGGTCGGGGTGATCTTCCGCCGCGAGCGGCGCGGCATAGCCGGGCGGGGGAAGATTGGGCCGCATCAGGCTGCGCGCAGTGGCGCGCCGGTGCGCGCCTGTAGGGCTGAGAGGGTCATGCCGTCGATCATATCCCGAACCAGCAGCCCGCCAGGCGTGACCTCGATGACGGCCAGGTCGGTATAGATGCGGTCCACCACGCCGGCGCCCGTCAGCGGATAGGTGCAGCGGTCGACGATCTTGGGTTCGCCGCTTTTGCTGTTGTGTTCCATCATGATGTAGACGCTGCGCGCGCCCACCGCCAGGTCCATGGCGCCGCCCACGGCCGGCGCTTCTCCCGGCTTGGCCAGCGACCAGTTGGCCAGGTCGCCGTTGGCGGCGACCTGCATGCCGCCCATGACGCAGATGTCCAGATGGCCGCCGCGCATCATCGCGAACGAATCCGCATGATGAAAGTACGCGCCGCCCTCGAGCAGGGTCACGGGCTGCTTGCCGGCGTTGATCAGGTCCAGGTTGATGTCGGCCTCGGCGGGCGGCGGGCCCATGCCCAGGATGCCGTTTTCGCTGTGCAGCACGATCTCGCGGCCGGCCGGCAGGTGGGCGGCCACCAGCACCGGCATGCCGATGCCCAGGTTGACATAGCTGCCGTCGGGTATGTCCTGGGCCAGGCGGCGCGCCATGGCTTCGCGGGTCAGGGGTTGGAACATGCGGATTCCTTTGCGGTTCGGCCAGCCCTAGCTGGAAAAGGCGGCGTTGGCGACCTGGGTGACGCGCTTGACGAAGATGCCCGGCGTCACCACGGCTTCGGGCGAGAGCTCGCCCAGCGCGACCTTGGCGCGCACCTGCACGATGGCGGTCTTGGCCGCCATGCACATGACGGGCCCGAAGTTGCGCGCGCTCTTGTTGTAGGTGAGGTTGCCCCAGCGGTCGGCCAGGTCGGCCTTCACCAGCGCGAAGTCGCCGTGCAAGGGGTGTTCGAAGACGTGGCCGCGGCCGTCGATCATGCGCGTTTCCTTCCCGCGCGCCAGCTCGGTGCCGTAGGCCGTGGGCGTGTAGAACCCGCCCAGGCCGGCGCCCGCCGCCCGCAGGCGTTCGGCGATGGTGCCTTGCGGCACGCATTCCAGTTCGATGCGGCCCTGGCGGTAGAACTCGTCGAAGACCCAGGAGTGCGAGGCCTTCGGAAACGAGCAGATCACCTTGCGCACGCGGCCAGCCTTGATCAGCGCGGCCAGGCCGGTTTCGTGGTTGCCGGCGTTGTTGCTGACCACGGTGAGTTCGCGCGCGCCCTGCGCGATCAGCGCGTGGATCAGTTCGGTGGGCATGCCGGCGCCGCCGAAGCCGCTGATCAGCACGGTGGCGCCGTCGTGGACGTCCGCGACGGCTGTTTCTGGGGTGTCGTAGAACTTGTCGATCATGGCGGGGCTCCTGCGCGCTCAGTCCACGGTGATGCGCGCCTGCTTGATGATCCCGGCGTAGCGGGTCGAGTCCGTCTTCATCAGCTCGGCGAATTGCGCGGTGGTGCCGCTGGCCGGCAGAAAGCCCGCGTCCAGGAATTTCTGCCTGACGTCGGGTTCCTTGACGATCTCGCTGATCTCGCGCGCCATGCGGTCCACGATAGCCGCGGGCGTGCCGGCCGGCGCCATCAGCCCGGCCCACGAGCCGGTGACGAAGCCGGGCAGGCCGGCTTCCTCCATGGTCGGGATCGAAGGCTCGGTCGGCCAGCGCGCCTTGCCGGTGAATGCCAAGGCCTTCAGCCGGTTCTGTTTGACGTACTGCATGGGCACGAGGATCGGGTCGAACACCATGGATACCCGGCCGCCCAGCAGGTCGGCCAGGATGGGCGCGCTGCCCTTGTAGGCCACGTGCGTCATCGTGATCTTGCTTTGCAGCGCGAAGTCGGCGCCGGTCAGGTGCGCGCTGGAACCGTTGCCGCTGGAGGCGTAGGTGAGCTTGTCCGGATTCTTGCGGGCATAGTCGACCAGTTCGGCCACCGTCTTCACGGGAATGTCCTGGGCCACGAACAGGAACAGGGGCAGGTCCGCCATCTGCACCACCGGCGTCAGGTCGGCGGGTTTGTAGCCCAGCTTGTACAGGTGGAAATTGATGATGTAGGCCGGAAGAATGGACAGGAAGGTGTAGCCGTCCGGCTCGGCCTTCGCCGCGATGGCCGAGCCCACGCTGCTGTTGGCGCCGGGGCGGTTCTCGATGATGATGGTCTGCTTCAGGCGCGGGCCGAGCTTGTCCATCACGATGCGGGTGACGATGTCGGTCGAGCCGCCGGGCGTGTACGGCACGATGATCTTGATCGGCTTGCTGGGCCAGTCATCCGCCGCATGGACGGCGCCGGCCGCCAGCCCGGCCGCGGCCAGGGTCGCGCCCAGCAGGGTTTTGAGAGTGCTGCGGCGGGACGGCAAAGTGCTTGCATATGCCATGGGTTGGTCTCCTCCATGAGTCGGCCGCTGGCGAGAGCGCGGCCGTTATTGTCGGGATTGCGGCGCCGGCAGCGGCGGGCCCGGGACGCGAAAAAAAGTATGGCATCAGGGCCTGCGGGGATCACGGCTTGGCGAGCGGATAAAGTTCGGTGACCGGACAGCTCTGCAATCTGTTGGAACGGCGGCCTGCCTGCGGGTTTCCACTAGGCGCCTTCGCGTTGTTCACGCCGTGGACATGGCTTAATCTGGCGGCCGGCCCAGTAAGGCAGGGCTCGGTTTCAACCGCAGCCGGCTTACAAGCCGGCGCGGGCATCCATCTCAGGAGAAGCGATCATGAAGCGGTCCATCTTGTTTGCAGCCGGCGCCTTGGCCCTGGCTTGCGCATCCCAGGCGGCGGTGGCGGGGCCCACCCTCGATGCCGTGAAGAAAAAAGGATTCGTGCAGTGCGGCCTGACCGACGGCGTATCCGGTTTTTCGGCCACCAACAGCAAGGGCGAATGGGAAGGCATGGACGTGGACATCTGCCGCGCGGTCGCGGCGGCGGTGTTCGGTGATCCGACCAAATTCAAGGGCACGCCGCTGTCCACGCAGCAACGCTTCACCGCGCTGCAATCTGGCGAAGTGGACGTGCTGCTGCGCACCGTCACGCTGACGCAGACCCGCGATACCTCGCTGGGGCTCGCCGCTGTGGCCGCCAGTTTCTACGACGGCCAGGGCATCCTGGTGAACAAGAAGCTGGGCGTGAAAAGCGCCAAGGAGCTCAACGGCGCCACGGTCTGCGTGCAGCCCGGCACCACCACCGAGCTCAACCTGGCCGACTGGTTCCGCACCAACAACATCGAGTTCAAGCCGGTGGTGATCGACAAGGTGACCGAAGTCGTGCGCGCCTTCGAGTCGGGCCGCTGCGACGCCTTTACCGACGACTCCTCGCAACTGGCCGCCGTGCGCGCCACCCAGGTCGCCAAGCCGGACGACTACGAGATCCTGCCGGAGCGCTTCTCCAAGGAGCCGCTGGGCCCCATGGTGCGCCAGGGCGACGAGAACTGGCTGGGCATCGTGCGCTGGACGCTGTTCGCGTTGATGGAAGCCGAGGAATACGGCATCACGCAGAAGAACGTGGACGAAATGTTGAAGAGCAAGAACCCCAACGTCTTGCGCATCCTGGGCGTGACGCCGGGGGCGGGCAAGAACATGGGGCTGGATGAAAAATGGGCCTACAACGCCATCAAGGCGGTGGGCAACTACAGCGAAGTGTTCGAGCGCAACGTCGGCAAGGACAGCAAGCTCGGCCTGCAACGCGGCACCAACGCGCTGTGGAACAACGGCGGCGCCATGTATCCCTGGCCGATCCGCTAAGGTTCGCGCCCGTCAAGACGGCCCGGTAACCCGGGCCGTTTTTTATGGCATCGCCACGCGATACGCATGAACCGTAATGCGGTACGCTATGCGCTTTCCACCGGACGCCCCATTACGCGCCATGACGCAGACCCGCAACGCCGAGGATTCCCCATTGTTCATCGCCGCGCTGGCGCGCGGCGTTTCTGTCCTGCGCGCCTTCAGCGAGGGCCAGCCCGCCATGACCTTGCCGGAACTGGCGGAAGCGACGGGACTGAGCAAGAGTTCGGTGCAGCGCTTCACCCACACGCTGTGGACCCTGGGCTATCTGCGCAAGGATCCCGTGAGCAAGAAGTTTTCGCTGGGGCCCTGGTCGCTGGAGCTGGGCATGAAGTACGTGCAGACCAGCCCGCTGGTGCTGGGCGGCAATCCCTTCCTGCACACGCTCAACCGCAACAGCCAGGAAACCTGCAGCCTGGCCGAGCCCGACGGCTTGGACATGGTCTACGTGGCGCGCTTTGCCACCCACAAGGAAATGTTCGTGAACATGCCGGTGGGCATGCGCTTGCCGCTGTATTGCACGGCGGCAGGTCGGGCGGTGCTGGCCAGGCTGGATCCCGGCGTCGCGCGCGATTTCCTGGAACGCTGCGACCGCAAGGCTTACACGGCCGCCACCATCACCAGCATGGACGAGCTCCTGGCCGAGCTGGAGTTTGCCCGCCGCCATGGCTATGCGCGCTCCAACGGCGAGTTCTACCCGGGCGACATCACGGTCAGCGCCGCGGTACTCGATGCGGGTGGCACGCCGGTAGGGGCGGTCAACGTGTCGGTCCCGTCCAGCCGCTGGTCGTTCGACCAGGCGCAGGCAGTGTTTGGTCCGCAAGTGGTGGAAACGGCGCACGCCATCAGTGCGTCGCGCACGCTGGGGCGGTCGCGCCCCTTCTATGAGATGGAGCCGCCAGGCGGCGCGCTGCGCGACGCGATGCCGTTCGCGGGCGACGAGGTCTGATTCCGCGGCGGGCAGGGCGCAGGCGCCTCGCGCCTGCGTGCCTTTTATTCATACTGATTTAGTCGGATATAAAACAACCGATTAGGGGAAACTCCCTAATTGGCTGGATGCTTGTACGCGCGCTACTCTTATTTCGACACGTTCATATCGCACAGCGATTTGATTGAATCTAAATAGTGATCCCGATCTTGTCCATGACAGCGGGTCGTCACACAGGAGCCGAGTTGTGCAGCAGCCAGCCGAAGTCCGTTTTCATCCCGTCGCCGGGTTCATGGGCCTGCCTTCCGCACGCGCCGCCGGCACGGGGGCCGCACGCGCCTGCGTGGTGGGCATCCCCTTCGATTGCGGCACGCATCCGTTCCGGGTGGGTTCGCGCCAGGGGCCGGACGCGATCCGCGAGCAGTCCAGGCTGCTGCGTCCGGTCGACATCTTCCGGCGCCACGGCATCGACAATCCGCCGGAATTCCTGCGCGCGATCGATGTGGGCAATGTGGCCTGCCATCCGGGCGATCCGGACGCCTCCTATCCGCTGATCGAGGCCGGCATCGGCGCCATCCTGGATTCGGGCGCCATACCGATTTCCATGGGGGGCGATGGCGCGGTCACGCTGCCGCAGCTGCGCGCCGTGGCGCGCCGCCATCCGGATTTCGTGGTGCTGCATTTCGATTCGCACACCGACACCTATCCCATCCCTGGCTACAACACGGCCACCACGTTCACGCGCGCCGCCGAAGAGGGGCTGCTGGACGTGGCCTCCAGCTTCCACGTGGGCACGCGCGGCAGCTCCTTCATGCCGGGGGTGCTGGAGTTCGGGCGCGAGGTCGGCTACACGATCCTGCCTTACGACGATTTCGACCAGGACCAGAAGGGCGCGCTGGAACAGATCAAGCAGCGCATCGGCCAGCGTCCGGTGTACCTGTGCTTTGACATGGACATCTTCGACCCCTCCTGCGCGCCGGGCGTGTGCACGCCGGAATGGGGCGGGCTCTCGGCCAAGGAAGGGCTGGCGCTGCTGCGCCAGCTCGCGGGCCTGAACTTCGTGGCGTTCGACGTGAACACCGTGTCGCCGCCGCAAGACGTGCAGGGGGCCACGGCTTTCCTGGCGGCCACCGTCATGCAGGAATTCTGCGCGCTGGCGGCGGTGGCGGTGCAGCAGTATCCGCAGGGGCGTCCGGCCTGAGCCGGCAGCGCCACGCCGATAACTTCATTCAAGGGGAAAACGATGAAATTCAAATCCATCCTGTTGGGCCTGGCTGCCGCCAGCCTGCTGGTCCATGCCGGCGCGCAGGCGCGCACGCTGGACGAGATCCGCGCGGACCAGAGCTTGAACGTGGTCACCACGGCGTCCGCGCCGCCGCACGGCTTCAAGAATCCGAAGTCGAACCAGCTGGAAGGCATCATGGTGGACGTGGCCGCGGCCGTGGCCAAGCACCTGAAGGTGTCGGACAAGCTATCCGATGTGCCGTTCTCCGGCTTGATTCCGACGCTGACCTCGGGCCGCGCCGACGTCATGTCGGCGCCGCTCTTCATCACCGAGGAACGCGCCCGCGCCATCGATTTCTCGGCGCCGGTCTATGAATGGGGCGAGGGCATCGTGGTCAGCGACAAGGCCGACAAGAAGTACGCCAAGTTCGAAGACATGAAAGGCCAGCGCGTCGGCGTGCTGGTGGACTCGGTGCAGTTCAACATGATCAAGGACATGCCCGGCACCAAGGTGTCGACGTACCAGGACTATTCCACGCTGCTGGCCGACGTGCGCGCTGGCCGCATCGACCTGGGCATCGTGGACCCGCCCAGCATCATCTACCAGATCAAGACCAAGAACATCCCCGGCGTGAAGCTCGACACCGGCTATCAGCCGCAGCGCAAGTGGCAGGTCGGCATGGCGGTGCAGAAGGGCAACGCCGCATTGCTGGAGGCGGTCAACGGCGCGCTGGCCCAGATGAAGCAGAACGGCGAGCTTGCCGCCATCGGGCAGAAGTGGGGCGTGGCCGACCTGATGAGCAAATGACGCCACAACGGCACGGATAAGGAGCACGACTTGGATCTCGCGACCCTGCGCATGTACCTGACCCCCCTCGCCGAGGGCACGGTCTGGACCCTGGCGCTGTTCTTCTCTTCGGCATTCCTGGCGGTGGCCCTGGGCCTGGTCGTCTGTCTGTGCCGCCTGTCGCCGTCGCGGCTGCTCAGCCGCGGCGCGCGTTTCTACATCGATGTGATACGCGGCACGCCGCTGCTGCTGCAGCTGTTCTACATCTACTACGGCCTGCCCGAAATGGGCGTGGTCATCAACGGCTTCGTTGCCGGCGTGCTGGGCCTGACGCTGAACTTCGGCGCCTATCTGGCCGAGCTTTTCCGCAGCGGCATCCAGTCCGTGGACAGCGGCCAGTACGAGGCGGCGCGCGCGCTGGGCCTGGGCAAGGTGCAGCGGCTGCGCCGCATCGTGCTGCCGCAGGCCTTGCGCACCGTGTTCCCGGCGCTGGGCAACTACGCGCTGGTGCTGATCAAGGAAACCTCGCTGGTGGCCGTCATCAGCGTCTACGAGCTGATGCGCGCGGGCGAAATGCTGGCGGGCGCCACCTTCCAGGCGCTGACCGTCTACACCATGGTGGGCGTCATCTACTTCGCCATGTGCAGCGTGCTGTCCTACGTGTTCCGCCGTTCCGAAAAGCGCCTGACCGTGCCGGGCTACTGGAGCGGCGCCGGCGAAAACCATGACATTTCCAAGGCCTGATGCGATGGATGGATTGAACTACGCCGCCCCTATCATCACGATGCAGGGCGTATGCAAATGGTATGGCGACTTCAAGGTGCTGGACGAGCTGGCGCTGGAGGTGCTGCCGGGGGAAAAGCTGATCCTGTGCGGGCCGTCCGGCTCCGGCAAGTCCACCACCATCCGGCTCTTGAACCGGCTCGAGGAACACCAGCAGGGCCGCATCGTCGTCGACGGCATCGAACTGAACGACGACCTGAAGAACATCGAGCGCATCCGCGCCGAGGTTGGCATGGTGTTCCAGCATTTCAACCTGTTTCCGCACCTGACCGTGCTGGACAACTGCACGCTGGCGCCGATGCTGGTGAAGGGCGTGCCGCGCGAGGAAGCCGAGGCCCGCGCCATGGAATACCTGGAACGGGTCAAGATCCCGCAGCACGCGTCCAAGTATCCGGGCCAGCTGTCCGGCGGCCAGAAGCAGCGCGTGGCGATCGCGCGCGCCCTGTGCATGCGGCCCAAGATCATGCTGTTCGACGAGCCCACCTCCGCGCTGGACCCCGAGATGGTCAAGGAAGTGCTGGACACCATGGTGGCGCTGGCGCGCGATGGCATGACCATGGTGTGCGTGACGCATGAAATGGGTTTCGCGCGCGAGGTCGGCGATCGCGTGGTCTTCATGGACCAGGGCGCCATCGTCGAAGCCGACACGCCGGACAATTTCTTCCGCGCGCCGCGCACCGAACGCGCGCAGGCCTTCCTGGGGCAGATACTGGGTTGACCGGGGTATTCAAATTCCGTTTGGCGGAACCTGCGGAATGGTTCCATGACGGCGGCCTGAAATGGCTCTAGCCGGTTTCGGCTACGCTACCTATCATGCATGTCACGCGGGCGCGCATGCGCCCATGCACCGCCAATGGAAAACGATCAGGGAAAAACGATGAACGGCGCTGATAGTCTTTGCGATACCTTGCTGGCCAACGACGTGGACGTTTGCTTCGCGAACCCCGGCACATCCGAAATGCATTTCGTCGCGGCATTGGATCGCAAGCCGAAGATGCGCTGCGTGCTGGGACTGTTCGAAGGCGTGGTGACGGGCGCGGCCGACGGCTATGCGCGCATGGCCGACAAGCCTGCCGCCACTCTCTTGCACCTGGGGCCGGGGCTGGGCAATGGCCTGGCCAACCTGCACAACGCCAAGCGCGCCCGCACGCCCATGGTCAACATCGTGGGCGACCACGCCACCTATCACGTCCAGTACGACGCGCCGCTGACCAGCGACGTCGAGGGTGTCGCGCGCCCGATGTCGCATTGGGTCAAGCGCACCACCAAGGCCGCCGACCTGTCCGCCGATGCGGCCGAGGCCGTGGGCGTGGCGCGCCGTTCGCCGGGCAATATCGCCACGCTGATCCTGCCGGCCGACGCGGCCTGGACGGATCTGCCGGAAAACGGCGCTGCGCCGGTGCTGGCCAAGAGCGAGGCTTTGGCGCAGACCTCGGAGGAAGCCGTGCGCGCGGCGGCCGCCGCGATCCGCTCGGGTGAAGTCACGACGCTGATGCTGGGCGGTTCCGCACTGCGCGAGCGCGCGCTGAACGCCGCCGGCCGCATCGCGCGCGCCACCGGCGTGCGGCTGGTGTCGGAAACCTCCAACCGCCGCATCGAGCGCGGCGGCTCGCGCACGCCGGTGGACCGCCTGCCGTACCCGATCGACCTGGCGGTGGCCAAGCTGAAGGACGTGCGCCATCTGGTGCTGGTGGGCGCGAAAGCGCCGGTCGGCTTCTTCGCCTATCCCGGCAAACCCAGCCTGCTGGCGCCGCCCGACTGCAAGCAGGTGGTGCTGGGCACGCCCGAGCAGGACCTGGCGCATGCGCTGGAGTGGCTGGCCGACGAGCTGGGCATCGCCCAGGACGCGCCGCGCCTGGCGGCCGCCCCCGCCAACTACGAGGTGCCCCAGTCCGGCAAGCTGACTGGCGCCGCCGTCAACATCCTGGTCGCGCACCATCTGCCGGAGCAGGCCATCGTCTGCGACGAGTCCATCACCCAGGGCCGCGAATTCCCGCTCTACAGCGTCAACAGCGCGCCGCACGACTGGCTGATGCTGACGGGCGGCGCCATCGGCATCGGCCTGCCCATGGCGACGGGCGCGGCGGTCGCCTGCCCGGACCGCAAGGTCATCACCCTGCAGGCCGACGGCAGCGGCATGTACACCTTGCAGGCATTGTGGACGCAGGCGCGCGAGAACCTGGATTGCCTGACCGTGATCCTGGCCAACCGTTCCTACGCCACGCTGCACGGCGAGATGAAGAACGTGGGCGTGCAGGAACCGGGCCGCAACGCCCGCCGCATGCTGGACCTGGAGGAACCGTACCTGGACTGGACGCATCTGGCGCGCGGCATGGGCGTGGAAGCGGTCAGCGTGGACACGGTGGAAGGATTCGCGCGCGCGCTGCAGGAAGGCCTGAAGCGGCGCGGCCCGTTCCTGATCGAAGCGGTGATCTAAACGCCCAGATAGCGCGTCAGCTGCTCGGGCTGCCGGGCCAGCGACGCGCTGTCGCCGTCTTGCACGATCTGGCCTTTTTCCATGACCAGGCAGCGGTCGGTGTGTTCCAGCACGGCGCGGTAATTGCGGTCCACGATCAGCGTGGACATGCCGCTGGCGCGGATCTGCCGGATGATCTTCCAGATCTCGGCCACGATCAACGGTGCCAGGCCCTCGGTGGCTTCGTCCAGGATCAGCAGTTCGGGATTGGTCATCAGCGCCCGGCCGATGGCCAGCATTTGCTGCTCGCCGCCCGATAGCTGCTGGCCGCCATGGCCCAGGCGTTCCTGCAGGCGCGGGAACACCTCCAGCACGCGGGCGTAGGTCCAGTCCTGGCGGCCGTCGCGGCCGGCGCGCGCCGCCACCTGCAGGTTCTCGCGCACGTTCAGGTTGGGAAAGATGCCGCGCCCTTCGGGCACATAGGCCACTCCCAGGCGGGCGATGGCGTGCGGCTGCGCGCGGGTGCAGTCGCGGCCGTCCACGCGCACGCTGCCCCGGGTGCTTCTGACGTGGCCCATCAGGCTGCGGATCAGCGTGGTCTTGCCCATGCCGTTGCGGCCCACCAGGCCCACGGATTCTCCCGGCGCAATGTGCATGTCGACGCCGCGCAGCACATGGCTGGCGCCGTAATGGACGTGCAGGCCGCCGGCTTCGATCAATGCGGTCATACGCTGGCTCCATGGCTGTCTTCGCCCAGGTAGGCGGTGCGCACGTCGGGGTTGGCGCGGATCGCGTCTGGCGTGCCGCTGGCGATGGCGGCGCCGTTGACCATGACGGTGATGGTTTCGGCAACGCGGAAAACCGCGTCCATGTCGTGCTCCACCAGCAGGATGGCGTGGCCGGGCTTGAGTGCTTCCAGCAGCTCCAGGATGCGGTCGGTTTCCTCGGGGCCCATGCCGGCCAGGGGTTCGTCCAGCAGCAGCACCTGCGGTTCGCCGGCAAGGCACATGGCGATTTCGAGCTGGCGCTTGCGGCCGTGCGGCAATAGCCCGGCCTCGCGCGCGGCGTCGTCCGCCAGGCCGGTGCGCTCCAGCGCGTGGCGCGCAAGCTCCGCGCTGTGGCGGCATTCGGAGGCGGACCGCCACCAGTGCCAGAAGCGCTGGCGGCGGGCCTGGGCGGCCAGCCTGCAGTTTTCGAACACGCTCAGTTCGGGAAAGATGGTGGAACGCTGATAGCTGCGGCCCAAGCCCGCGCGCGCCCGGTCGGGCTGGCGCCAGGCCGTGATGTCGCGTCCGCCCAGCATGACCTGGCCGCTGCTGGGCGCGAGTTCGCCCGATAGGATGTTGATCAGCGTGGACTTGCCCGCGCCGTTGGTGCCGATGACGGCGTGGACCTGGCCGCGCTGCAATTGCAGCGACACGCCGTTCACCGCCGTCAGGCCGCCGAAGCGGCGCGTGACCGCGCTTGCGGCAAGCAGGACGTCAGACATGGGGCTCTCCCTGGA
>MCNG01000143.1_pt1 | contig 22286 bp, 23 predicted proteins | sample 778231 | NCBI WGS metagenome assembly MCNG01 (sample SAMN04296815, study PRJNA304217) | bioreactor metagenome | isolation source: sea sediment enriched with benzalkonium chloride | place: Turkey: polluted region of the Marmara Sea
CCGTCCAGTTGCTGACCGAGATGGCCTTGCAGACCGACAAGGGCATCGTGCTGGCCAGCACCTTGATCGAGCACCTGCGGCAGCAGTCGGTCATTCTGCCTGCCCTCAACGCCGTCGAGCGGGCGAGCGCCGAAGCAATCACCCGCGCCAACCGGCGCATCTACGATGCCTTGGCCGAACCGCTGTCGGACGCGCATCGCCGCCGCCTCGACGATCTGCTCAAGCGTCGGGACAACGGCAAAACGACCTGGCTGGCCTGGCTGCGCCAATCGCCCGTCAAACCGAATTCGCGGCACATGCTGGAACACATCGAACGCCTCAAAGCGTGGCAGGCGCTCGACCTGCCTTCTGGCATCGAGCGGTCGGTGCACCAGAACCGCCTGCTCAAGATCGCCCGTGAGGGTGGCCAGATGACGCCCGCCGACCTGGCCAAGTTCGAGGCGCAGCGACGCTATGCCACCCTGGTGGCGCTTGCCATCGAGGGCATGGCCACCGTCACCGACGAAATCATCGACCTGCACGACCGCATCCTGGGCAAGCTGTTCAACGCCGCCAAGAACAAGCATCAGCAGCAATTCCAGGCGTCCGGCAAGGCGATCAACGCCAAGGTGCGGCTGTTCGGCCGCATCGGCCAGGCGCTGATCGAGGCCAAGCAGGCGGGCCGCGATCCGTTCGCCGCCATCGAGGCCGTCATGTCCTGGGATGCCTTCGCCGAGAGCGTCACCGAAGCGCAGAAGCTTGCGCAGCCCGAGGACTTCGATTTCCTGCACCGCATCGGCGAAAGCTACGCCACGCTGCGCCGCTACGCGCCGGAATTCCTTGCCGTGCTCAAGCTGCGGGCCGCTCCCGCCGCGAAGGACGTGCTCGACGCCATCGAGGTGCTGCGCGGCATGAACAGCGACAACGCCCGCAAGGTGCCCGCCGACGCGCCGACCGAGTTCATCAAGCCGCGCTGGCAGAAGCTGGTCATGACCGACACCGGCATCGACCGGCGCTACTACGAACTGTGCGCGCTGTCGGAGATGAAGAACGCGTTGCGTTCCGGCGACATCTGGGTGCAGGGGTCGCGCCAGTTCAAGGACTTCGAGGACTACCTGGTGCCGCCCGCGAAATTCGCCAGCCTCAAGCAGGCCAGCGAATTGCCGCTGGCCGTGGCCACCGACTGCAACCGGTACCTGAACGACCGGCTGACGCTGCTGGAAACACAGCTTGCCACCGTCAACCGTATGGCGACGGCCAACGAGCTGCCGGACGCCATCATCACCGAGTCAGGCTTGAAGATCACGCCGCTCGACGCGGCGGTACCCGACACCGCCCAAGCGCTGATCGACCAGACGGCAATGATCCTGCCGCACGTCAAGATCACCGAACTGCTGCTGGAGGTGGACGAATGGACGGGCTTCACTCGGCATTTCGCGCATCTGAAATCGGGCGACCCGGCCAAAGACAAGAACCTGTTGCTGACCACGATCCTCGCCGACGCGATCAACCTGGGCCTGACCAAGATGGCGGAGTCTTGCCCCGGCACGACCTACGCCAAGCTGGCTTGGCTGCAAGCCTGGCACATCCGCGACGAAACCTACGGGGCGGCGCTGGCCGATCTGGTCAACGCACAGTTCCGCCATCCCTTCGCCGAGCACTGGGGCGACGGCACCACCTCATCGTCGGACGGCCAGAACTTCCGCACCGGCAGCAAGGCCGAGAGCACCGGCCACATCAACCCGAAATACGGGAGCAGCCCAGGGCGGACGTTCTACACCCACATTTCTGACCAGTACGCGCCATTTCACACCAAGGTCGTGAACGTCGGCGTGCGCGATTCGACCTACGTGCTCGACGGCCTGCTGTACCACGAGTCCGACTTGCGGATCGAGGAGCATTACACCGACACGGCGGGCTTCACCGATCACGTCTTCGCCCTGATGCACCTCCTGGGCTTCCGCTTCGCGCCGCGCATCCGCGACCTGGGCGACACCAAGCTCTACATCCCGAAGGGCGACGCCGCCTATGACGCGCTGAAACCCATGATCGGCGGCACGCTCAACATCAAGCACGTCCGCGCCCATTGGGACGAAATCCTGCGGCTGGCCACCTCGATCAAGCAGGGCACGGTGACGGCCTCCCTGATGCTCCGAAAGCTCGGCAGCTACCCACGCCAGAACGGCCTGGCCGTGGCGCTCCGCGAGCTGGGCCGCATCGAGCGCACGCTGTTCATCCTGGACTGGCTGCAAAGCGTGGAACTGCGCCGCCGCGTGCATGCCGGCCTGAACAAGGGCGAGGCGCGCAATGCGCTGGCCAGGGCAGTGTTTTTCAACCGCCTGGGTGAAATCCGCGACCGCAGTTTCGAGCAGCAGCGCTACCGGGCTAGCGGCCTCAATCTGGTAACGGCTGCCGTCGTGTTGTGGAACACGGTCTATCTGGAACGGGCTGCGCACGCGCTGCGTGGCAACGGCCATGCCGTTGATGACGCGCTGTTGCAGTACCTGTCGCCGCTCGGTTGGGAGCACATCAACCTCACCGGCGATTACCTCTGGCGCAGCAGCGCCAAGATCGGCGCGGGCAAGTTCAGGCCGCTACGACCGCTGCAACCGGCTTAGCGTGCTTTATTTTCCGTTTTCTGAGGCGACCCCATAGAGCACTTGCGCGGTGTATCCGGAAGGAACGCTGACCGCGTCTGCCAGCGATTTCGGAACCGCGCCGAAATTGAGCAGTTTTTCCGAGGGCTCCGTGGGAGGAGCTCCTGTGGGCGGTGTGTCCGGGCTATCGACATCGCTGTCGTCGTCTCCGTCGCCATTACAGCCCGCCAGGCCAACCCCGAACAGGGCAGAGCCCACCGTTGCCATGCCTCCCTTCAGAATCCGGCGTCGACTCAAGCGGGTTTGTAGCACCGCGTCGAATGTCGGATTTGGCGATGTGTTCGAGTCCTCGTCATTGAAGTCCACGACGGGCGCATTCATGTTGGTCTTCATATTGTCCATTTGTCTGGATTTAACGAAGCAATGAATGTAGGTGGCGCCAATTACTTTTTCATGACGGATCGGACGTTCGTTTCGGGCCGTAATGCGCGAGGCGATGCAGCGTCACCATGCGGTGGATTCAATGGACAGCAATCGCTGCACAGCAGCCGTTGACCGAGGCACTCCGACCGGCCGAAGTGGGTCGTCATCGGCCGAGCGATTGAACCAAGCTGTTGCAACGACCGGTTTCATCCACAGCCAATAACTGCCCTTCAAGACGGAACAGCTGGACCAACCTAGAATCTTGGTGCAAGTGCTATGATCGTATTTCGTTATCGAAACTCGATATGAAAGAGAACTCAACACCTCGCGCCATGGAGCACCACGATCTGCTATCGGGGCTGATCCGCCTGCACGTGCTGCACCACGCAGCCGCGCAGGAGATCTATGGGCAGTGGATGATTGACGAACTGGCCCACCACGGCTACCGACTTTCTCCCGGAACGCTGTACCCGATGCTTCACAAGATGGAGCGCGACGGATACCTAGTTTCGCGCCAGGAGCGCGACGGACGCACCGTGCGAAAGCTCTACACGATCACGCCCAAGGGCAAGGAAGGCTTGGCGCTGGCCAAGGAACGCATCCGGGAGTTCACCGGGGAGGCAATGCACAAATGACAGGCTCCACCAACACCGTACAGCACGAAGCTGTAGCTACGCGCGGTTCACCCGTTGAAGTCTTCGGCGCCTTCCTTAAACTGGGATTGACCTCCTTCGGTGGGCCGATCGCGCATCTGGGTTATTTCCGCTCGGAGTTTGTCGAGCGCCGCCGCTGGCTGGATGACCGCAGCTATTCCGATCTGGTCGCCTTGTGCCAGTTTCTTCCGGGTCCGGCCAGCAGCCAGGTGGGCATGGCGCTTGGGCTGGGTCGCGCTGGCTGGTTGGGCTTGCTGGCGGCGTGGGCAGGGTTCACTTTGCCATCGGCCATCGCGCTAATCCTGTTTGCCTTCGGCATCGCTGAGTACCAGGGACTAGCCCAGTCCGGGTGGGTGCATGGTCTCAAGGTAGTCGCCGTGGCCATCGTAGCTCAGGCGGTGTGGGGCATGGCCAAGTCGTTGTGCCCTGACCGGCCACGCGCTGCCCTGGCCATTCTGGCGGCACTGCTGACCATGATCCTACCCTCAGCAGCGGGACAGATTGTCGCGATCTTGTTGGCAGGACTGCTGGGCTGGTGGACGCTGAAGATTTCACAACCTGGCGGTGGCCAAGCTCACAGCTACCCGGTCTCGCGCAGACTGGGCGTCATTGCGCTGCTTCTGTTTGCAACACCGCTTGTCTTGCTGCCCCTATGTGCAGCAGCCACGGGATCGTCCACGATAGCGCTGCTGGATGGGGTGTACCGTTCCGGTGCGCTAGTCTTCGGCGGTGGGCACGTTGTGCTGCCGCTGCTGCAAGCCACCGTGGTGCCCAGCGGCATCGTCAGCAACGCAGACTTCCTAGCTGGCTATGGCGCTGCCCAGGCCGTGCCGGGACCGCTGTTCACTTTTTCGGCGTATCTTGGCGCAATAGCCCACGGCCCGCTGCATGGCTGGATTGGCGGCCTGGCTCTGCTGGGCACCATATTCCTCCCAGCCTTCCTCATGCTGGTCGGCGCATTGCCGTTCTGGGCGGCGCTTCGCCACCGGGCGGGTATTCAGACGACCATGGCGGGCATCAACGCCGGCGTGGTTGGTATCCTGGTATCGGCCTTATATGACCCGGTGTGGACAAGCGCCATCCACGGCAAGGCGGACTTCGGGTTGGCGTTGCTCTCGTTCGGGCTGCTCACAGTGGGGCGCGTGCCGCCAGCGCTCGTGGTGCTGCTGGCTGGCTTGGCAGGCTGGGTCATGGCGATGGGCATCTGAAATTCGTTTCACTCAGAGCTTTCAATCAAACTTCGCATAATTCCTTCGCTGATGTACCTCAGGACGAAGAATCTTCCAGCGGTATAGCTGCTGCTTGGGCGAACGAAGCTTGAACGCAGGGTTCGTTACCTCGGGATCGAGCTAACGATGCCGTTGAGATGGCAGAGCAAACTGAGGTTGATGCATCCCGGGCCGGCGAACGGTCGCTTGCCGGCCAAAGCCGGACATTCACCCGATCCTATGCAGGTGACGCACACCAGTCACCTCAGGGCATTCCATAATTTCACAGCGCTATCGCGCAAGCAGGATCGGCACCTCAACAGCTCGTATCATTGCCGTCGTGGTACTGCCGACGATCAAATTCCTGAGCGGCGAGTGACCATAGGCACCCATGACCAGCACGGACATCGGACCACCGGCTACGCAGTCAGCGATAACTTTCTCTGGAGCCCCCGGGGTAATCGAAAAAGTTGCCGTTCGCCCGCTTTGCGCGAATAGCTGAACGACCTGCTCCATCTGGGCTCGATTCTCCTGCGACTCCGCGCCAGCCCTCACGAGGTGTATTGGCAGACCGTCCAGCATCGGCGTGCTTGTCAGCAATGCAATCGCTCTAGCAATAGACTTTCCGCCATCGTAGGCAATCACAGCGCGCATTGGCGGCACGTGCCGCTCGGGAGCAACAAATAGCGGCTTGTTACTGGCTCGAAGCACGCGCTCGATTTTCGATCCGAGATGGCCGGCGGCGAATTCGCTCGACGCTCCCCGCTTGCCCATCACCACCAAGCCAGCCTCGGCTTCGCGCTCGATAATGGTTTCCACAATGCCACCATGGAGGTGCACCGTACTGACGTCGCCGATGCCGGCAGCCCGTAATCGCTCTTCAGCGGTCGCCAAGAGGGCGCGGCCACCTTCGACCGCCAGTTTTCCTTGCGCTTCTTCGATGCGAGTCAGCTCTTCTAGCAGCTCGCTTTTCACACCTAGCCCGATAGCGCCACTAAGGTCGTGCCGCGCTGTCACCGCGCTTTTTCGCTGCACAACATGCAGCAGTTCAACTCTCCAGGAAAGACGGTGCGCCGCCCAGGCTGACAAGTCGCAGACCGCGGCGGCGTAGTGGGAGGCATCGATGCATGCAAGTACTTTCGACATATCTTCTCCTTAGTGTCCCAACGACTTGGTGTCGGCGCCGGGTTTGTCGTGAATTGCAAATCGACCAATCATGGTGGCGCTGGCGGCATTCAAACCGACGACATCTACAGTCGTGCCTTCGCGGCGCAGCTTGATCACGACCTTGTCCAGGGCACCCACGGCCGAGATGTCCCAGAAGTGCGCGGCGGATACATCCAGCACCACGTGGTCGACGACCTCTTTAAAATCAATGGCTTCTGAAAACCGATCGGTGGATGCAAAAAACACCTGGCCCTCGTAGTAGTAGGTGCGGGTGCGCCCGTCCTCAGACAAGGCCGAAGTCACTGCGAAGAGCCGCTTGACCTTACCCGCGAAGAACACGCCGCTCAACAGCACGCCCGCCAGTACGCCCTGTGCAAGGTCATGCGTCCAGACGACCACCACAACGGTCGCCAGCATGACCACGGAAGACTGCCAGGGATGCGAACGCAGGTTGCGGATCGAACCCCAACTGAACGTGCCGATGGACACCATGATCATGACCGCGACCAGTGCCGGCATGGGAATCCTGGCCACCAAGGGCCCCAGCACCACGATCAGGAACAGCAGGAAGGAACCCGCCACGAAAGTGGAAAGCCGCGTCGAACCGCCCGACTTCACGTTGATGACGGACTGGCCGATCATGGCACAACCGCCCATGCCGCCAAAGAAGCCCGTCACGAAGTTCGCGATACCCTGGCCCTTGCATTCGCGCCGCTTATTGCTGGGCGTGTCGGTCAAGTCGTCCACGATCTGCGCGGTCATCATCGACTCCAGCAAACCCACCGCCGCCATGGTCAGCGAATACGGAAGAATGATCTGCAAGGTTTCAAACGTGAAGGGCACGTTCGGAATCAGGAACGAAGGCAGGGACGACGGCAGCTTGCCCATGTCGCCCACCGTGTTGACGGGCAGGCCCCAGTAAATAGAGATGGCCGTCAACACGATGATCGCGATCAACGGCGACGGCACGGCCCGGGTCAGGCGCGGAAACAGATAGATGATCGCCAACCCTCCCGCCACCATCACGTAGGTGACCCACGTGACGTTGGTCAGCTGCGGCAACTGGGCAACAAAGATCAGAATTGCCAGCGCGTTCACGAACCCGGTGACGACAGACCGCGACACATACTGCATCAGCAGGTCAAGCCGAAGAAAGCCGGCGATGATCTGGAAGATGCCCATCAGGATTGTGGCGGCGAACAGGTATTCAACGCCATGATCCTTGACCAAAGGCACCACCAGCACGGCAATGGCGGCCGTGGCCGCAGAAATCATGCCAGGCCGGCCGCCCACTAAAGCGATGATTACCGCGATCGAGAACGATGCGTAGAGGCCTACCCGCGGATCAATACCCGCGATGATGGAAAAGCCGATGGCTTCGGGGATAAGAGCAAGGGCAACGACGATGCCCGCAAGAATATCGTTACGAGGACTGGACATCCATTCGCGACGAAAAGAGGAGAAAAAAGACATTGTTAGGCTAACCTGACGTTAGCAAGCGATGCCTTGCACCGAGGGTGGTTTGTAGTTGGTCTCGGAGCGAGCCGTAATTCGCTTGGAGTTGTCCGAGGGATAGGCGCCCGGCCGAGCCACCCGGCAAACGCCGGGTCCACTAGTATCGCTATCGAAGCGAAGCCGCATCCGTTGCAGATGCTGCGGGAGCATTGTACACGGGTTGTGCAGCGTGACTCAGACCAGGGCCGAATCGTCACAAACACGATATCGGGCGGCGAGAACTAACCTTTGACCGGCCGCATTGGGTCGGGAGCTGCCTGTCATTGATGGCCGCTCCCGGCCTTCACCAAACATTGCGCGAATCAAGTGGACTTCCGCTTCTGGTCGGTTTGCCCCAAGGACCAGCAAAACATCCAAACATTTCCGCATGAAATTTCATTGCAAGGCCCCCCCCTCTATCTGCCGGCTCGGCCCCCCCCTTATTTCCCGAAAAGCTGCGCCTTTTCCATTTCCCGCACGACGTCTAGAAAGTCCAGCTCCGTGTATGCCATAGAAGTCCGTACATCGTCATGACGCATCGCCTTGGCGACCACCCGCACGTCCACTCCCATCGCGGTCAGCTGCCGCCCGAACGTGTGCCTTAGCCAGTGGGTCGACGCCCGCTCCAGCAGCACTGCGTCCTGATCCCGGCCAGCGCTACGAAACCCCGCAGCACATCGCTGAAAGGCGCCCGTGAGTATGTCCCAAAGGGTGGCGCGACGACGAATCTCGGCCCATCGGCGCTGACTACGGCGTCCTACCACGGTGGACGGGCAGCGCGCCGGCCCGTCCACCTTGCGAGTCCGCGTCGACAGGATGAGCGCCGTAGTGTCACCACACACGGGATCTGGCGGAAAGTTAAACGCGTATCGGTATGCACGAAGATCGTCCATGACTGCGGGTGGAAGAGCTACGCGGCCTGTTTTTCCTCCCTTCCCATGCCTCACAACTAAGGACCAGTGCGCGCGCCCGGACTTCGGATCAGCATAGAGCTCGACATCGCCCATACTTGCGAGAACCACTTCGCTCGCCCTCATTCCTGTGAATTGCAGCAGTCGCAAGATAAAACGATCCCGCAAGAACATGAGCTTCTTCTCAACCGATGTGCGGGAGGCCTTTTCCATCGAATCTAGAACCTCCTCAATCAAGTCTGGTGGCACTGCATGCCGGCGTGGAGCATCCCGGCCCACTCCCCCACCACTCCCAATCGATGCCATCGGATTGGCCCGCCGATACCCTGCCTCAAACCAAAACTTGAGGAGGGCATGCAACACTTTCTGAGCATTCGCCAAGGCAGAAGCACCAAGCCTGGCGCGAAAAGGCGTCCAATCGATATCACCAACGCGTGCTGCACGTCTTCCGCAGATGTGGTCGCCTGAATGCTCCCGCAAGAATTTTAGATAGCGGGTAACGTCGGGAATGGACCATCGACTCGGCCCATCAGACCCGACCAAGTCGCAATACCATCGGATGCGGAAGATCTCGCGCTGATAGTTCGCCAGTGTGTGCCGGCTCACCGGCGGCCTTCTTGCAGCGAGCGCCTGAAGCCAACGCTCTGCCGCCTCCCAGTCATCGCTAACATGTCCAAGGACGCAAGAAACGGCCTCAGAGCCGTTTGCAGTGACGAACTGGGGGAGAGGTGCCACTTCGCTCATCGCGGCGCTCCTGCGGCCCCCACCGCCGCTCTTCGGTACGATTCGAGCAGCGCCTGTTCCTCCTTCCTTAGCGCCTGCAGCCCCTCGTAGCGCTCCCTCCACAGCCGGCTTTCCGCGCGTGCTGCCTCAATCGCGCGCAGAGCAAACGCCCGACCGCCCTTCTCCGCTTCCGTGACGTTCGTCACGGTAGTCACAAGCGCAGAGAGCTTATCCGCCATCGCGGCCAACGCCCGCTCGGCGCTGTCGGCCTGACCTTGCACGCGGGCGAGCTCACACTGCTGGGCCACCATCGCAGCCTCTAACCGAGCGTTGTCAGCCTCCAGCACCTGCCGCCGGCGGCGGTGCTCCTCCAACTCAACGGCAAGCAGTCGAAGGGTAGTCGGATCATCCTGCCTCGCCGCACGCTCTGTCACTCGCGGAAGCGCAGTCGCGCGGAGATCCGGATCGACCTGCCCAGCAGAGGTACGAGCCAGGCGCTCTTGCACGCGAACCAACACGGAAAGGATGGTGGTCGTGGAAGGTCTTCGGGTTGGCGCGTAGGCACGCAGTATCCGTTGGTATGTTGGAACGCCGTATAGGCGGCCCGTGACCTCTAGCACCGCGCTTATCAGACCACCAAGAAAAGCGCGGTTATCTGCGACGTCAGGATAGGCAGCCTGGAGGCGAGAGATCTCCGCCATGATTTGCCGCGCCTGGTCGTCCGTTAGCTGAAACGCAGGCCTACCCATTGCCGCAGATCTCCAAGCTATTGATCACGAAAATCGTCATATTTATGATGCTGCTTCTTCACTACCGTACACACCGCGCAGTGTGTACGCTAAACAGCGAATACCGCACCTACAGGTTCTGCAGTGCTAAACAGCAGCCTGCAGGCCGTCCAAACGCTGGCGTCGCTCGACCGCGAGAGTCACGTCCATCATCCCGTCCACAAGCTGCCGTAGTGCCGCAACGTCAAGACTGGCAGTAACTGCCTCCCCGCATGCCCCAACCCCCAAGTCAATAGATAAGCTGGCTTTTGGCACTTGAAGGCTGTCATAGTGGTCAAAGTTCAGAGACACACGCCCTATGGTTCCAATAGCTGCCCTGAAAGGCACGTCCACCCTAATTCGACGCATGACCTTTCTCCCATTCGAAATGACGGCATTTAGGGAACTTGCTGCAGCCTAGAAAGCGCCTGGGCGACGTGCTCGAAGCCCGGCTCACGAGCTTTCCCGAGCCGCAAGTCGGGCACGCCGCTCCGGCAGCGCCACCGGGCGCCTCACGGCTGGCAGATAGCTGCAACGCCTCCGCGACCGGCATGGATGCCGTGACCGTCGCCGTGCGAACGCCTGGCTTTCCGCCATCGTCGGGCTGAGTGTGCTTGCACTGCGGATAAGCTGAACATCCCCAAAAGGCTCCCTTCGAGCTCTGCCGCAGGCGCAGCGGTTGCCGGCAAAGCGGGCACGGATAGCGCTTCTGCGTACCACCGAGCGTCACACCGGCGCCCGTATTGGCGTCACCTCTGGCCTCGAATTCAAACTCCAGACGCCACTCTGCATTTACCTTGAGCTTGGCACTGAACAGTCGCTTCGTCTTGCTGACGAAGCCTTCCAGCAGCCCCGTTTTCCCATCGATGTACAGAACAGTCAGCTCTGCGTCGGAAAGTTCGCGTCCTGCCACCAATCTAACCTGGCGAAACCCACATTCTGCGCTGCACGAGACTTGTAGCGTGCCCGCCTGCAGCGGCGCCTGACACTTTGGGCATGGCGCTGCAAGCCTGGTCTTTGGCGTCGCAGGGGCGGCCGCGGCCCTGGCCTTCAATGTCTCAACCAGGCGACGTGCAAACTGAGCGGTTTCGGTCATGAAGCGCGATCGGTCGTACTGGGCGCGCTCCATAAGTCGCAGTTTGCTTTCCCAATCCCCGGTCATCCTGGGCGAAGTCAATTCTTCAAGTCCGTTGGATTCCAAGAACTGCACAAGCTGAATGCCCTTGTCGGTGGGCACGAGATGCTGCTCCTTTCCCTCCCGCCGCAAATAGGGTTCAATCGGTCGTTTGGCACGATCATGATCCGCTAGGAGTACTTCGATAATGGCCGCGCGAGTGGCGGGCGTTCCAAGCCCTCGCTCTCGCATCGCCTCTCTCAGATCATCGTCCTCCAACAACTTTCCAGCGGTCTCCATTGCCCCCAGCAACGTGGCTTCGTTAAACCGGGCGGGCGGCTTCGTCTTCTGCGCCACGAGCTTCACGCCGCGATTCGCCGCGCCTTCGCCTTGCACCAATGGGCAAAGTGATGTGGAATCGTCCTCCGGATCAAGGTCTCGCCCATAGACCGCCATCCATCCAGCCTCTTGAAGCACTCGGCCCGTGGCCGTGAACTCGTGCCCTGCCATGACTGTCGTTCGCTCGGTCTTAGCGTAGACCGCGGGCGGGTGAAAGGCAGCCAGGAACCGTCGCACGACCAGGTCGAAAACCTTAGCTTCGCCTTCGGTCAGGCCTTCCGGAAGCTTCCCAGTTGGAATAATGGCGAAGTGATCGGAGATCTTCGCATTGTTGAAGATCCGCTTGTCCGGGCGCACCCAGCTATTGGCAATGATCCGTCCAGCATGCTCGCCGTACGCACCCACAGAGAGCGTCTCCATTACTGAGGCAGCTTTCCCCACATAGTCCTCCGGAAGCGCATTGGAGTCTGTGCGCGGGTAAGTTACAGCTTTGTGCTTCTCGTATAAGGCCTGGGTCAAGTCCAACGTTTTCTTGGCGGAGAATTTGAACCGCTTGTTGGCCTCACGCTGAAGCGTCGTCAAGTCGAACAACTTAGGCGGAGCGCTTGTTACTGCCTTGAACTCATCTCGCACCGTGGAGGGCTCCGCAGCGCGGCATCGTGCGTGCAGGGCCTCGGCCGCGGATTTGTCCCATATGCGGTGAGTCGTGTCGCCAGAGTCCCCCGAGTCGATAGACGGACCGCGCCAACGCGCGACATATTCGCCCGCCTGCACGGCGAAAGTCGCATGCAGTTCCCAGTATGGCCGCGGCACAAAGGAGCGAATGGCAAGCTCCTGGTGAACAACAATCGCGAGCGTCGGCGTCTGGACTCGCCCCAGCGAATTCCGCTCGCGTCGATCGGTCAGCACTTCAACCAATGCAGATACCGCTCTTGAACCATTAATGCCAACCAGCCAATCCGCCTCGGACCGGCTGCGCGCCGCATCGCCCAACCTGGCGAAGGCTGAGGCCGGCCGAAGCCCCTTGTAGGCCTCGCGGATCGCCGCAGGAGTCATGGACTGAATCCACATCCGATACACCGGCTTCTGCGCCTTGTGAAACTCATAAATCAGATTGAAGATCAGCTCACCTTCACGGCCCGCGTCGCAAGCGTTGACCACCGAGATCACATCCGGGCGTGCAATCAGCTTCCCGAGCAGCTTGAGCTGGTCGACCGTTCCGGGGATAGGACTCAGCACAAATCGGTCGGGAATGCGGGGAAGGCCACCGAACCCACCAGCAGGCTGACCAGGATCGGGGTCGGCAATCTGAACTAAGTGCCCTATGCCAGAGCTGACAACAAACTGCTCACCTTCCAGCCAGTTCCCGGCCTGACGGCACCCACCAAGCGCCGCAGCGATATCGCGAGCGACAGAGGGCTTCTCAGCGATTATGAGGGTCTTCGTCATTTCCGCTCCTGAGGGATACGTCGCGGCCAGTTCGTGCGCTTTCCATTCATTCGCAAGAAGGACGCCCGCGTCATTTCCTCGCGGCCCAACCGTCGAACAACCGAAAGCAAGTTCCAGGTGCCGAAGCAGAGCACGTACCCGAGGACATAAGCGATGAGGGCCATGTTGAAGGGATGTGCGGCAAACCCGGCAAGACCCTCATGCCCAGACTCGCCGCCAGACACGAAATAGGCGATAAGGTTTGCGAAAAGCACACCAGAGCAGAAAAGAGCCAGAACGCGCCACCACCGGCGCGGCGCTCCCATCGCAGCGATGCGCCCCTTCCTCGCCAGGGCGGCAGTCCCGAGAACAGTCTCAAGAGTGGCTAGGCGCACGCGCGCCAAATACTGACCAATAAAGTTACGCATGGCCCGCCCCTATGCGGCCCGGGCCATTGGACTTGCCGCCATGCCTTTGAGCACCACCACTCCACCGCCCAGCCTAAGCAAGTCCTCAACCTTCCGCTTGGCCTCTTGAAGGCTGTAGGCGACATCCGTCTTATCGGCCGTCTGCCACCAGTACCCCACCGAGCCAATCACGTCGACTCTGCCCACCACTCGCTGCTCTTTCCCGACACGCAGGACGTACGACTCGCGAAACTGCTCCCACTTCGGCCTTCTCGTGCTGATACGCATATCAATGTCCTCCACGTCAGAGGTGGCGGAGCCACCCCCGACCGATCGAATAATGGTTAGAGAGCGGTCGGCGCCGCCTCGGTAGCTCGGGGTGCTTCCGGCTGCGCCTTGGCGCGGTACTGCACGGCTTCAATCCGCTGAAGGCCCAGGGTGACTTTCTCGGCGTCCATGCACATGCCGGCCTCTGCCTGACCGCTTTGCTCGTTGATCCATGGCCGCACATATGCGGCCCCGACCACGCTGACGGCTGCCCCAACCCGCACCACCTCGTACACCCGCTTTGCAGTTCCCTCATGCCAGATGGTCACTTGGACGGGAAACGTCCGTGAGTCGTCCTGCACGTACCCCCCATTGCCATCAGATTTGTATTCCGAGCACATCACTCGGAGCTCGCAAATTTGGCGATCATCACCCTTCACCTTGACGGTCTTCAGCACTGGATTCACCAGAACATTTCCGCCCATCTCGCTTCTCATAGCCATTTCAATGCTCCAAAAAAGTTGATCCTCGTAGAACTCTCTTACCGCGTGGACAGGGTCGTTCGCCCGTTTCGGCAGCTTCAAGATTGCTGGTTTCGTTCATAGGTTCTTGTGTTTTGCTGCAAAACGGCGCGCGGCACCAAGTTTCCAGCCCGTTGGCGCAGCGCACCATTTCGCAAGTACGATTCCACTTGGTCGACGGCTTGGCGCAGCACGCTTTCAAGCGCGTTCAATTCCATCGCGCGAACGTCGCAGTTGCGGAAGTGCTCCACGACCGATGGCGGGAGCGTCTCCAAGATTCCTGCCAGCGCTTCAAATCGCACGTAGCGCGCATGGCCTCGAATGCACCAACGCAACCGCGCCCGTCCCAGCGCCCCGCGGCCACGCTCTTCTACTAGGCGCAAGTAGCAGCCGACTTCGAATCTGGTGGTATCCAGCGCCAGATCGCTCATGGCATCCCTTGCCTGCGCCACCGAATCAGCGAACTGCCGCGACAGGGAGCGGAACGCTCCCTTACCCTTAAAGGCTTTTATGTCCACGGATACGGACGAGCACGAGAACGATGGGACACTGGCGACCGCTCGCGCACCCTCCAGCCCGGAAGGTGACGGCAAACCTGTCATGCTGGTGAGACCATCTGCGACAGACTTTGGCGACATGAGCGTCTCCATCTAGGTCAGAAGGTTCTTGTCGACGCCTGTAGCAACTGCATCCGCTAGCGGCACCGCATCCAACAGTCGCAATTCGGCAGCAGATAGATTTAGCCGGCGCTTCGTATGGCGAGGAGCCTCCTCACCCATGAACACCGGCTTGGGCACCTCCCCGAATATGGCTTTCACGGCGCTCACGCGCTGCTGGGCTGACGCTTCTGCTCCCGCGACAAAGTCGACGCGACTTAGGGTGACGAGCTCGTCCTTCATCAGATACTTCTGCCAGTACAGAACGCGTTCAAAGACGCTCCGACATTTGTGCTTGACGGCCTGCAGTAGCGCATGACCTTGGCGTCCCGAAACTAGGTCGCGACGTTGAGCACTCTTCAACACTCGTGTGAAGTAGTCGACTTCCACGATGAGTAGCGCCACCATATAGCCATAGGGCGAGGCGAAGCCGAGCTGCATTTGCGCGGGCTCCCGGGACTGCAAAACCGAGTACGCGAGGCCCTTGGCTCTCATCTCGTCCAGCTTCAACAGCAGTTGCCCTTGTTCGGATTTGATGTATGCGCGCACTTCCTCAATGCGGGCCTTCGTTTCGACCAGAGCCCAGTCTGCATAGGGATTGTCATTCGACGACAGCGACCAAAGGGATCGAAGTGCTGCCGCAACACGCTTTCCACCCGCAATCGGAGCGCCGGGCTTGCCGGGCTCGACCGCCTTTCCCATAAACAGCCGAAGGGCCTCCAGCGTGTGAAGAGACATAACGTCCTGGCTCTCGGCGACCAGCGACGGCAACGTCTTTATCTGGCGCGCCTCAGAACTCCCAACCAAGGGGTCGGCGCCGGCACGCGCTTCATGGGCCTGACGCATACGCGTAAATTCGGCCTCGCGCTCGTAGTAGAGTTGCAAGCGCCCGAAGAGAGGATGGGCCGGGTCGGGGTCATCGTCGTTGAGGAGGGAGCCCAGTATGCGGCGCTCACCGTCGAGGTCGTAACGATCGGGAAATGGGGAGTTGTCCGCCGTCGCAAATGCGGACAGGGAAGAATCAACCGCCGTTTTTTTCGGTGCCATCAGGCGCTTCTCCGTTGTTGAATGTGTTTATGGGTGATGCTGGCCCGCATCGTTAGGAAATTGCTCCAGGGCGACAGCGTGGTCGCGAATGTCAATTTCCTTGTCGACCTGTTTTGCTGCAAAACACTCATGGCCGAGCCCTCCGCTCCGCCATCACCGCGCGTAGCTCTGCGATTCGGGCGCGTCCCTCTTCCTTCGACGAAGGCTGAGGACCCGGGCAGGCCTTCGCCGCCACCACAGCCTCCGCCGCCCGCACCGAGGCGGAAACCGCAACCAGGTTGCGACGACGCTGTTCTTCAAGATGGGCAAGCTCGGGCACGAATCGTCCTTGCTGGGCCAGGAGAACCAGTCGCCTCAGGTATCCGAGCGGGTTCTCCACAGATTGCCGTCTTGCTCGCGCGCCAAACTCGTCGAGCAGGGTTTGCCGGACAGCAGTTGGCGCGTAGCCAAGAATCGTGATCGCGCCCTGCCTGCTCTCTTGCGGAAGCACGTCTGGCCACAGAAGGGAGTCCAAATCAACCACCACTGACTCGTTTCGCTGCAAAACGGCCTCCCGTGCGCGCGCGTGGGTTGTGGTCGTTGCTGTATTCGGACCTGTAGTCGTATCCCTTATAGAAGTGGACGAATCTGGCAAACTGCTATGCATGTTTCCAGCAATCTGCAATGTACGAATCCCACAATCTGATATTTCCGGTTTGGCATTACCAGTTTGTCGGTTTCGTACATTGGCAGGCGCGGGGCCCGCTTGCGGCATAGTCTGCCCCGGCTCGCCCCTAGACATTTGGAATGCCTGGTGGCGCCGCGTGGTCGCCAAACCTTCCACCTCAGCCCTCTTTCGGGCTGCTGCTTGAGATGCGAACTGTGCTTCCAGAAGCTTGCAGAGCAGTGCGGGATCTACTTGCGTGTAAACGCGCTTGGCGCCGCGGTTCAGGTAGAACTCCTGTACGAGACCTAGCTCTTTCAGCTTATCCTTGGCGTTCTCCAACGAGCGTCTATTCAGCGCGAGATCCTCTTGCCAGTTGAGTGCGGTCAGGCTGAACCAGGGATACCCGGACTCGACGGACTTGCGCTGAAGCTGGAGCAGTCGCGACAGAAGTAGACCGGCGTTCACTCCGCCGGTCACGTCTGCCAGGATGCGGTGATACGCCGTAGTTGGCCCGAGCAGATCCCGCACCGCGCGCTCAGGCGCGCGCATGAACTCAAATGTGAGTTCGACAGGAAGGGCCTCCTTCCTGCACACCTCCAAGGCCCTCGCTATGTTTGGAAGGTTCATTCGATACCACAACGTGGCTGGCCGGCCCGCCAATGTCTCCTCTACGAAGCCGAGATTGCGGAGCCTGCGGCGCGCGGTGTCGAGCTCCGCGCGCGACAGGCCTGTCTCAAGCCACCACTGCTGCTGAGTTTTAAAGATCCAGCCGTTGGTTTGAGCTACGTCTCGTCCGGTTCGCGTCCAATGCGCGAGCTGGGACAGTACGATCGCCGCCTTCGGATTCCCGGTCATACGTGCCAAGAACAGTCCAAAGGCGATAGGCCGGCTCCGCTTCAGGGCCAGCCAAAGTCGGTCGTAGGCGATGTTGGTCGACATACGACTGTCAGCTACTCAGGCTCGGAGATGGACGCGCCAGCGCCGCGTTCGCGGCCTGTACGCGTAGTTCCCTATCCACTACCAGCCAGTTGACGCGAACGGCCGTTCGCGGGGGCATTCCGATGCGCATCGTTTCCAGAAAGCCGTTCCGCTCCAATAGTCTTCGCGCTGTGAGCTGCTCTTTGTAGGACAGTCCCAGGCGCGAACGCCATTCCTCCGCGTCGATATAGACCCAGTCGCCCGCTAGTTCGGTCAGGTCGGATTGGGCGGCAAGGTCGCTCAAGATGGCCGCAGCGTTGAGACTGCCTGCGAGCTCTACGAAGGCGCGATGGATGGTGATCGGCGCGTCCAAGACTCTTAGCAAGTAATGCTCGTTGGCCTGGTCGCGCTGGGCGACGGCATCCGTATCGGCGTTCGCTGTGTACTGTCGCCCGTAGGGATCGAGCGCAAAATCCCATGCTGTCATTGCGGACTCCCGTCTGGGCACACGTGCCGACCCTCGGTGACGAACTGAGGATCGTTCGCAGCGCTTCCGCGTCGATCAAAGAGGCGAATTGGGAACCACGCAGGGTCGATGGGCGAAGCCAAAGGTCCCAAGCCCCTCCTGGGCATTGGGAAGCAACTCAACAGCGACAGGATCCTAATCACGGCCGGCCCTCCACAGGCCGGCACGGCCTGACATCGCCTTCATAGGGGGCTGATCTGCCGCACGTTCCACGACCCGTTGCATCGCGAGTGTGTACGTCAGCGGGCGAAACGCCGGCGTGCCCTTGAGGACGGTGACCATGGCACCAGGAGCATCCTCGCCAGCGTTTGCGGGTAAGGCCCGCGGTGATTTTGTCGAAGTCATCGGCGATCTCCAGTTAGCGCTGATTGAGCGCGGCGAACAGTGTGAGAAGCGTGTGCTTTGGAAATGCCTCATGGAGTGCGAGATATCGCTCCCGGACGTCAGAAGTGGTCCCCTGCAGCTCCTTCCAAATGCTGTGCACCCGAAGGTATTCCGCTGGATCCAGCTCAACGGCTGGGCCAGGCGGACTTAGCCGCATATGCGCCCGCATCTGGTCCACTTCCGCTGCCGGTATTGCCGGAAACAGCGCGCGGATCAGCGATCCGCCCGCTTGTGCGCGGAGAAACCGTCGAAGCTGCGCCATGAGCTCCTGGCGTCGCTGGTGCTCGCTCTGTTGTTCCACCAGTGCTTCGGGGTCCACGTAGATGCGCACCGTGACTGCTGGAAGCATTGCATCAAGCCCTCGATCGCGAAGGCCAGCCAATAAAAGTTCCGCCGTGTGCTGTGGTAGCGCCCCGTCGGCATGTGCGCGCCGCCGGATCTGTTCGTTCAGCTCTCGCAGCGCTTTGCGTTTCAGGGTGGGATGGGTCAACTCCAGGAAATTCATGACGCGCCTCCAGTCAACTCCACCGGCACGCCCACCGATTGCCAGAATGAGTCCTTCGAACGCTCAGGAAATGCTTGATTGAACTGTCGGACGGCTTGGATCACCCTGAGATACACAAGCCCAGTGGCATCATCCGGGTCCGTCATTCGACGCACGACGTGGTAGGAGCCGTCTGCGTAAACCGGGTCTCCCAACAGGTTGTCGCACGCATCCTGCCAGGAGTCAGTGCTTTCGGCGTGGAGCTTGAAGTCTGACTCAAGGGACAGAGCCGCGAGGCCTGCGGGCGTGTTTTGTTGCGACAGAAGGACCAGCCACCACCACGCGTAATAACGTTCGGCGTAGTCCCCACCCTGCAGAGCTTGTTCTTGCAATGAGCCCAGGTCGCCGCCAACATCCTTGGGTATCTCGACCATGAAGCGCAAAGGCAGCTCGTCAACGGACAGGAGGCACCCTTGAAGATGGCTGACCGTCACGAGTTCCTCCAGCGCATGCCAGAGTTCCCGTTCGGCGGAGCCTCGACTGTCGGCGGGCGGCTGCTTCGAACTCGGCTGCGCGCCGGCGGCTTCAGTGTCGTGCTCACCATTCCGCCGCGAGGTTGAGGCATTGGAGGTTTCATGCTGCGGAGGCAGCTTCATCTGCGTGGCCACGTTCGCTGAATCACGGCCTGAACTTTCATCGGCACCGTCCGAGGCTTGCGTGTCTGCCAGGGAGCTGCCTGGTGCTGGCGCATGCTGCTTCGCGTCACGCACCAAGCTCGCGGATTCAGCGTCCGGATTAGCCTGGAGGATCTGCACCGCGCGTTGGAGCTCGTCCACCGTAAGACTGATGCGCTGGGCGAAGTTCTCGTCAAGACGAGCAGTGAATGCCGCGAAGTCCAGCGACTTGGTCGCGACGTAGCGCTCTCGCATGTGATCGATCGCGAGCGTCCAAGCCTGGTCGAGAGCCTCCTCGGCACCAAGCTTCGCCGCAATCGTCGCCAGCCGACTGCGTGCCGGTATGAAGCGGTCCTGCACATCGCGCCTGGAGAGCTGGCTGGCCGCGCACGCCAGGTCGGCCAGATGCTTCATGGTGAAACCATAGTGGCTCAGAAGCGCAGGGGACGCCTGTATTCCTTCACCTGCTTTGAGGTGTTCGGAAAAGTCACGCAAGCTCATCGGGCCGCCGCGTTCGCGCTCCACCTCCTGCTTCAGGTCAAAGGTCGAACGCGCTGCGTCCCAAAACAGCAGGCCCGAGCGTTGGTCGTTCTCCACCATATGGGCCGCGAGAAGGGCTGCCTCGCTGCGGTACGGAACCTTCACGAAGTCCATATGCAAGAACTGCATATGGCCTTCGGCGACCAGTTCCTGCAGGATTTCCAAGCGGGTGTTGCCGCCCTTAGCCGGGATGTACTGCTTCTCGCCAGGTCTCTGCGTAACAGCAATCATCTGATCGAGGCCGCGCGTGCGGATCGACTCCTTGATCTCGTCGTACTTTTCATTGCGAACCGTCCGCGGGTTGCGCTCGTACAGACGGCAGTCGTCTCGGACATTGAGGGTAATCACGTTGGTCAACGCCGAGTCGATTGCGGCAGGGTCCGGCGACCTTTCGCTCAGCCGCGAAGCGATCATTTGGTCCAGGTCTACTTTCTTCGATGCGGGCTTCATCAGTTGCCCCTCAGGATTGGCAGCTTTTCGTCCTCGCCAGCGAGGGCGGTGGCCATGAAAAGCAAGTCGTCTTCATCAAGCACGCCGAGGTTTCGATACGCGCTCACGGCGCCTAACACCACGCCCAAGTGCAGGGCGCGTTCGGGGGAGCCCGCGGTTGCACGATGCAAAAGATCGAGCTCGGTGCTCAAGTGCAGGAGAGCAAGCTCCTTGTTCGTGCTCATGCCTCTACCCTCCCCGAGCTGATGGCGGACCACGCTTTCAAGTAGGGCGTTGGGTCCGGCACGATAAAGATCGGGCGGTGGACCCAGCGATGGAGGACTGGGTCTTCAAAAATTCTTGCGGCCTCGGTCTCTGAGACGCCCATAAGGCTCATTTCGCTGAAGCTCACGACTTCGGAGGGAGCCGTCGACGTAGAATCAAGGCCGACGGGTCGCATCGCGAGGAGAGCGGTCTGCACTACGGCAGCAGCACGCGCGCGTCGCATTTCCAGGGGCGCGTGATCTGAAGACACGGCCACGTAAAACGTCAGGGGCGGCTGCTCTCCTCCAGCAGGCGCGGTTGCGCGGAACACGTCTCCGATGTCCGGCAGTTCGGGAAGTCTAATGGCTCTTTTCATTGCTCAAGCCCCCGCGTCACTAGGCTGGCCCTGACCGTCCACGTAGATGCCGTTCAATGCGGGGAAGAGCTCCCAAGCCAAGCGGTGCATGACGTCCCAGGGCGACTTGTCCCCCCTGCGACGGTCGTATTGATGAACCGGAATTCGTGCAGTCGTCGCAGCGGTATAGGCGGCTGCATGCGGAACGACCGTCTCTAGAATGCCCTTCACCTGCCGATGACCGAGGAAGCTTCGGCGAATTTGATCCGCAACGTGACGCGCGTTGTTGTTACGCTCCAGGGCGCTGATGACGACGTATAGGTCCCCACTGCGGAAGTCGGCGCCGAAGTCGGACAGACTGTTCAAAGACTCCATCATGCGCAGCGTGCCGTCTGCAAATTCAGCCGCAGACAGAACGTCAGGCTTGATCGGCGACAGGATCACGTCCGCCGCCATCGCCGCCGTCTTCTGCAGCTCGCCCGCCGCGCCCTGGGTGTCGATGATGATCGCGTGGTATTTCTCGACGGCCGCTGAGCGCCTCACTGCCCGGCGCATTATCAACAGACGATCTTCACGATCCTTCAGCCACGTTTGCAGATTCCCCGCGACAGCATCCGAGCAAACGATGTCGATTCCCGGAATCGCGGTCTTGCTGATGCAGTCTTCGGTGACGAGGCCACCGCGCGTAATAACTCGCGTCAGCCCGTGTTCAGCGCGCTGTTCGATGGGGTAGTACTTCGTCAGGCTGTTCTGTTCGTCCGCGTCGAACAACAGCACCTGCATGCCGAAATCGGCAAATATTCCTGCGAGATTTGCGCAGGTTGTGGTCTTCGTGACTCCACCTTTGGTGGACGCGACAGCGATCACGTGTGGCATGGCGTTCCTCTTTTCGGCGCTAGGCCATTCGGCCCAGTTGCATACCCGTTCAAGGGCGGTTATCGTTAGTCAAAACACGGTTCCGTGTTACACGATTTTGTGTAATTCAGGGCGACATTACCCGAATCCGTGTAATTCGGCAAGATAGGACTGGCGATGGAATATCAGGAATTTGTAGAAGCCGCGCTCAAGGGGCGCAGCGTGAACAGCATGGCGAAGGCGTGGGGTCTGAAACAGCAGACCCTGGATCGCTATGTGAAGGGCACGCACCTTCCGGACTACCGGACTGCTATGCTGATGGCTCAGGAAGCGGGCGTCGCGATCGATGCGACGTTCATCTTGCTGGCACAGGAAGAGAGCAAACGCAAAAAAGCCGGCGCCGCTTTCGCGGTTCCGGCTATTGCTGCTGGTGTCGAGAACACCACCAAGAATTCGACCACAGATAAGTGGTCGGGGCGAGAGGATTCGAACCTCCGACTCCTGCGTCCC
>MCNG01000144.1_pt1 | contig 22114 bp, 20 predicted proteins | sample 778231 | NCBI WGS metagenome assembly MCNG01 (sample SAMN04296815, study PRJNA304217) | bioreactor metagenome | isolation source: sea sediment enriched with benzalkonium chloride | place: Turkey: polluted region of the Marmara Sea
CTTGCATCCGACGAGATGCGGTTTCCGGTTCCGTTCGTAGATCCGCCGGATGGGCGGCTTGAACTGCCTCGGGTCAAACCGAGGGAAATACCGACCCAGTGATACGCCCGCTTCAGCGGGCTTTTTTTCGTCCATACGGGAGGCAATCATGCGAACCGTCTACAGGAGCAGTGCAACTATGGAACCGAGTTCTACGGGGCTGGGAGGCCTCGCGGCCTTGAAGGTCGCAATGGCATACGGCATTCCCGCGGCGATTGCCGCGATTCTCGGGCTGTTGATCATGCCGCCCCGGACGGCCAGGGAATTCACTGTCCGAACGGTCTCGACCGTGGCGTGTTCGTTCCTGTTCGGCCCTGGCCTGGCTGCGGCCGTGATCGCCTGGAAGCCGAGCCTGATGGAGGCCATGACGTGGCTTGCCCAGCATGGGGCCGGCAGTGACGACGCGCTGCTGGCGAAGTTTTACGTCTTGGGTCCGAGCATGTTGCTCGCGGGTCTGCCGGCCTGGTGGGTCTTGGGCGCCTACATGCGATGGATGTCGCGCATTCGAGAGATCGGGGTTTTGGCGTGGATCAAGGAAGCCATGACCTTGCTGCCATGGCGCCGGACAGGTGGGGAGGGATAGCGTGGAACTCAAAACGATCATTCAGACAGCGATTGCCCCCGCGTTGGCGCTTCTGCCGGCCAATATGGACACGTCAGCGGCGCGCGTCCAATTACTGGCTACTGGGTTGCAGGAAAGCCGCTTTATCGACCGCCGGCAGTTGGTGGGCAGCCCACCGCGACCGATAGGGCCTGCTAAGAGCTTCTGGCAGGCAGAGCGGGGGGGCGGGATGGTGCACGGCGTGCGGTTGCACGTCGCCACCAGCGCGGCGGCGGCGAAGTTGTACAAAGCCCGCGGTGTGGCTGCGCGCGATGCTGATATCTGGGACGCCATTGAGCATGACGATGTGCTCGCGGCCGGCCTGGCGCGGCTGCTGCTATGGAGCGATCCGGGCCGGCTGCCGAAGGTGGGCGATGCAGACGGAGCGTGGTCGCTGTACTTGCGCACCTGGCGGCCTGGCGCCTACGAGCGCGGCACGCCCGATAAGCGAGCAGCCCTGCGCAAGAAATGGTCCGGCAATTACGCCCAGGCCCTGGCAGAGGTAGGAGGTAGCGATGCTGGCATGGTTTGAACGGATTAAGGGCTGGCTCCTGCTGGCCGGCTTGGCGCTGGCCGCGCTCGCCAGCGTCTTCTATCGGGGGCGCGCCACGGGGCGTCAGATGGAGCGGCAGGAGCGGCAGAACCAGATCAACGAACAGGCGGGGAAAGCCCGCCAGGAGGCGCGCAATGTGCAGCTTGAGACGGCTCGTATGGATGATGGTGCTGTTGCTGATGAGCTTGAGCGTGATTGGGTGCGCGGCGCCGGCCCGCGTGGGCGTTGAGTATTGCGCCCACGCGAAGCCGATTTACTTCGATTCCCGGGAACAAGTCCAGGCCACGCCGCCGCCGATCAGGCGGCAGGTTCTGGAAGGTAACAAGGAGTGGAAGGCGTTGTGCGGCTATTCACCGACTGAGTTGTCCAGTAGCCGCTGAAGGATGAATGTCGCCCGGTACGTCGTGGGCGTCGCGCCTCGGTCGATGATGAGCAGGCCGTCCCGTTCGCCCGCGGCGAGCAAGTCGCGGAGCTTTTGCCCTCCGCTATACCCCAGCGCCTTATGGAGGCGTTCGGGTCGGAGATAGTCACCATTCTTCACGCCCGCCAGGGCCGGTATCGCACGCTCCCAGATGTCCCGAACGGGTGGGGAATTGGTGTATGTGTCGTCGTGGTACATCAGCGGGGCTCCATTCCTTTGCGCAGCTTGCGCGGCGATTCCAGCAGTTCAGCCGTCATCTGGTCTCGCTCCTGCACACAGGGTTCATTGGGTACGGACTCGATAATTTCATCGAAGATCGCGCCCGTGATGCCGGCCGGCCTGCTGAGGTCGTCGGCGATCTGGTGCAGCCGCAAAGGATAGGTGCGCAGGCGCTTCACCTCCCAAAGTAGGGCGATGACATCTGCGTTCCAGGGTTGGCGCTCCCGGATTGCGCGAAGCTCAGCGTAGGTGAGGGGGGCTTTGAACGGCATGGCGGAAAATACTGTTTATGCATCCAGTATAGTCCGCCTTAAATGGGGTCGATTGCATCCGGCATCTGGTACTTGGAATTGCCCACCTCCTGCCGCACGGGGTACCAGGTGAAGGCGGTTTCTGGTAGTCCACGCTCAAGCAGTGCCAGGGCGTCGCCGGTTGCGCAGTCCGGATCCATCCATTGCAGGGCGAGGTCGGGTGGCAATGCCACCGGCCGGCGGTCGTGCACATCGATCATGCCACCCGCGGCGTCGTTCGTGACAATGGCAAAGCCGTGGGCTTCGTCCGGTTCGGCGTCGGGCCGCCAGTTACTTAGGCCGGCGAAGAAGAGCGGGGCGTTGTCTGCGGCGTGGATGTAGTAAGGCTGCTTAGGAGGCTTCGGCCCGGTGCCTAGTGGCTTCCATTCATACCAGCCATCCGCCGGCACCAGGATACGGCCGCGCGCGGTCAGCATCTTCCAGGGCCATGCGCCGGCCAGGATCTTATCCAGCCGGGCATTCGACATGAGGTACTTGGAATTGGTCGGCCGCCACCCCCAGGGTAGCCGGCCAAGCTCGAATTCACCGGCCAGTCTGTGCATTGCCAGTGGCCGTGTGCCGGGAGGGATGTTGTAGCGTGGCCCGGCCGAGTCGGTGAAGATCTGACGCTGGTTCGGGAAGATCCGTTCCACGTAGTCCATGGGTCCGGACTTCTGCACGATTCGGCCGCACATACGCACCTCCAGCAGGAAGGGGAAGGGCCAGTATAGGGGCAGCTAGGTGCAGAGTACGAGCCGTTCTGAGGCGGCAACTCGATCTCGGCTATCTGTGTAGCGACTCTGGGCGGATCTGCGTATAGCGACGTAGCTGGTTCCAATTTCGGTGACCGGTGAAGATCGCCACTTCCTGGATCCCATAGCCCATTTCGAACAGCCGGCTTGTGCCTTCGTGGCGCAGGTCGTGGAAACGCAGGTCAACGATTCCTTTGGCGGCGCACGCCCTGGGGAACGTTGATGAGATGGTTGCCGCCTTAAAGGGGAAAATGCGGCCTTTGTGCGGCTTTGGCTGGCGCTGGATGATCTCCCAGGCAGCTTGTAGCAGTGGGACAACCTGGTGATTGCCTACCTTGCGCTTCGGGTCCTTACGGTCGCGGATGATAACGGTCATTTTCTTGGTGTCTACGTCTTCCCACGCGATGGAGAAGATTTCACCGGCTCGCATGGCAGTGGCGATGGCGAAATCCACGATGTCCGCCATAGGTAGCTGAAAGCGGCCGGATAATTCGAAGTGTTCCTTCAACACCTTCAGTTCGCCTTCGGTCGGGCGCCGTGTCCGTTCCCTAGGCGTCGTGACCACTCCCAGCATCTTGAATGCTTCCCTGGCATCCCGGATGGGGTCGCCCAAGAACGAAAAGCCCCAAAGGCTGCGTGCTACGCGTAGCACTGTGTTCAGGTAGGACAGCTCCATAGACCAAGTTGGCGGGGCAACTCCGCGCTTCTTGGTGTATTCGATTATCCTTTCACCGGTCAGCCCCGCCAGAGTGACTTCCCCCAGTTCGGCCCGTAGCACTTTAAAGGACTCCTTCTTGGCTGTCCCGATCCGTTGAGCCTCCCTCTCGTAGCGGTCCAGTAGATCACCCACGGTCGTCATGCCCAGAGGTTTGGTATCCTTGAAATCTCCCCTCTCGATTTCTGCCTCTATGGCGGTAGCCCACCGGTTAGCCAGCGCTTTAGTGGTGAAGGTCTTGGTTTGAGTGGGGTGGCCCTTCTTGCGGACCTGGGCGCGCCACTTGCCGTTGATCTGAATTATCGAAGCCATTCCGTAGCAATCTCGTAGCACTGAGGGCGGGAAATGGAGTGTAAAACAGGTGATTGGCGGGAAGCAATGGGAACTGGACTGCTACGTATGTCCTTGAAATTTAAGGTAAGTTCTTGATTTCTAATGATTGGCGGCTGTGCGTCGCCCCGATGATAGATGTGACCGACCGCCATTGCCGCTTTTTCCATCGGCTGCTGGCGCCGCGCGCACGCTTGTACACGGAAATGATCACCACCGGCGCGTTGCTGCATGGCAATGTCGAGCGCCACCTGGACTTTGACGAAGCCGAGCATCCCGTGGCCCTGCAGCTTGGCGGCAGCGAGCCCGATGCGCTGGCGCATTCGGCCCGGCTTGGCAAAAAGTGGGGGTACGACGAGATCAACCTGAATTGCGGTTGCCCGTCGGAGCGGGTGCAGAAGGGCGCGTTCGGCGCTTGCCTGATGGCGGAGCCGGCCCTGGTGGCCGATTGCATGAAGGCCATGCAGGATGCCGTGGATATCCCGGTCACCGTCAAGCATCGGCTAGGCCTGGATTATGAAGAATCCTATGAGTTTGTCCGTGACTTCGTCGGCAAGATCTACGACACGGGCTGCCGGGTGTTCATTGCCCATGCCCGCAACGCGGTGCTCAAGGGCCTGACGCCCAAGGACAACCGCGAGATTCCGCCCCTGCGCTATGACGTGGTGCGGCAATTGAAGCGCGACTTCCCGGATTGCACCTTCGTGCTCAACGGCGGTCTGGCGGACGCCGAGCAGTCCGTGCGCGCCGCAGGCGATTTCGACGGCGTCATGCTGGGCCGGGCCGCCTGGCACACGCCGCGGGTGCTGTCGGAAGTCTCCCTCCAGCTGTGGCCGTCGCTGCGGTTGCCCAGCGACGCGCAGGTGGTGGACGCCATGATGGAATATGCGGCGCGGCAGGTTGCGCGAGGCGTGCCGCTGCGAGTGATGACGCGGCCCATGCTGGGGCTGGTGAATGGTCAGTCCGGTGCGCGCCGCTGGCGCCGCATGCTGTCCGATCCGGCCCTGCTGGCCGCGAACAACCCTGAACTGATCTACGACGCCTGGCGCAGCCAGCGGCATGCGCCGGATATGCGCGGCGCCGCGATTGAAGCGGCGCCGGCTGGGGTGTGACGGCAGGCCAGCGTGGCTGGCCTGCGGGACTCAGGACTTGGCCGGCTCGGCGCTTTCCGTGGGCCAGTCGCGGATGTAGGCCTTCAGCATGTTGTTTTCGAACTGCTGGGCAGCCACGATGGCCTGGGCCATGTCATAGAACGAAATGACGCCCATCAGGGTGGGGCCGTCCATGACCGGGATGTAGCGCGCGTGCTTTTCGAGCATCAGGCGCTGCACCTCGTCGGCGCTGGTGTTGGGCGACACGCTGACCGGGGCATCGTCCATGATCGAGCGGATGGTGGTGTCGCCGGCGCCGCCATGCGCATGCATGTGGCGGATGATCTCGCGGAACGTGAGCATGCCGGTCAGCGTCCCGAATTCCATGATGACCAGCGAGCCTATGTCCTGCTCGCTCATTGTTTGCACGGCCTGGGACACAGGCATATCGGGCGACGCCGTATAGAGCGTATCGCCCTTGACGCGCAAAATCTCGCTGACCTTCAACATCGGTTCCTCCTGGGCGGTTTGCGCCCTAATGCTATTTGCTAATTCTTTTTCGCTTCCAGTTGCAGTACGGGAGCGATTCCATTTTCGGTATTTTGCGCTTCTCCGCAGACTTCTTCCAGCGTGGGCGCATTTTGCTGGGAAATCACGGCCGAGGCGACTCGCAATATTTCCGGGTCATTGCGGACCCTTGGCTGGCCGCGGTCCAGCAGAAAACGGTCCACCACCGGTTCCATCGAGGTTTTCCGGGCGTCGCAGGTCAGCACCCAAAGGCCTTCGGGGCTGCGCGTCGCCAGTCCCATTTCAGCCAGCGTTTCCAGGACTCCGTTCAGTTCGTCCTGGTGCAGCCGCAATTGCGCGGCCAGGAGATTGGCGGGCAATCCCGGCGGATTGGCCGTCTGCGCTTGGCGCAGCGCGCGCAGCGCGTCCACGGCGTCCACGAAGGGCGCGCCCGGATAGCGGTTGATTTCCCAGCGGCCCAAGCGGATCAGCGGCGCGCTGGATGCCAGGATGGCTCCCAGCAGCACGGCCAGCCACGACAGGTAGATCCAGAGCAGGAAAATCGGCAGGGTGGCGAACGCGCCGTAGATGACGGTATAGGTGGGAAAACGCGTCAGGTAATAGGCGAACGCCGACTTCATGATTTCCAGCACGATGGCCGTCACGCAGCCGCCAACCAGGGCGTCGCGCCAGAGGACCTCGCGGTTGGGCACCATGACGAACAGCGCGGCGAAACCGAGAGCGGTCAGCACCAGCGGGATGAACGACACCGCGACGCTGACGGCTTCCGGCACGTCCCGCACCAGGCCCAGCGATTCGCGCGCCACGAATGAGGTCGCCCAAAGGCTGGCGCCGGCCACTACCGGTCCCAGCGTGATGATGGCCCAGTACACCAGCGCGCGCTGCCGCAGCGGGCGCTGGCGGGTCACGTGCCAGATGTCGTTGAACGCCTTGTCGATCGTCATGATCAGCAACAGCGAGGTGATCAGCAGGAACACGCCGCCGATGGCGGTCAGGCGCGAAGCCTGGCGCGCGAACTGGTTCAGGTAGTCCATGATGTTGTCCGACACGGACGGCGGCATCAGGCTGTTGGTCAGGAAATCCTCGAGCGCGACGCGGAATTCCTGGAACACCGGAAAAGCGGTGAACAGCGACAGGACCACGGCCAGCATGGGCACGATGGCCAGGACGGTCGTGAAGGTGAGGCTGGACGCGACTTGCAGCAGTTTCTCTTCGCCGGCGCGTTCGGCGCTGAAGCGCATGACGCGTCCGGCCCTCGCGATCCATGAAGAGCGCGGGGGCGAATGCTCGGTGGCCGCCGGCGTGGTGGCGGCAGGCTCGGCAGGGCGATTCATCAGGCGATAATAGCAGCATGAACCCTGAACTCAACCCCCGCTTGCGCCTGTTGGCCTCGGTTTCGCTATTCGCCCTGATTGTGCTTTGCGTCACCTGGGAAACCGTGGTGGCGCCGGTGCGGCCGGGCGGTTCCTGGATGCTGCTCAAGGCCCTGCCGCTGGCGTTTCCCTTGCGCGGCGTCCTGCGCGGCAATCTCTATACCTACCAATGGGCCTCGATGCTGTCGCTGCTCTACCTGATGGAGGGCGTGGTGCGGGCCATGTCGGATCCTGCTCCGCTGTCCGCGCTGATGGCCTGGGGCGAGATCCTGTTGTCGACCATTTTTTTCCTTAGCGCCATTTTCTACGTGCGGCCCGCCAAGCGGGCGGCCAGGAGGCAACGCGCATGAGCGCCCATACGCTACGCGATCTGCGCGTCGTCAATTCCTTTGCCGCATTGCCCGCGGCGTTCTACACCCGGCTTGCGCCCCAGGCTCTGAACAATCCCCGTTTGCTGCACGGCAATGCGGATGCGGCCGAACTGATCGGCCTGGACCCTTCCGTCCTGTCCACGCCCGAATTCCTGAGCGTGTTTTCCGGCGCCCAGCCGCTGCCGGGCGGCGACACGCTGGCGGCGGTCTACAGCGGCCATCAGTTCGGCGTCTGGGCCGGCCAGTTGGGCGACGGCCGCGCCCACCTATTGGGCGAGGTCGAGGGGCCGCGGGGCAATTGGGAACTGCAGCTGAAGGGCTCGGGCATGACGCCGTATTCGCGCATGGGCGACGGCCGCGCGGTGCTGCGCTCGTCGGTGCGCGAGTACCTGGCCAGCGAGGCCATGCACGGGCTGGGCGTGCCCACGACGCGCGCGCTGGCGCTGGTGGTTTCCGACGATCCTGTCATGAGGGAAACCGTGGAGACGGCGGCCATCGTGACGCGCATGTCCCCCAGTTTCGTGCGTTTCGGCTCTTTCGAGCATTGGTCGTCGCGCCGCCAGCCCGATATGCTGAAGACGTTGGCGGACTACGTCATAGACCGCTTTTATCCGGAATGCCGGGAATCAGGGACGGGGGAGTCCTCGAGCGACGTGACGCCCTATATCAACCTGCTGCGCGCCGTCACGCGGCGCACCGCGCTGCTGATGGCGGACTGGCAGGCGGTGGGTTTCTGCCACGGCGTGATGAATACCGACAATATGTCCATATTGGGGCTGACGCTGGACTATGGCCCCTACGGTTTCATGGATGGTTTCCGCCTGGGCCATGTCTGCAATCACTCTGACTCGGAAGGGCGCTATTCCTGGAACCGCCAGCCGTCCGTGGCCCTCTGGAACCTTTATCGCCTGGGGGGCAGCCTGCACGCGCTGGTGCAGGATGTTGAAGGCCTGCGGGCCGTTCTGGACGAATTCGAGGCGGTTTTCACGCGCGCTTTCCATGACCGCATGGGCGCCAAACTGGGTTTGGCCGCATGGCGGCCGGCCGATGAAGCGCTGTTGGATGACCTGCTCAAGCTGATGGACGCCAATCAGGCTGACTTTACGCTGACCTGGCGGCGCCTTGCCGACGCCTTGTCGGGCCAGCGCAGGGCGTTCGAAGACCTGTTCATCGATCGGCCCGCGGCGGGGGCCTGGCTGGATCGGCTGGTGGAGCGGCATGCGCAGGACGGCCGGCCGGTGCAGGATGTCACCGCAGGCATGAATCGCGTCAATCCACTCTATGTGCTGCGCAATCACCTGGCGGAAGAGGCGATCCGGGCGGCCAAGGCGGGCAGTGCCGGCGAAATCGACACCCTGATGAAGCTGCTGCGCAACCCCTACGAGGCCCAGCCCGGACATGAGCGCTATGCGGCATTGCCGCCTGATTGGGCCGGTAGCCTGGAGGTCAGCTGCTCGTCTTGATATTGGCCGCCAGCCGTACGAACCAGAGAATGCGAAAGCGATTTTCCCGGGATTTACGGGAAAATAACCATTTGGACAAGGAATATCGCAGTTTTTTTCATTGCAATCATTCGTTTCCATTGTAAAAGACGTAAGATTGTCGCCAACGGAATACCCGGGACTCTGCGTCCGCGGGGCATTTGTCGATAATCTTCAAAATAAAGCACTCTAAATATGGCTGGCGCAGATGGTTTGCTGTGTATCGGTCTGCTTGAGGATGACGCCGACTTCCGGGAGGAGTTGGCGTTAGGCTTGGGTGGCTATGGTTTCCGGGTGGCATTTGCCTGTGATAATGCCGCGGCGTTTTATCGGCGGTTGCAGGAGCAACCCTGCGATATCGTCATTCTTGACGCCCATCTGCCCGGAGAAGACGGTTTCTCCGTGGCGACCCGCCTGCGCGCTCTCAGTCCCGTCGGTATCGTCATGCTGACTGGCCGCAGCGCGCTGGAAGACCGGGTGCGCGGCCTGGAGGGCGGCGCCGATGTCTACATGACCAAGCCCGTGGATCTGCTGGAACTCAGTTCCGTCATCCGCAGCCTGGCTCGCCGGATGCGTCTGGCCAAGGCGCCGCGTCCGGTGGATGCGGAAACGCGCGCCACCGCGGATACGTCTTGGTCCCTGCAGGACGGCGGCTGGATTCTGGTTGCGCCCGACGGCGCTTCGTTGCACCTCAGCGCCCAGGAGCGCACCTTTCTGGTTGCCCTGATGGATGCCGCCGGCAGCGCGGTCAGCCGTCAGGTCCTGGCGGAATTGTTCCTGCCGGACAGCCCGGGCGGCTTTGAATTGCGCCGTATCGATGTGCTGGTCAGCCGTTTGCGCGCCAAGGCGCAAAGCGCGGGCCTGAAGCTACCCGTGCTGTCGGTTCGCGGCCAGGGCTACGTGTTCGCGGCCTGAACTCGCCCGCGGCGGTCAAGCCGCCGGAGCGCTTGCCGGCAGGGTGACGACGAAGCGCGTGCCTACGCCCACTTCGCTTTCCATGGTCAGTGAGCCACCCTGGTTCTGGCAGATGCGCCGGGCCAGATAGAGGCCGATGCCCATGCCTTGCGTCTCCCGGTGCGCCGAGCGCCGGAAATGTGGTTCGAAGATCTTGGCCTGCTCCTCCATGCCGATGCCCGGACCGCGGTCGGTGACCGCCACCCAAGCCATCGGAATGGCCCCTACCCGGGTTTCGCCGGTCTCGATGCGGACGGGTTCATTCGCCGGTGAATACTTGATGGCGTTGTGGATGAGGTTGCGCACCACCACGCTGGTCAGGGGGCGATCGCAGTAGACCGGCAGGGATGCGCCGGCCTGCAGCATCAGCGCATGCGCCGTATCGGGCTGCATCGCGGTGACCACATCGCGCACCAGATCCGCCATGTCGGTTTGTTCGCCGCGAGGCGTCCATGCCTGCTCGCCCAGCCTGTCCTGATTCAGCAACTGATCCATGAGTTCGGTCATTCGGGTGACCGAGCGATGAATGCGCGCCAGGCGGTTGTCCACGGCTTCGCCGCTCTCGGCAAGTATCATGTCCAGGGACTGGGCTGCCGCGCTGACGGTGGCTAGCGGTGCGCGCAATTCGTGGGAAATCAGCGCATTCATCTGACGCTGCGTATCGAGCGCTCCGGCGAGTTCCGCCAGCCTCAGCTCACCTTGGGCAAGGTGCTCCGCATCGGTGTGCTCGTGGCCCGCGCTTTTCGCTCCCGGTTGCGGGCGGCCGTGTTGATTGATTGCAAGCAGGGTCAAGGCGCTAGACACGAGCAGCAGTCGCGCCAGCTCGACCATCGCGCCGGCCCCGCTCTGGGGCAACCAGGCGTCGTGCCCAAGCAGCCAGGCCGAGACGCCGTAAGCGCCGGCCAAGGCCAGCGCGGCCGCGCGTGCGGGAGTCCTGCCTGCGGCGCGGATCAGGAACCAGATGGCCAGCGGCAGGCTGGCGATGGCGCAGGCGCCGGCGATCGCGGCGGACGCGACGCCGTTGCCTGGGTCGTCGGCGATGATCAGTGCCAGTATCGACACTATAGCCAACGCCGCGCTGGCCCAGCGGCAGGCCGTCGCCAGCTTGGTGGCGCACGCTCCCGCAAGAATAGGCGTGGTGAGCGCCAGCAAGGCTGCATAGGAGCCCGCTTGCAGCGACGCGGGCGGCAGTAGCGTGGGCATGGAGCGGAACACGCCTTCGAGCAGCATGAATGCCAGGCCCGCGCCGTAAATGGCATTGCGGGTGGCCGCCCACGCGACGGCACAGGCCACGGCACAGGCCGTGGCGACACCGGCCGTCAGGCCCAGATGCAGGTCTTCATAGGAAACGCCCGGGCCGTAGGCCAGGGCGGCGTCGGGACCGAGCAGGGCGCACAACAACCCCAGGCGGTGCAGCATGGCTTGCCGAACCGCGGGGGCGCCAACAGTGCGGCGCGGGCGCAAAGGCCAGCGGACGCGAAAAAGCCAACAGATGCGAAGCAGCATGCCTTCCGTCAACTGGAAACCCATGGATGATCAGGTGCGAGGTCGTGCGTCTGGGCGCAGTTTACGACAGGCCCGCGCATGGCGTGGACGCCGAGGCCCGCCAGGACATTCTGCGTGGCGATGTCAGGCACGTCTTCGGCATAGACCGCGATATCCAGCGCGGCGGCTGTCGCCACTACCGTGGCCGCGAGGTGCTGGCTGCCCGGGCTGTGGAGCAGCCCGGTGATGAAGCCGCCACATAGCTTCAGGTACGACAAGGGAAACTCGTGCAGATGCTCGATGGCGCCGAACTGGTACGACAGCCGGCTTACGCCGACCCGGGCGCCGGCGGCCACGATGATGTCGCAAAGCGGATGCAGGTCCGCCCCTTGCGCGGCCAGGGCAGCCGCGTCGATTTCCACGATCAGGCGCGCGCTCAGGGCCGGGCGGTCGGCCAGCATGCGTTGCAGCCTGGACTGAAACGAAGGTTGGGCGATCGATGCCAGCGAAATCGGCACCGCCAGTGCGCCGGGGCGCGCGAACAGCCAGTCCAGCCCCAGGCGGATGGCCTGTATGTCGCATTCTGCGGAGAGGCCAAGGCGGACGGCGGGGGGCATGAAGATCGAGGCCGGCACGGGATCGGCGCCGCTGGTGTCATGCAGGGTCAGGCTGGCTTCCTGGTGCAACAGCGCGCCGGAAAGGTCGTGCAGGGGCTGCACGGACAAGGAGAACCTGTGCTGTTCGAGCGCCGTAATCAGCGCGTCGTGCCAGCTGTATTCGCCGATGTGCGTGCTGTCCGGCGCGCGGCTGGCCGGCGCGATCTGGTCGTCATCGGCGCTTTCCGCGCACATCAGGGCGTGGTCCAGCCGCGCCAGCGTGTCGCTCATGCCATCTCCTGGCGCGTAGGAGGCCAGTGCCAGGGCCCAACGGCAGGACTCGTGCTTGTCCATGGGTACGCGCAGCGAACGCAGTTCGCGCCGCACCCGCTCGGCCAGCAGGCTGGCTTGCGGCGCCGAAGTGCGCGGCAGCAGCAACGCAAAGTCCGAACCGCTGATGCGCGCGAGCATGGCTGCGGGGCCGCCGAATTCAGCCACCAGCTTGCGCAGCCGGTCGGAGGATGAGCGCAGCCACTGGTCCGTGAAGGCGCGCGAGAGGTGGCGGTTGATCTGCGCCAGATCGCGTTGTCGGAACATCAGCAGATGGCCGCCCGCTTCGGGATCCTTGTCCGCCAGCGCCAGCCTGAACTGATCGACAAAATACTTGCGGTTGTGCAGTCGGGTGATGGGATCCTTGTAGATCTCGCTCTGAAGCGATTCGATCCGGGCATTCTGTTCCTGGACGGTGGCGGCGACCATGCGCTGGGCGTCCACCAGCGCCTGGTCGACGCCCGCCAGTTCGCACGAGCCGTTCAATGTCTTGCGGTTGCCAGGGGCCAGCGCACGCAGGCGTTCGCAGATGTCGCGCGAAGTGTGCGCTTCCATCCGCCGCGCCAGGTTCAGGGATAGCAGGACCCATAGCAGCCCCGCGGCCAGTACCAGCCCCAGAACCCGCACGCCGCCTTGCCACAGGGTGTCGCGGGCAGTCCGCGAATCCGCCTGCACGGTAACGGTGCCTCGCGAGCTGCCGTCCGCAGCCACGTATGGCCGCGACACGGCGGGCGCTTCCATGTTCAGCCAGGTATCGCGCCAATCGTGTTCACGGGGCTGAAGATCAGTGTGTTGCGCTCGGCGCTCGATGGCGGGGAGGCCATTTTCGGGGGTGATGCGCACCAGCGCGTAGCCGCCTCGCGCGTACAGTTCATCCGCCAGCGCGGCCAGCTCGCCGGGGACGCCAGCGGCATGCGACAGCGCCCAGGCCAGGGAGTTGGCGCCGTCGTCGCTGCGTTGCGCCAGCTGCGAAGTCAGATAGCGGTGCGCGGCCAGCATTCCCACCGTCTGCGCGCCCAGCAGAACGAGGCCGATCAGGAGAGCGGTGAAGAAAAGTAGCCGGCGGAATGTGGACATGTATTTGGAGGTTCCCTTCCTGGCCGCCGCGCGGCCTGAACTGAGGACTGCCAGTGTGGAGTGGCGTCGGATCGCGATCAGCGCTGGAAGGCCTGGATACGGGTGTGATACGAACCACTAATACATCAGTGGTACAGCAATTCTACATGTCACAGAACGTGCCGAATATTACTAAATTCATGCCATGAGGGGCCAAGCTGTGCAATTATTTCGATGCTGTCCGATTTTGAATGACAACTATCGAGACACGGTGTATTAATTTTTCGGGTGTAGCTGTCGTAAGTAGTAGGGCGAGCATGGCGCAAAGGGCGGGCGCAAGCCTTTCGTGGTCATCCGAACCTTCCGCGAGCAACCAGAGTAACCGTAGGAATACAGGGAAAAGAGGTGCGTTGCCTCTGAAGTGTGGCGTTTTTTTGCGAAAATAATGCATATCTTAAAAAATGTTACAGTCCTTGGGTTCCCCGTCGAACCGCAACGCCAGGGGCTTATGGATAGGGGGCTTCGTGCGTGAGAGTTACCTGCTCGCACTGTGCCTGACGCTAGCGGGCGCACTTGTAGCAATGTGCTGGGTCTTCGTGCGCAGGGAACGCCTGTTGCGTCAACGCCTGACACGCGATGAACTGACCGGTGTCCTGAACCAGCAGGAATTGCACCGGCGCGTCCGTGCCTGGCTCAACCATGCCGAGGGCCACTCGCGCCGCGGCGCTTTTTTCCTGGTGAGCTTCGAGCAATATGCCGAGATCAGCGCCATGTTGCGCGCGGGCGAAGACCAGGCCCTGCTGGTGCAGGTGGCCAACCGCCTGGGCCTGATCTGCCGGTCCATGGGCGGCATGGTGGCGCGCACCGGGGCGGATGCATTCACCGTCTGCGCACCCGATGTGGACGAAGCGGGGGCGGCGCAAGTGTCAGCCAAACTGCTGGAAGCCCTGAGCGCACCCTACGAGTTGGGGGGCCGCCCGTTGATGGCCATATTCCGTGTCGGCGCGGCCTTGTATCCCGAGCATGGCCGCAGCGTGGAAGAGCTGCAGCGCTGTGTGCAAGTGGCCCTGCTGCCGCTGAAGGAGCGCGGCGGGCCGGGCTGGAATCTGTTCGATTTCCGCATGCTGGCGCGCCAGCGTGACCAGCAGGGCCTGGAAAACGACCTGCGACTGGCGTTGACCACGCCGGCCATGGAGCAGTTTGAACTGTATTACCAGCCGGTCTGCGACAGCGGTACCGGCATGGTGCAGGGATGCGAGGCGCTGCTGCGCTGGCATCATCCCGTGCTCGGTAGCGTATCTCCGGCCGTGACCATCGAACTGGCTGAGCGCAGCGGCCTGATCGTGCCGCTGGGAGCCTGGATCCTGGAGCGGGCATGTACGCAGGCGGCGCTGTGGCCGGCGACCTGGCGCGTGCATGTGAACCTATCGGTCAAGCAGATGAACGAGGACGGCTTGGTCGAACTGGTGTCGAATGCGTTGGCGGTCGCTAATCTGGCGCCGCGCAAGCTGGTGCTGGAGATCACGGAATCCCTCTTCATCCTGCACTATGAACGGCATGTGAAGATCCTGAACACGCTGCGGGCGATGGGCATCGGCGTGGCCTTGGACGATTTCGGCTGCGGCTATTCCAGCCTGAACCACCTGCGCTGCCTGCCCATCGACTGGGTCAAGATCGACCGCAGCTTCATTTCCGCACTGGAATCCGATGCCGGCAGCCGCGAGGTGGTCTCGGCACTGTTCGGGCTGTGCCAGGCGATGCATCTGCCGGTGGTGGCTGAAGGCGTCGAAACCGAAGGCCAGCGCGAGATCCTGAAGTCCCTGGGATGCCGGGTGATGCAGGGTTTCCTGTTGGGACGGCCTGCGCCGGCGTCCGAAATCCAGGCTTTGGCCTCGGCGGTGTCATAATCGGGGTTGCTTGCAAACCCGACCCGTTGACTCCCTATGCCCGGCAATACCCTAGGTACCCTCTTTACCGTCACCAATTTTGGCGAATCCCACGGGCCGGCCATCGGTTGCGTCGTGGACGGCTGTCCTCCGGGGCTGCCGCTGGATGTCTCCGACATCCAGCTCGAACTGGACCGTCGCCGCCCAGGCACATCCCGCCACGTCACGCAGCGCCAGGAAGCCGATCAGGTCGAAATCCTGTCGGGCGTATACGAGGGAGTGACGACGGGCACGCCCATCGGCCTGCTCATCCGCAACACGGATGCGCGCAGCAAGGACTACTCCAATATTGCCGATACCTTCCGTCCGGGCCATGCCGACTACGCCTACTGGCGCAAGTTCGGCGTGCGCGACCCGCGCGGGGGCGGCCGTTCCTCCGCGCGCTTGACGGCGCCGACCGTCGCGGCGGGCGCCATCGCCAAGAAATGGCTGGCCGAGCAATACGGCGTCAAGGTGCGCGGCTACATGAGCCAGCTTGGCCCCATCGCCATCCCCTTCGTTTCCTGGGACGACGTTCCCAATAACCCGTTCTACGCGCCCAACGCAGCGGTCGTGCCGGAGCTGGAAGCCTACATGGACCAGTTGCGCCGCGACGGCGACTCCGTGGGCGCCCGGATCGAGGTCGTGGCCGAGAACCTGCCCGCGGGCTGGGGCGAACCGATCTACGATCGCCTGGACGCCGACATCGCGCACGTGATGATGGGCCTGAATGCCGTGAAGGGCGTATCGATCGGCGCGGGCTTCGACAGCATCGCGCAGCGCGGCTCGGAACACGGCGACGAAATCACGCCGGACGGTTTCCTGACCAATAACGCGGGCGGGGTATTGGGCGGCATTTCCACCGGCCAACCGGTCACCGTGTCGCTGGCCATCAAACCGACCTCCAGCATCCGGGTCGAGCGCCGCTCCGTGAACCGCGCCAACGACCCGGTCATGGTGCAGACGCTGGGCCGCCATGATCCTTGCGTCGGCATCCGCGCCACGCCTATCGCCGAAGCGATGCTGGCGCTGGTCCTGATCGACCATGCCCTGCGCCACCGCGGCCAGTGCGGCGATCCGGTAGTCTGATACGCTGTCGTTCTTCGAATTGCCTGGGAGGCCCGCCATGAACCGGAAACGTCATCTACTGCGCAACGCGGGCGCGGCGCTCACGCTGGCCGTCCTGGCGGGCTGCACCGGCATGAACACCACGCAGTCCGGCGCCATCGGCGTCAACCGGACCCAGTACATGTCCAGCATGGTGCCTTCGCAGGCGCTGGAACAGGAAGCGACCCAGCAGTACGCCGACATACTCAAGCAGGCGCAGGCCAAGGGCCTGCTGGATCGCGACGCCCAGCAGGTGGCGCGGGTCCGCGCCATTTCCCAGCGCTTGATCGCTCAGGCGGGCATCTTCCGCCCCGACGCCGCCAGCTGGAAATGGGAAGTGCATGTGCTGTCCAGCAACGAGATCAACGCCTGGTGCATGCCGGGCGGCAAGATCGCCGTCTACACGGGGCTGCTCGCCAAGATCAAGCCCACGGACGACGAGCTGGCGGCGGTGCTGGGCCACGAAATCTCGCACGCCTTGCGCGAGCATGCGCGCGAGCGCGTATCCCAGCAGATGGCCACCAACCTGGGATTGTCGGTGCTGGCGATCGCGACGGGGTCGTCAGCGGCGTCCGATCTGGGCGAACAGTTCGCCAGCGTCATGTTCACGCTGCCCAATAGCCGTACGCACGAAACCGAAGCCGATCGCATGGGCGTGGAGCTGGCGGCCAGGGCGGGCTATGACCCGCGCGCCGCCGTGACGCTGTGGCAGAAGATGGGCGCGGCCGACCAGGGCAGCGCCCCGCCCGAAATCCTGTCGACCCACCCGTCGGCCGCATCGCGCATCAGCGATCTGCAGGCCGCCGCGCAGCAGGTGCTGCCGCTGTACGAACAGTCCAAGGGCAAAGCCTCCCGCTGAGGCCGCCGTGGCGGCCGCAGCGGACACGGTCGCCTTGGTTGTGGGCCTCGTTGACCGGCCCCCTGGCCGGTCAAGAAAGCCGGTCGCCTTGGCCGGCCGTTTTATGCCGCGGCTGTCCTGACGCCAGGGCCGCGCATGATGCCGATGCCCAACTTGGCCAGGATGCGCTGCGTTTCGGCGTCCGGCACGTCTTCGGCGTAGACCGCTATTTTCAAGCCGCGCGCGGTTTCCAGCACTGAAGCCGTCAACTGCTGGCTGCCGGGGCTTTGGGACATGCCGCCCACGAAGCCACCGCCCAATTTCACGTACGCCAAGGGCAGGGTGTGCAGTTGCGCAATCGCGCCGAATTGCTGCGCCAGGCGGCGCACGCCGATATGCGCGCCAAACTCCGAGGCAACACGGGCCAGCGTGGCGATCTGTTCGTGGCATTCCACCAGACCATGCGCGTCGATCTCGAGATACAGGCGGCGTGCCAAAGGCCGGTGCTCGGTCAGCAACAAGGCCAACTGGCGGAAGAACTTCTGGCCTCGCAACGAGGGCAGGGCCACCCGCACGGCGAGTTCGCCGGAGTTGGCTGCCAGCCAATCCAGTCCCAGGCTCACGGCTTCCAGGTCGCAATCGGCCACCAGGTCCAGACGCACGGCAGGCGGAATGAACAGCGTGGCGGGGATCGGCACCTGGTCGGCGGCGGTGCGCAGCATCAGCATTGCCTCGGTACGGACGGTGCTGCCGTCGGTGGCTAGCAGGTTTTCCGTGGCCAACTCGAAGCGGCGTTCTTCCAGGGCGGATTGAATCGCGTCCTTCCAGGCGCGTTCGCCCGACTCCGAAGGCGACTGCATGTCGGTCGCGCCCGCGATCACGACCTGATCGTTGCCGGCGCTTTCCGCCCGCATCAGTCCGAAGTCCAGGCGCGCCAGCACCGGGCCGGCCTGACTGCCGTGGCCGTAGTCGGTCATGGCCTGCGCCCAGCGGCACAAATGCCCTTCACCCACGGGAATGCGGGATGCGTGCAGGTCGGCGCGCACCTGCTCGGCCACCATCATGGCTTGGGGCGCCGCGCAGCCAGGCAGCAGCAAGGCGAAGTCCGAGCCGTTCAGGCGGGCCAGCAGCGGCGTAGCCACATGCATGCTCTTGAGCGTGCCGCGGATGCGTTCGCAGACCGTGCGCAGCCATTGGTCGATGAACTCGCGCGGCATGTGGCGGTTCAGGTCGGCCAGGTCGCGCTGGCGGAATACCAGGACGTGGCCGCCGTCGATGCCGCGCCCGGTCGTGACGGTGGGCGCTTCCAGCGCACGGCGGAACTCGTTGACGAAGTACTTGCGGTTCGGCAGGCCGGTGACCGGATCCTGGTTCAGCTCCAGTTCCAGCGATTCGATCTTGGCGTTCTGTTCCTCGACGCTGGCATGGATGCGCTCCCGGGTCTGGTTCAGGGCCTGCACTACCCCGGACAATTCAGGCACGCGCGCTTCGACCTGGGCCGTCGGGGATTCCTGACCGATGCTGCGCACGTGGTCGCTGATTTCGCGCAGCAGGCGGTTCTTGATCCAGCCCACCAGCATGAAGGCGAACACCGCCCACAGAATGCCGGCGCCCACCACCAGTGCGATCATCTTGAGGCTGCTGCGCCACAGGGCTTCCCAGGCATAGGCGTCGTTGGCGATCAGCGTGACTTCGCCGATCTGGCGCCAGCCGTCGCTGACGGCATGGCTGGCCGATTGCGTGGTCAGGGGCGCCAGGGCCTGGAACCAGGCGGGAACCGACGCCGCGGTGGCCGTGGATTTCCGTTCGATCAGGACCTTGCCTTCCGGATCGCTCAAGCGCACCAGCGAGAAGTGCCCGCCGTCGTACAGCGCCGATACCAGCAACTCCTGCACGACCGGGTCATTGTTCGCCGGCTGCGAGAGCGACAGCGCCAGCGATACGGCGGCATCGGTGCTCTGCACCTGTAGTTGGCCGGACAGGTACTCTCTGGCTGTATTCACGCTGAGCGCGAGCGTGCCCAGCAGGATGACGCCGATGGCGAGGGTAACGCTGAGCAACAACTGTCGAAGTATGGACATAGTCTTATTTCCGGACATCAGGGGCGCACGCCTTCCCGTTCCATGCGTTGAAGTAGATCACGCCAGCGGCTGAGACGGTCAACCGGCGCGGCGGGTTTACCGTCCACATAAACGCCATCGGCATTGAAACTGAATACCGGCGTCAGGTCGCGGCGCTGCGTGGCGGGCAAAATGGTCGAGATCAGGTTGTCCAGCACCAGCGGCACAGCGTTGGGGGTTTCGTAGTAGCCCAGCACCATGTGGGCGATCTGGGTGCTGCTGGCCGCTCCGCCGATGCGCGCGCGGACATAGATGAAGCGCAGCTTGTTGGCCGGCACGCCCAGCGCCAGCAGCGTGAAGTACTTGCCGATGACGTAGTCTTCACAGTCGCCGGCGCCTCTGCCCAGCGATTCTAACGGCGTGGCCCAATAATCGGCCTGCTTCCAGATGGTGATGTCCTCGCCGGACATCAGGGAGCGGTTCCAGAAGTCATTGGCCTGCGTCAGCGCACCTCTTTCCTGGGCGGGGGCGGGGCTGCGCATCAATTGCAGCCATTCCGATACCGCCTTGGAGCCTTTTGCGCCATAGCGGCTGGCCGACAGGCTTTGCAGCCGGTCGGCATTGACTTCCAGGGCGGAACTTCCGCCCCAGCCGCAAGCCAGGCATAGCAAAGCCAATCGGCACAGATTCAGCGTGCGGCGGAAACGGCGGGACGATGGCATGAAACGGATTTTCACATTTTTCCGGGCATCTTAGACGTGCCCAGGGAAAAAATGCGTCATGTAGGTCGGGGAGGGCCGCTGCGGGCCGTCCCCTGGGGCTATTGCCTAACCGTGGTCAACGATCAGCTTACCCTTCTGCAGCAGGTCGTTGATGATGGCCTGATTGTTCATGAACTGGCCGTAGGCGTCGTGGGTGAAGTCTACGTCTGTCACCACGATCTTCTGATCCGCACCCTGGTCGCCCAGCTTGCCCTGGGTATTGATGTCGATGACCGTGTTGATGCCTTCCTTGTGGAAGTTCAGGTAGTTGCTCAGGTTGCCGTCATTCTCGCCGACCAGCAGTCCCTGCAGATCCAGGATGTCGCCGCCATCGGCCGGCTTCAGGGTCGAGAAGTCTACGATCCAATCCACGGCCGGGGTGTCTATGGTGCCTTGGTCGTTGAGTACCCACTTGAACGTGTCACTTTCATAGCTGTCGGGCACGAAGTCGCCGGCCAGGATGTCACTGCCCATGCCGCCGATCAGGATATCGTTGCCAGCTCCACCTTCCAGGCGGTCGTACTCCGTGCCGCCCGACAGTATGTCGTTGCCATCGCCACCTTCCAGCTGGTCCCCGCCACCTTGGCCGTAGAGAATATCGTCGCCTCGACCGCCACGCAGCCAGTCGTGGCCGCCGCGCGTGTCACCATGCATGTCGAGTGTTTCGTGATTCTCTGAGATGAACTTGTGCAGGTCGGCGTCGGTGGGCTGCGAGCCGTTCTTCAGGAGCAGGAACTGCTTGAGTGCAAACAGGCCGGATCCGTCGAGCAAATTGGCGGGCTTGGCGGGGTTGTCATCGATACCCCAGGGCAATCGATCCGTGTTGATCGTATCTCCGAACAGGATATCCGAGCCGTCATTGCCGATGAGCGTGTCGTTGTCCGGCCGAGCTAGCACATGACTCGGCCAACTTCCGGCTTCAGCTTCCCGGCCATGCGGATCGATCAGCCAGCCAGCAGGATTTGGGGGAGGAGGGGGGAGTCCCAGTACGCCTCCTTGGTCGCCCAACATTACGTCGTTGCCGTGACTGCCCTCTTTCTTAGTGTATTTCTGCCCACTACCGTTGTCGTTGTCGCCGACGATGAAGTCACCCACATTCAGCCTGAACGCGTGCGGATGCGACGTGTCCTGCCCCCCGTTGGCAGTACCGCCCGTGTCCTTGATTCGGAAGTTGAAGGATGAAGCGTCGCCGTCGCCGTAGGTGGCGCCACTTGCATGGAACACCAGCTTGCCGCTGGCCAGATCCTCCGCACTGATCTCTTGCCCTAGTCTGATCGCCTTGCCGTTCAGGAACAGCGTGCCATCCAAGGGTAGCGAGTCGATGATCAACGACTTCATCGAATGGCCTTCCCCAGAATCGGAAAATGGAAAGTCATTCAGACCGAACGTGTAGCGATCGCCAGCCACCACGTTGCCGAAGGCGTCTTGCGATATCGGGGCGTCGTTGACCGACAGAACTCCAATGTCCAAGGTGGACGAGGTCGTGATCGTGTCGTCCGTCACGGTGTACGTGATCTGTGGGACGTTTCCGTTCCAGTTCGCGTCCGGTGTGAACACATAATTGCCATCGGCATCGACGAGGATTGAGCCTACGCCTTCCACGTAGGCAGTGATGCCGGCCGCGTAGGTTGTGCCGTTGAAGGTGAAGGTCGTGACAGTCAGCGCATCGTTGTCGACATCGACCGCTCCGATTAGCACGTTGCCAGATGCCGCATGGTCCTCCAACACCTGGTTGTCGTGTGCCTGGAGGATAGGTGCGTCGTTGGCGCCCGTGATCTCGACTGTCAAGACAGCGGTGCTGGTACCTCCCTCGCCGTCGGAGACGGTGTAAGTGATCGAGCTATAGGTTTTTTCGCCGGCGCCGAGGTGTTGAAAGGCGGAGCCTGGGTCGAAACTGTAGGAGCCGTCCGCGTTCAGCGTGAACGTGCCGCCATGGGAGCCCGCGATGGCGGCACCCACATTGGCTGCGTTGCCGTTGACCTGAGAGACGGTAAGCGCATCGCCGTCAGAATCCCTGTCGTTTGCCAGCACGCCGTTCTGAGCGCTGACGTCGAGGGTCGAGTCCTCGCCGGCAGCGCCCGAGTCGGCAGTTGCGACGGGTGCGGGATTGGCGATGGCCCAGTCGAACTTCTGCGAAGTTGTCGCGCCAGAGGGATCCGTGGCGGTAATGGTGATGTTGTAGACGCCGACACTGCCGCCTTGCGAGGCCGAGGGGTCGATGTTGCCGGTAATGATGCC
>MCNG01000146.1_pt1 | contig 22011 bp, 16 predicted proteins | sample 778231 | NCBI WGS metagenome assembly MCNG01 (sample SAMN04296815, study PRJNA304217) | bioreactor metagenome | isolation source: sea sediment enriched with benzalkonium chloride | place: Turkey: polluted region of the Marmara Sea
TGCCGCGCACGGTATGCAGCAGCTTGGTCTCGAACGGATCGTCTATCTTCGCCCGCAGACGCCGCACGGCGACTTCGATGACGTTGGTGTCGCTATCGAAGTTCATGTCCCAGACCTGCTCGGCGAGCACGGTCCGGGACAGCACCTGGCCGTGGCGGCGCAGCATCAGCGTCAGCAGCGTGAATTCCTTGGCGGTCAGGTCCAGGCGCAGGCCGCCTCGCTGCGCCTTGCGCCGCGCCAGGTCCATCTCCAGGTCGGCCAGCTTGAGCAGCGTCGATTCCTGCCCCCGGCCGCGGCGCAGCAGGGCCTGGATCCGCGCCAGCAGCTCGGAAAAGGCGAAGGGCTTGACGAGGTAATCGTCCGCGCCGCCCTCCAGGCCGCGCACGCGGTCTTCGACCTTGTCGCGGGCGGTCAGCATCAGGACCGGCGTTTCCTTGTGCTTGCGCAGGTCCGCTAGCACGCCGAAACCGTCGACGCCCGGCAGCATCACGTCCAGCACCACCACGTCGTAGTCGCCCTCGATGGCGGCGTGCCGTCCGTCGATGCCGTCGCGGGCGATGTCGACCACGTAGTTGTGCTCGGTCAATCCCTTGCGGACGTAGTCCGCGAGCTTTCTTTCATCTTCGATCAACAGGATACGCATGGGGCGCCTCGCTTTCCTTGCACAAATGTAATGAGTCGGTCCGGCTTCTGTAATTGCCGACTGCGTAGAGTTCAGCGTGTCAGCCAAGTTCCCGCTTGGCGGCGCTGAAACACAAGGAGCGATCCGTGAGTGCTCGAAAACCTGTCTCGAAGCGTTGTGAAACGGCCAACGATGAAATCGGCGTTGCGGCGCATTATGCACCCTGCGCGCCGAAACGTGCACGGCAATCCGGGCGGATGCCGGTTGATGGAACTGGTCCGTCCAGGACCTGAGCAGGCGCTCCGCGATGAAGATCCTGTACACCAATTTCCATCGCGGCGATGGCGGCGGCCACACCACGTATGTGCTGTCGCTGGCCGGGGCGCTGCGCAACGCGCACGACATCGTGGTGGCCGCGCCGCCAGAAAGCCGCTTGTTCAAGGCGGCTTCGGCCATGCCCGGCGTGCGCGCCGAAGCGCTGGATTTCCGCGGCGGCCTGCTGGGCGCGCTGCCCAACGCGCGCCGTCTGCGGCGGCTGCTGGCGCAGGATCGCTTCGACGTCGCGCACGTCAACGGTTCGGCCGACCATCGCCTGTGCATGCTGGCAGGCCTGGGGCTCGGGGCGGATAGCCCCGCGGTGGTGTACACGCAGCACAACGACCGGAATGCCAGCAGCTTCGGCGCGACGCTGCGCGCCCGCCTGGCGACGGACCGCGTCATCTGCGTGTGCGAGCACACGCGCCGCAAGCTGGCGGGCAGCGCGTTCGCGCGCTGCGGCCTGCGCACCGTGCGCAATGGCGTGGACGTGGAACGCTTCAGGCCGCCCGCGCCGCAAGCCGTGGATGACGCTCGCCGCCGTTGGCTGCCGGCCGCGCACGCGCGCCGCCTGGTGATCGGCAGCAATGCCGGCACTGCCGACTACAAGCGCTGGCTGGACATGGTCGAGGCCGTGTCCTTACTGCCCGCCGAGCTGCGCGAGCGCATCGTCATCATGATTGCCGGTGAGCCGCCCGGCGAACTCCAGCGCCGACGCGTGCGCGAACTGGGCATGGAAGGCCAGGTGGTCTTCTCAGGCTTGCTGGACGACGTGCGGTCCTTCGTGGCGGCGCTGGACGTGGGATTTGTGCTGTCTTCGGAGATGGAGACCATCTCGTTCGCGTGCCGCGAAATGATGGCCATGGGCGTGCCGGTCATCGTCAGCAATGCCGGCGGGCTGGCCGAGAATGTGCATGCGGGGCTGGACGGCTGGGTAGTGTCGGCGCGCACGCCCGAGGCCGTGGCCGGCGTGCTGCGCGAGATCCTGGCGCAGCCGCTTCTGTTGGGCCCCATGGGACGCGCGGCGCGGGAGAAGGCCGTGCGGGATTTCGCGCTGTCGCGCTTCGTGGCGGACACGCATGCGGTCTACCTTGAAGCGCTGGCGCAGGCCCAGCGTCCGTTGCGGCTGGCTTGAGCGGCAAGGGACGCTGGCGGGTACGTCAGATCATGGCCTTGCCGCTGCGTCTGGCCGCGCGGATGTCCTGCCACAGCGTCACGCATAGCAGCGCCAGGATGAGGGCGGAAATGGCGGGCCACACCAGAAAGTAGAACGTCAACCACATATCGGTCTCCTTGTTGCGGGATGGATGCTCAGCCTTGGGTGGGCTGGATTTCGGGGCGTTGCGCGGCGGGCGTGGACATGGCTTCCTGCGCTTCCTGGAAGGACGTCACGCGGTCCGCGAGCAGGCTGAAGTCGAAACGCTGCTTGTTGCGCAGGCTGAGGCTGGCGCAGACCGTGGCGCTGACCCCGTAGGCGGTCAGCGAGCCCATCAGTACGATGTACTCGCGCAAGGTGCCGACGAAGATGGGCAGCATCACCAACACGCCTGCCGTGCCTACGGCGAGCGCCGCAGTGCGGCCGAAGAAGCCGAACGTCATGAGGCCCAGCACCACGCCGCCGCCTATGGCCGAGCAGATCTCGAAGAACACGGCGATGGCGCCGGTGATGGGCAGCAGCTCGAAGCGAACGATGGTGAACATGGCCACGGCGCTGAGCACGGCGCTGACGAAGGCGCGATTGTCGACGCGGTCCCAGTAGAAGCTGGCGATGACCGGAAACACGATGGCGCCCCACAGCGCGCCGACGAACACCAGCATGACCAGGATGTCCAGGCGCAGGCTGGCGAAGATCACGCCTATCATCGTCGCCACGATCATGGTGCAGCGGCCCCACCACAGCATGCGGCGCGGATCGGGACGGCCGCCAGCCAGGTTCTTGGCGTACACGTCGGTCATGACGATGGCCGACAGCGCGGCCAGGTCGGAGTCCGCGGTGGAAGAAAGCGAGCCCACCACCAGCAGGAAGAACAGCGCGATGCCGAAGGGCGGCAGGTAGGTCGACGCCATCTGCGGGATGATGTTGTTCATGTCGCCGTTGGCAGGTTCCAGGCCGACGAAAAGCGCGAGCAGCCCCAGCATGCCCAACCCGATCACGACGGCGCCGTATCCCGCCGTGGCCGTCAGGAAGGTGGGCTTGATCAGGTCCTCGCGCACCGCGAACAGGCGCTGGGCGATGGTCTGGTTGCCGATGGCGTAGGCCAGCACGGCCACGAAGTAGGGCGCGCCCTGTTCCAGGATGGCGCGGGTGGAATAGAAGTCCGCCTGGTCGGAACTCAGCCGCCACATGTTTTCCGACAGCACGTCAGGGCCGCCCGCGTTGAAGAAGATGAGCGGAATGATGACGACCGCCGCGATGATCATGGCGGCCAGCTGCGCAAAATCCGTCATCACGGAGGTGCGGAATCCCGACCACAGCGTGTAGGACAGCACGCCCAGGCCGGCGATGAGCACGCCCTGGATGAAGCTGAGCGGGCTCAGGATCGAAACCAGCGCGCCAGCCGCCGTGAAGTTGACCATCAGGCTGATGCAGCTGCCGACGATGTTCGACACCGCCATGATCATCTGGCTGGAGGTGCCGTGGCGCGCGTGTATGACCTCGGCCAGCGTGTGGGCCTTGGGCGCCAGCTTGCGGAAGCGCTTGCCGAAGGGATAGATGAACAGAATCATCAGCGCACCCCAGAAGCCGTAGTGCAGCGGCCCCGACAGGCCATACTTGTAGCCCGAGGTGGCGCTGGCATAGAACGATGCGGCCCAGATCCAGGTGGCGATCATGCTGGCGGTGGACAGGCCGAAACCGACCGCGTTGTTCGACACCATGTAGCCGTCCACGTTCTCGTTCTTCTGGCTAATCAGCAGCGACATGAGGAAGGTCGCGCCGTAGAAGCCCACCAGCAGCAGGATGGCGGTGGTGGCGGATAGCTGAAAGAATTCTGTCTCTTGCATCGTCTTCGTCCTTTCTCCTTGACAGCGTGTTCATGACGGACAGTCATGGCTGCATGAAGGCCGTTTGCGCGGAATGCGATGGGCGGCAAACCCCTGTGACGCAGCCGAAACACCGGGCGAGCGGCCGTAGGCGCGATCGCAAGCCTGCCCGGCGCGGACGTGACTGGAGACGCCCTCGGACGGACAGCAATAAGGCACACCGTATAGGTGTCTTGCCGCCGCATTGCGCAGAACGCTGGTTGCTTTTTACGTTGCCCGATGCGGCGAGCGATGGTCCCGCCTGGTAAGCAGGATTTTTGTTCCGCAGCCTTTACGGCTGGGTGTGGGTGTTTCGGCGTTACACGCCGGGCCGCTGTGCGCGGCCTTGTGATGGATGCCTCCAGGCGATGTGCATCGTCTGGCTGCATGCGTAATGAACTACAACAGGCGCCAAGTATAGGGACATACCCCGCTCGAGTCCAGCATGCGGCCGCTAGGCGTACGTGCACGGAGTATCGCGATTCGCATTGGCGGGCATCGCAACACTTAATTGGCCGTGGCGCCTGCTGTCCGATAAGGTATGCCCAAGCCCGGGCCATGCGTGCGGCATGGCCGCGCAAGACCGAGAGACACATGACAGACCGCGTATACATCAATGCCGTCGGACCAGACGGCAATCCCCTATTCCTGCACGTGCGCGATGGCCGCATCCTCACGCTGGGCGCCGAGCCGCCGGCCGCGGGCGCCGCACAGGTGACCGACCTGCGCGGGCACCTGGTGCTACCCGGCTTTGTCGATGGCCATATCCACCTGGACAAGAGCTTTGTCGGCGACCGTTGGAGGCCTCACCGGCCCGCGGCCAACCTGCGCGAGCGGCTGGCCATCGAAAAGGAAGAGCTGGCGGCCGCGCCGCCCATCGAAGGACGCGCCGATGCGCTCATCGCGCAAGCCGCGGCGTTCGGCACGGTGGCGATGCGTTGCCACGTGGACGTGGATGGCAGCACCGGACTGGCCAATCTGCGCGCCGTCATGGCGGCGCGCGAGAAGTGGCGCGGCATCGTCGACATCGAACTGGTGGCGTTCCCGCAGGCCGGCGTGATGTCCTGTCCGGGCACGCCGCAATGGCTGGAAGCGGCCGTGCGCGAAGGCGCCGAGGTGGTGGGCGGCATCGACCCTTCCACCCTGGACGGCGACGCGGAAGGCCAGCTGGATTGCGTGTTCGGCATCGCCGACAGGCTGGGCGCGAAGGTCGACATCCATTTGCACGAGCCGGGCGAACCGGGGGTCGAGCAGATTGCCCGCATCGCCGCGCGCACGCGGGCGCTGGGCCTGGCGGGCCGGGTCGCCATCAGCCACGCCTATGCGCTGGGCGACGTCGGGCCGGGCGCATTGGAAGAGGTGGCGCGTAAGCTGGCCGACGCGGGCGTGGCGATCATGACGAACGCGCCTGGCGACCGGGCGTTTCCGCCGGTTCTGGCGCTGCTCCAGGCGGGCGTGCGCGTGTTCACGGGCAACGACAACATCCAGGACTGCTGGTGGCCTTACGGCAATGGCGACATGCTGCAGCGCGCGATGCTGATAGGCTACCGCTCCGGCCTTTACACCGACGGTGAATTGCTGACGGCTTTGCGCATGGCGTCCCACTCGGGAGCGGAGGTGTTGGGCCTGGAGGGCTACGGCTTGGCGGCCGGCAACGAGGCGACCTTCGTGGCGCTGCCCGCGCCCAACGGCGCGGCCGCGGTCGCCGCCGTGCCGGCGCAGCGCTTCCTGTTTCGCAGGGGCGAGCCTGTGGGCGACGCCGTGGCGGCCTTCGGCGGTGTCAGGCCGGCGGCGTGACCTGCGCGGCGCGCTGTTCGCAAAACCGGGCCAGTGCGCGCAGCAGCGCGTGGCCGGCATCGCTCAGGCGCGAACGGGCATAGAGCGACAGGCGCAGTCCGTCAGGCGTCGGGAAGCCTTCTTCCGGCGTGAGCACCCGGTGCTCGGCGGTGACGCAGGCGGCCGGCAGCAAGCTGACGCCCAGCCCGGCAGCGACCGCCGCGCTGAGGCTGGGCAGGCTGGGGCTGGAGAATCGCACGTGCCAGGGCTTGCCGCTGGTCTCCAGCATGGCGGTCATTTCCTGGCGGTAGAGCGCGCCGGACGGAAAGGCCACCAGCGGCACGGCGGTGTCGGATGCGGGCGGCGGCGAGCCGCTGGCGGTGATCCAGCGCAGGGGCTCGGGCCACTGCGCATGGCAATCGGCATCGACCTCCCAATGCTTGACCAGCAGCAGGTCGAGTTCGCCATCACGGTAGCGTCGCAACAGCTCATGACTGAGACCGCCCTCGACCTCCACGCGCAGCCGGGGATAGGCCGCTTCGACGGCGGCGATGGTGGGCATCAGCGTCGAACCCATGAAGTCCTCGGGCGCGCCCAGGCGCAGCACCGCGCTGGCCTGCGCCGCGGCCACGCTTTCGCGCGCTTCCTCGGCCAGGCGCAGGATGCTGCGGGCGTAGCCCAGCAGGCGCTCGCCTTCCTCGGTGGGCAGGACGTGGCGCTGCGCGCGGTCCAGCAGGCGGCAACCCAAGTTCTCTTCCAGCCGGATGACGTGCTGGCTGACGGTGGATTGCGTCAGGTGCAGGTGCTCGCTGGCGCGGGTGAAGTTACCCGTGTCCACGACGGTAAGGAAACTGCGCAGCAGGACCGGATCTAGCATTTGGATGTCCACTCGAATCTATCAAGCCAATTAATTTCATAATACTTGGGCAGGCCGCCATACTTGGAGTCTCACGAGGCCGGGAGTCGATCCGGCCGGCGTCAGGCTGTTGATCTGGAGGAAATATCGATGTCTATCTTTCGCGCGGGTCGCCTTTGGCTGGCGGCATTCCTGTTGGGCATGGGGGGAGCGGCTGCGGCTGCAGCCCCGGACACTGCGCTGTTGACCGCTGCGGGCAACGGCGATGCGGCCCGCGTCAAGCAGCTGCTTGAGCAAGGCGTCGCCATGGACACGCGCGATGCGGACGGCAATACGCCGCTGCTGCGCGCCACTCAGGGCAATCATGTCGAAGCGGCGCGCGTCCTGATCGAGGCCGGCGCCAACGTCAATGCGCAGAACTCGATCCGCGACAGCGCCTACCTGCTGGCCGGCGCACGAGGCTATCGCGAGATCCTGGCGCTGACGCTGGCGCACGGCGCCGACCTGAAAAGCACCAACCGCTACGGCGGCACGGCGCTCATTCCTGCGTGCGAGCGCGGCCACGTCGAAGTGGTGGACATGCTGCTGCGCGCCGGCGTGGACGCGGACCATGTGAACAACCTGGGCTGGACCGGTTTGTTGGAAGCCGTGATCCTGGGCGACGGCGGCGCGCGCCACCAGGCGATCGTCAAGCGGCTGATCGAAGCCGGCGCCGACGTCAACCTGGCCGATGGCAAGGGCGTGACTCCATTGCGTCATGCGCGTGAGCGCGGACAGACCGAAGTCGTGCGCCTGCTGGAGGCGGCGGGAGCGAAGGGCTGAGGCGCTGGCGCCGTGTAAAAAAAACGGGGCTTTCAAGCCCCGTTCTTCATTCCGGAAACCGCAAGCCGGATCAGAAGCCCTCGCGCGGTACGTGCACGCGGCCTTCCATCAGCACGCGGGCGCTGCGGCTCATGATGGCCTTGGTGACCTTCCATTCGCCGTCCACGAGCTGGGCCTCGGCGCCGACGCGCAAGGTGCCGGACGGATGGCCGAAGCAGACGTTGTCGCGTTCGCCGCCGCCCGCGGCCAGGTTGACCAGCGTGCCCGGCACCGCCGCGGCGGTGGCGATGGCAACGGACGCAGTGCCCATCATGGCGTGGTGCAACTTGCCCATGGAGAGCGCGCGCACCAGCACGTCGATGTCGCCCGCGCCGATCTTCTTGCCGCTGGAGGACACGTATTCCTTGGGCGCCGCGACGAAGGCAACCTTGGGCGTGTGCTGGCGGCTGGCGGCCTCTTCGATCTTTTTGATCAGGCCCATGCGCAGCGCGCCGTGGGCGCGGATGGTCTCGAAGCGCGCCAGCGCGGCGGCGTCGCCGTTGATGTCGTCCTGCAGTTCGGTGCCTTTGTAGCCCAGCGCCTCGGCGTCCAGGAAGATCGTGGGGATGCCGGAGTTGATCATGGTGGCCTTGAAGTTGCCGATGCCGGGCACTTCCAGGTCGTCGACCAGCTTGCCGGTGGGGAACATCGAGCCGCCATCGCCTTCCTCGGCCGGGTCCATGAACTCCAGGCGCAGCTCGGCGGCCGGGAAGGTCACGCCGTCCAGCTCGAAGTCGCCGGTTTCCTGCACGGCGCCATCGGTCATGGGCACGTGGGCGATGATGGTCTTCTGGATGTTGGCCTGCCAGATGCGCACGACGGCCACGCCGTTCTGCGGCACGCGGGCCGGGTCGACCAGGCCGTTGGTGATGGCGAACGGGCCGACGGCCGCGGACAGGTTGCCGCAGTTGCCGCTCCAGTCCACGAAGGGCTGGTCGATGGAGACCTGGCCGAACAGGTAGTCGACGTCATGGTCGGGGCGCGTGCTCTTGCCGATGATGACGGTCTTGCTGGTGCTGGAGGTGGCCGCGCCCATGCCGTCGATCTGCTTGCCGTAGGGGTCGGGGCTGCCGATCACGCGCATCAGCAGCGCGTCGCGCGCGGCGCCGGGCATGCGCGCGGATTCGGGCAGGTCGTCGAGCTTGAAGAACACGCCTTTGCTGGTGCCGCCGCGCATGTAGGTGGCGGCTATCTTGGTCTGGGGAGCATGGGTCATGGGGCAGTCCTGATGATGGGTGTGGGGGCGAGCGCCGCAGCGCCCGCCCGGCCGTTGGCGGATCAGCCGGCCTTCCTGTCGGCGCCGGAAGCTTCCAGGAAGTCCTGGGCGAAGCGCTGCAGCACGCCGCCGGCTTCGTAGATCGAGACCTCTTCGGCGGTGTCCAGGCGGCAGGTCACGGGCACTTCGACGGTTTCGCCGTTGCGGCGGTGGATCACCAGCGTCAGGTCGGCGCGCGGCTTGCGTTCGCCGATGACGTCGTAGCTTTCGGTGCCGTCCAGCTCCAGCGTCTTGCGGTTCACGCCAGCCTTGAACTCCAGCGGCAGCACGCCCATGCCGATCAGGTTGGTGCGGTGGATGCGTTCGAAGCCTTCGGCCACGATGGCTTCCACGCCGGCCAGGCGCACGCCCTTGGCGGCCCAGTCGCGCGACGAGCCCTGGCCGTAGTCGGCGCCGGCCACGATGATCAGCGGCTGCTTGCGGTCCATGTAGGTTTCGATGGCTTCCCACATGCGCATGACCTGGCCTTCAGGTTCCACGCGGGCCAGCGAGCCCTGCTTCACCGTGCCGTCCGCGTTCTTCACCATTTCGTTGAAGAGCTTGGGGTTGGCGAAGGTGGCGCGTTGCGCGGTGAGGTGGTCGCCGCGGTGGGTGGCGTAGGAGTTGAAGTCCTCTTCGGGCAGGCCCATCTTGTCGAGGTATTCGCCTGCGGCGCTGTCCATCAGGATGGCGTTGGACGGCGACAGGTGATCGGTGGTGATGTTGTCGCCCAGCACGGCCAGCGGCAGCATGCCGCGCAGCGTGCGTTCGCCTGCCAGCGCGCCTTCCCAGTACGGCGGGCGGCGGATATAGGTGCTTTGCGCGCGCCACTCGTACAGCGGGCTGATGGCGGCCTTGCGGTCGTCCTGGATGCCGAACATGGGGGCGTAGACCTTGCGGAACTGCTCGGGCTTGACCGCGGCCTTGACCACGGCGTCGATCTCTTCGTCGCTGGGCCAGATGTCCTTGAGGCGGATCTCTCGGCCATTGGCGTCGGTGCCCAGCACGTCGCGTTCGATGTCGAAGCGGATGGTGCCGGCGATGGCATAGGCCACGACCAGCGGCGGCGAGGCCAGGAAGGCCTGCTTGGCGTAGGGATGGATGCGGCCGTCGAAGTTGCGGTTGCCGGACAGCACGGCGGTGGCATAAAGGTCGCGATCGATGATTTCCTGCTGGATGACGGGATCCAGCGCGCCCGACATGCCGTTGCAAGTGGTACAGGCAAAGGCGACGACGCCGAAGCCCAGCTGTTCCAGCTCCGGCGTCAGGCCGGCTTCGTCCAGGTACAGCGAGACGGCCTTGGATCCCGGCGCCAGCGAGCTCTTGACCCAGGGCTTGCGGGTCAGGCCGGCGCGGTTGGCGTTGCGCGCCAGCAGGCCGGCGGCGATGACGTTGCGCGGATTGCTGGTGTTGGTGCAGCTGGTGATGGCGGCGATGATCACGGCGCCGTCGGGCATCTGGCCGGGATTGTTTTCCACCACGCCGGAGATGCCGCGCTCGGCCAGGTCGCTGACCGGCAGGCGGCGGTGCGGATTGGACGGGCCGGCCAGGGTGCGCACCACGCTGGACAGGTCGAAGCGCAGCACGCGTTCGTATTCGGCGTGCTTCAGGCTGTCGGACCACAGGCCCGTGGTCTTGGCGTAGTTCTCGACCAGGGCGATCTGCTCGTCCTCGCGGCCGGTCAGGCGCAGGTAGTCGATGGTCTGCTGGTCGATGGAGAACATCGCGGCCGTGGCGCCGTATTCGGGCGCCATGTTCGAGATGGTGGCGCGGTCGCCCAGCGTGAGGCTGGCGGCCCCTGCGCCGTAGAACTCCAGGTAGGCGCCCACGACCTTTTCTTTCCGCAGGAATTCGGTCAGGGTCAGCACGATGTCGGTGGCGGTGATGCCGGGCTGTGCGCGGCCGGTCAGCTCCACGCCGATGATGTCGGGCAGGCGCATCCACGAGGCGCGGCCCAGCATGACGTTCTCGGCTTCCAGGCCGCCCACGCCGATGGCGATCACGCCCAGCGCGTCCACGTGCGGCGTGTGGCTGTCGGTGCCGACCAGCGTGTCGGGGAAGGCCACGCCGTCCTGCGTGTAGATGACGGGCGACATCCGTTCCAGGTTGATCTGGTGCATGATGCCGTTGCCCGGGGGCACGACCTCGATGTTGCGGAAGGCCTGCTTGGTCCAGTCGATGAAGTGGAAGCGGTCTTCGTTGCGGCGGTCTTCCACGGCACGGTTCTTGGCGAAGGCGTCGGGGTCGTCGCCGCCGTATTCCACGGCGAGCGAGTGGTCGACGATCAGCTGCACCGGTACCACCGGATTGACCTTGGCGGGGTCGCCGCCCTTGTCGGCGATGGCGTCGCGCAGGCCGGCCAGGTCGACCAGCGCGGTCTGGCCGAGAATGTCATGACAGACCACGCGCGCGGGAAACCAGGGGAAGTCCAGGTCGCGGCGGCGCTCGATCAGCTGCTTCAGCGCATCGGTCAGCATGGCCGGATCGCAGCGGCGCACCAGGTTTTCCGCCAGCACGCGCGAGGTGTAGGGCAGGCGGTCGTAGGCCCCGGGCGAAATCGCCTCGACGGCGGCGCGGGTGTCGAAGTAGTCCAGGCGGGTGCCGGGCAGGGGCTTGCGGTAGTTTTGGTTCATGCCTCGGTGCGCTGCAGGTTGCCCTGCGCGATCTGCTGTTCGATGTTGAGACGGGATGCGCGGATGTGGCGGCGCATCAGGATTTCAGCCAACTCGCCATCACCGTCGGCGATGGCGTCCAGAATACGGTGGTGTTCGGCGTAGGCCTGCCGGGGGCGGTTGGGGGTGGTCGAATACTGGATGCGGTACATGCGCGCCAGTTGATAGAGTTCGTCGCACAGCATGCGGAACAGCATCTGGTTGCCGCTGCCCTTGACGATGCGGTAGTGGAAATCGTAGTCGCCTTCCTGCTGGTAGTAGCCCAGCCCGGCCTGGAAGGCTTCGTCGCGCTCGTGCGCTTCCAGCACGGCGCGCAGCTCGGCGATTTCCGAGGGCGGCATGCGTTCGGCGGCCAGGCGGCAGGCCATGCCTTCCAGCGATTCGCGGATTTCGTAGAGTTCGGAAAGTTCCTGCTGTGACAGGGACACCACGCGGGCGCCGGCGTGGGGCACGCGTACCAGCAGCTTCTGGCCTTCGAGCCGGTGCAGGGCTTCACGCAGCGGGCCGCGGCTGACGCCGTGGATGCGGGCCAGCTCTGGCTCGGAAATCTTGCTGCCGGGGGCGATTTCGCCCTTGACGATGGCGGACTGGATCTTGCGGAAAATGTGTTCCGCAAGCGTCTCGCTGTCGCCGGGGGCGGCGCCGGGCAGGGTCAGCACCTTGCTCATTGTGTTGACAATCTTTCCGCTATGGAGAGAAAAATTCGGAAAAAAGCGCCCTTGGGCGCTGAATTGTCAACAATTTACCCCGGAGCCCGGGCTGGCGCAAGCCCGGCCCGACCCCAGGGGGCGCAGGCCGGGCGCCTACCGCTTGTGGTGCACCTGCTGCAATCCATAGACCTGCACCGGCATGCCCACCTGCCGCGCCTTCAGCTGCAGGGACAGGTATTGCGAGTAATGCCGCGACTGGTGCAGGTTGCCGCCATGGAACCAGAGCGCATGCTGCTGCGTGGGCTTCCACATGTTGCGCTGTTCGCCCTCCCAGGGGCCGGGGTCCTTGGTGGTGTCCGAACCCAGGCCCCAGCACTTGCCGACCTTGTCCGCGACCTCGCGGTTGATCAGGTCGGCGGCCCAGCCGTTCATCGAGCCGTAGCCGGTGGCGTAGACCACCAGGTCCGCCGGTAGCCGGACGCCGGACTTCAGCACCACGGCGTCGCGCGTGAGGTGGCTCACGTCGGTGCGCGACTGCAGCTTGATGCTGCCGTCGATGATCAGGTCGCAGGCGCCGACGTCGATGTAGTAGCCGGATCCGCGCCGCAGGTACTTCATGAACAGGCCCGAACCGTCATCGCCCCAGTCCAGCATGAAGCCGGCCTCTTCGAGCTTGGCGTAGAACCCGGCGTCGCGTTCGCGCATCTGGTCGTAGAGCGGGATCTGGAACTGCGCCATGATCTTGTAGGGCAGCGAGGCGAACGTCAGGTCGGCCTTGCGCGTGGTCATGCCGTTTGCCAACGCTTGTTCGGAATAGAGGCCGCCCAGGCCGATGTCCATGAGTGTTTCGGAGCGCACGATGTGGGTGGACGAACGTTGCACCATGGTGACGTTGGCCCCGCCTTCCCATAGCGCCGCGCAAATGTCGTGGGCAGAGTTGTTGGCGCCGATGACGACCACGTTCTTGCCGCGGTAGGCGTCGGGGCCAGGGTGTTGCGAGGAATGCTGCTGTTCGCCCTGGAATTCGTCCTGGCCGGGGAAGCTGGGGATGTTGGGCTTGCCGGACATGCCGGTGGCCAGCACCAGCTGCTTGGGCCGCAGCACCACGGGCTTGCCCTCGCGCAGCACCGTGACCTCCCATTCCTGCTTCTGCTCGTCGTAGCGCGCAGACTGGCAGACGGTGGAGGTCCAGTAGTTCAGCTCCATGATCTTGGTATACATCTCCAGCCAGTCGCCGATCTTGTCCTTGGGCGCGAAGACCGGCCAGTTCTCGGGGAAGGGGATGTAGGGCAGGTGGTCGTACCAGACCGGATCATGCAGGCACAGCGACTTGTAGCGCTTTCTCCAGCTGTCGCCGGCGCGTTCGTTCTTTTCGATGATGATGGTGGGCACGTCGAGCTGGCGCAGGCGCGCGCCCAGCGCGATGCCGCCCTGGCCGCCGCCGATGATGAGCACATAGGGCTGGGTCTGGTAGCCGAGTTCGGCGGCTTCCTGCTCGCGCTTTTCCAGCCAGGTCTGCCGAGTGCGGCTGCTGCCGTGTTCGGCGCCCTTGGGCCGGCGCAGGCCGCTGGGTTCCTCGTGCCCCTTGAGTTCGGACATGGTGGTCAGCAGGGTCCAGATCTTGCCGTCCTGGACGCGGATGTGGCCGTAGCCGCGGGCGCGGTTGGTCTCGATCTCGATCCAGCCTTGCAGCAGGCCAGCCTCCTGCGACACGGCTTCCTTCGGATCCAGGCTGAAGCGCACCGGCTCCACTTGCGGCAGCTGGTGTTGCAGCATGTCGCGGATCTGGCCATGGCCTTCGAGCGTGCGCAGGTTCCAGGTGAACAGCACCAGGTCGCGCCAGTAGCAGTCGTCCTGGAACAGCGCCGCGACGCCATCGATGTCCTTGTTGCCCAGCGCCGTGTTCAGGCGCGCGAGCACGGCGTCCAGGGCGGCGCCGGCTTGATCGGTCTGCATGTCTAGTCTCCTTGCCCGTGGCGGGCGATCGTTGTCGTGGCGGACCGGGGCATGGTCCGCTGGCGGCCCCGGCCTGTGCCGGCCGGTGGGCGTCGATAACGATCAAGCAATCGGCGTGCCAGTTGTCGCGCCCGGGAAGGCAGGGCTGGATGCCGTGGCGTCACGCCACACCTGTGGCGCGAGGGTGTGGCGCCTCAGGTGCGCGAGGCCAGGCCGTGGCGCCGCATCTGGCGATGGACGGTGGACCGGTCCACGCCCAGGCGCCGCGCGGCTTCGGAGACATTGCCGCCGCAACTGGCCAGCATGGCGCGCAAGGCGGCTTCTTCGGGGCCGGCGGCCGCCACGGCCGGCGCCAGCGCGTCGGGCAGGTCGGCGGGTTCGATCACGCCGTTCTCGCACAGCGCGGCGGCGACCGCGATGGCGTTGGCGAGTTCGCGGATGTTGCCGGGCCAGGCATGCGCCTTCAACGCCATCAGCGCGGCGGGCGCCAGCACGGGGGCGCCGGACTCGTCCTGGTGGCGCGCCAGCAGGCGGGCGATCAGCCATTCCAGGTCGGCGCGTTCGCGCAGCGGCGGCACGGTCAGCGTGGCGGCGTTGATGCGGTAGTAGAGGTCTTCGCGGAAGCGCCCCTCGCGCACCAGCGCGGCCAGGTCGCGGTGCGAGGCCGACACCAGGCACAGGCGTACCGCGCGCGGGGTGTTGGCGCCGATGGGTGTGACCTCGGATTCGGCCAGCACGCGCAACAGGCGGCTTTGCAGCGCCAGCGGCATGTCGCCGATCTCGTCCAGGAACAGGGTGCCGCCGTCGGACTCCTCGATCAGTCCCTTGCGGCCCTTGGCCGCCGCGCCGGTATAGGCCCCCGGCAGGTAGCCGAACAACTCGCTTTCGATCAGGGATTCCGGGATCGCCGCGCAGTTCACGGCGACGAAGCGCCCGGTGCGCTGGCTGCCGTCGTGGATGGCGCGAGCCAGGTATTCCTTGCCGACCCCGGTTTCGCCTTGCAGCAGGATGGGCAGCCCCTGCCGGGCCAGCTTGGCGGCGCGCGTCAGCATGGCCGCCATGCGGGCGTCGCCTCCGTCCAGTCCGCGCAGCGCCGACGGCGCGCCACGCACCGCGACGCTGGCGCCGCGCGAGTGCCGGTTGGGTTCGATGGCATGCGCGAACAGCGCGTTGCCGTCGCGCGCAGCGATCAGGCGCTGTTGCGGCGCATGGGCGCGGGTGTAGCGCGGCAGATCGTCCAGCTGCACGTCGAAGAAACGGGTGACGGGCTGGCCGATCAGACTGGCGGGATTGCGCCAGTCCAGGCCAGCCGCGCGCGCCAGCAGCTTGGCGCCGGTATGCGTCATGCCCAGGATGCGGCCGGAGCCGTCCAGCGAGATCGCGGCCTCCGGGTCCACGTCCAGGAATTCGGGCGAGCGCGCGAAACGCAGTACCCATTCATTGCTGGTGCGCGCCATCAGGTTGGCCATCTCGATGCGCCGCGTGGTGCTGGTGACCAGGTGCAGCGCCAGGTTCTGGCTGGCTTTAAGGATGGGCGAACTGAGCAGCGAAATGTCCAGCACCGCCGCGAGTTCGCCATCGGCGCTGTAGATCGGCGCGGCGGTGCAGGACAGCGGCGTATGGGTGTTGTCGAAGTGATCGCTCTGGTGGATGGTGAGGGCTTCGCCGCTCTCCAGGCAGGCGCCCACGGCGCAGGTGCCGGCGCGGCGCTCCGACCATTCCGACCCCAGATAGAGCCCGGCCTTGCGCAGGCTGGCGGTCTGCTGCGCATCGCCCAGGAATTCCACGGTGACGCCCTGGCGGTCGGCCAGCAGCAGCACGTAGTTCTGGCCGGCGACCTGGCGGAACAGATGGTCCAGGCCGGACCGTGCGATGGAGATCAGCGCTTCGGACTGCTGGCGGTGTTCGCGCAGCCGGCCATCCGGCACGATATAGGCCTCGCAGGCCTGGGCGGGGTCCAGCCGGTACTGGTCCAGGCAGCGCAGCCAGCTGTTGACCACGTGCGCGTCGCGTTGCGTGGGCCGGCCCAGGCCGACTTGCTCGATCTCGCGGATATGGGCGGAGTGCAGGGATTCCTGACTAGGCATGTCGTCTCCATGTTGCGCCCGATCTGCGCCGGATCAACGGGCAGCATGCACAGAGGACGACACGCCTGTAAATGCTGGTTATCCAGCATCAGTGCCTATGGGGGACGCTACAGGTCGACCTTGACCTTGCCGGCCTGCACCAGCCCCGCCACGTCGCGAATTTCCGCCAGCAGCGCCTGTTGCAGCTGCGCGGGCGTGCCGCCGGTGGGCTGGAAGCCCTGTTCGCCCAGCTTGGCGCGCACCGTCTCGGTCTGCAACGCGCGGTTTATGCCCTGGTTCAGCGCCGCAATGGCGGCATCCGGCGTGCCGGCCGCGCAATAGGTGCCGAACTGGATCTGCGCCGAGAAGCCGGGGTAGCCGCCTTCCGCCACCGTCGGGATGTCCGGGTACTTGGTCAGGCGCTCCGGACTGGTCACGGCCAGCACGCGCAGGCGCCCGCCTTGCAGATAGGGCTCCACCGCCGCGACGGTGGCGACCACCACCTGGATCTGCCCGCCCAGCAGGTCCGTCATCATCGGGCCCGTGCCGCGGTAAGGCACGTGCAGCATGTCGATGCCGCAGGCGGCCTGCAGCAGCTCGGTGGCCAGATGCTGCGGCGTGGCGTTGCCGGGAGAGCCGAAGGTCAGTCCCTTGGGTTCGCGCTTGGCCTGGGCAACCAGTTCGCCCAGGGTCTTGGCCGGCAGGTCGGCGTTGACCGCCACCATGTAGGGCGAACGGGCAATGGGGCAGACGGGCGCCAGCTGCTTGAGCACGTCCTCGGGCGGCCGGGCGTAGTAGCGCACCGAAGGCACCAGGCCGGCGAACAGCAGCACGCTGCCGTCCTTGGCGCCGTTGGCGGTGTAGTCGGCGCCCAGCATGCCGCTGGCGCCGGGCTTGTTCTCGACCACCACCGGGCGATCCAGCGCGCCTTCCAGCGTGGCCGCGATCACACGGCCCAGCACGTCGGTGCCGCCGCCGGGCGGGAAGGGCACGATGACGCGCAAAGGGGCTTCGCGCGCGCTGGCGGCGCCGCCGAGCGCTGCGCCCAGCGGCGTGAGCGCCAGGGCCGCCATGTTCTTCAGGATGGTTCTGCGATTCATATTGTTTGTCTCCGTATCCACTCTACGCGGGCTAGGCCGCGCTTGGCGCGCCGGCAGCCGGCAGAAAAAATCCATGCAGCGCCGCCGCCACGATGGCGGGTTCCTCCACCGGCAGCATGTGTCGCTGGCCCGGCACCACCTGCGCCTGCGCATGGGGCAGCGCTTCGGCCAGTTCCCGTGTCATGCGCGGGGTCGAGCCGACGTCCAGTTCGCCGGTCAGCGCCAGCGCGGGGCAGGCGATGTCTGGCGCGGCCTGCGCCAGGATCGGGTCTCCCTGCGCGAACACGCGGTATGCCGCCAGGAAGCTGGCGCGGTCGTTGTCCAACAGGCGCTGGCCGATGCTGGCCACGCGCTCGGGACGCCGGGCCTGGAACTCGGGCGTGAACCAGCGCTGCAGCGAGACCTGGGCCGCGGCTGCGGGATCCTGCGTGGCAGCTGCTTCCAGCCGCGCCAGCACGGCGCGTGTTTCGTCCGCGCTGCGGCGGAACACCGTGCTCAGCAAGGCCAGGCGCGTGACGCGTTGCGGGCGCGCGGCGGCATAGGCGCCCGCGATCAGGCCGCCCATGGAATAGCCCAGCAGATTGGCGTTTTGCCAGCCGGCGCGATCCAGTTCCGCGTCCAGCTGCGCGATGTAGTCCTGCACCGTCACCCCATCGGCGACGGCGGGGGCGCGGCCATGGCCCAGCATGTCGTAGCGCAGCACTTCGAAATGGGGCTCCAGCAGCGGCGCCAGATCGTCCCACAAGGTGTGGTCCAGGCCGACGCCGTGCAGCAGCACCAGCGGTTCGCCGCGGCCCGAACGCCGAAAATGCGCGCTCATTTGGCCTGTGCCTCGCGTTCGAGTTCCTGCAGGTCGGAGTAGCGGTTGCCGATCCGGTGATGCGGACGGCCCGAGGTCGCCGCGCCCAGGGCGATCACGATTTCGTCGGGGGCGGGCGCGTCGTTGATGGTGGTCTGCACGGTCAGGTAGTGCGAGCGCAGGCCCTCGTCCAGCTTGTGCATCAGGGGCACGGTGATCACGCAGCCGGGGCCGCCGCGCATATTGGTGAAGCTCAGGTAGCTGGTGCCGCCGACCGCGCCGCGATAGGCGTTGCCAAAGCGCAGCGTGTGGATCAGGGCCGAGGCGTGTTCGACTTCGCCAGCCGTGCCGACCACGGCGGCCTTGCCATAGGCTTCGACCTGATCGGCCGAGCCGGCCTGGCGCAGGATTTCCGCGACCAGCAGCTCGCCCAGCGGCGGCGCGGCTTCCAGGATCTTGGGCCGCAGGTCTTCCTGGAACGGCAGGCCCGCCCAGGGATTGCGGATCACGGCCGCGGCGATGACCATCACCAGCGGGCGTTCGGCCTCGCGGCCGCCTTCGATCAGGGTTTTTTCCACATAGCTGACTACCTTGCGCACTTGCAAAGACATAACCGCTGCTCCAGTACCTGTAGGAATGAAAGACGCGGCCATTGTTGGGTGGCGGGCGGAGTTTTGACAATCCAAATTAACTCAAGTTAATTTCGGAAAATCCGAATTTTCCGCTAGCTTGAATCCATGTCCGCGCCCTTGAAAATCCAGCACTTGCGCCAGTTCCTGCTGGCGGCCGACCACGGCAGTTTCCGCCTGGCGGCCGAAGGCACGTTTCGCTCGCAGGCGGCCGTGTCGGCGGCCATGCAGGATCTGGAGCAGCAACTGGGCGCCCCGCTGTTCGAGCCCGGCAAGCGGGCGCAGCTCACGCCCCTGGGCATCGCGGTGGCCCCGCTGTTCCGCGAACTGTTGTCCACCCACGACCGGGTGCTGGACGCGGCGCGCCAGTTCGGCCTGGGCAGCCAGGGGCCGGTGTCGTTGGCGGTGATGCCGTCGCTGGCCGACGAGTGGCTGCCGCGCCTGCTGGAGCGCTACGCGCGCAGCCACCCCGCGATCCGCATCCGCGCCATCGACGAGTCTTCGCAGGACGTGCACCGGCTGGTGCTGAGCGGCGAGGTGCAGGTAGGGGTGGCGGGGCAGGTGCCGCGCACCGCGGAGGTAGCGTTCGCGCCGGTGGCGCGCGACGCGTTCGGCCTGGTGTGCCGCAAGAGCCATCCGCTGGCGCGGCGCCGCGGACCGGTGCCCTGGTCCGCGCTGGCAGGCGAGCGCCTGATAGGCAATGCCACCTTCGACACGCTGAAGAACCGGCAGTTGGGCGGCGCCATCGAAGACCCGTTCATGGTGGTGTCGAACCGCGCGTCGCTCTTGGCCAGCGTGGTGAGCGGCCTGGGCGTGACCGTGCTGCCGGTGCTGGCGCGGCCGGCGGCCGCGACCGGACTGGCCTTCGTGCCGCTGGCCGAACCCACGGTCGAGCGCATCGTTGGCGTGCTGACCCGCAAGGAAGAAACGCTGCTGCCGTCGGTGGCGGCCATGCATGCGCTGGCCTTGCGTTCATTGGCCCAGTTCACGCGCCGCAAGGGCGCGATCCTGGTGTAGCGGGCCGGGCGTGCTGCGGCGCTAGACGCCGCAGGCGTAGATCATGAACTGGCGGAAGGCTTCGGCGGGCTTGGCCAGCCGCGCTTGCGGATGCCACAGCAGGCCCGCCTCCATGGGCGGGACCGCATCGGTGATGGGCACGGCCTCGATCTTGCGGCCCTCCAGCGACCACGGACGGTAGACCATGTCCGACAGCATGGTGACGCCGAAGCCATGCGCGACCAGCCCGCGCAGCGCCTCCATCGAGCGCGTGCGGAAGGCGATGTCGGGCTGCAGGCCGTGGGCGCGCCAATAGGCCAGCGCGGAGCGTTCGCCTTCGTCCATTTCCAGCAGGATGTAGGGATAGGCGGCAATGTCGGCCAGCGACGGCGCCGATGCCTGCGCCAGCGGATGGCCGGACGCGGTCCACAGCTGCCGCCGCGAGCGTACCAGCACCTGATGTCCGAAGCGTTCGCGCCGTTCCACATTGGACAGCAGCGCCACGCCCAGTTCGACCTCGCCGCTGGCCACGGCGGCTTCGATCTCGGGCCGGTCCAGGTCGACCAGGTCCAGCTCCACATCGGGATAGCGCCGCCTGAAGCGCGCCAGCAGGTCGGGCAGGAAGTAGCCCAGCACTGTGTAGGACGCTGCGATGCGCACCGCGCCGCGCAGCGCATAGCGCTGAAAGCCGGGCTCGCGCAGGGCGTCGTCCAGGGAGTCGAGCACCTCGCGCGCGCGCTGGTGGAAGTTATGTCCTTCGGGCGTCAGGGTGACGCCATGCGGATGGCGGTCGAACAGCCGCACGCCCAGCTGCGCCTCCAGGGCTAGGACCGCGTTGGTGACCGCGGATTGCGAGACGTGTTCGTCGGCGGCGGCCATGGAGAACCGGCCAGTCCGGGCGGCCGCCGCGAAGTAGCGCAACTGGCGCAGGGTGACGTCGTTAGCCATGTGTTTATCGAATATCTGATACCTGAATATATGAATATACGATAGCCAACTCGCTTCCTACACTGCGGCAAAACACCAAGAACCCGGAACGCAGGAGACAAGCGTGAACGCCCCACACCCCGCAGGCGCGGCCGATACCCATGGCCTGACGCTGGACGACAAGTACACCCGCAGCCACGGCCGCATCTATCTGAGCGGCACCCAGGCCCTGGTGCGGCTGCCGCTGCTGCAGAAGCAGCGCGACCTGCAGGCGGGCCTGAACACTGGCGGCTACATCTCGGGCTACCGCGGCTCGCCGCTGGGCGGGCTGGACCAGGCGCTGTGGAAGGCCAAGCGCCACCTGCAGGCCAGCGACGTGGTGTTCCAGCCCGGCGTGAACGAAGACCTGGCCGCCACGGCGGTGTGGGGCTCGCAGCAACTGAACCTGTTCCCGGGCGCGGCGCGCGATGGCGTGTTCGGCATGTGGTACGGCAAGGGGCCGGGCGTGGACCGGTCGGTGGACGTGCTCAAGCACGCCAATTCCGCCGGCAGCTCGAAGCATGGCGGCGTGTTGCTGCTGGCGGGCGACGATCATGCCGCCAAGTCCTCGTCGGTGGCGCATCAGTCCGAGCACGTGCTGATCGCCAGCGGCATACCGGTGCTGTACCCGTCCAATGTGCAGGAATACCTGGACTATGGCCTGCACGGCTGGGCCATGAGCCGCTACACCGGCCTGTGGGTGGCGATGAAGTGCGTGACCGACGTGGTCGAGTCCAGCGCGTCGGTGGAGTTGGATCCGGAGCGGGTGCGGGTGGTGCTGCCCGAGGACGCCTTGCCCGAGGGTGGCCTGAACATCCGCTGGCCCGATACGCCCCTGGCCCAGGAGGCGCGGCTGCTGGACCACAAGTGGTACGCGGCGCTGGCCTATGTGCGCGCCAACAAGCTGAACCGCGTGGTGCTGGATTCGCCGCAGGCGCACTTCGGCATCATGACCGCCGGCAAGGCGTATCTGGACGTGCGCCAGGCGCTCAACGACCTGGGCTTGGACGAGGCCGCCTGCCGCGAGGCCGGCATACGCGTGCTGAAGGTGGGCTGCATCTGGCCGCTGGACGCGCAGGACGCGCGCGAGTTCGCCACCGGCCTGAAAGAGATCCTGGTGGTGGAGGAAAAGCGCCAGATCCTGGAATACGCGCTGAAGGAAGAACTCTACAACTGGCGCGACGACGTGCGGCCGCGCGTCTACGGCAAGTTCGACGAGCGCGACAACGGCGGCGGCGAATGGTCCACGCCGCGCGGCGGCTGGCTGCTGCCCGCGCGCCATGAGCTGTCGCCGGCCCTGATCGCCCGCGCCATTGCCGCGCGCCTGGAGAAAGCCGACCTGTCGGACGCGCTGCGGGCGCGCATCGCGGCGCGGCTGGCGGTGATCGACGCCAAGGAGCGCGAGGCCGCCCGCCCCACGCTGGTGGAAGAGCGCAAGCCCTGGTTCTGTTCGGGCTGTCCGCACAACACC
>MCNG01000148.1_pt1 | contig 21645 bp, 10 predicted proteins | sample 778231 | NCBI WGS metagenome assembly MCNG01 (sample SAMN04296815, study PRJNA304217) | bioreactor metagenome | isolation source: sea sediment enriched with benzalkonium chloride | place: Turkey: polluted region of the Marmara Sea
CTGGAGGTGTCGGAAATGGCGGTGGAGACCGGGCCGTCGTTGGTGCCGGTGATCGTCACGATGGCGGTTGCCGTGGAGGTGGCTCCGCTGGGATCCGTGATGGTGTAAGAAATGGTGCTGATAGCGGTTTCGCCCGCGGCCAGGCGCTCAAATGCGTTTCCCGGCGTGAAGACATAGCTGCCGTCTGGCAGGACAGTGAACGTGCCGCCGTTGCTGCCCGCAACCGTAATGCCGTCCGAGGTCATGGGCCGACTGCCTACTGAAGCTATCGTCAGGGGATCGCCGTCCGGGTCTGAGTCGTTCGCGAGCAGGTTGCCGCGCACGTGGCTGTTTTGATTGCCGTGTCCTGCGTCGTCCCGCGCGGCGGGGGCGTGATTGACGCCGACGGGCGTGGGCGGCTCCTCGTCGCCGGGGACGGGACGAATGCCGGACATGCGTGGCAAGACTGCATCATCGCGAGCGGGATTCGAGTAGGCCAGGTCTAGCGGGCTGGTGGATTCGAGAAGGCGAGCCAAGCGCACAAAGCTGCTGCCGCCACCACCGCCACCGCCAGCCACGGCGGCGGTGGGATCGAGTTCGTCGAACAGGTCGCGGCCGTCGCGCAGGGCGGCCAACAATCGGTCGGAGTCGGTGCCTTTGGGCGGCGTGACGGCCGCTGCGGGCGCATCATCCGGCATGCTGGTAATTTCGTTGGTCAGCGCGACCTCGCGGCCCTCGCCGATGATGATCGGCATGCCGTTTTCAACCTGAAGGGAAACCGTAGCGCCCGACGCCGTGACCACGTCGCTGCCCGCAGGGACCTTGCTGCCCAGGCGTAGTTCGGTCAGGGATCCGTCGCTATGACGCAGCCACGCGCTACCGGAGATTTCGTTGACGATTGCGGGAGACGTATTGGCCATGTTGGTTCCCTTTTCAGGGCGTTATCCAAGATGGCCAGATACTAGATGGCGTTGCCGGGGCTCGATACTGGCAACACTGATAGCGTCAAGCAGCAATGCAGATGCTTGATGGAGAGTGCACCGCCGGGAAGGCCGTTGCCGGCCTTCCCGGGGCTTGTTGCTTAGCTGTGGTCGACGTTCAGCTTACCCTTCTGCAGCAGGTCGTTGATGATGGCCTGATTGCTCATGGCCTGACCGTTCGCGTCATGGGTGAGATCGACGTTCTCCAGCACGATCTTCTGATCCGCGCCCTGGGAGCCAAGCTTGCCCTGGGTGTTGATCTCGACGAGCGTATTGTTGGAGTTGGCCGGATCCTGCTTGAAGTTCAGGTACTGCGACAGATTGCCGTCCTTCTCGCCCACAAGCAGGTCCTTCAGGTCAAGCACATCCCCGCCGTCGGCGACCGATGCCTTCGAGAAGTCCTTGATCGTGTCGATCGCGGGCTGCGCCGTGGTGCCCTGGTCGCCGAGCTGCCACTTGAACGTGTCGCTGCCGCCATCACCCCACATGGTGTCGTTGCCCTTGCCGCCGACCAGGATGTCGTTGCCGGCGCCGCCGTGGAGCTCGTCGTTGCCGGCGCCGCCGTGGAGCTCGTCGTTGCCGGTTCCGCCATAGAGCTTGTCGTTGCCGTCATCGCCCCACAAGACATCATTGCCGCCCTGGCCATAGATGATGTCGTCGCCCTTGCCGCCGTGCAATTCGTCATTGCCGCCACGCGTGTCGCCAGCCGCATCGAACTGTCCCGGATTCTGCTTGATGAACTCGTATATCCGTTCGTTGGTCGGCGCGACGCCGTCCACGGCCGTGAGGTAGTCCTTCAGCGAGTCGAGACCGCCACCATTGTGGGATCCCGCGGGATTGCCGGTCCACGCCAGGTGGTCGGTGTTGATCGCGTCACCGAAGATGATGTCGTTGCCGTCGCCACCGTAGACGGTGTCGTGGCCGACTTCAGCCGGATTGCTCGTGCTGCTGCCTCCCTTGAGCGCGGCCGCCAGGTCGTTTGCGGTGTTGACGATGTCAATGGAGCCAGTTTTGCCAGAGACGGCTGTCCATTCAATAGGGGTTCCCCAGATGTTCCACCTCGTCGGAAAACTGATCTGGCCGTCGCCGGCGCTGTCTGTATTGTCGAAGAAGCGCAGGATGTTGCTGTCGATGCCAGTCCCGATGCCGATGCCGTGGACCTTGCTGGCGCCACTGAGGGCCTTGAAGGCGTCGACGGATTCCTTCATGGTGTTGTAGTCGGTATCGTTACCCGGTCCGTCCACCCCCTTCTTGTCGTTGTAGTAGTACTGCGTCGGGTTTCCGTCGGTCAGGAAGAACGTCAGATTCTCGAACTTCGTACCGCTGGGATTCGCTTTGCCCTGATCGGCGAACCACTTCACGGTCGCGTTGAAGGCGGCTTCGTAGTTGGTCCCCGCAGTGTTACCCGTCGCGATAGTCAGATCGTTGATCGCCTTGATCAACTGGCTCAGATTGTCCTTCGTGAGGTTGTTGATCGTGATCGGATCTTGAGCATGGGTTGCGAAGCCGATCAGCGATACATTGACGACGCCGTCGTGGTGCTCGAGATCGTTGGCGAGCTTGACCAGCGCGTCCTTGACCAGCTGCATGCGGTTGACACCGGAACCGGATTGCGCGGACATGCTGCCCGAACGGTCCACCACCAGCGCAATGTTGTAGTTCGTGCCGGGGTTGACGTGCGTGACGTAGCCGCCCTGGTCCGCCAGGATGATGTCATCGCCCGACCCGCCGTTCAGCGGCGGCTTGCCGCCGCTGCCGCTGTTGTCATTGCCGTTGGTCACCAGGTGATCGGCGGAGATGACGAACTTGTGCTCGGTCGAGGTGTCGCTGCCACCATTCGCCGTGCCGCCATTGTCCTTCACTTGGAAATTGAAGGAGCTGTCCTGCTTGTCGGCGCCCGGAGTGAACTTCAGCAGGCCTTGTTCGATGGCCGACTTCGGAATCTCCATGCCGGCCGTGACCGGCTTGCCGTTATAGGTCATCGTGCCGCTGGTGGGCGGTTGGGTGATGATGACGCTTTGCAGGCTGTTGCCTTCCGCTCCATCGTCGAAGCGGAAATCGTTCAGCGAGAAGACGTACTGCTTATCGCCAGCTTCCAGGTTCGCGGAACCATCCTCGGTCGTGGGCGCGTCGTTGACACCATTGATGGTGATGGTGATGGTGCTGGTGGCCGAACCGTCGGCGGACGCGACCGTGTAGGTCTCGACGATGCTTTCGCCCGCCTTGAGGAACTGGATCGCGGCGTTGTTGACGTTGTAGGTGTAGGTGCCATCGGCTTTCATTACGATGACGCCCAGCGCTCCGCCGGCATGCGTGCTGTTGGTGAGCTTGAGGGTGGCGGTGTCGAAGGTCGACTGGCCGGCATCGGGATCCGTGATCGTGACCGCGCCCTTGACGGTGAGATTTCCGCCCGTGACGTTCACATCTTCCGTGACCGACCGGAAGTCGTTGGTCATCACCGGCACGTCATTGGTGCCATTGATCGTGATGGTGATGGTCGTGGTGCTGAAGTCGCCGTCGGAATCGCGGATGGTGTACGAGAACACGTCCGAGAGCTTGTCACCTTGCCCCAGTGCATTGACGCGCGGATCGGTGTTGTTCAGGGTATAGGTATAGGAGCCATCGGCGTGGATGGTGATCTTGCCGTACACGCCATTGACCTCGGCGTTGACGTTGCCTTCGATCGCCTTGTTCTGGTTGGCCGAACCCTTGGCCACGCCGACCACGGTGGTCACGTCGGCGCCCACGGCGTCCGCACCGGTGCCGGTGATGACGTTGCCCGTGGCTTCCAAGACCTTGTCTTCCGTCACGCTGGCCGTGTCCGGCTTCGCCTCGGGCGCGCTGTCGGTGATCTGGATGGTCAGCTTGCCGCTGCTGCCGTGGCCGCCAGCATTCTTGGCGGTCACGGTGAAGTCGTCATGCACACTGTCCTTGCCGTTAGAGTGATCCTGGGATTTCCCCTTCTCGGTATAGGTGTAAGTGAGCTTGCCGGTAGCCGGATCGTAGCCGGTGATCTTCAGCGTGCCCTTGCCCGTGGTCAGGCTGACCGGGTTGGCATTCGTCGCCTTGGTGACGTCCACGCCGTTTACGTCGACGCTCACGATGCCCAACGCTGCGGAGATCTGCATCGTTCCCGTAACGGTGTCGCCAGTGGCTTCCGCGACCTTGTTCGTCGCGTTCGTAACGGCGGACTCCGCGGTGGAGGTCACGTTGAAATGCGTGTTCACCTTGTCGCCGTCGCCATCCGTTCCGGTAACGCCAACCGTGAAGTCCATCGGGCCGGCGGGAACGCTTTCCGTATAGGAGCCGGTCGTGAGGAAGGACATCTTGACGTTGCCGCCCGCAGCGATCTCGATGCTATCGAATTGAGAGAACGAGGGGGTGCCCTGGCTCAACATCTCCTTCGTGATGTGGATGGCGCCAGTCGTGTTGTTCACGGGTATGGCGATGACCTTGGAAACGCCATCGCTCCATATCGTGACATTGAGCGTGCCGCTTCCCTTGACTTCCGCGACATTCAGCGTGAAGTCCGAAAGGGCTTTCTTGAAGTCCATGCGGAAGCTTTCGCCCGAGTCGAAGGAGGTGTTGCCGATCCCGAAAGAATTCCCGTTGCCGAACGTGTTGGCGTTGAACGTCTTCCCGCCGCCGGCGCTCAGCGTCGCATAGCCGAGATCATAGGTGGTTTGGGGGTTGTTGCGGATCGAGGAGGCCAGGTCGATCGACTCGGTCGTTCCGGGCCGGGCTTCGTGCTGGGTGACGGTATAGCCGCCCTCCGGATTCAGGGTCACCGTGAAGATCTTGGTCCCGTTGGGCGAGAAGATGTCGACCGAAGACTTGTTGAGCGCGCTGGTCGTCCAGTTCTGCGGCAGCTGACCGACAGACGACACGACCAGCGTGGCGCCCACGGCGTCGGCGCCCGTATGGAATTCCAGGGTGCCGGTGGCGCTGGTGGCGGCATTCTCCATCACAGTATTGGAGACGGCGCCGAATTCCGGACTGTCATCCTCGATATTGATCGTGATGGTGCCGTTGCTGGTGGCGTGACCATCGCTGACCTGCACGCCGATACCCAGCTGGAGCACGTCCTCGACCGAGTTCGTCGGGTGATCCACTTGGCCCGACAGGGTTACGGTGTAGCCGCCCGCGTCGGTCATCGTGACAGTGATGACGGAGTTTCCGTGGAAGTCCTTGCCGACCAGGGTGTGGCCATTGTCCGACAGGGTCCAGACGACAGGTTTTCCTTGTGAGGTCAGGGCGTTGTCCGCCGGCTTGACCAAGGTGACGGTATGGGTGTCCTTCACATCCAAATCGGAGATGGTCAGGTTGCCGGAGTAGGTGACAGCGTTCGTCGTATCCGTGGTGCCATTGCTGTCAGGTATGCCGTGCGGCAGGCCTTCTTCGGACAGGTTGATGCTGGCGTTGCTGATCGAGGGCAGATCGTTCGTGCCGGTGATCGTAATCGTCAGCACGGCCTCGCTCTTGTCGCCGTCGGCATCGGTGATGGTGTAGCGGATGGTCTCGGTCAGCAATTCGCCCGCCTGCAGCCCCTGGACAGCTTGCAGGCTGTTGTTGAGCTGATAGGACCAGGTGCCGTCGCCATTGTCTACCAGCGTGCCGTACTTGGCGTCGCCGGTAGTGATGACCGTCGTGACTGCATCGGCGCCGAGCGTGTCGTTGCCCAACAAGTTGCCGGAGATGGGGGCGGTCGTGCCTTCCGTGATGCCCGCCGTGTCGTTCTTGGCCTCAGGAGCGGTGTCGGTGATGAGCACGACCAGGTCGTCGGACTTGACCTGGTTGGCTGCGTCGGTGACGGTAATAGTGAACTTGTCGGTGACGGAGTCGTCGCCGGCAGTGTGGTTCTTCGAGGTACCGTCCTGCTGGTAGCTGTAGGTGATCTTGCCGGTGGCCGGGTCGTAGCCAGTCAGCGTGAGCTTGCCCTCGGCGCCGTCGATGACGCGCGGGGTGTTGTTCAGCGCTTGCAGGTCGGCGACGGTGAGGGTGGTGCCGCCGATCTTGACGGTGGCCAGGCCTTCCGGCGCGGTGACGGTCAGTTCGCCGGCGACCGGCTGCGTGGCGTTCTCGGCGATGCTGACGTTGCCGGCATCTGCGCCGTTGGCGTCGGGGACGGTGACGCCCGGCACGCCATCGGTGTGGCCGTTGATGGTGACCGTGATGGTGGTGGTGCTGACGTCGCCGTCGGCGTCACGGATCGTGTAGGTGAAGGTGTCCTTGAGCTGCTGGCCATCGAGCAGCGCGTTTACGCGCGGGTCGTTGTTGTTCAGCTCGTAGGTGTAGGAGCCGTCGGCCTTGAGGACGATCTTGCCGTACTCGCCGTTGACTGCGGTGTTGACGTTGCCGGTGACGTTCTGGCCGGTGGGGACGGTGCCCTTGGCCACGCCCACGACGTTGGTGACGTCCGCGCCGAGGGTGTCGGCGCCGGTGCCGGTGATGACGTTGCCGGAGGCGCTCAGTGCGGTGTCTTCGGTGACGGAAGCGGTGTCGGGCTTGGCTTCAGGGACGGTGTCGGTGATCTGGATAACCAGGTCATTGCTACGGGTCTCGCCGGCGAAGTCCGTGACGGAAACCTGGAAGAGGTCGCGGACCGAATCGTCGCCATTAGAGTGATCGGCAGCTCCGCCAGTCTCCTGGTAGGAGTAAGTGATCTTGCCAGTGGTGGCGTCGTAATTGGTGATGGTCAGCACCCCCTTGTCGGTGGTGATGACTACCGGGTTGGCGGCGCTGGCGTTGCTGACGTCCTTGCCGCCGACCGTAACCTTGTTGATGCCAGCCTCGGCGGATACGGTCACGGAGCCAGTGACCGTGGCGCCAGAGGCTTCGGCCACATTGTTGTGGCCTGCGGTAACGTCGCCGTCGCTGTCCTCAGGCGTGATCACTGGAGGAGCGTCGGTCTGGCCGGTTACCGTAATGGTCAGGGTGGCAGTGCTGGTCGCGCCTTGCGCGTCGGACACGGTGTACGTGATCGACGTGGTCGCCGTCTGGCCGTCGTTCAAGTACTGGAACGACGTGCCGGGATTGAACGTGTATGTGCCGTCGGCCTTCAGCGTGAACGTGCCGCCATTCGAGCCGACGACAGGCTGGCCGACGTCGGCGTCGACGCCGTTGACCTGCGAGACGTGGATCTTGTCGCCGTCCGGATCGCTATCGTTGCCCAGCACGCCTTCGGTGACGTGGTCAACGACCAGGGGCTTGTCTTCACCGGTGGTGCCTTCGTCATTGGCGGCGACCGGGACGGGGTTGCCCACAGTCCAGACGAAGGTCTGGGAGACGGTTGCGCCCGACTTGTCGGTGGCGGTTACGGTGATGAGGTACTCGCCCTTGACGCCCGTGTTGGTGTGATCGGACGCCCAGTTGGCGAACTGGCCGGTGAAGGTGCCGGTGGTGGGGTCGAACTTCAGGCCGCCGGGGATGTGGTCGACCGAGTAGACCAGGGATTCGCCGTCGTCGAGGTCGCTGAAGAAGCCGGACAGGTTGTAGTTGACGACATCGCCGTCCATGTTGTCCTGGTTCTGCAGGGCAACTGCGGTCGGCGCGTCGTTGGTGCCGGTGATTTCGACCGTCAGCGTGGCGGAGCTGGTGCCGCCTTGGCCGTCCGTGACGGTGTAGGTGATCGAGCTGGTCGCCGTTTGGCCAACAGCCAGATGCTGGAAGGCGTTGCCGGGGTTGAACGAGTACGAGCCGTCGGGGTTCAGGGTGAACGTGCCGCCGTTGGAGCCGGCCGTCGGCGTGCCGACGTTGCCGGTGGCGCCGTTGACCTGCGAGACGGTCAGGGTATCGCCGTCCGGGTCGACGTCGTTGGCCAGGACGCCGTTTTGGGCGTCGACGTTGAGCGTGGTGTCCTCATCCGTGGCGCCGTTGTCGTTGGCCGCCGTCGGTGCGGGATTGGTGACGTCCCAGTTGAAGTCCTGGGACGTCGTGGCGCCGGACGGGTCGGTGGCGGTCACCGTCACCGTGTAGACGCCATTGTTGCCGCCTTGCGAGGCGGAATGGTCGATGGTGCCGGTGATGATGCCGGTGTTCGGGTCGATGGTCAGGCCGGGCGGCAGGCCGGTGGCGGTAAAGGTGAGCTTGTCGCTGGTGTCCGGGTCCGAGAAATGGCTGGAGACGTTGTAGCTCACGCCGGTCTGGGCGTCGATGCCCGAGGTATCGGCGATGGAGGTGGACACCGGGCCGTCGTTGGTGCCGGTGATCGTCACGACGACGGTGGCCGTGGAGGTGGCGCCGCTGGGATCCGTGATGGTGTACGAGATGGTGCTGGTGGCCGTTTCGCCCACGGCCAGGTGGCCGTATTCGTTACCCGGGTTGAAGACGTAGCTGCCGTCGGGCAGAACCGTGAAGGCGCCACCGTTGCTGCCGTTGACCGTGATCCCGGCTGGGGTCATCGGGCGGCCGCTGACCGAGACGATGGCCAGCGGGTCGCCGTCGGGATCCGAGTCGTTCAGCAGCAGGTTGCCGCGCACCAGGCTGTTCTGCTCGCCGCTGCCGGTATCGTTCAGCGCGTTGGGCGGAGTGTTGACGGTGGCCGGGGTGGCCTCATCGTCGCCGCCGGCGCCGGTGCCGGACAGGCGGGGCAGGATCTCCTGGCCTCGGCTGGGGTTCGGGTAAGCCAGGTCGAGCGGCGTGGTGGTTTCCAGGATGCGGGCCAGGCGCACGAAGCTGCTGCCGCCATCGGCGCCGCCGGCGGACAAGACTGCAGCGGTGGGATCCAGTTCATCGAACGGGTCGCGGCCGTCGCGCAGGGCGGCCAGCAAGCGGTCGGAGTCGGTGCCGGAGGGCGGAGCCACTGCCGCTTCGGACGGGTCGGCCAGGGGGCCGGTCATGTCGCCGGTCACGGCAACCTCGCGGCCTTCGCCGATGACGATAGGCATGCCGTTTTCGACCTGAAGCGAAACCGTGGCGCCCGAGGCAGTGACGACGTCGCTGCCTGCGGGGACCTTGCTGCCTTGATGCAGTTCAGTCAGGGAACCGTCGCTATTGCGTATCCACGCGCGACCGGAGATTTCGTTGACGACTGCGGGAGAAGTGTTGGCCATGTTGGTTCCGATTCAGGGAGTTATCCAAGATGGCCAGATACTAGATTGCGCCGCCGGCGCGGGATATTGTCCTCAAGGACAGTATCAGGAAGTAATTTTGATTTTGGCGTCGGCGGGGGCAGAAATGCCGTGAACGAGCAGGGCGAGCTGCAGGCGGTCGGTTACGCCCAGCTTTTCGAAAACGGCTGACAGGTGGGCCTTGACCGTGCGTTCGGTAATGCCCAGGGCTTCGGCGATCTGCGCATTGGCCTGGCCGCTGGAGGCATAGCGGGCGACGGTGATTTCACGCTCCGTCAGCACGCCGCCGTCCCAGGAGTGCGCGTCCTGGGCGCGTTCGGCGACCAGCTTGAGCAGCCGCGACACCAGCGAACGGCCCATCCAGATGCCGCCGGAAGCGACGACTTCCAGCGCCTGCGACAGCGAGGCAGCGGAGGCATAGCCATGGCAGTAGCCATGGGCGCCGGCGCCCAGGGCCCGGGTGCCTTGCTCGTCGTTCGGACTGGGGCTGGCGACAACCACGTGCAGGTCCGCCAGGGTCGTGGTCCAGATGGGGTCTTGCCAGGACGGCAGCCGGGGCAGGTCCGCATCCAACACCGCCAGCGTGCGGCCCTGTTCGCGCCAGCGTTGCAGGTCGGCCAGGCCGCGCCCGCGGGCCGCCAGCCAGCGGGCCGGGTTCAGGCCGCGCCAATGCTGCCACAACAGGTCGTCGTGCGTAATCAACAGAACAGGAACGGGTTTCATAAAGCCTTGCAGCCCTCCTTTAACGTTCGGTAAAGGCATTCGCCTTGGCGCGCAGTATGGGCTTGAGCAGGTACTGCAGCACCGTGCGCTTGCCAGTCAGGATATGAACCTCCGCCACCATCCCGGGGATGATGGGCAACAGTTTGTCGCCTACCGTGCTGCGGTCCGTGCGGACCCGCACCACATAGTAGGAATTGCCTTTCTCATCGGTCACGGTGTCCGCGCCGATCTGTTCCACCTTGCCTTCCAGCCCGCCGTAGATGGCGAAGTCGTAGGCCGTGAATTTCACTTCCGCCTTCTGGTCGGCATGCAGGAAGCCGATGTCGCGCGGCTGGATGCGGACTTCGAGCAGCAGCGTGTCGTCCTTGGGCACGATCTCGATGATGTCCTTGCCGGGCTGGACCACGCCGCCAACCGTGTTGTTGAACAAGGTCTTGACCGTGCCGCGCACCGGGGCGCGGACCTCGGCCAGCTTCACGCGGTCGGCCAACGCCAGCTTGCCCTGGCGCAGGGTGGCCAGTTTGGTGTTGGTTTCCGACAGCTCGTTGCGGGCCTGGTTGCGGATGTTCAGCTCGGCTTCCTGCAGCTTGCTTTCGGCTTCCTTGATGGAAGCCTGGAAGCGGTCGATCTGGGCTTCGGCGCCTTTTTGCTCACCGCAGTAGCGGGCCACGTCGCGTTGCAGGCGCAGCAGGTCGACTTCGGACACCGCGCCGCTCTTGAGCAGAGGACGGGTCACCTGCAGTTCGCGCGAGGTGAGGCCGCAGCTGGCCGCGGCCTGGTCGCGTTTGGCTATTGTTTCGCGCAGGTCTTCCTGGCGTTGCTTGAGCTGTTCGCGGGCGACGTTGACCGTGGCGTTCAATTCGGTGGTGCGGGCCTGCCACGCATTGCGCTCCATTTCCACCAGTCCTGGCGCCTGCGTCAGCACTTCCTCGGGAGCCACGAAGGGCTCGCCGGTGGCCAGGGCCTGCAGACGGGCCGCCTTGGCGAGCAGGGAGAGGTATTCGGCGTTGTTTTCGCCCAGGGACGAGGCGAACCGGGTGGAGTCGATCTTCAGCAGGATTTCTCCGGCCTCGACTTCCTGGCCCGGACGCACCAGGATTTCCTCGACGATACCGCCGTCCAAGCTCTGGATGATCTGAACCTGGCGCGACGGCACGACCTTGCCTTCGCCCCGTACGACTTCGTCGATGCTGCCGGTGCCGGCCCAAAAAAGCAGTCCGCCAGTGGCCAGCAGGCTTACCCACAGAAGAATGCGCGAGCCACGCGCCTGCGATTCGTGGATGACCCATTCCGCGTTGCCGACGTAGTCGGAGCGTTGCTGGGGTTTGCCTTTTTCGGCTCCGTCCAGCAGGCGGTCGAAGAAGAACACAAACACGCCGCGAAGCTTGCGCCACAAGCTTCCAAACAGGCCGTGCCGGGTTTCGCCAGGATTGTTCAGCATGGTTTCCTCAGCTTCCGCGTCCGACGCGTCCTTGACGCAGTGCTTCGACAACTTGCTCCTTCGGACCGTCGGCGACGATATGGCCGTTGTCGATCACGATCAGGCGGTCGACCAGGTCCAGCAGCGCGGTGCGGTGCGTGACCAGCAGGATCGTCTTGGTGGCGCTGGCTTCGCCCAGGCGCTTGCGCAACTGCGCTTCGCTCTGGTGGTCCATGTTGCTGCTGGGCTCGTCGAGCAGCAGAATGGGAGGATCGTTGATCAGGGCGCGAGCCACCGCCACCGACTGGCGCTGGCCGCCGGACAGGGATTCGCCGCGTTCACCGATGATCATGTCGAAGCCGTCGGGATGCAGGTTGGCGAAGTCCGTGACGCCGGCCATGTTGGCGGCCGCCAGGATGCTGGCGTCGTCGGCGTAGGGCGCGCCCATGGCGAGGTTGTGCTTCAGGCTGCCGTAGAACAGCAAAGGGTCCTGCGGCACGTGGCCGATGGCGCGCCGCACGTCGGCGGGATCGATCTGCCGCACGTCGACGCCATCCAGCAGGACCGCGCCCTCGGTGGGTTGATACAGCGCCAGGGCCAACTTTTCCAGCGTGGTCTTGCCGGAGCCGATGCGGCCGATGATGCCGACCTTTTCGCCCGGCTTCAGCTTGAAGGACACTTTCTTCAGCACGGGCTGCTTGCTGCCGGGATAGCTGAAGGTCACGTCGCGGAATTCAATGCCGCCATGGAAGACCGGGCGATGCAGGAATTCGGCTTCCGCCGGACGTTCGATCGGGAGCTTCATGTAGTTGTCGATCGAACCCAGCGAGGTGCGTGCGTTCTGATACTGCATCAGCAGTCCGGCCACTTGGCCGAGCGGGGCCAGGCAGCGCCCGGCGATCATGGAGGCAGCGATGATGCCGCCCATGGAAATGGCGGATTCCTGGGCCTGGTAGACGCCGATGATGACGACGGAGATCGAAACCAGTTGCTGGATCGCCTGCACGAAGCCGACCGTCGACGACGAAATCAGCTTCAGTTTGCCGCCGGTCAGGGCGATGTACTCGGTGGCGCGCTCCCAGTTGCGTTGGATGGATCCCTGCGCGTTGAGCGTCTTTACGGACTCCAGGCCGGTCAGGGCCTCGACCAGGGTCGCGTTGCGCTGCGACGAGGCCTGGTAGGAGGCCATGGTGAGGGATTCCATGCGGGCTTGCGCGGCCAGCGACACCAGCAGGATCAACACGATCGCGACCAGGGGCGGAAGGATCATCCAGGGCGAGATCCAGGCCAGCGCCAGCAGGAACAGCAGAATGAAGGGCAGGTCGACCAGGGTGGTGATGGTGGCCGACGCGATGAAGTCGCGAATGGATTCGAATGAACGCAGGTTGGCGGCGAAGGAACCCACCGATACCGGCCGGCCTTCCATGCGCAGGTCCAGCACGCGTTCCATGATCTGTGCGGACAGGCGCACGTCGACCCGTTTGCTGGCACTGTCCACTACGTGGGAGCGCGCGGTGCTCAGGATCATGTTGAAGATTACGACCAGGGTGATGCCGATGGCCAGCACCCAGAGCGTCTCGACGGCGTTGTTCGGCACGACGCGGTCATACACGTTCATGGTGAACAGCGGCATCGCCATCGCGAAGATGTTGATCAGCAGGGCGGCGATCAGGGCGTCGCGGTACAGGCGCCGGTTTTCCATGATGGCGGCCCAGAACCAATGGCGCTCGCGGACCTTGGCGACTTCGGGCGCGCGCGCGTCGAAGCGGAATTGCGGGCGGACGAAACACACCACTCCGGTGTATTGCGCCGACAGCTCGGCGGCGCTCATTTCCATCGAGCTGCCGCCCAGCTCGGGGTGGCTGACGACGTAGTTTTCGCCGTCTTTCTTCAGCAAAAGGCAGGCGCGCTCACCGTTGAGCAGCAGGATCGCTGGCAACAGATCCTGCGAGATGCTGTCCAGCGTACGCTTGACCACGCGGGCAGAGAGCTGTGCGCGCGCGGCGGCGCGCGGCAGCAATGCTGGCGTCAGCTTGTGTTCTTCCAGCGGCAGGCCGGCCGACAGCGCCTGGGCCGTCGCCGTCACGCCATGCAGCCGGGTGATTTCAACAAGGCAATCCAGCAGCGGATCGTCGTGCGCCGCGCGCGCGTCAGCGCGCCACTCCCGGGCCGCCATTTCAGATAACTTGTCCATCTTCGTCATCCAGCAGGTCGAGGTGTTCGGAGAGGCGCGCGCGCTGTTGCTTGCGCTGGGTCAGCTTTTGTTGAGCCTGGATAGGCAGGTCAGTCATACGCAAGGTGCCATTGGCTATCAGCGCGTCGATCAGGTCTTCCAGGACGCGGACGAAGTCCGCGTCCAGTTGTGAGAAATCGTTGCCCTGTTTCTGCATATGGTCTCCTTGCGCTTGCTTCGCCTAGGGTTTGGCCTTGGGCGAGTTTACCGGGATGAACGTCGGCGGCAGGTTGCCCTCGTTGTATTGCACGCGCACGGGCGCCAGACGGGCGGAGTCGGGGATCGTCGAATTGCAGAGCTTGATCACGTCGTCGGAGACTTCCAGCTTGCCGTTTTCCTCTGGCATTTCATTGCGCGCCGGCTGCAGCGCCAGGGCCGGCAGCAGCGCGTGCGACAGTGCCAGCCAGCGGTATTGCGCGATCTGCAGGTCATACAGGGCGTTGGTCAGGGCGCGGCGCGATTCGAACAGTTCGTTTTCCGTGTCCAGCAGGTCCAGCAGCGAACGCTGGCCGATCTGGAACTGCTGGCGATAGGCTTCACGCACCTTGGTGGTGGCGACTTCGTGGTCGCGCAGGAAGGGCAGCTTCTGATTCAGGCTGGCCACGTTGTTCCAGGCCACGGCCAGGTCCTGCTGCACATTGCGGCAGGTGTAGTCGCGGATATCGCGCGCGGCGTAGGACTGCGCCGAGGTCTGGCGCACGCGGGCGGAATCGGAACCGCCGCGATACAGGTTGTAGCTCATGACGAGCTGCACGCTGGAGTTCTGGATGTCGCGGTTTTGCGGCGTCGGGTCGTTCTGGTCGCGGCCGGTGGCGGCCACGAATTCGAACTTGGGCGAGAACGCGCCCTTGGATGAGGCGACGCCAGCCTGTGCAGCCTGCAAACCGGCCTGCTTGGACAGGAAGCTGGGGTTGCGGCGCAGCGACTCGTTGAAGTTGGCCGGCTTGACCGGCAGCTTGCCGCTGATATCGGGCGTGGGCTGCATCGATTCAGGGGGCAGGGCGCCGGTGACGCGCTGGAAGCGCTGCTGCACGTCCAGCAGGTTGGCGGTCTCGGTCATCAGGTTGGTCTGGGCCAGCGCCAGGCGCCCGCCGGCCTGTTCCAGGTCGACCCGGCGTCCCACGCCCGATTCGGCGCGCTCATTGATCTGCTTGAGCGTTTCTTCGTGCAGGGTGTAGTTCTGGCGGGCCAGCAGCTCCATGTCGCGGTAGCGTTGCAGGTCGATGTAGGCCTGCACCGCGCCGAATGCGGTGTTGTCGCTGGTGGCCAACAAGTCGTAGAAACGCGCCAGTTTGTCGAAGCCAGCCTGCTTGACGTCGTTGCTGGTGCGGAAGCCGTCAAAAATCAGCTGGCGCAGTTCCACGCTGTAGCCGGGGCGGCTCCATTGTTGCGACCCGACTCCGGGCACGTTGTTGCGGTACTCGCGACCCACATAGCCTTGCGCATTGATCTGCGGGAAGAACGCGCCGCGAGCAACCGCCTGGCCTTCCAGCGAAGCCTGGAAATCGTGGTACTTGGCCTGGATTTCCGGGTTGCTGAGCAGGGTCTGTTCGACAACCTGGTTCAGGGTGACCCCAGCTGTCCCGGAACCGGGAGCGGCTGACTGTGCAAATGCCGCAGGAACGAATGCCAGGGCAAGGACCGAAGTCGTGCTTTTGAGCAAAAACGAAGCCATAGTGATTATTCGCGAGTCGAGTTAGGAATTAATGGCCGCCATATTGTGTGGAAATGTCAGATTTGACGAGTCAATATTTGTTAATTCTTGACGAAGTTTTCCAGTCGGCAGTTTGAGTTTCTTCGCGCATCATCTCTTAATTAGCTTGAATTTGCACTAATTTCGCTGTATCCCGGATTTTTGATCCGGTTTAATGCAGGATAAATGCGGTTTATTGCGCTTTATTTCGCAAATTGGGCGACCACAATGAACAACGATTATATCGGTTTGATAATTTTGTATCTGTTTTAAATACCCGAATTTGTATCTGTAACTGTTTGGCTGTGGTTCGCTTGGGGTAGGGAAGTAGGACGAATTGACCCCCTGTGATTTCCTAGCATGGTAGTGTTGATACTGGTATATAAGGTGTAATTGTACTAGGTTGAGACCCTGTGCATAATTCGTTCATGCCGCAGTGGCTGGCGCTCGGGGGTCGTATTTCGAACCGCGCGCGGCACGAGCCGGATTGTCTATTTGCAGAGCGCATCCATGGCCCAAACTCTTTACGACAAACTCTGGGACGCCCACGTCGTCCATCAGGAATCAGACGGCACCTGTCTGCTCTATATCGATCGCCACCTGGTGCATGAAGTCACCAGTCCCCAGGCGTTCGAAGGTCTGGCGATGGCCGGTCGCAAGCCGTGGCGCACGGGCGCCAACCTGGCGGTGGCGGACCACAACGTGCCGACGCTGAACCGCGCCCAGGGCATCGACGATCCGATTTCCCGCCTGCAGGTGGATACGCTGGACGCCAACTGCGACAAGTACGGCATCACCGAATTCCGCATGAATGACCTGCGCCAGGGCATCGTGCACGTGATCGGCCCGGAGCAGGGCGCGACCCTGCCTGGCATGACCGTCGTCTGCGGCGACTCGCACACCAGCACGCACGGCGCCCTGGGCGCCTTGGCCTTCGGCATCGGCACCTCCGAAGTCGAGCACGTGCTGGCGACCCAGACGCTGCTCATGAAGAAAGCCAAGAGCATGCTGATCAAGGTCGACGGCGAATTGCCCTTTGGCTGTACGGCCAAGGACGTGGTCCTGCACATCATCGGCATCATCGGCACGGCCGGCGGCACGGGCTACGCCATCGAGTTTGCCGGCAGCACGATCCGCGCCCTGTCCGTCGAAGGCCGCATGACCGTCTGCAACATGGCCATCGAAGCCGGCGCCCGCTCCGGCATGGTGGCGGTGGATGACAAGACCATCGAATATTTCCGCGGCCGTCCCTTTGCACCCACGGGCGTGCTCTGGGACCAGGCGGCGGGCTACTGGCGCACCCTGCACACCGACCAGGGCGCCAAGTTCGACGCCGTGGTGGAAATCAATGCCCGCGACATCAAGCCGCAAGTCACCTGGGGCACTTCCCCCGAAATGGTGCTGCCGGTGGATTCCCGCGTGCCCGATCCCGATCGCGAAAAAGACGACGTGCGCCGCAGCGGCATGGAGCGCGCCCTGCAGTACATGGGCCTGAAGCCCAACACGCCGCTTACCGACATCCGCGTGGACCGCGTGTTCATCGGCTCGTGCACCAATTCGCGCATTGAAGACTTGCGCGCGGCCGCCGCCGTGGCGCGCGGCAAGCATGTGGCGTCGAATGTGCGCCAGGCCATGGTGGTGCCGGGCTCGGGCCTGGTCAAGCAACAGGCCGAGCGTGAAGGGCTGGACAGGATCTTCATCGAGGCGGGCTTTGAATGGCGCGAACCGGGCTGCTCCATGTGCCTGGCGATGAATGCCGACCGCCTGGAACCCGGCGAGCGTTGCGCTTCGACCTCGAACCGCAACTTTGAAGGCCGCCAAGGGCAGGGCGGGCGCACCCATCTGGTCAGCCCGGCCATGGCCGCCGCCGCCGCTGTCGCCGGCCATTTCGTCGACGTCCGCACTTTCCGTTAAGCGTCAAGCACCGAGTACCGACATCATGCAAGCATTTACCACTCACGAAGGCCTGGTGGCTCCGCTCGATCGCGAAAACGTCGACACGGACCTCATCATCCCCAAGCAGTTCCTCAAGTCCATCAAGCGCACCGGCTTCGGCCCGAATCTGTTCGACGAGCTGCGCTATCTGGATCACGGCGAACCCGGCATGGACAACAGCAAGCGTCCGCTGAATCCGGATTTCGTGCTGAACCAGCCGCGCTACCAGGGCGCTTCCGTGCTGCTGGCGCGCAAGAACTTCGGCTGCGGCTCCAGCCGCGAGCACGCGCCCTGGGCGCTGACGCAGTTCGGTTTCCGCGCCATCATTGCGCCGTCCTATGCCGACATCTTCTTCAACAACAGCTTCAAGAACGGCCTCTTGCCGATCGTCCTGTCCGAACTGGAAGTCTCGCGCCTGTTCGACGAAGTGAAGGCCTTCCCCGGCTACAAGCTGCGCGTCGACCTGGACCGCCAGGTCGTGGTGGCGGCGGACGGGCGAGAGATGGGCTTCGACATCGAACCCTTCCGCAAGTACTGTCTGTTCAATGGCTTCGACGATATCGGCCTGACCCTGCGCCAGTCGGACAAGATCCGCGCCTTCGAGGCGGAGCGCCTGGCTCGCCACCCGTGGCTGGAAAGCCGCCCCATCGCCTGATGCCGCCATTATTCTGATTACAGGATCGTTTTCGTATGACTCACAACATCGCAGTCTTGCCGGGTGACGGCATCGGCCCGGAAATCGTCGAGCAGGCCGTGCGCGTCCTGAAGGCGCTGGACGTCTCGTTCGAGATCAAGCAAGCGCCCGTGGGCGGTGCCGCCTTCGATGCGTTCGAGCACCCGCTGCCGCCGGCCACGCTGAACCTGGCCAAGGAATCGGACGCCGTGCTGTTCGGCGCCGTGGGCGACTGGAAGTACGACAGCCTGCCGCGCGAGTTCCGCCCCGAGCAGGCCATTCTGGGCCTGCGCAAGGCGCTGGGCCTGTTCGCCAACCTGCGTCCGGCCATTCTGTATCCGGAGCTGGCCAGCGCCTCGTCGCTCAAGCCCGAGATCGTGTCCGGCCTGGACATCCTGATCATCCGCGAACTGACCGGCGATATCTATTTCGGCACGCCGCGCGGCGTGCGCTCGTCGCCCGACGGCGCCTTCACGGGCGAGCGCGAAGGCTACGACACCATGCGCTACGCGGAATCCGAAGTGCGCCGCATCGCGCGCATCGGCTTCGAATCGGCCCGCAAGCGCGGCAAGAAGCTGTGCAGCGTGGACAAGGCCAACGTGCTGGAGACCTCGCAGTTCTGGCGCGACATCGTCATCGAAGTGGCGCGCGAGTATCCCGACGTGGAGCTGTCGCACATGTACGTCGACAACGCCGCCATGCAGCTGGTGCGCAACCCGCGCCAGTTCGACGTCATCGTGACCGGTAACCTGTTCGGCGACATCCTGTCGGACGAGGCCGCCATGCTGACCGGCTCGATCGGCATGCTGCCCTCGGCTTCGCTGAACGCCGGCGGCCAGGGCCTGTATGAACCCAGCCATGGCTCCGCGCCTGATATCGCCGGCCAAGGCATCGCCAATCCGCTGGCGACCATCCTGTCCGCGGCCATGCTGCTGCGCTATTCGCTGAATCTGGCGCCGCAGGCCGACCGCATCGAGGCCGCCGTGCGCCGCGTGCTGGCCGACGGCCTGCGCACCGCCGACATCTTCGAGCCGGGCACGACCAAGGTCGGCACGTCGCAGATGGGCGACGCGGTGCTGAAGGCGCTGGCCTGATCTTTCGCGGGATCCAGCCGCCGTTTACGGCGGCCGAGTCGGCACCAGACCAGGGGCGGCCCAGCCGGGCCGCCCCTGGTTTTGCTGTTGTGGCGTCGCCGCGAAAGCGCGTTGTATCCACTGCGGCCCCTATTATTTCTAGCTGCGCCGCAACATCCGGCCGTGCATTCTGATAAATTGTTGAATTGCACGGCTTTTTCCCCTGGACCCTAGTCTCCACACCTTTAAAGAGCGATTGAAATGAATCAAGCAGTAGGCCTTGTCGGCTGGCGCGGTATGGTCGGCTCGGTGCTCATGCAACGCATGCGCGACGAGAACGACTTCGCACTGATCGAACCGGTGTTTTTCTCCACCAGCAACGCTGGCGGCGCCGCGCCCACTTGGGCCACTGGCGCAGGTCCGCTGCAAGACGCCTACAACATTGATGCTCTGAAAAAACTGCCGATCATCGTGACCGCGCAAGGCGGCGACTACACCTCCGAGGTCTATCCGAAGCTGCGCGGCGCGGGCTGGAACGGCATCTGGATCGATGCCGCCAGCACGCTGCGCATGGCTGACGATGCCATCATCGTGCTGGACCCGGTCAACCGTCCGGTGATCGACGCGGCGCTCAAGCGCGGCGTGCGCAACTTCATCGGCGGCAATTGCACCGTCAGCTGCATGCTGATGGGCCTGGCCGGCCTGTTCAACAACGACCTGGTGGAATGGATGACCTCCATGACGTACCAGGCGGCCTCCGGCGGCGGCGCGCAGCACATGCGCGAACTGCTGACCCAGTTCGGCGAGATCAATCAATCGGTCAAGTCCTTGCTGGACGACCCCGCGTCGGCCATCCTGGAAATCGACCGCGGCGTGTTGGCCAAGCAAAAGGATCCGGCGCTGCCCCACGAGCACTTCGGCGTGCCGCTGGGCGGCAACCTGATTCCCTGGATCGACAAGGATCTGGGCAACGGCATGTCCAAGGAAGAGTGGAAGGGCGAGGTCGAGACCAACAAGATCCTGGGTCGCGGCGCCGCCTTCGGCACGCCCGCCACGCCGATCGACGGCCTGTGCGTGCGTATCGGCGCGATGCGCTGCCACAGCCAGGCGCTGACCATCAAGCTCAAGCGCGATGTGCCGCTGGACGAGATCGAAGCGCTGATCGCCGAAGGCACGCAGTGGGCCAAGGTCGTGCCCAACACCAAGGAAGCGACGGTTTCCGCGCTGACCCCGGTCGCCGTCACCGGCACGCTGGATATTCCGGTGGGCCGCCTGCGCAAGCTGTCGATGGGCTCGCAGTACCTGGGCGCCTTCACCGTGGGCGACCAACTGCTGTGGGGCGCCGCCGAGCCGCTGCGCCGCATGCTGCGTATCGCGCTGGCCGAAGCCTGATGCCGTTGCAGGCGGTATTTGCCGCCGTCTGATCAAATATGCAAGGCAAGCAAGGGCACCTCAGGGTGCCCTTGTCGTTTGCGCGGCTTGTTCGCGCCATGTCGGCGGACAGGCCCGCCAACAAACGCGGCCGGGCCTTTCAGGTTTGTGAAATGCGCATGATCCATTACACTTTTCCCGTGAATTGATGCCTGTTCTCAGCCATGCATATGGCGTGAGCCGGCCCCAGCCCGCAAGTCGACTACAAGACGGAATTCCAGCTTATGACCCAGCGTTCGCGCCAAGTGAAGCATGCCCGCCGTTTAAAAGCCCTGCAGTGGGCGATTGCGCTGGCGATTGGCTCAAGCGTGTGCAGTACCGCGATGGCCATGCGCGTGGGGCATTCGCGGGTGGTTTCCGTGCCGGGCGCGCCGTTGCAGGCGGTGGTGGGGCTGCAGGAACTGACATCCGAAGAGATCGCTACGCTCAAGGTATCGGTGGCGGACGAGGCCGCCTGGCAGCGTGCGGGCCTGAAGCCTCCGGTTCCGCTGGCAAGCATGGTGGTCCGTGTCGAAGATGGCCTGGACGCGACGCGCAAGAATCTGCGTGTGCGGGCCTCGCAACCGCCGGTCAGCGGCGCAGTCGATTTGCTGCTGGATATCAGCTCCAGTTCGGGGCAGCGCCAGGTGCAGGTCAGTATTCTGGTGCCCTTGCGCGGCACCACTGCGGACGTGACGCCTGCCGCGGTCGGTACGCCGGCCCGTTCGGCCGGGTCGCGTTCGGTCAATGTGAAGTCCGGCGACAATCTTTTCGCCATCGCCCAACGCAATGCCGTGCCCAACGCGTCGGTCTACCAGATGCTGGTGGCCTTGTGGCGCGCCAACCCCGAGGCGTTCATCCAGAACAATATGAATCTGGTGAAGGCGGGGCAGAAGCTGACGATTCCGGATGCGGCCACCGTCCGCGCCGTGGACCCGGCCGAGGCGCGCCGCATCTTCAACGAACATGCCGAAGCGTTCGCGAAGTACCGCGCGCGCATCGGCGCGGCTGCGGGAGCGAACCCGTCCGTGGTTCAAGGGCAGGGCGCGGCTTCGGGCAGCGTGGCTCCTCCCGCCGATGCTGGCGTGGCGAGCGCATCGCAACCGCAGGATCGCGTGCGCCTGTCCTCGGGGCAGGCGCAAGACAATGCGTCGGTGCAAGCCGAGGCGCGCGCCGATGCCCGGACGTCGACCGAGCGCGCCATGGCCGATGTCCAGGGGCGCGTGAGCCAGCTGCAAAGCAACGTCGATGATTTGAACAAGGCAGTGGCGCAGCAGGACGCTTCGGGCGGGGCTTCGGGCGCTGCCGCGGGGACCTCAGGCGCGGCAGGCGCTTCGGGTGCGGCAGGCACTCCGGGCGCGGCAGGTACTTCGGGCGCGGCAGGTACTTCGGGTGCGGCAAGTACTTCGGGTGCGGCAGGTACTTCGGGTGCGGCAAGTACTTCGGGTGCGGCAGGT
>MCNG01000168.1_pt1 | contig 19032 bp, 19 predicted proteins | sample 778231 | NCBI WGS metagenome assembly MCNG01 (sample SAMN04296815, study PRJNA304217) | bioreactor metagenome | isolation source: sea sediment enriched with benzalkonium chloride | place: Turkey: polluted region of the Marmara Sea
ATTGATGGCGGCGCCTTCCTTGAGGAATTCGGGGTTGGACGCCACGCTGAACGGGATGTCCACGCCGCGCGCGGCCAGTTCGCGGGCCACCACGGCGCGCACCTTGTCGGCCGTGCCCACCGGCACGGTGGACTTGTCCACGATCAGCTTGCGCGAAGTCATGTGGCGCGCGATGTTCTGCGCGGCGGCCAGCACGTACTTCAGGTCGGCGGAGCCGTCCTCGCCGGGCGGAGTGCCCACGGCGATGAACTGCACGTCGCCAAAAGCCACGCTCTGCGCGACGTCATCGGTGAAATGCAGGCGGCCCGCCTGCACGTTGCGGCGGACCAGGTCTTCCAGGCCCGGCTCATAGATGGGAATGCCGCCCTGGCGCAAGAGGGCGATCTTCGCCGCGTCCACGTCCAGACACATGACGTCGTTGCCCATGTCGGCCAGGCACGCCCCCGACACCAACCCCACGTAACCGGTACCCACGACCGTGATCTTCATGCCTGAACGCCTTCAAAATAGGTAATCGTTGCGCCGGGTGACTGAAACCCGGCGCCGGCCGTCATTATAGAAGCGGCCGGGGGCCGGAGCCGCCTGCGCCGCAAAGGCGGTCCCGAGGGAGCGCCCTAGGTCCGCAGCTTGCTGAAGCGGACCGTATTGACCACCACCGCCAACCCGGCGCAGATGGTGCCCAGCACCAGCGCCAGGCCCGGGCCATGCGCCAGGCTGATGCTGAACGCGATCGCGACCAGAGCCGTGCCGAAGCTCTGGCCAAACACCCGGGTGGTGGCCTGCAGGCCGCCCGCCGCGCCGCTGCGCGAACGGGGCGCGGCCGACAGCATGGCGCGGTTGTTGGGCGTCTGGAAAAAGCCGAAACCCATCCCCGCCACGAACATGCCCGCAACAATGGGCCAGTTCGAGACCGTGGCGGGCAGCGCCGCCAGCCACAGCATGCCGACCACCATCGCGGCCGCGCCCATGCCGCTGAGCGTGGCGGCCGAGTAACGGTCGGACAGCCGCCCCGCCAGCGGGGCGATGATGGCGGTGCCCACGGGCCAGGCGCCCATCAGCATGCCCACTTCCAGATAGGGCCGGCCCAGCACCTGCTGGAAATAGAACGGCAGCGACACGTAGGACGCCATCTGCGCGGCGAAGGTGCAGGCCGAGGCGCCCACCGCGAAGGCCAGCGGACGGATGCGCAGCAGGTCCACCGGCACCAGCGGCGCCGGCTGCTTGCCGACGCGGCGCACCAGCACGAAGCCGATGACCGTGGCGATCGCCACCAGGCCGATGCCGCGCAGCAGGTCCATGCCCATCATGTCCACGCCCGAAATGAAGACGCCCAGGGTCAGCATGCAAAGCAGGGCGCTGATCCAGTCCAGCTTCACGTCGTTGCGCGGCACTTCCGGCAGATGGCGCAGGCCCAGCATCGTCAGCGCGCAGATCGGCAGGTTGACGGCAAAGATCCAGGGCCAGGGCGCCACCGACAGGATGGCCGAACCGATGGTCGGCCCCAGCACCGACATGATGGCCACGGTGGTGGCGTTGATGCTGATCCCGCGTCCCAGCAGCTTGAGCGGATAGATGTTGCGCACCAGCCCGCCGAACATGCACATGAGCGACGCCGCGCCTATGCCCTGGAACACGCGCGCCGCCGTCAACTGCCAGAGCGTGCCGGCCAGCGCGCAGCCCAGCGAGGCCAGGGTGAACAGCATCAGGCCGAAGGTGAACATGCGGCGAAAGCCGATGCGCTCGGCCAGCGCCGACAGGGGCAGCAGCATCATCACCACCGCCAGGTTGTAGGCGTTCACGATCCAGACCGCCTGGGCCGGCGACGCGTTGAGGTCGACGGCGATCGTGGGCAGCGCCACGTTGGCGATGGTGGTGTCCAGGACCGACAGGCTGATGCCTGTCATCACCGTGGCTGCCGCCCAGTAGCGGCGCGGCGTGGGCAGACCGTCGGGCGGGGCGGGCCTGGCGCCGTTGGCCGGCGCCTCTCCGCTCTGCCCCGTCACGATTTCTTGACCGGGCGCTGCCATCCGTCGACGGTGACCTGCTTGGCGCGCGACACCGTCAGTTTCTCGGCCGGCGCGTCGCGGGTCAGGGTGGTGCCAGCGCCCAGCGTGGCGCCGCGGCCGACGCGCACCGGCGCCACCAGCTGCGTGTCCGAGCCGATGAAGGCGTCGTCCTCGATGACGGTGCGGTGCTTGTTCACGCCGTCGTAGTTGCAGGTGATGGTGCCCGCGCCCACGTTCACGCGTGCGCCGATGTCGGCGTCGCCGATGTAGGCCAGGTGGTTGGCCTTGCTGTCGGCGCCCAGCACGCTCTTCTTGATCTCGACGAAGTTGCCGACGTGGCTGCGGTCGCCGAGCTCGGCGCCCGGACGCAGGCGCGCATAGGGGCCGACGCGCGCATCGCGGCCGACCTGCGCCTGCTGCAGATGGCTGTAGGCCTCGATGTGCGTGCCCGGGCCGACGCTGACGTCGCGCAGCACGCAATGCGGGCCGACGCGCACGCCGTCGGCCAGCGACACCTGGCCTTCGAACACGCAGCCCACGTCGATGAACACGTCGCGCCCGCAGGTGAGCGAGCCGCGCACGTCAAAGCGCGCCGGATCGGCCAGCGTGACGCCGGCTTCCAGTTGGCGGCGGGCCTGTTCGGCCTGCCAGCGGCGCTCCAGTTCAGCCTGCTGCACGCGGCTGTTCACACCCAGCGTTTCCCAGGACGCGCCCGGCTGAGCCGCGCCCACCGGCACGCCGTCGACCACCGCCAGGCCGACCACGTCGGTCAGGTAGTACTCGCCCTGGGCGTTGTTGTTGTCGATGCGGGACAACCAGTCCTTCAGCTTCGCGGTCGGCGCGGTGAGGATGCCGGTGTTCACTTCCTTGATCTCGCGCTCGGCGTCGGAGGCGTCCTTGTGCTCGACGATGCGGCACACGTTGCCGCTGGCGTCGCGCACGATGCGGCCATAGCCGGTGGAATCGTCCAACACCTCGGTGAGCACGGCGGCGCCCGCGCCGCGTGCTTGCAGCAGGCGCTGCAGGGTTTCGGGCTGCACCAGCGGCACGTCGCCATACAGCACCAGGGTCACGTCGTCCTTGCCATCGCCTTCGAGCAGCAGCGGCACGGCCTGCTGCACGGCGTGGCCGGTGCCTTGCTGCGGCTGCTGCAACACGAAGTGCAGGTCTGCCTGGCCTTCATAAGCCTGTTTGACGCGGTCAGCGCCATGGCCGACCACGACGACGATGCGCGCCGGCTTCAACTGGCGCGCGCTGTCCAGCACATGGCCCAGCATCGGTTTGCCGGCCAGCGTGTGCAGAACTTTGGGGAGGTCGGACTGCATGCGTTTACCCAGTCCGGCGGCAAGAATTACTACGTTAAGCATAAGTTCCAGTATGTTGAGTGGCAGCCGAGAGGCCTTGCGGCCGTCTCGCCCGACGATTTAAAGAGAGGACCGCCGCTAGCTGGCGTCCGGTCCGGTTTTCTTGGCGGCCTTGCGGGGCGCGGCGGACTTGCGGGCCGCCGGCTTGGACGCCTTGGCTGCGGGCGCGGCCGCCGCCTTGGACTCGCCCGGCTTGGGATTGGGATTGGGCTTGGCCGCGGCATCGGCGCCGGAAGCGGCAGGCGCCGCCGGCATGGAGGCCGCGGTGGCGGCGGCGATCTGGTTGAACTGCTGCTGCAGCAGATCCCACCAGGCCTTGGAAGCCGATTGCGCCGCGGCGCCCATCTGCTCGCTCATGCCAGGCGCGGCGGATTGCTGCTGCCCCGCGGCGCCGGCGGCTTCCTCGCCCTTGGCTTTGCCGCCCTCCGCGGCGGAGCCGGAGGCCGCTGCCTTGGTTGCGGACTTGGGCGCGGGTTTCAGGCCCAGCACCACTTCCAGCGGCGACGCCGCGCCGCTGTCCTGGAAGGCGCTCATGTCCATATTGGCCGCGCTGTCCACGAAAGCGCGCAAGGTGCTGATGGTGGAGCGCTGGACCTCCATGCCCTGGATCGTGCCGGACAGCATGGACAGGTTCATGCGCAGCCAGTTTTCCACCGAACGCAATTCGGCGATGCGGCGGTCCAGGTCTTCCAGGTTCATCGGAGGAGCCATGGGCAGGCTGCTGGCCAGGCCGCCAGGTCCGGTCAGGCCCGCCCAGGCCTGGCGCATCATTTCCATGCTGGCCAGGAGCGGATTGCCCGACAGGTCGGAATGCTGGCCCATGCCGGGCAGAACGAACGGGTTCGTGTGTTGGTCGCTCATTCCTGGTCTCCCCTAAGACAGATGATGGTCGCCGGCAGGCGGGATCATCCGCGCAGCAGCTGATTGTTCTCCACGCGCACATGATCGCCCGACGCGAAGGCGAACGGCTGCGCGCTGCGGAACTGGCGCGTGCTGCCGTCATTCATGCGCACCGTGAGTTCATAGTGCGTCACCGTTTGTTGCTGTCTGATATTACGCTCAACTTCACGGCCTGCCAAAGCACCGCCCACCGCGCCCAGCACGGTCAGGGCCGTCTTGCCGCTACCGCCGCCGAACTGGTTGCCCACGACGCCGCCGACCACGCCGCCGCCGATGGTGCCGATGAGGTGGTCGCTATTGTCCTTGACGGGGACCTGCACTTGTCGGACCGATTCCACCACGCCGCAGGTCGCGCAGGCTTGCGGCGCGGGCGATTGAGGGGCGGTGCGCTGGGCAGGCGCAGGCGGTTGGGCCTGGGTCTGGGAACGGGGCGCGGCGGACGCCTGGGCCCCTTGCTGGGCGGGCGCGGGCGGCACGGCGGCCTGCGGCGCGGGTGCCAGATTGGCGCCTTCCGGACCGGCCTCGGCCACGGGTTCGTCGGCGTGCGGATTGGCCGAAGGCGAGGGCAGCCAGCCCATCACGGCGGCCACGCCTACCGAGCACATGACGATGACGGCGATTGCGGCCGCTGCCACCAGGGGATGGATGGCCCGGCGCGCGGATTCAATTTTGGCGGATGTATTCATGACGATGCTCCATCGTTACTAACCGGCAGTGGTATAGCACCCGGGCACGGTTTCGGCGTGTTGCGATGGTGACGCTTCTTTGCAGGACGCAGGCCGGTGGACAGCCTTTCCCATTCGTGGACAATAGGCGGATGGATCCCATAACCCTGCCCCAGCTCGAACAGGCCATCAACTACTGGCGCAATGTTTCGCCGTCGGTGGGCGACGAATCCCGCCTGTGCCCCGAGGCTGCCGCGCTGGCCACGCCCTACGCGCTGATGATCATGGCGCACCGGCGCGAGATCCCTGCCGCGGAACTGAGCGAGCCGGCCCGCGCCGCGCTGGCCGGCTGGGCCGCAGCCGGCAAGTAAGCCAGCACGGCCGCCAGATCAGCCCTTGAGCAGCGCCTTGATGTCCTGCGTCAGGGCTTCCACCCCGATGTTGTTATTGGCCAGCACGCGCGATTCGCCCTTGCCGTCCAGCAGGTAGAACGCGGCCGTATGGTCCATGGTGTAGCTGCCGTCCTTGGTCGGCGCCTTGGCGTAATAGGCCTTGAAGGACGCAGCAGCCTTCTTGACCTGGTCCGGCGTGCCGGTCAGCCCCAGGAAGCGCGGATCGAAGGCGGTGACGTACTGCTTGAGGACCTCGGGCGTATCGCGCTCGGGATCCACCGAAATCAGCAGCACCTGGACGCGGTCGGCATCCGGACCCAGCTTCTTCATGACTTCGGTCAGCTCGGCCAGCGAGGTCGGGCACACGTCCGGACACTGCGTGAAGCCGAAGAACACGACCACCACCTTGCCAGCGAAATCGGACAGCTGGCGCGTCTTGCCGTTGTAGTCGACCAGCTCCATCGCGCGGCCCAACTGGGTACCGCTGATGTCGCTGCCCTTGAAGACGGGCTTGCTGTCGCCGCAGGCGGCCAGGGCGGCGGTGACAGCAGCGGCTGCGCCCAAGCGCAGGACCAGCCGGCGGCTGGTGGAAAACACGGACATCGACAACCTCCAGGGGATCAGCGCAGCAGGCCGACCCAGTGGTCCACCAGCAGGGCGCCGAACAGCAGCGCCAGGTAGAGTATGGAAAAACGGAACATGCTGCGCGCCAGCTCGTCGCTGTAGGCGCGGTACAGCCGCCACGCGTAGGAAACGAACATGCCGCCCAGCGCCAGCGCGGACGCCAGATAGAGTTCGCCGCTCATGCGGATGGCGTAGGGCAGCAGCGTGGTGGCGACCAGCGCCACGCTGTACAAGAGGATGTGCAGGCGCGTGAACTGGTTGCCGTGCGTGACCGGCAGCATGGGCAGGCCGGCCTTTTTGTAATCGTGATTGCGGTACAGCGCCAGCGCCCAGAAGTGCGGCGGCGTCCAGATGAAGATGATCAGCACCAGGATCCAGGCCTCAGCCGGCACCGAGTCCGCCACCGTGGCCCAGCCCAGGGCCGGCGGCATGGCGCCCGACAGGCCGCCGATGACGATGTTCTGCGGCGTGCGCGGCTTCAGGATGACGGTGTAGATGACGGCGTAACCCACGAAGGTGGCGAAGGTCAGCCACATGGTCAGCGGGTTGACCAGGTGATACAGCACGAACATGCCGGCGCCGCCCAGCAGGCCGGACATGCTCAGCACCTGGAACGCCGAAATCGTGCCGCGCGCCGTGCCGCGGCGCGCGGTACGCAGCATGCGGGCGTCGATTTCCTGTTCGATCAGGCAATTGATGGCGAAAGCGGCCGCGGCCAGCAGCCAGATGCCCAGCGTGCCGAACAGCACGCGACGCATGTCCGGAATGCCGGGCGCCGCCAGGAACATGCCGATCACGGCGCAAAACACCGCCAATTGCGTCACGCGCGGCTTGGTGAGGACGAAATACTGGCGGAACAATCCGGGATGAGGAGCGGCAATACTGGTCATAGTGGGCCCTATTTTAAACGCGCACCGAATTGGGGCCGTAGCCCCCGGCGGGCGCACGTCCAGCCGTGGACAAACGCACCATCAAAACCACCGCGGCCAGGGTCAGGCCGGCGGCGCCTCCATTGTGCAGCACCGCGATCAACAGCGGCCACTGGAAAAAGATCGTGGTCAGGCCGGTCAGCAGCTGCGCGCCCAGCAGCGCCAGCATCAGCGTGGCCGGGCCGCGCAGGCCGGGCTCGGCGCGCAGGCGCCAGGCCAGTATGCCCAGGTACAGGAACACCACGAAGGCGAAGTTGCGGTGGACCCAGTGGATTGCGGTCAGCGCCGGCTGGGAAATCATCTCGCCAGACGGCAATTCGCCCAGGGCGCGGATGATCGAATAGCCGCCATGGAAGTCCATTTCGGGCACCCATGCGCCGTGGCACATGGGGAAATCCATGCAGGCCAGCGCGGCGTAGTTGGTGCTGACCCAACCGCCCAGGGTCACCTGCACCAGCAGCAGGGCGAAGCCGCCGGCCACCCAGGGCTTCCAGCGCGCGGCCGCCGCGGCCACGGCCAGATGCGGACGCTCGCGCGCGGACAGCCAGGTCATCAGCGCCAGCACCGACAGCCCGAACACCAGGTGCGCGGTCACGACGACCGGCATCAGCTTGTGGGTCACGGTCCAGGCACCGAACGCGCCCTGCACGCAGACCGCGATCAGGGTCACGACCGCCAACTTGGGCGAACGGCCCAACTGGCTGCGGTAGCGCCATGCCATGTAGACGATGGCGATGATCAGCATGCCCAGGATGGTGCCGACATAGCGGTGGATCATTTCGATCCAGGCCTTGGACAAGGTGACCGGGCCGAAAGGCATGGCCTGCGATGCTTCGTGGATATCGCCCATCGCGCCCAGCGGCGTCACGCTGCCGTAGCAGCCAGGCCAGTCGGGGCAGCCCAGCCCGGAGTCCGTCAACCGCACAAAGGCGCCGAACATGATCAGGTCCAGCGTCAGGAACCAGGTAAAGAAAACCAGCTTGCGATAACGCGATTTGATGCGTTCGATATCCATAAACATCCACTCTGCGGCGCCGCGCGCGACGCATTAAAACCATGCCTGCCCGAGGCTCAGCCTATTCTTGAGCTGTAGACCAGCTTGCTGATGTCCTTGCGCACCTTCACGCCATCAGCCTCGGCAGGGTACTGCATCATCAGGTTGCCCAGCGGGTCGATCACCCAGATCGGCGCCTCCAGCCCGGGCTGGCCCGCGGCAGTATCGCGCGCCAGCAGGAACCGCGCCAATTGGTCGGGGTTGGCGCGCACCATGACCGTGCCCTTGTAGGCTTCCAGCACCTTGTCCGGCACGGGCGCATCGTCTGTGATGAACCAGACGCGCGCCAGCCGGTCGACGTTCTTGCCCTGGCTGGCGTGGCTGTTGCGCGCGATGAAGAGCTTGCGGGCGCAGCTCTCCGGGCAGGCGCCGCCATCGGCGGCCACCAGCAGCCACTTGCCCTTCAGGCTCTGCAGGTCGAAGGGCTTGCCATCCAGCGTGGTCAGGCTCAAGGCCTCGGCCACGGGCATGGGCCGCTGCGGATTCAGGAGCGTGCCGTAATTGCTGGATTCGTCGGGCCACCACTGCGGATTCATATACACCACGACCGCCGCGACGATGGGCGCCAGCGAGCACAGGAACACCAGCAGCATCGGCATCAAGGAGCGCTTGCGTGCGGGCTTGGTAGAGGAAAGGTCGCGAGCCACTTTGTATCCTGTCGTCTTGCGGGTTAAGAGTCGGCGTCCCGGTCAGGCGCCGGGCGCGTTCTGCGCGCGCCGCATGCGCCGGATGGCGCCCCCCAGCACCACCAGCCATGCGACGGCGGCAATCGAGGCAAAAGCAAACCACTGTACGGCATAGGACGTGTTCTGCTGGAAGTCCACGGATGGCTGCGGCCAGTCGCGCACCAGGCCATCGTCCGCGTTGCCGGCCGCCTGCGACAGCACCGTGGGCAGCAGGGCCAGGCCAGTGGATTTGGCATACGCGTCCAGCGGCAGGTTCTGCACCTGCGGCAAGACGCCGCCCGCCACGGGCAGCGAGGCCGGCAAGGCGGACTGCTCCGCCCCGCCCAGCGACCAGATCTCGAACAGGCGCGGCACGCGCGGCGACAGTTCGCCCGTCACCGTCTGCGGCCCTTCGGGCGTGGCGGGCAGCGGCGGCTGCGCGGGGCCCTGGCCCTGGGTTCCCATGACGCGCGGAATCCAGCCGCGCAGCACCAGCACGGCACGGCGCGCATCGGCGTCCAGCAGCAGCGGCGTGGCCAGCCAGTAGCCGGGCTTGCCGTCGTGGTTGCGGTTGTCCAGCAGTACACTGAATTGCGGCAGCCAGACCCCGCTAGCCTGGGCCGAACGCCAGGCGGTCATCTGAGCAGGGTCGGTGGCCGGAGTCAAAGGCAGCGGCGCTTGCTTGCGGCCCGCTTCGATAGCGGCCAGAATGGCGCGTCGCTCATCGCCGCGACGCAATTGCCATTGACCTAGCGATGCCAGGATGACCACGGCGGCGCCCAGCAACAGCAAGGCGGCTACCGTGTATCGGGTTGAATGCGGTCGGGCCATATTTCTACAATAACTACTCTGATTCGTCCGGAGACCACCATGCGCGTTTTCGTCGTCCTGGCCTTTATCGGGATTCTGGCCAGCCTGGCATCGGCCCTGGTCTACCTGATGCGGGACAAGGGAACCACCAGCCGCACGGTCAACGCGCTGACGGTGCGCATCGGATTATCGGTGGCCCTGTTCCTGTTCGTGCTGTTCGCCCATCACATGGGCTGGATCGAAAGCACAGGCCTTAGATAGGCATCCGGGCCGCGGGTTCCCGCAAGTGCACGATCGCAGATGAGTAAAACGCGCCAGTTCTCACACAGGAACTGGCGCGCTTCATTGATTCCGCGTAACGCTCAGAACCAGTACACGAACAGGTACAGGCCCAGCCACACCACGTCCACGAAGTGCCAGTACCAGGCGGCGCCTTCGAAACCGAAGTGATGGTCAGCCGTGAAATGCCCGCGGATCAGGCGGATCAGGATGACCGTCAGCATGGTGGCACCCAGCAGCACGTGAAAGCCGTGGAAGCCCGTCAGCATGTAGAACAGCGACCCGTAGGCGCCCGAATTGAACTTCAGGTTCAGCTCGGTATAGGCGTGGTGGTATTCGTAAGCCTGACAGGCCACGAAGACGAAGCCCAGGACCACGGTGGCCAGCAGCCAGAAGATGGTCTTGCCGCGATGGTTTTCACGCAGCGCATGGTGGGCGATGGTCAGCGTGACGCCGGAGCTCAGCAGCAGCGCGGTGTTGATGGTGGGCAGCCAGAACGGGCCGACGGTCTGGAAGTGCTCGACCACGCCGGCAGGGCCGAAGTTCGGCCACACCGCCTGGAAGTCGGGCCACAGCATCAGGCGGTGGTCCATGTCGCCCAGCCACGGCGTGGTGATGGTGCGCGTGTACCAGAGGGCGCCGAAGAACGCCGCGAAGAACATGACTTCCGAGAAAATGAACCAGCTCATGCCCCAACGGTAGGAACCGTCGATGCGCTTGCTGTTCAGGCCGATCTCGGATTCGTGGATGGCGTCGCCGAACCAGTAGTACAGCACCACGATCAGGCCGATGAAACCCGCCAGCAGGGTCCATTTGGCCCAGCTGACGCCGTTGATCCAGGCCGCGGCGCTCAGACCCATGAACAGCAGCGCCACAGCCGTACGCACGGGATGCCCCGAGTCGGCGGGCACGAAGTAATACGGTGCCTCTTTACCTTGAACCGAGTGGCTTGCACTCATGGCTTTCTCCCTGGTACAGATTTATAGAATTAAGTGATTCAAGTCAGGCTGGAAACGGCCCAACGCACAATTAATACCAGCACAGTAACGAAGATGGCCGCTGCCAGCAGCCCCGCCACGATCACATGGACCGGGTTGAGCTTGGCGACGTCTTCCCGATGGCCCGCCCCCTTGCGCACGCCGAAGAATCCCCACGCCACCGCCTTCATGGTCTGAAGGAAACTCAGCTTGCGCTGGGAGGTTTGGCGCAGGTCGTCGCTCATGGCCCGCGCCTAACTGACCGCGACGCCAGACAGCAGGGCCGAGCCGCGCAACACGGTCCAGGCAAACACGGCAATGACGAAAGCCAGCAGGACCAGACCTGCGATCTTGTTGCGGCGGCGCTGCTCGGGTGTCATTGCTGTGCTACCTGAAACATGAAAGGCTGCCTTACTTCACTTCGGGCGGGGTTTCGAAAGTATGGAACGGCGCCGGCGAAGGCACGGTCCACTCCAGGCCTTCGGCGCCTTCCCACGGCTTGGCCGCGGCGACGTCGCCCTTGCCCCGGTAGCAACGCACCATCGCCCACAGGAAAATCAGCTGCGACAGGCCGAACCAGAACGCGCCAATGGTGGCCATCTGGTGGAAGGTCGTGAACTGGCCGGCGTAGTCGGCGTAACGGCGCGGCATACCTGCCAGGCCCAGGAAGTGCATCGGGAAGAAGGTGACGTTGAACGAGATCAGCGTCGACCAGAAGTGCAGCTTGCCCAGCTTTTCGCTGTACATGCGGCCCGTCCACTTGGGCACCCAGTAATAGGCGCCGGCAAACAAGGCGAACAGCGAGCCCGCCACCAGCACGTAGTGGAAGTGCGCAACCACGTAGTAGGTGTCATGGACCTGGATGTCGATCGGGGCCACCGACAGGATCAGGCCAGTGAAGCCGCCCATCGTGAACACGAAGATGAAGCCGATCGAGAACAGCATGGGGGTCTCGAACGTCATGGAGCCGCGCCACATGGTGGCGACCCAGTTGAACACCTTCACCCCGGTCGGGATGGAGATGAGCATGGTGGCGTACATGAAGTAGAGCTGGCCCGTCACCGGCATGCCGGTGGTGAACATGTGGTGCGCCCACACGATGAAGGACAGCACGGCGATCGAAGCAGTGGCGTAGACCATCGAGGCGTAGCCGAACAGCTTCTTGCGGGCGAACGCGGGCACGATGGCCGACACGATGCCGAACGCCGGCAAGATCATGATGTAGACCTCGGGGTGCCCGAAGAACCAGAACACGTGCTGGTACAGGACCGGGTCACCGCCGGCGGCGGCATTGAAGAAGCCCGTGCCGAAATGGCGGTCGGTCAGCACCATGGTGATGGCGGCTGCCAGCACCGGCATCACGGCCAGCAGCAGGAAGGCGGTGATCAGCCAGGTCCAGCAGAACAGCGGCATCTTCATCAGCGTCAGGCCGGGCGCGCGCATGTTCAGGATGGTGACGATGATGTTGATCGCGCCCATGATGGACGAGGCGCCCATGATGTGCAGCGCGAAGATCGCCAGGTCCATGCCCGGGCCCATCTGCAGCGACAGCGGCGCATACAGCGTCCAGCCGGCCGCGGTGGCGCCGCCGGGCACGAAGAACGACGCGGTCAGCATGATCGCGGCCACCGGCAGCAGCCAGAAGCTGAAGTTGTTCATGCGGGCGAAGGCCATGTCGGAGGCGCCGATCTGCATCGGGATCATCCAGTTGGCGAAGCCCACGAAGGCCGGCATGACCGCGCCGAACACCATGACGAGGCCGTGCATGGTGGTGAACTGGTTGAAGAGTTCGGGGCGGAAGAACTGCAGGCCCGGCTCGAAGAGCTCGGTGCGCAGCAGCAGCGCCAGCGTGCCGCCTTCCAGCAGCATGACGAACGAGAAGATGAGGTACATCGTCCCGATGTCTTTGTGGTTCGTGGCGAAAAGCCAGCGGCGCCAGCCGGTGGGGATGGCGTGGTGGTGGTCATCGTGACCGTGGCCGTGGCCCGGCGACACGTGGTCTACAGTGACGCTGCTCATGATGGACTCCTTCCTGCTGAGTGCCGGGCCCGGTCTACGGGGCCGGCAGGGTATCTCTAACTAAACGGAACCGGTTCTGCGAGGGTGTGCCGAGGCGCGCGCAATCAGCGCGCAGCCTGCACGTCCTTCGGTAGAACCGTCGGGTCCTGCCCCTTGCCTGCATTGCTCCAGGCATGGCGCGTATAGCTGATGACCGCTGCGATTTCGACATCGTTGAGCTGCCCGCCGAATGCCGCCATCGCGGTGCCGGGCTTGCCCTTCAGCACGGTGTTGATCTGTTCCGCCTTCGGGCCCAGAACAACCTTGTCTCCGTCGAGCGGGGGGAAGCTGCCCGGGATGCCCTTGCCGTTGGCCTGGTGACAGGCAACGCAATTCGCCGCGAAAACCTTTTCGCCGCGGGCAACCAGTTCGGCTTCCGTCCACTCTTTATTGGGATCGTCGGCGTTTGCCGCCATCTTCTTCTTTTGGTCTTCAACCCACTTATCGTAGTCGGCTTGCGCCATGACTTCCACGACGATGGGCATGAATGCGTGATCCTTGCCGCACAGTTCCGCGCACTGGCCGCGGTAGATACCGGGCTTGTCGGCGTTGAACCAGGTGTCGCGCAGGAAGCCGGGGATGGCGTCCTGCTTCACGCCGAAGTCCGGAATCATCCAGGAGTGGATGACGTCGGCAGCGGTCAGCACGATGCGGACCTTCTTGTTGGCGGGGACGACCAGATGGTTGTCCACTTCCATCAGGTAGAACTCGCCCTTGGGTTCGCGGTTCTCGATCTGGGCGCGCGGCGTCGACAGCGTGGAGAGGAACTTGATGCCGGTGGCCGAGCCGTCGAGGTATTCGTAGCCCCACTTCCATTGGTAGCCGGTGACCTTCACGGTGAGGTCGGCGCTGGAGGTGTCCTTCATCGCGACCACCGTCTTGGTGGCGGGCAGCGCCATGGCGATGACGATGATGAACGGGATGACGGTCCAGGCAACTTCCACGCCCAGATGTTCATGGAAGGTCGCGGCCTTGTGGCCACGGGATTTGCGGTGCGCCCAGATGGAGTAGAACATCACTCCGAAGACGCCGATGAAGATCACGATACAGATCGTGAGCAACATCCAATGCAACCACATGATGTCGCGCGAGATTGCCGTGACACCTTCATGCAGGTTGAGCTGATTGACCTTCGGGCCGCCGGGCATGTCTTGCACCTGAGCACCTGCCACGCTGCCAATCAGCATCGCACAAGCCCCCAGTATCCCTCTCCACTTCTTCATGCTTACCTCGAAACACGGCGCGAAGGTCCGTTCGCTAGTGGCGGAAGTCGCCGGAACCGGGCAACGCGCAATTATTAGATGGTAGGGCGTGACGGGGAGATAGAGCGGCCCCTGTCGTTCCCACTCGAAATCACAAAGAAACTGGCGGATTATAGCGGACGCGCAAACAGATGTAAGTTAGCGCCCTTGAATTCATCCAGCCTGCCCCCATCTGGCCGCGCCCCCTTGACCACGCGCCGTAAAACAGGGTGGCATAAAATCGTCGGCAACCTCATCACCATGGTTCCACGATGCCCAAGCAGTTGTCCGACTTGTACGCCGACCTGTGCGCCCGCGCGCAAGAGCCCGCCCCGCAAGGCGCGCGCGCTCTATATGTAGCGGGGCGTCGCTGCGGCTGGGCCACGCACGCGGCGTGCGACGCATTGCGCGATGCGCCCGGCATCGCGGCGGATGGCGAGAGCCTGCGCATCGGCACGGACCTGCAACCGGGCGCGAGCCTGAACAACGTGCTCGAACACGCGGCGCAACTGTTGCGCCAAGCCAACTGCTTGCGCGGTTGGCGCGACGAATTGCTGGACGTTCTGGACGGAGATGAGCCGCTGGGCGTGATTGAACGCGCCGCAGTGCGGCCGCTGGGCTTGCTCACCAAGGCCGTGCACCTGAACGCCTGGACGCCGGACGGCCGCTTGTGGGTCGCGCGCCGCGCGCTCAGCAAGTCCACCGATCCCGGTATGTGGGACACCTTGGTCGGCGGTCTGGCGGGCAGCCGCGAAGACCTGGAACTGGCGCTGGTGCGCGAATGCGGTGAAGAAGCAGGGCTGGACGCGCCCGACCTGACGCGGCGCTCGCCCCTGCGCACCATTCTGCGCATCCACCGCCGGCTGCCCGAGGGTTATCAGGTCGAGGATGTCCTGACCAGCACCTGCGTGCTGGCGGCGGATGCGCGTCCCGCCAACCGGGACGGCGAGGTGATGGAGATCGCCACCATCGACGCGGCCACGGCCGTGCGCCAGGTCGCGGAAGGCGAATTCACGCTGGAGGCGGCGCTGGTGATCCTCGAAGACATCATGCAGCGCCGCGCGGCCGGCGAAATCCCGGCCTAGCATGCCGTCCGGCGGATGCGGAGGCATCCACGGGATCCAGCGCTAACGCGGGACGATGCCCGGCTCGCCCAGGGCGGGGTTGCGTGCGGGGCTATCGGCAGGATTGCCCACGGCATCGCTTGCCGCCGGCGCGTCCGTTTCCCGCGCCTCGCGGGCCGCCAGGGCATCGGTGCCGGACGACGCGCCCGCCGCTTCGGCGGCTTCGGCGGCCTGGGCCGGGCTCGGCGCCGAAGCCGGCGCGGGCACCGGAGCCGGCGCGGCATTGGCCTGCGAAAACTGCTTCCATACCTCGATCGCGCGCAGGCGCTGCTTGGCCACGACCTGGATGCGTTCACGCAGATGCTCGTCACGCGCCAGCAGGGCGTGGAAATCGCGCGAGGACAGCATCAGCAGCTTGCTGTAGCCCAGCGACGTCACCTCCGGCATCAGCTGCTGTTCGCCCAGCAGGCCGAGTTCGCCGAAGAATTCACCGCTGCCCAGTTCGATCATGGTGTTGTCCGGCAGATGCACGGCCACGGCGCCCGAGGCCACGAAACACATCTCTTCGCCATGGCGGCCCTTGGTCAGCACGCGCTGATCCGGCAGCGCCAGGCGCGGCTTGAGCAGCTTGCTGATGGCCCGCAGCGAATCCGCGGACAGGCCTTCGAACAGCGGCACGCGCTTGATCAGTTCGGCCGCGCTCATTTCGATGTCCAGCGGCGGGTGCTTGTCGATGTGGGCCCAGCGGCTCTTCAACTGCGCCATCAGGTCCGCGTAGACCTCGCCGCTGATCAGGAACTGCTCAAGCATGTCGCGGTAGCGGATGCGCTCCATTTCGCGAGCCACGCGGCCCAGGTAGCTTTCCTGCAGCCACTGGGCGTAGGACGGATACTGCAGGTTCAGGGCCTGCATGGCGTTTTCGATCAGGTCCAGCCGGCGCTGGTGCAGCGACACGATGCGCTGCGTGGCTTCCTCGCCCAGCAGGGGCGTGATCTGTTCGCGCGCAAAGGCGATCAGGCGCTGCGCGACCGACCGCTTGCTCATCAGATTGGCGAAGCGCTGGCCCAGTTCGCGCGCCAGCCAGCCTTGGAAGCCGAACAGGTAGTGCAGGCGCAGGGCCAGGCGGAAACCGGTGGAATAGCGCACGTCGGCGACGATGGCGCGCTCGAAGCCGGGTATGCCGCCCAGCCGGATCGCATCCTCCAGCCGTTCCGCCCGCGCCAGCAGGGTTTCGGCCATGCGCCAGTCCACGATCTGCGCCTTCAGGATGTCGAAGAACATTTCCTCTTCGCGCTGCGCCACGATGGCCAGGCCCACCGCCACGCGCTGGTCGTCCGTCATCTGGCTGACCTGGCCGTCGTGCACGCTGGTCAGGCTGGCGTCGAACACGGAGCGGATGCGGTCGCGGACCTCGGTGCCGATATGCTCGGCCCGGGCCACCTCTTCGGTCTTGCCCTGCAGGTCTTCCAGGGCCACGGCCAGGGCCTGGTTGCGGATGGTGCGCTCCACGGGCGACAGCTGGTTCAGGCCCAGCATGCGGATCAGCGGGCGCAGGCTGATGCCGTTGATGAACAGGGTCAGCAGCACATAGCTGGTGGTCGCGACCGCGATGAACTGGCGCGCCTCTTCGGCCACCCCTGTCTGCTCCGTGACCGCCAGCGCCAGCGCCAGCGATACGGCGCCACGCAGGCCGCCCCACAGCATGACCACCTTGTAGGGATTGCTGACCTTGGTCCCCAGCCGGGTCAGCCCCAGCAAGGGCAACAGGCCGAAGACGACGATGGCGCGCGCGACCAGCGTCGCCACGAACACCACGGCGACCAGCACCAGCTCCTGCCAGTCGGCGGCCGCCATCAGCTTGGGGATCAGCATGGCCGCGAACAGGAAAATCAGCGAGTTGGCCCAGAACCCGAATTGCTCCCAGGCGCTGGACAGGTACTCGAAGGTGGTGGGCGACATGCGCGTGCGGCCGGTGGATCCCACCACCAGGCCGGCGATCACCGTGGCGACCACGCCCGACACGTTCAGGTAGTGCTCGGAAATGAAGAAGGACAGATAGGCCAGCGTCAGGGTCAGCGTGATTTCCGCGGTGGGAAAGCCGCGCAGCCAGGCGAACAGGAAGCAGGCCAGGCGGCCCATGGCGAAGCCCGCCACGCCGCCGCCGATGAAGTGCACGATGAAGTCGTTGAAGATGCCGCTGGCGGTAAGTTCGCCATGGCCGCCCAGCACCGCCAGCAGCACCGAGTACAGGGCGATGGACGCCGCGTCGTTGAACAGGCTTTCGCCTTCGACCAGGGTGGTCAGGCGCTTGGGCGCGCCCACTTCGCGAAAGATGCCCACCACCGCCACGGGATCGGTGGTGGCGACGATGGCGCCCAGCAGCAGGCAGACCACCAGGCCGTAGGGCGAGATGGCATCCAGCGTGACCCCGACCACCACGGTGCAGACCACCACGGCCACGATGGCCATCATGAGGATGGGGCCGATGTCGTCCATCAGGCGCCGCACGTTCATGGACAGCGCGGTCTCGAACAGGAGCACCGGCAGGAACACCATCAGGAAGGTTTCGGACGAAATCTCGAAGCGTTCCAGCGAATCCAGGAAGTCGCCGATCCAGCTGGGCGCCCAGCCGTGCACGTGCACGATGATGCCGAGCAGACAGCCGACGATGGCCAGCAGCACCGAGTAGGGCAGCTTGAGGCGTCCGGCCAGGGGCGGCATGAAACAGACCAGCGTCAGCAGACCTGCCAGGCCGAATACGAGAAAACCTACATCCATGTTCTGTGGGCGGAGCTTGTGTGAAGTTCCACAAGAATAGCGGCTTTTTCCTCCCGCACCGGGGCGGAAACCGTCAGGAATCGTGGAGAATGCACGTTTCGTTACCCCAATGCGGACAAGCGATACGCGCCGCGCCCTGTTTTTTGGGTAATGTGGAATCGCACAAACTTTGCAGGAGCGGCACTTGGCCCGGATCCACTCCCTGACCCGGCGCGACGACGCGCCCGCCATGCTGGTCCAGCTGACCGACAGCCATCTGTTCGGCGAACCGGAGACCTCGATGCTGGGCGTCAACACGGACGCCAGTCTGCGCGCGGTACTGCGCCAGATCGAGGCGGACGGCAAGCACCCCGATCTGCTGCTGGCCACCGGCGACATGTCCCAGGACGGCGAAGCCGCGGCCTATCAGCGGCTGGCGCGCGTCCTGTCCGAGGCGCCGGCGCTGGAGCGGGCCTGCATCCGCTGCCTGCCGGGCAACCATGACCTGCCCGCCGTGATGCGCCAGGAATTGCCGCAATGGTCGGTTCCGGTGACCGACGTGGGCGCCTGGCGCGTGGTGGCGCTGGACACCACCGTGCCAGGCTCCAACGCCGGCCATCTGCCCACGAGCCAGCTCGATCTGCTGGAGGCCGCGCTGGCCGAGGCCCCGGGCCGCCACACGCTGATCGCCATGCATCACAACCCCATGCAGATCGACAGCCATTGGCACGATTCGATGATGATCGACAACCCGCAGGCCCTGTTCAAGCTGCTGACGCGCTGGCCGCAGGTCCGCGTGCTGCTGTGGGGCCATGTGCACCATGAGTTCGACCGCCGCCGCCACAACCTGCGCCTGCTGGCCACGCCGTCGACCTGCTTCCAGTTCAGCATCCGCGACGGCAAGCACGTGGTGGACAACATGGCGCCCGGCTACCGCTGGATCAAGCTGTACCAGGACGGTTCGATGGCGACGGGCGTGCGGCGCGTGCAGGACGCGCTGTGGCATGGCGCCAGGACGGCCGCCGACAGCGCCCAGGCGGCCTAGGCAGGCCGCGCTTCGCCCTGGCGGCGAACGGCGTTCGCCGCACCCTCCCTCGGCAGGCGCAAAGCGCGCGCGCATAAAAAACGGGGCACCACGTATGCATGGTGCCCCGCAAGCATCCGTCTCATAGGGGAGGGGAAAGAGGAGAAGCCGAGACGGATGACAAGACTGCTAACCGAGTTCGCGGTCTACATGAAGTTAGGCG
>MCNG01000175.1_pt1 | contig 18710 bp, 15 predicted proteins | sample 778231 | NCBI WGS metagenome assembly MCNG01 (sample SAMN04296815, study PRJNA304217) | bioreactor metagenome | isolation source: sea sediment enriched with benzalkonium chloride | place: Turkey: polluted region of the Marmara Sea
AAGGGGAAGTCCGGAGCGAACGCTCCGGACCGCAATCGTGGGCGCCCGCCACTCAGGCGCCCGCGCCGACGAGCGGCCTACGCAGCACTGGAACGCGACCCCGAAAGCCAATCGCCAACGAGACCCTCATGTATCAAGGACCCGTAACGCACCACAAATAGCTACGGCTGCACCTCATACTCCCCAGACCCCATGACCACCGCCGCCAACCCAGGCGCCTGGCTCAGCTTATGCAGCGCATAGCATTGCGCGGTCGCGATCTTGGCGTCGTGGAAAGCAGGATCTTCCTCGCGCAGATCCAGGCTCGCCAGCAGCGCTCGCGCCATCTGCCAGCCGGCAAACGTGGTGCCCGCCAGCAGCAGATACGGCACGGCGGCCGCGAACACGGCGTTGGGGCGGCTGGCGGCGTTGGCCAGCACGAAGTCGATGGCGTCGGCCAGCGCCGCGCGGGCCTGGCGCAGCGGCGTCAGCATCAGGCGGGCAGCGGGTTCGCTGCGCCCCTCCAGCGCCGCTTCGGTCTTGCCGACTTCCGCCAGCAGGGCGCGGGCGACGGCGCCGCCGTCGCGTAGGGTCTTGCGGCCCACCAGGTCATTGGCCTGGATCGCCGTCGTGCCCTCGTAGATCGTGAGGATGCGCGCGTCGCGGTAGTACTGCGCCGCGCCGGTTTCCTCGATGAAGCCCATGCCGCCGTGCACCTGCACGCCCAGGCTGGCGACATCGATGGACATCTCGGTGCACCAGCCCTTGACGATGGGCACCAGGTATTCCTGCACCGCCAGATGGCGCTTGCGGGCTTCGGCGTCCGGACTGGCGTGCGCCAGGTCGGCGTGGCCCGCGGTGTAGTAGGCCAGCGCGCGGCCGGCCTCGGTCAGGGCGCGCATGGTGCCCAGCATGCGGCGCACGTCGGGGTGCTGGATGATGGGCACCGCGTCCTTGGACGAACCGTCCACCGGACGGCTCTGCACGCGCTCGGCGGCATAGGCCAGCGCGTGCTGGTGGGCGCGGTCGGCAACCGCCACGCCCTGCACGCCCACCGCGTAGCGGGCGGCGTTCATCATGATGAACATGGCGTCCAGGCCGCGGTTCTCCTGGCCTACCAGATAGCCCAGCGCGCCGCCCGCGTCGCCGAACTGCAGCGTGCAGGTGGGGCTGGCCTTGATGCCCAGCTTGTGTTCGATCGACACGCAATGGACGTCGTTGCGCGCGCCCAGCGTGCCGTCCTGGTTGACCAGGAACTTGGGCACCAGGAACAGCGAAATGCCTTTGACGCCTTCGGGCGCGTCGGGCAGGCGCGCCAGCACCAGGTGCAGGATGTTCTCGGCCAGATCGTGTTCGCCGTAGGTGATGAAGATCTTGGTGCCGGAGATGCGGTAGGTGCCGTCGCCCACGGGCTGCGCGCGCGAGCGGACCATGGCCAGGTCCGAGCCCGCCTGCGGCTCGGTCAGGTTCATGGTGCCGGTCCAGCGTCCGGAAATCATGGGCTCGATGAAGCGCTGCTTCAGTTCAGGCGAACCGGCCGTCAGCAGCGCCTCGATCGCGCCATTGGTCAGCAGCGGACACAGCGCGAACGACAGGTTGGCGGCGTTCAGCATTTCCGAGCAGGGCGAACCGATCAGGCCGGGCAGGCCCTGGCCGCCGTATTCCACCGGATGCGTCATGCCCTGCCAGCCGGCCTCGGCGTACAGGTTGAACGCCTGCTTGAAGCCCGGCGAGGTGGTGACGGCGCCGTCGCGCCAGGCACTGGGCTCGCGGTCGGCGGCGTGGTTCAGCGGGGCCAGCACGTCGCCGGCATAGCGCGCGGATTCCTCCAGCACGGCCTGGGTGGTGTCGGGCGTGGCTTCTTCGAAGCCGGGCAGCGCGGCGACTTGCGGCAGGCCCGCAAGGTGGTTCAGCACGAACAGCATGTCTTTCACGGGGGCTTGGTACGTCATGGCGTCGGAGCTCCTGGATGGGATGGGAACGTGGGATTCAGCCGGCCTTGCCGGGGCCGGCCACGTCGATGGCCTGGGTCGCGCCGACGGCGGCGCGCAGTTCGAATTTCTGGATCTTGCCGGTGGAAGTCTTGGGCAGTTCGCCGAAGCGCACCGCGCGCGGCACCTTGAAGCCGGGCAGCAGCAGCTTGCAGTGCGCGATGATCTCTTCGGCGGTGGCGCTGCAGCCGGGCTTGAGCTCGACGAAGGCGCAGGGGGTTTCGCCCCACTTGGGATCGGGCATCGCCACCACGGCCACCGCCGCCACGGCAGGGTGGCGATAGAGCGCGTCCTCGACTTCGATGCTGGAGATGTTCTCGCCGCCGGAAATGATGATGTCCTTGCTGCGGTCCTTGATGCGGACATAGCCGTCGGCCGTCATCACGCCCAGATCGCCGGTGCGGAACCAGCCGCCGGCAAAGGCCTGGTCGGTGGCGCGCTCGTTCTTCAGGTAGCCCTTCATGCAGATGTTGCCGCGGAACATGACCTCGCCCACGGTCTGCTCGTCGGCCGGCACCTCTTCCATGGTGTCGGGGTTGCGCACGGAGACGCCCGCCTGCAGGTGGTAGCGCACGCCCTGGCGCGCATTGCGCAGCGCGCGCTCTTCCTCGTCCAGCGCGTCCCAGGCCTCCTGGCGGGCGCACACGGCCGCGGGTCCGTAGACTTCGGTCAGGCCGTAAACATGGGTCAGTTCGAAGCCGATGTCGCGCATCTTGGCGATGACGGCGGGCGCCGGCGCCGCGCCCGCCACCATGGTGCGCACGGTGTGGTCGATGCCGGCGCGTAGCTCGGCCGGGGCATTGGCCAGCGCGCTCTGCACGATGGGCGCGCCGCAATAGTGGGTGACGCCTTCATTGCGGATCAGGTCGAACACGGTCTGCGGGTCGAACTTGCGCAGGCATACGTTGACCCCGGCGCGCGCGGCCACGGTCCAGGCGAAGCACCAGCCGTTGCAGTGGAACAGCGGCAGGGTCCATAGATAGACCGGATGCTTGGGCATGTCCCATTCAAGGATGTTGCTGATGGCGTTCAGGTAGGCGCCGCGGTAGTGGTAGACCACGCCCTTGGGGTCGCCGGTGGTGCCGGACGTGTAGTTCAGCGCGATGGCATCCCATTCGTCGGCGGGCGGCTTCCAGTCGTAGCGGGCGGGAGCGCCGGCCAGGAAGGCTTCGTAGTCGACCGCGCCGGGCAGTTCCGCCGGCGCGCTTTCCAGGTCGTGCACCGAGATGAGCTTCAGGTGCGGGAATTCGGCCCGCGCGCGCTGGGCGAGTTCGGCGTATTCCGTGTCCACGATCAGCGCCTGCGCTTCGCCGTGGCCCAGCATGAACAGCACGCTGGGCGTGTCCAGGCGGGTATTCAGGGTATTGAGCACCGCGCCCAGCATGGGCACGCCGAAGTGGGCTTCGACCATGGCGGGAATGTTGGGCAGCATCACGGCCACGGTGTCGCCGCGCTTGATGCCGGCTTGCGCCAGCGCGCCCGCCAGGCGCTGGGCGCGTTCGTAGGTCTGGGCCCAGTTGCGCCGCACCTTGCCGTGGACGATGGCCAGGCGCTGGCCATAGACCTGCGCGGCGCGGGCGATGAAGTCCACCGGGGTCAGGGCTTCGTAGTTGGCGTCGCGGCGCTCGAGGCCGCGGTCGAACATACCGCTCATGCTTGTCTCCAGTTGGGACGCGCAGGCGTCCCTTATCCATCTGCGGGGCGTTTGATCCCCGTCGCTTGCCCTAGCTTAGATGCAGCCTGAAAATGCTGTCTGTCACCTGCATGACAGACGTCCGGCCGGCCCGGCTTTCCCCAGTTTTACACAGTTATTCCCATGACCGACGTTTCAAACATCGTTTCCGCCGCGGAACTGGCCGGCCTGTTCGGATCCTGCGCCTGGTTTGTCGCGCTGGATGCCCGCCACCAGGATCTGGTGCTGGCGACTTCACGTGCCGAGCAGGTGCCCAACGGCGCCTGGATCGCGCGGCGCAACGCGCCTTCGGATTATTGGCTGGGCGTGCATACGGGCCTGTTGAAGCTGGCCATCTACAACGAGTCGGGCCGCAGTTGCACCTTTTCGGGCGTGCCGCCGGGCGGCTGGTTCGGCGAGGGCAGCGTCATCAAGCGCGAACTGCGCAAGTACGACGTGGTGGCGATCCAGCCGTCGCTGGTGTTGCAGGTGCCCACGGCCACCTTCCATGCGCTGCTGTCGGCCAGCCTGCCTTTTTCGCATTTTGTCATCGGCCAGTTGAACAACCGCATGGGCGAGTTCATCGCTTCCATCCAGAACCACCGTTTGCTGGACGCGGACGCGCGCGTGGCGCAGTCCCTGGCGCAGCTGTTCAATCCGCAACTGTATCCGTCCACCGATCTGACGCTGGCGATTTCGCAGGAAGAGCTAGGCTATCTGACGGGCCTGTCGCGCCAGCGGGTCAATCAGGCCCTGCAGACGCTGGCGGACCAGGGCATCCTGGCCCTGGCCTACAACCAGATCAAGGTGCTGGACCTGGACCGCTTGCGGCTGTACGGCCTGGACCAGCTCTGAGGGCGCCGGATCAGGCGCCGCGCAGCGAGCGGTCGAGCGCCGCCCGCGCCAGGATGCGGGTGGAATCCAGGGTGGGCAGGGCGGAATTGCCGTCGTTCAGCACCAGCGGCAACTCGGTGCAGCCCAGTACCACGGCGTCGCAGCCGGCTTCGCGCAGGCGCTCGATCACGCCTTGCAGCCGGGCCACGGATTCGGGCTTGAACACGCCGTACACCAGTTCGTCCATGATGATGCGGGCCAGCGTGTCGCGGTCCGCTTCCGCCGGCCGCAGCCATTGCAGGCCGCGCGCGTCCAGTTTGTCCGGATAGACGCTGCTGTCCACCAGCCAGCGCGTGCCCAGGATGCCAATGCGGCGCAAGCCGCGCGCCTGGGCCTCGGCCGCGACTTCTTCGGCGATATGCAGCCAGGGCAGGGGCGACTGCGGCAGCACATGGCCCAGCGCCTGATGGATGGTGTTGTCCGGGCAGATCAGGAAATCGGCGCCCGCGCGCGCCAGTTTGCCCGCGGAGGACAGCATCAGCGCGCCCACGCCGGCCAGGTCGGCACGGTCCAGGCAGGCGACGTAGTCCGCCAGCGAATGCGTGTGCAGCGAGATTTCCGGGTGCGCGTGCGGGCCCAGGCGCTCGGCGCCTTCCGTGCACAGCGTGCGGTAGCAAAGCGCGGCGCCTTCCGCCGAGCAGGCGACGATGCCAATGTGCAAGGGAGTCGCGTTCATTCGGCAGGCTCCTTGCGGGATGCGCGCACGTGGCGCGCGATGTCCAGGAAGCTCGCGGCCATGGACTCCTGCTGCGCCTGCGGCAGCCGCGACAGGAACAGCTCGTCGACCGCGGGGCCGTAGACCTTCCACATTTCGCGGCGCAGCGCGCGGCCCTTGGGCGTGAGGCGGGCGTAGGTGGCGCGGCGGTCCTCGTCCGAACGGAAGCGTTCGACCAGGCCTTCGGCCTCGATGCGGTCCATCAGGCGCGTCAGGTTGTAGCGCGCGATCACCATGCGCTCGGCGATCTCGAACATCCTGGCCGTGCCGTCGGGTGCGCGCTCCAGCGCCCACAACGCGTCGTACCAGGCCAGAGGCGGCAGGCCGGCGGCCGACAGGCGCTTTTCGATGTCTTCCACTACCAGCGCATGCGCGGTCAGGAAGAGGCTCCACGCATCGGGCTTGCCCGTGGCCATGCGGTCGGTTCCTTTGAAAGAGGTGGGAATGCAGCGGGAGATTGTAAGAGGCTCAGGCTTGGCGCGGCGCCGGCATTTCATGGTCCAAATCACCCTTGATCGGTGATTTATACCCGGGTTGGAGGCGGTGAAAAATACCGCGTGATTTGCAACTTCATGATTTTAATGGGATTTTTCCTGGCACGGAATTCGCATATGGGTACGTACCCCAAAACCGCAACACTGGAGGGCGTTCCCATCATGGGTCCGTATCGGAAATTATGGTTCACCTTGATCGCCGTATTGGCGGTCACGTTCGCTTTGCTGGGTTTCTACGGCGGCGAGGTCTACCGGCAGGCGCCGCCGATTCCCGGACAGGTCGTGACGACCGACGGCAAACCGCTGTTCGGCCGCGACGACATCCTGGACGGCCAGACGGCCTGGCAGTCGGTAGGCGGCATGCAGCTGGGATCGGTCTGGGGGCACGGCGCCTACCAGGCGCCCGACTGGACCGCCGACTGGCTGCACCGTGAACTGACGGCCTGGCTGGACCTGGCCGCGCGCGAGAAGCATGGGCAGGACTACGCGCAGCTGGACGCGGGCGCCCAGGCCGCGCTGCGCGCGGAACTGAAGGCCGAGTACCGCGCCAATCGCAGCGATGCTGCCACCGACACGCTGGCGGTGAGCCCGCGGCGCGCCCGCGCCATGGCGCAGACCGCGGCCTACTACGACCAGTTGTTCTCCGACGCGCCCGCGCTGCACCGCAGCCGCGAGAATTTCGCGATGAAGGAAAACACGCTGCCCGACGCCGCGCGCCGCACCCAGCTCACGCATTTCTTCTTCTGGACGGCGTGGGCCGCGGCCACCGAGCGTGAAGGCAAGGCAGTCACCTACACCAACAACTGGCCGCATGAACCGCTGATCGACAACGTGCCCAGCGCCGAGAACGTCATGTGGTCCATCCTCAGCGTGGTGGTGCTGCTGGCCGGCATCGGCTTCCTGGTCTGGGCCTGGGCGTTCCTGCGCGGCAAGGAGGACGACGAGCCGCTGGCGCCCGCCAAGGACCCGCTGACCACCTTCGCCCTGACGCCTTCGCAGCGCGCGCTGGGCAAGTACCTGTTCCTGGTCGTGGCGCTGTTCGGCTTCCAGGTGCTGCTGGGCGCCTTCACCGCGCACTACACCGTCGAAGGGCAGAAGTTCTACGGCGTCGACCTGTCGCAGTGGTTCCCGTATTCGCTGGTGCGCACCTGGCATATCCAGAGCGCGCTGTTCTGGATCGCCACGGGCTTCCTGGCCGCCGGCCTGTTCCTCGCGCCGTTGATCAACGGCGGGCGCGACCCCAAGTTCCAGAAGGTCGGGGTCGACATCCTGTTCTGGGCGCTGGTGCTGGTGGTGGTCGGATCGTTCACTGGCAACTATCTCGCGATCGCGCAGATCATGCCGCCGGACCTGAACTTCTGGCTGGGCCACCAGGGCTATGAATACGTGGACCTGGGCCGCCTGTGGCAGATCGGCAAGTTCGCGGGCATCTGCTTCTGGCTGGTGCTGATGCTGCGCGGCATCGTGCCGGCTCTGCGCACGCCGGGCGGCGACAAGAACCTGCTGGCGCTCCTGACCGCCTCGGTGGGCGCCATCGGCCTGTTCTATGGCGCGGGCTTTTTCTACGGCGAGCGCACGCACCTGACGGTGATGGAGTACTGGCGCTGGTGGATCGTGCACCTGTGGGTGGAGGGCTTCTTCGAAGTCTTCGCGACCACGGCGCTGGCCTTCATCTTTTCGACCCTGGGCCTGGTGTCGCGCCGCATGGCGACCACAGCCAGCCTGGCCTCGGCCTCGCTCTTCATGCTGGGCGGCATACCCGGCACCTTCCATCACCTGTACTTCGCCGGCACCACCACGCCCGTGATGGCCATCGGCGCCAGCTTCTCGGCGCTGGAAGTGGTGCCGCTCATCGTGCTGGGACACGAGGCCTGGGAAAACTGGCGCCTGAAGACCCGCGCGCCCTGGATGGAAAACCTGAAGTGGCCGCTGATGTGCTTCGTCGCCGTGGCTTTCTGGAACATGCTGGGCGCGGGCGTCTTCGGCTTCATGATCAACCCGCCCGTTTCGCTGTACTACATCCAGGGCCTGAACACCACGCCGGTCCATGCGCACGCGGCCCTGTTCGGTGTGTATGGCTTCCTGGCGCTGGGCTTCACCCTGCTGGTGCTGCGCTACATCCGTCCGCAGTACGCGCTGAGCCCCGGCCTGATGAAGCTGGCGTTCTGGGGCATGAACCTGGGCCTGGCGCTGATGATCTTCACCAGCCTGCTGCCGGTGGGGCTGATCCAGTTCCACGCCAGCGTCAGCGAGGGCATGTGGTACGCCCGCAGCGAAGGCTTCATGCAGCAGGAGCTGCTGCAGAACCTGCGCTGGGGCCGCACCTTCGGCGACGTGGTGTTCCTGCTGGGCGCGCTGGCCATCGTGATGCAGGTGATCCTGGGCCTCTTGAGCGGCAAGCCCGCGCAGGCCGAGCCGCGCCTGCAGGCCAAGGCGGCGCGCGGCTAGCGGCGCGCGGCTAGCGCGGCCCGTCCCGCGCAGGCGTGCAAGCGCTTGCGCGCGGCAGGACGCCAGGCAAGCGCCGGCCTCTTTGCTTCAGCGCAAAGAGCCCGGCCGCCGCAGCCGGTCCAATGGAATCCAGCCCGCGCCCGACCGGCGCGGGCATTCCGGAGCACCGCCGCATGCGCATCCTGCCGACCGTCATCGTTTCTTTGCTGTTGACCGCTTGCGGGCCCCAGGACGGGGCCCGTTTTGCCTTGCCGGAAATCACGCGCCTGCCGCCGGGCCAGGTGAGCTACGTGCCGCCTGGCGAGGCGCTGCGCAACGGCTATCCCGCCACGCCCGCGCCGCGCACCGCGCGCTATCCGGATGGCCTGGCCATCATGACGCGGCAGGTCAGCCAGGCCGAATACGCGGCCTGCGTGCGTGCCGGCGGCTGCAAGGCGCTGGATCCCGCGCAGCGCGGGGCGGTTGCGTCCGACCTGCCCGCGGTAGGCATCAACTGGACCGACGCGGTTGCCTATGCCGCATGGCTGTCCGAACGCACCGGCAGGCGCCTGCGCCTGCCCAGCTATGCCGAATGGGTCTACGCGGCGGGCGAAGCCTATCGCGAAGACGTCTTGCCGGCCTTGCCCGAGGGCGGCGACCCAGCGCAACGCTGGCTGGCGGAATACGAACAGCAGAGCCTGCGCGGCGCGCAGGGCGACGCCGCGGTGCGCGCGTTCGGCGCCTATGGCCGCAACCGCGCCGGCCTGATGGACATGGCGGGCAGCGTGTGGGACTGGACCGACGATTGCCATGCGCGGCGCGTGCTGGACGGGCTGCGCGATGGCGCAAGCGGCAACGCGGCGCAGGAGCAGGAAAGCCGCAACTGCGGCATACGCGTCGCAGCCGGCAGGCACATCGCGTATCTGCCCGATTTCATCCGCGATCCCAAGGGCGGGGCGTGTTCGGTCGGCGTGCCGCCCGCCAACCTGGGGCTGCGGCTGGTGCTGGAACCCGGCTAGGCCACGTTGCCTGCGCGCTATGCGCCGGCCAGTTCGGCGCTCGCGTCGCAGGCCTCGTCCGCGGCCGGCGATCCGTGGCGACAGGACAGGCAGGCCGAGCAGTCCACGGCGGGTCCGGCATGTTCGCCCAGGCGGGCCAGCGCCGCAGGCGAGCGCAGCACCACGCGCTTGCGTCCGGCCGAGACGATGCCGCGCTGCTTCCAGTCGCTGAGCAGCCGGCTGACCGTGTGCAAGGTGGTGCCGGTCATCTCCGCGATGTCCTGGCGGGTGATCGGAAAGCCTATGCCTATGCCGTCCTGCATCGGCTGGCCGGATTGCTGCACCAGCCTCAGGATGGCGCGCGCCACGCGCTGTTCGACTTCGTCGGTGGACAGCTCCTGGATGCGGACATGGGCGTCCTGCAGGCGTTGCCCCATCGTTTGCAGCGCGGCCGCGGCCAGCTGGGGATGGCTGGCGGTAAAGCGTTCCCAGGCCGTGGCCGGCCATGCCAGGCAGACGCTTTCCTGCACGGCCTGGACCGTGGCCGGATAGCAGGGCTGCCGCATGGCGCAAGCCAGCCCGAACATGTCGCCGGGATTCACGTAGCGCACCACGACCTGCTCGCCTTCCGGCGTCAGCTGCGCCACCTTCAGGCAACCGTGCAGCAGCACGAAGAAGTGCGCGGCCGCGGCGCCCTGGCGGTAGGCCAATGCGCCGGCCTCCAGGCGGCATGGCGTCGCGCCGCGCAGCGCGGCGTCCAGCTGCGCATCGGACAAGGGCCTGAACAGATCCAGGTTGCGAAGCAGGGCGTGGCACAGCGGCGACGCCGCCGCGGTCCGCTCGGAAGCGTGAGGAGGGTCCATGCCCCGATGGTGACACCGCGACCGCGCGGCGGCAATGCGCGCCGGCCCGCAAGCTGGTCCGAAGTTTGCGCTACAGCAAAGAACGCAAAAGGTGGCGGGCCTTCAATGGAACCGCCGACAGACTCGGCTTTGCAGACACTGGAACAGGAGTTTCACATGAACGCTTTGCGCCCCACCTTGCTTGCCATGGCATTGATCGCAGCGATGGCGGGCGGCCCCGCCGCCGCGCAGAACGCCGACCAGCTGGAACGCGCCAAGGTCGCGCTGGTCGCCCCGCCCATGGTCCATCCGCATGAGCAGGTGGCCCGTTCGGGCCCCAAGATGATCGAATTCACGATGACCATCGAGGAAAAGAAGATGGTCATCGACGACAAGGGCACGACCTTGCAGGCGATGACGTTCAATGGGTCCATGCCCGGTCCGACCCTGGTGGTGCATGAAGGCGATTATGTCGAGCTGACCCTGGTCAATCCGGCCACCAATGCCATGCCGCACAACGTGGATTTCCATGCGGCCACCGGCGCGCTGGGCGGGGCCAAGCTCACCAACGTGAATCCGGGCGAGCAGGCCACGCTGCGCTTCAAGGCGGACCGCAGCGGCACCTTCGTCTACCACTGTGCGCCCGAAGGCATGGTGCCCTGGCACGTGGTGGCGGGCATGAGCGGCACGCTGATGGTGCTGCCGCGCGACGGCCTGAAGGACCCGCAGGGCAAGCCGCTGCGCTACGACCGCGCCTACACGATAGGCGAGTTCGACCTGTACATCCCCAAGGACGCCAACGGCAAGTACAAGGACTATGCGACCTTGGCGGAAAGCTATGGCGACACGGTGGAAGTCATGCGCACGCTGACGCCGTCGCACATCGTCTTCAACGGCAAGGTCGGGGCCTTGACGGGCGCGAACGCGCTCACGGCCAAGGTGGGCGAGACGGTGCTGCTGATCCATTCGCAGGCCAACCGCGATACGCGCCCGCATCTGATCGGCGGCCACGGCGACTGGGTCTGGGAGACCGGCAAGTTCGCCAATCCGCCGCAGAAGGACCTGGAGACCTGGTTCATCCGCGGCGGTTCGGCGGGCGCGGCGCTCTACACCTTCAAGCAGCCCGGCGTATACGCCTACCTGAACCACAACCTGATCGAAGCCTTCGAGCTGGGCGCGGCCGGGCATATCAAGGTCGAGGGCAAATGGAATGACGACCTGATGAAGCAGATCAAGGCGCCGGGTCCGATCCCGCGCTGAGTGCGGCGGCAGGGCGCGCCCCGCGCGCGCCTTGCCCCGGTCCGTCCGCCACGCCCTCCAGCCTTTACCTTCCGGAGCCTTGCCATGTCCTCGCTTTATCGAATCGCGTTCGCCGCCGCCCTGGTCAGCCTGCCCGTCCCGCAAGCGGGCGCGGAGACGCTGGCCGCCGTCAACCCCGCCGGTGAAAAACTCTACAAGTCCGCCTGCGTCGTGTGCCACGCTAGCGGGGTCGCCAATGCGCCCAGGCTGGGCGACAAGCAAGCCTGGTCGCCCTTTATTGCGCAAGGCACGGACGCGCTGCTGGCCACCGTGCTCAAGGGCAAGGGCGCGATGCCGCCGCGCGGCGGCTCGTCCGCGGACGAGCCGACCTTGAGGGCCGCGGTCGAATTCATGATGGCCGCGTCCCGCTAGCGGCGACGGCCGGGGCCATGGTCTTAATAGTTGCACTTGCAATTATCAAGATTCCTCCATACGATTGCAATTGCACATGATGCAATTGCAATTCACGATGCGAAATGATGGCGGCCGTACACCGGGATGCCGTCTTCGCGCCCACCAGGAGGACGCCATGGATACCCCGATAGAACCGACCGACGCCGATCCGCAGGAAACCCAGGAATGGCTGGAAGCCATGCAGGCCGTGCTGGCCCACGAGGGCCGGCCGCGCACCCACTACTTGCTGGACCAGTTGATCGGCCAGGACCGCGCCGGCCACGGCGGCTATGCCGCGCCGAACGCCACGCCCTACGTGAACACGATCAGGCCGGCGGAGCAGGGCCTGTTTCCGGGCGACATGGGCATCGAACTGCGGCTGGACGCCTATCTGCGCTGGAACGCCATGGCCATGGTGCTGCGCGCGGGCAAGACATCGGGCGTGGGCGGACACATCGCGACCTACGCCTCGGCCACGACGCTGTACGAAACCGGCTTCCGCCATTTCTTCCGCGCGGCCACGCCGGACTTCCTGGGCGACATGCTGTACATCCAGGGCCATTCCGCGCCCGGCATCTATGCGCGCGCCTATCTGGAAGGCCGCATCTCCGAGGACGAACTCGACCGCTTCCGGCGCGAGACGGCCGGCGGCGGGCTGGCGTCCTATCCGCATCCGCGCACCATGCCCGGGTTCTGGCAGTTCCCGACGGTGTCGATGGGCCTGGGGCCGCTGATGGCCGCCTACCAGGCGCGCTACATGCGCTACCTGGAAGACCGCGAGCTGATCCCCGCGCAGGGCCGCAAGGTTTGGGGCTTTTTGGGCGACGGCGAACAGGACCAGCCCGAGACGCTGGCGGCGGTGGCGATGGCCGGGCGCGAGAAACTGGACAACCTGGTCTTCGTGGTGAACTGCAATCTGCAACGCCTGGACGGCCCGGTGCGCGGCAACGCCAAGATCATCCAGGAGCTGGAAAGCGTGTACCGCGGCGCTGGCTGGAACGTCATCAAGGTGATCTGGGGAGCCGGCTGGGACGCGCTGCTGGCGCAAGACCATGACGGCCGCCTGCGGCGGCGCATGATGCAGTGCGTGGACGGCGAGTACCAGGTGTTCAAGGCGCGCGGCGGCGCCTATGTGCGCGAACATTTCTTCGGCGCCGATCCCGTGCTGCTGGAGCGCGTGGCGCACCTGAGCGACGAAGAGATCGGCGCGCTGAACCGCGGCGGACACGATCCGGCCAAGGTCTACGCGGCCTACGCCACCGCGCTGGCCCACCGCGGCCAGCCCACCGTCATCCTGGCCAAGACCGTCAAGGGCTATGGCATGGGCGCGGCGGGCGAGGCCGCCAACACCAACCACCAGCAGAAGAAGATGGCGGATCCGGCCGTGCGCGCATTCCGCGACCGCTTCGCCATCCCGGTGCCGGACGATCAGCTCGAACAGATTCCCTACATCAAGCCCGCGCCCGGCAGTCCCGAACGGGCCTACTTCGATGCCGCGATCGCGCGCGCCGGCGGCCATCTGCCGCGCCGGCCGGCCGGGCCCGGGCCGTTGGCCACGCCGCCGCTGGAGGCTTTCGCCGCGCACCTGAAGGGCAGCGACGGCCGCGAGTTCTCCACCACCATGGCCTTCGTGCGGGTGCTGGCGCAATTGCTCAAGGACCCCGCCATCGGCCAGCGCGTGGTGCCCATCGTGCCCGACGAGTCGCGCACCTTCGGCATGGACGGCATGTTCCGGCAGGTGGGCATCTATTCGCACGTGGGGCAGCTGTATACGCCGCAGGACGCCGACCAGCTGAGCGTCTACCGTGAAGACCGGCGCGGCCAGATCCTGCAGGAAGGCATCAACGAGTCGGGCGCGATGGCGTCGTGGATCGCGGCCGCCACCGCGCACAGCACGCACGGCGTGGCCACCATTCCGTTCTACATCTTCTATTCCATGTTCGGCTTCCAGCGCGTGGGCGACCTGGCCTGGGCGGCGGGCGACATCCGCGCGCGCGGCTTCCTGCTGGGCGCGACCTCCGGGCGCACCACGCTGGAAGGCGAGGGCCTGCAGCACGACGACGGCCACAGCCACGTGCTGGCCTCGGTCATTCCTTCATGCGTGGCCTACGACCCGGCCTACGCCTATGAAATCGCGGTGATCGTGCAGGACGGCATGCGCCGCATGTACCAGGAGGAAGAAGACGTCTTCTACTACCTGACGCTGATCAACGAGAAGACCGCGCATCCGCCCATGCCGCAAGGCGCCGAGGAAGGCATCCTGCGCGGCATGTACCGCCTGCGCGAAGGCGGCGAGGGTGCGCTGCGGGTGCAGTTGCTGGGCAGCGGCGCCATCCTGGGCGAAACGCTGGCGGCGGCCGAGTTGCTGCGGCAGGACTTCGGCGTGGCGGCCGACGTCTGGAGCGTGACCAGCTATTCGGAGCTGGGCCGCGACGGCCAGGAAGCCGAACGCTGGAGCCGCCTGCATCCGCTGGAGGACAGGCGCCGCGGCTACGCGGAAACGGTCCTGGCGGACAGCGAGGGGCCGGTGGTGGCCGCCACCGACTACATGAAGACGGTGGCCGAACAGATACGTCCGTTCATGCAGGACCGCCGCTACGTCACGCTGGGCACCGACGGCTTTGGCCGGTCCGACACGCGGGCGGCGCTGCGCGCCTATTTCGAGGTGGACCGGCATCACATCGCGCTGGCGGCCCTGAAGGCGCTGGCGGACGACGGACTGATGCCGCAGGAGCGCGCGGCCGACGCCATCGCCCGCTACGGCATCGACCCGGAGGCCGTGTCCGCGGCGCGGCCCTAGGGGCAGGCTAGACGCGCCGCGCCAGCAAGGCCCAGATCCCGGCGGCGGACAGCAGGGCGCCGCCGCCCAGGTTGAAGCCGCGCTGGGCGCGGGGCGAGGCCAAAAGGCGCCGGGCCGACCCGGCGAAGATGGCATAGGCCATGGCGTTGATGCCGGCGCAGGCGACGAAGGTCGCCGACAGGATCCAGAGCTGGCGCGTCACGTCGCCCGCCGGATCGATGAACTGCGGCAGGAAGGCCACGAAGAAGATGATGCCCTTGGGGTTCAGCGCCGTCACCAGATAGGTGTTGGCGAACAGCTTCCAGCGCGAACCCGACGCGCTGGCGGCGGGCAGAGTCGCGGGCGAGACGCCGGCGCGCAACAGCTTGAAGCCCAGGTACAGCAGGTACAGGCCGCCGACGATCTTGACCACCGTGAACCAGAACGCCGACGCCGCCAGCAGGGCGCCCAGGCCCAGCAGCGACAGCAGCAGGGCGGTGGAGTCGCCCAGCGCCACCGCCAGCACCAGCGGCAGGCGGGCGCGCCGGCCTTGCGCGATGGAGTAGCTGATGACGGTGAGTATCGTGGGGCCGGGCAGCATCACGAGGAGGGCGGACGCGCCCAGGAAAGCCAGCCAGGTTTCAAGCGACATGGGATCTGCTCCAGGGATAGGGCTGCGCGCGGCGGCCAGCCTGCGGGCCACTGTATAGCAATAGCGGCCGCCTGCAAACCGTAGCCGGCCGGGTGCGGACGCCGGGTGGTGTTAAATACAGCTTTCCCGGACAGTGAACGCGGCGCCGCAAGGCGACGCGAAGGAAACACCATGGCATTCGATTTTGATCTGTTTGTGATCGGCGCAGGCTCCGGCGGCGTGCGCGCGGCGCGTTTCGCCGCGGGCTTCGGCGCGCGCGTGGCAGTGGCGGAAAGCCGCTACCTGGGCGGCACCTGCGTCAACGTGGGCTGCGTGCCCAAGAAGCTGCTGGTCTATGGCGCGCACTACAGCGAGGACTTCGAGCAGGCGCGCGGCTTCGGTTGGAGCGCCGGCGAGGCCAGCTTCGACTGGCCCACGCTGATCGCGAACAAGAATCGGGAAATCGAACGTCTTAACGGCATTTACCGCAATTTGCTGGTCAATAGCGGCGTGACGCTGCTGGAAGGCCACGCCCGCATCCTGGATCCGCACACGGTCGAGATCAACGGCAAATCCCACCGCGCCGCCAATATCCTGGTGGCGACCGGCGGCTGGCCCCAGGTGCCGGACATTCCGGGCAAGGAACACGCCACCACGTCGAACGAAGCCTTCTTCCTGAAGGAGCTGCCGCGCCGCGTGCTGGTGGTGGGCGGCGGCTATATCGCCGTGGAATTCGCCTCCATTTTCAACGGCATGGGCGCGCAGACCACGCAGGTCTACCGCGGTCCGTTGTTTCTGCGCGGCTTTGACCAGGGCGTGCGCGAGCATCTGCGCGACGAACTGGTGAAAAAGGGCATCGACCTGCGCTTCAACTCGGAAGTGACGCGCATCGACAAGCAGGCCGACGGCACGCTGGCCGCCACCTTGAAGGACGGCTCCGTGGTCGAGGCCGATTGCGTGTTCTACGCCACCGGCCGGCGGCCCATGCTGGACAACCTGGGCCTGGAGAACACGGCGGTCAAGCTGGGCAAGGGCGGCTTCATCGAGGTCGACGACGAATACCGCACGGCCGAGCCTTCCATCCTGGCCATCGGCGACGTGATCGGCCGGGTGCCGCTGACGCCGGTCGCGCTGGCCGAAGGCATGGCGGTGGCGCGGCGCCTGTTCCGTCCCGAGGAATACCGCAAGGTCGACTACCAGCTGATCCCGACCGCGGTGTTCAGCCTGCCCAACATCGGCACGGTCGGCATGACCACCGAAGAGGCGCGCGCCGCCGGCCACGAGGTCAAACTGTTCGAAAGCCGCTTCCGGCCCATGAAGCTGACGCTGACCGAGTCGCAGGAAAAGACGCTGATGAAGCTGATCGTGGACGCCAAGACCGACCGCGTGCTGGGCGTGCACATGGTCGGCCCGGACGCGGGCGAGATCGTGCAGGGCATCGCCATCGCGCTGAAGGCCGGCGCGACCAAGCAGGTATTCGACGAGACCATCGGCATCCATCCCACGGCCGCCGAAGAGTTCGTGACCCTGCGTACCCCGGTCGCGCAGTAAGGCGCGCTACAGGCGTTCGATCAGGGCGCGCGCCGCCATCGGCGCGCGTTCCTTCGCGCCATTGATGAAGTAGGCGTACACCTTCCCTGGCCGCGCCTGCTTGGCCGGCGTGCCGACCAGCGGCAGGTCGGCCGGATGGCCCCCGCGCGCCCAGCCGCGCAGGCGCTCCGCCCAGGCGTCCAGCGCCTTGGGCGCGTAACCCGCCTTGTAGGCCGTGCTGGCGCGCATCAGCCGCGCATAGACGAAATCGGCCGTGCGGTCGGCAATGGACGGGTAATCCTCGCTGTCCGTATAGACGGTGGCGGCGCCGTGGCGCCGCGCCAGCTCCAGGTATTCCTCGCAGGCGAAACTGGCATGGCGCACGTCCAGCACATGGCGCAGCGGCAAGCCGTCGACCTTGTCCGGCAGCAGCGCGAGGAAGGCGCCGAAGTCTTCCGCGTCGAACGCCTTGGTCGGCGCGAACTGCCAGACGATGGGCCCAAGCTTCGGACCCAGCTCGGCGATGCCGCTGTGCACGAAGCGGTGGATCGAATCCTTGGCGCCCGCCAGTTCGCGGCGGTTGGTCGCGTAGCGGGAGGCCTTCAACGAGAACACGAAGCCTTCGGGCGTTTCATCGCGCCATTTGGCGAAGGTGGCCGGCTTCTGGGTGCTGTAGTAGGTGCCGTTGATCTCGATGGCGGTGAGCTGGCGGCTGGCGTATTCCAGTTCGCGCGCATGCGCCAGGGTGTCGGGGTAGAAGGCGCCGCGCCAGGGGGCGTAGGTCCAGCCGCCAATACCGACGCGGATGGCGCCGTCTTTCGGATGAGGATGCGCTTGTGGCATGTCCGGCCCTCCAGGCGTGGGAACCGGTCAACTGTATCGCCGGCGCCACTGGTCCGCAAACCCCTCCCGGAAGTTCGCTGTTCCGATACAGTTTTGCGCTAAGGTGTGAGTTCACCTTTCCACTTTCCGCGCGGCCCCGCGCCGGCCCATCATGCCCGACCTTACCCATCTGATGACGTTCGCCCTGGTTGCCCTGGGCATGGTGCTCACGCCCGGGCCCAACATGATCTATCTGGTTTCCCGCTCCATCTCGCAGGGCGCGCAGGCCGGCCTGATTTCGCTGGGGGGCGTGGCGGTCGGCTTCATCTTCTACGTGCTCTGCGCGGCCTTCGGCATCACGGCGCTGCTGATGGCGGTGCCCTACGCCTACGACGCGCTGCGCATCGGCGGCGCGCTGTATCTGCTGTACATGGCTTGGCAGGCGCTGCGTCCGGGCGGGCGTTCGCCGTTCCAGGTGCGCGAGCTGCCCAAGAGCAGCCCGCGCACGCTGTTCACGATGGGCCTGGTGACCAATCTGCTCAATCCCAAGATTGCCATCATGTACGTGTCGCTGCTGCCGCAGTTCATCCAGCCCGAGCGCGGCAGCGTGTTCACGCAGTCGCTGGCGCTGGGCATGACGCAGGTCGCGATCAGCCTGACGGTCAATGCGCTGATCGCCATCATGGCCGGTTCCATCGCCGGGTTCCTGGCGGGCCGTCCCTTGTGGATGGTGGTGCAGCGCTGGCTGATGGGCACGGTGCTGGCCGGGCTGGCGGTGCGCATGCTGATGGATAACCGTCGCTGATGCAGGCCGAGGAGGGCTTCTTCGCGTCGCTGGGCGGCATGCTGGGCGAGGCGCTGCGCGGCGTCGTCGCGGGCTTGAAATGGCTGCTGGGCGGAATCGGCGGCGCGCTGGGCGACTTCTATGCGGGGTTGTCGGGCGCGATGGGGATGAGTCCGTCGGTGTTCAATCTGGTGGTGTTGGCTGTTGGGTTGATGCTGCTTTGGGCGGCGGTCAAGGCGTTGTTGAGGCGGAGTTTGTTGGGGGTTTTGGTTTGGGGGTTTTTGGCGGTGTTGGTGTTGGGTGGGTTGATTAATTGATGGGTTTTGTGGTGTCGCGGTTTGCGGGTGGTGGTGTTTTTGCGGGTGTTGTTTTTCTTCTTTAGGCGCCAGCCGCGGCGTGGGCCTGGGGCGAGCGGGCCAACGATTGCGGTCCGGAGCCTTCGCTCCGGACTTCCCCGTCG
>MCNG01000187.1_pt1 | contig 17525 bp, 12 predicted proteins | sample 778231 | NCBI WGS metagenome assembly MCNG01 (sample SAMN04296815, study PRJNA304217) | bioreactor metagenome | isolation source: sea sediment enriched with benzalkonium chloride | place: Turkey: polluted region of the Marmara Sea
GCAGAGCATCATGCGCGAGGCAAAGCGCCTCCGGCTTATCACCGTAAACCCTGCTTACGACCTCGTAGGCTCGATCAAAGCCTCGCGGGTCGTCCACCGCCCCGCCTTATCCTTATCGCGCTTGCCTGAATTGCAGGAACGGATCGACACCTATAAAGGCCGCGCACTTACCCGGCTGACGGTCTTGCTGTCGCTGCACGTGTTTGTACGCTCCAGCGAGCTGCGCTTCGCCCGCTGGAGCGAGTTCGACCTCAAACGTGGTGTCTGGGAAATACCCGACACGCGACCAGCGTTGGAAGGCGTACCCTTTTCCACAAGGGGTACGAAGATGGCAGGCGATATCCATCTTGTACCCTTATCGCCGCAAGCGATCGCCCTGCTCGAGCAGATCCACGCAATCACAGGCAAATTTGACTTGGTGTTCGCAGGCGATACCAAGTCTTGGAAACCAATGTCCGAAAACACGGTGAACAGCGCGCTTAGGAAGATGGGGTACGACACCAAATCCGAGATCTGTGGGCATGGGTTTCGTTCGATGGCCTGCAGCGCACTGATCGAGTCAAGTTTGTGGACGGACACAGCCATCGAGCGGCAGATGAGCCACAAGGAACGCAACAACGTCCGCGCCGCCTACATCCACAAGGCCGAGTTCATCGAGGAGCGCAGGCTGATCATGAACTGGTGGAGTCGCTACCTTGAGGCTAATCAGCAGAAGCATGTCAGCCCACGCGAATTCGCCAATCAGACGGGTGCGAATGTCACTCGCCTAAAAGCAAAACGTGGCGCAACTGAGTAAGCGCTCGGTCCTCATATCTCAGTGATCCGTTTGTCCACGCGGGTCCATCCAAACAGGGCTGCAAAGCCGCCCTGTTTGGATGGACCTCACTTAAAAAATCTAAAGCCCACGCAATTGTCTGTGGAAAACCACTGATTTCCATTAGTGGATAATTTCATCCACAGCCGCAGAACTCCCGAAAATTCGAGCCTTGACCCTAATTCTCCACAGGCGTAGAAAAGGTCGGGCAAAGCGCTGTCGTTGACAGCAACCCAGGTAGCCAGAACCTTTAAGGCTACGCCACACCGTGGTGGTTCTCCCAAAGTGCGATTAGCGTCCGGCGGCTCGCACGGTCACAGCGATGTGATGGATGCCTACTTTTACTAGTGTGCCCACTGCGGCAACTCATACCCCTTCATATCTGCCCTGCAGCAACTTATCCGCGTGGCCATTTCATTGCGCCAACCTGCGCCCGTCTCTTTCTCCCGGAAAGAGACGGGCGCACCTACCACTGCTGCAGCCCACCTCGTACCAGGCTTTGCGGCATTCCCCCTCGTGACAATCGGCGCGACAAACACCGATGTCACCAGCAACAGCGATGCCGATGATGGTGCCGCAGCCCAGGGAATGGACTGCACCTGACTGACAGTCAGGTATGCCCCGGTCGTCGCTTCACTGCCTTCACCTGACTCAGGATCTCGCGGCGATGGTCTCGTCAGCCAATGCAGCCTCCACCCGCCCACTTCCTCGGAAGTGTTCAGGAGGCCAGATCATGAGATGCCCAAGCTCCCGGTCGTAAAGAGCCGCCAGTCCCGCGTTAGTGGACAACCCTCACAGGTCGCAGGGGCCTTGATCCCTGATAACACTCAACATTCTTGGCGGGATGACGTGGGGGAAGGTTTTAAGAGTTTGGCTTCGAGAGGAATGTGATCATGGCGTTGGTAGGTAGACGGGATGGGCGCAATTTTGGCTATGGTCGGCAGCTGAGCTATGCCGGGCCGCAAGCGCTAAAAGATCTGTTTGGCGGCGGGCATTACGGCACGGTGATCGCTGGCAGGCGTTTGTGCGCTGGTGTCGGTCGGAGGATGGCCCGGGGTTTAACGATGCTCGGCAGATTGATCGGCAGACCTTGCTGGATTACGCGGCGCATCTGCGTCACCTGGTTGAGCGCAGCGATCTCGCCATCGCTACCGCACAAAATCGGCTGTCCAGCGTGAATCGGACCATGGCTGCGCTTCGCGGTGATCAATATGTGAAAGTGCCAAGTCCGAGCAAGGCTTTGGGAACACAGCGCATCACCGTGCGCACGACAAATCCTCAAGGCCAAGATCACGAACACGTGATGCGCATCGTCGAAGCGCTCCGCGAACAGCATCCGCGTGCCGCCGCCATCGCTCAATTGGCACGTGCCACTGGCATGCGTCTGCGAGAAGCGATTCTGGCCGACCTACCGCGACTCAAGCGTGAAGCCGAACACTACGACAAGATCAACATCCAGGACGGCACCAAAGGTGGCCGCGGCGGCGCAACCGCGCCTCGTTGGATCACGGTGGATGACCATATTCGCGAAGCGCTCAGGTACGCCGAACAGGTCTCTCCCGACGGTAGCCGCAACCTCCTGGCACCGAACGAGAGCTACCTTGATTTCCAACGGGAAATCGTCCGCCCCGCCCGAGATATCCTCCATACGCACAACCTCAAAGGCTTCCACGAACTGCGCGCGGCTTATGCGTGCGAACGCTATGAGCAGATCACCCATCACCTAGCGCCCATCAACGGTGGCAGGTGCAGGCGCCTCGATCCACGCCTTGATCGAGAGGCCCGCTTACAAATCAGCTATGAGCTGGGACACGGTCGAATCGACGTGGTATCGGCGTACATCGGTGGTCGGGTATGAATAAACCATTCGATATGGAGATCTTCTTGGCTGGGGCACTGACTGGCGCACATGCCACACGCGAACGTCACATCCGCCAGGCCAAGACTATTCAAGCAGCCATTTCTGAACGCTGGAGCCGAGATAATCCATGGACATGGCAAAGAAAGCATCTCGTTTGGTTTTTGAACCATCACATGAGCTCAAACTCGAAATCGACGCGCTACTACTACCTGCTGACCACAAGCCTGATCACTCTGCGCCTAGGAAAATCCTGGAATTTTCCACGTTAGCCGAATGCCAGCAACTGCGCGCTCTGTATCCCTCACCGGCAGATTGAGCCAGCCAACGACTTGACGGGGATTAGGGCGGACCTCTTGAGCCCCTGAACCTAACCTCTGTTGTTTGATAACCTCTATGTATTACTGATGGACTGAGGGTTGTAGCTCGAGGCTACAGGCTTCACCTGAGACGTAGAGGCTGAAGGCGGTGATAAACAGTAGTCTGGTGGCGAAGCTAAGGGCTGAGAATGCAAGATTGGTTGCCTTGCTGGATGCTCATGGCATCGAATGGCGCCCGCCTGCTGAGCCAGTCAAGATAGCGATTGTCCAAGCAGAACAATCACAGCAACTCGATACTGATGGAAAGCTTGCCCTATTCCGAAGCTTGTTTCGTGGTAGGACGGACGTTTATCCCACCCGCTGGGAAAGCAAGGCAGGCAAATCAGGATACGCACCCGCTTGCGCAAACGAATGGAGGCCTGGCGTTTGTGAGAAGCCCCGAATTAAATGTGGCGACTGCGGTAACCGCCAGCTGCTTCCGCTGACCGATGAGGTGGTCTATCGCCATCTGGCGGGCGAAGTGGTCGTTGGTATCTACCCCCTACTCTCTGATGACACTTGTTATTTTTTGGCGGTCGACTTCGATGAGGCCGAATGGCGTGATGATTCCAAAGCTTTTGTGCAGTCATGCCATGAGCTGAACGTCCCGGTGGCGCTGGAAATATCGCGCTCAGGCCAAGGGGCTCATGGCTGGATTTTCTTTGAGCGTAATGTTCCTGCCTGCGATGCGCGCCGCCTCGGTGCCGCAATCATCAGTCATGCCTGTGAGCGCACCCGCCAGTTGGCGCTCAGCTCCTATGATCGACTGTTTCCAAACCAGGACTATATGCCCAAAGGCGGCTTTGGAAATCTCATCGCGCTCCCTTTGCAAAAGCGGGCCAGGGCCCAAAACAATAGCGTTTTTGTAGACGACTCGCTTGAGCCTCATCCTGATCAATGGGCCTTCCTGGCATCGATTCAGCGCATGAGTCCAGAAGATATCCAGCCCGTTATTATCCAGGCGATGGGTAATCGGGACCCTCTAGGGGTCGCCTATGTCGATGACGAAGGTGATGCAGAACCTTGGAAAGATCGTGAATCGAGATCACGTAAATTGACATGCCCGTTGCCTGCTGCTGTCAACATCACGCTGGCTAACTTAATTTACTTTGAAAAGTCGGAATTGCCACAGCCATTGGCAAACCAGCTTGTCCGGCTCGCTGCCTTTCAAAATCCTGAGTTCTACAAAGCTCAGGCCATGCGCATGTCAGTGTGGAACAAGCCAAGGATTATCGGCTGTGCCCAGAACTTCCCCAAACATGTTGCGTTACCACGTGGCTGTTTGGATGCTGCGCTGGAGCTTTTAGGGGAAAACGGGGTTACCGCTATTCTTAAAGACGAACGCTTCGCGGGCGACCCCATCGACGTGAGTTTTCTCGGGACCCTGCGTTCTGACCAAGAGGCTGCTGTCAGCGCAATGCTAAGTCATGACACCGGTATCCTCTGCGCACCGACTGCTTTCGGTAAAACAGTGAGTGCTGCTGCGTTGATTGCCGCACGTGGCATTAACACGTTGGTGCTTGTGCATCGGACGGAACTGTTAAGGCAGTGGCAAGAGCGCTTGCAGGTGTTCTTGGGAGTCGGGAATGGTGTCGTTGGAACTCTTGGAGGCGGAAAAGCGAAGCTTACCGGCATCATCGACATTGCCGTAATGCAGTCGTTATCGCGAAAAGGCGAGATCAGCGATCAGGTAAAAAACTACGGCCAGATCATCGTTGATGAGTGTCATCACCTATCAGCAGTGTCATTCGAGGCACTACTGAGGAGCGCGACCGCGCGGTACGTGCTGGGACTCACGGCAACCCCAGTGCGCCGAGATGGGCAGCAGCCTATTATTTTCATGCAGTGCGGACCGATCCGACATTCTGCTGCTCGGCCAGCGAATGCGCCTCATGACCTATCTGTCGTGCCTCGATTGCTGTCCAAACCAATAGTGGTCCCCGACGGCTTTGGGATTCAGGACGTTTTTCGGCGTCTAGCCGACGACTCTGAGCGGACAGCCAAAATCGTCTCGGAGATTGAGCTGGCGTACAACGAGGGTAGAAAAATTCTAGTGCTAACGGAGCGGACGGAACATGTGGATGCCCTTGAATTAGAATTGAAGCAGCGTGTGCATAACCTTTTCACGCTTCATGGGCGAGTGCCTAAGAAACAGCGCCTTTCCCGTATGCATGAGCTTGAGTCCCTTCCCCCTGATGCTCCACGGGTGCTGTTGGCAACAGGAAAACTAGTAGGTGAAGGCTTCGATCACCCGCCGTTGGACACGCTGGTGCTGGCAATGCCCATCTCATGGAAGGGAATCCTTCAGCAATATGCGGGGCGGTTGCATCGATCGCATGCCGATAAGGCCGACGTGCGAGTGATCGACTTCGTTGACGAGGGTAATGTCGCGCTGCTGAGGATGTGGGATAAGCGCCAGGCGGGTTACAAAGCGATGGGCTACCGTATGGCTGATTCCATGGCCACCATGGACCTACTCTAACTCTAACGTGGTTGACAGTTGATCATCCTATTAAGTGAGACGTGGTTCGTAGGCCTGTTCCCGCCGTGCCGCTCGAAGAATTGCTAACTTGGAGGTAGCTATGTCCTCAATTGAGTTTTATGTGCCTGGTGATTATGACAGCCCTTTAACAGCCAGCGGTCGAGGTCGCACTATCGCAGCGTTTCATCTTGCGCAGGGTGACGTTGAGTTTTTGACCAAAGTTACTGAAATGCGTCGCGACGTACTTAATCGTCTCATGAGCCCTTCTGCCGTGAGCTATTGGATCGCTCAGAAATGGCTGGAGAAAGCCCATGATGTCGGGAGGATTCAGCTTCTTCGACTCACAGCTAAGGGTTTGGTCACATGTAAAAACAGTGTCAATGGCGGAGGAAATGTACCTACAACCGCAGCGCTGGTAGCTCGGTGGAGGGCCAATATGAAACGAGGCGGCGTATCCTCGTTCACGCTAGTTTCGTTTGATCCGATCCCTGACTGAGTAGCCGCTGAGCTTTGGCCAGGTGGCTTTGTTTGTCGAGGCACATACACGCATTCAAACCAGACTGACGACACAGCGTACTTATACAGAAGTCACATCGACCGGTTGAATCCACAGCCAAAGCAGTCACTCGGATGTGTTTTCCTCATCCATCACAGTATGGCCTGCGTACGCCACCTTCAGAAGCTTGCTGCCGCCGTGCTCATGGGGTATCGAAAGAACTCCAATAAAAATACGGGCTTGATTAGGATAATCGTAGGGATATGAATACTAAAAATCAGCATAATTTCATTGTAAAACAAATACTTATTTTTTTATTCGAGTCCAGGTCGTGGAGCCATCTTCCAGACTGTTTGCTAAACACCATAAAGGGCGCCCTGCTCTTTTTAGCAAACCAGCTCAAGCTATCTCCTTATCTGTTGTCCAATCCGTGCACCAAGCTGGGTGTGCGGATACGGGCTCTTGCCCAAAACCCACGCCTGCGTTCGACGGGTTGCTTTGCCGCAAAAGCCTGGCGTAGGCTGTGCGCCTCTTTTTCCGGTCAGTAAGACGATGATGTTCCTGTCAGCACAGTCACCGTGCAGCTCTCCCTCGATATCCTCTTCGGCCAAAGTGGTCGTTGCCCAGCATGACTGCGCGATCAATCGTCGACGCCGCAGCGTGCTGTTCGCCTTCACGTTTTCCCCTCCCCAGCACAGCCGCTGATCGCGACTGGCTGCGACTCCCAGCTGCAAACCGGCTCGCGCACGCTAGCGCAGGGTCAGGACAACCAGCGTCCCGGCCGCCAGCCGACCCTGAATCTGCCGGCCGGTAGCCACCGCCAGCGATCGAGCTAACCGCCCAGCAATTGCCTGCACGCCGGCCCGCGCCATGACGCAGCCGGTCTCTCTTATTTTTGGCGCCTGAATCTTCAGGTGCAGGTCCTGAGCCATGAACAAAGCTTTGTTAGCCGCCCTGATCCTGGGCATCTCCATCGTTGGCCTGAGCATTGGCTCCACGGTGCCGATCCTCGCCCTGTGCCTTTACCAGGCCGGTGCGTCCAACAACCAGATAGGCCTCATGTCAGCCCTGCCGGCAGCCGGCATGATGCTGTCGGCGTTCCTGGTCAATACGCTGTGCCAACGCTTCACCCGTCGCCAGATCTATCTGCTGTGCTTCAGCCTCTGCGCCCTGAGCGTCGCGGCCCTGGAGGTGCCTGGTACCGGCCTCTATAGCCTGGGCCTGGCCCGCATCAGCATGGGCCTGGGCGCCGGGCTGATCATCATTCTCGGCGAAACCTGGGTCAATGAAATGGCCGAAGATGCCACCCGCGGGCGACTGGTCGCGGTCTATACCACCTGCTTCACCTTCTTTCAGTTGCTGGGCCCGGGCCTGGTCTCCCTACTGGGCACCGAGGGACCGGCCGTGCTGGCCATCGTCAGCATCGGCTACGCCGTAGCGATTGCCGTGGTCTGGCTGATCCTGCCCCAGGAGGATGCGCCGAGCCCCCATGCCGAGAGCCGGACATTCTCCGTGCTGGGCTTCATTCGGATTGCCCCGGCGCTATGCGTGGGCATCCTGTTCTTCGCCTTCTTCGACAGCATGGTGCTGTCGCTGTTTCCGGTCTACGCCGCCGGCCATGGCTACAGCATCAAGCTTGCAGCACTGATGGTGACCATCATTCTGTTGGGCGACACGGCATTCCAGTTTCCCCTGGGCTGGCTCTCGGACAAGCTCGGACGTCCGGGCATCTACCTGGGCTGCGGCATCATCTCGCTGCTGATCGGTCTTGGCCTGCCGATGCTGATGCAAACCCCAGGCCTGCTATGGCCGAGCTTGGTGATCCTGGGTGCGGTGGCCGGCGGCATCTATACCCTGGCGATCGTACTGATCGGGGAATCCTTCAGCGGCCCGGACCTGGTCACCGCCAACGCCAGTGCCGGCCTGCTCTGGGGCATTGGCAGCCTGCTGGGACCACTGCTCAGTGGCGCAGCCATGAGCAGTGGTAGCTATGGCCTGCCACTGACCCTGTCGGCCGCCGCCGCCATCGTGGTGGTATTCGCCCTGTCCCTGGTGCGCCAGGGACAGTTCAAAGCCGCACAGTAACGCGCCGAAGCGCAAGACGCGGCCGCCGATCATTCACAGGCCGCGTCTTTGTCATTACCATCGCGCCCTTCAACCCGCCTTCATGGACACCTTGCGATGGACCGACCCCTGCGCCTCTTGCCCCTGTGCGGCATGCTCTTGTTATTGCCGCTACCCGCCCTGGCCAACCCAGCGATAGATTGCGCCGCCCTGGGCGAAAGCGCCTCCCAGGAAGCTGGCGACTACCGCCCTCCCCTGGAGGCCAAGGTTACCGGCACGGGCCGCCTGCACTTTCACAGCGCTCCGAACCCCGCCTGCGTAGACAAGAAACTCTTCGTGATCCCTGGCGATGGCCTGACGGTGTACGCCTCCACTGAGAACGGCTGGGCCCAGGTCATGTACATCGCCAAGGGTGGTGAAGACTACACCGGCTGGGTCGAGGAGCAGCGCCTGCAATTCGCCGGTCACTATGGGCGCGCTCAGCTGCCAGCCGAGGTCACGACCTTTCTGCAGCGCCATGAAGAATGCTTGCACTTCGCCGGAGAGGAGCCCTACGACGCCGAGCGCCGCGCGGAGCTGGAAAAAGCCACCAAGACCTGCATCGGCCTGGATCGCCAACTCGCCAGCTTGCGCGAGCAGTACAAAGACGACGCCGAGGTCATCCAGGCACTGGCCCCGCTGGAAAACCTGGAATAACCAGGCCCTGATGCAAAACCGGCGCCCCAAGGCGCCGGTTGCTTACGACAGCCACTCACGTCAGTGAGTCGCCTCTACGCTGCTCCTCGCATGGCTGGGTGTCGCGCCCTCTGCCTGCACATCGCCCACCAAGCCATCAGCCACCAAGGGCACCTCATTGCCCTCGGCATCGTGCAGCTTGCCACCACTGAAATAGTCTCCCTCACGCAGTACCGCGATGTCCTGGAAACGCAGGCTGCGCTCGGTACCGGCGACGAACACCGACTGCTGGTCGGAGTTGCCGGTGGTGAAATGGTTGAAGGCCAGGTTCAGCAGGATCGCCATGATCGCCGAGGAACTGATACCGGAATGGAAGATCGTCGCGAACCAACTGGGGAAATGATCGTAGAAGCTGGGTGCGGCAATCGGGATCATGCCGAAGCCGATGGAAGTGGCAACGATGATCAGGTTCATGTTGTTGCGATAGTCGACCTTGGACAAGGTGCGGATACCGCTGGCCGCCACGGTGCCGAACAATACGATCCCGGCCCCACCGAGCACGGAGGTCGGTACTGCGGCGATCACACGCCCCATGAATGGCAACAGGCCAAGGATCACCAGGAACAATCCGCCGGTGGCGACCACGAAGCGACTCTTGATTCCGGTAACCGCCACCAATCCGACGTTCTGGGCAAAGGCGCTTTGGGTAAAGGAACCGAAGATCGGCGCGATCATGCTCGATAGCATATCGGCCCGCAGGCCATTACCCAGGCGCTTGGAGTCGACCTTGGTATGGATGATCTCCCCCACTGCCAGGATGTCCGCGGAAGTCTCCACCAAGGTCACCATGACCACGATGCACATCGACAGGATCGCCGCGACATGGAAAGTCGGCATGCCGAAGTGGAACGGCGTGGGCAGGCCGAACATCGGCCCCTGGGCGACACCGGAGAAATCAGCCATGCCCAGGAATACGGCGATCACGGTACCGATGATCATGGCCAGCAGGATCGACAGCCGGGAAATCGCCGCACTGCCGATCTTGCTCAACATCAGCACCAGTACCAGGGTGACGGCGGCCAGGCCGATGTTCGACATGCTGCCGAAATCCGGCGACCGGCTGTTGCCGCCCATGGCCCAGCGCGCCGCCACGGGCATCAGCGTCAGGCCGATCGTGGTGATCACAATGCCAGTGACCAAGGGCGGGAAGAATTTGGTGATACGGGAAAACACCGGGGTGATCAACAAGCCGATCAACGACGCGGCGATCACCGCCCCCAGCACCGATTGAAAACCGCCTTCACCACCACTGGTGACGATCGCCACCATGGTTGACACACCCGCGAAGGACACGCCCTGTACCAGCGGCAGCCGGCAACCGAAGAACGGCACGCCAAGAGTCTGCAACAGAGTGGCCAGCCCTCCGGCAAACAGCGAGGCCGCGACCAGCAAACCGATCTCTGCCGAGGACAGGCCGGCTGCCTGGCCGACAATCAGAGGCACAGCGACGATACCGCCATACATGGTCAGAACATGCTGCAGGCCATAGGCCATGTTTGCGCCAACACCCAAATTTTCGTCTTCGGGCCGCTGCGGTGAAACCTGGGGCGTAGTCATGGTGTGGGGGCTTCCTGTTTTTGTTATGGACACACTGTATGCAACATCAAAGACAACTGTCCATATGATTGTATACAGTTTATCTGCCAAGTCCCGGGCCACTTTGGTGCATCCCTGCAAACTCGGAGCCGCCCGCGCTATCTGGATGCTCAGGCGAAAAAGCCGTTCCAGAGCCTCTGCCAAGTCCTGTACTCCATGGCCCCGCCCACCACGGCAGCGACACTTCGGAGCTTAAAAAAACATCATAAAAAAAGGCCGACTCGATGAACGAGTCGGCCCTTGCAAGAAAAGGTCCCAAGCAGCCTTGCGATCATCCGGCCTCGAGCAATTGCTGGAGCGTACGCTGCAGGTCGGGATGATCCGGCAAGCGCAAGGCGAACTCGTCCTGCAGTAGTCGCATGAACTCCCCGACGTCGGAGATCTGCCGCCGCTCGCTGGGTTGCCCCATCCGATGGATCGCATAGCTGGCGTTGTTCAGCGTATGGCGCACACCCGCTCCGATTCGCGCCACCTTCAACTGGCCGAGAAACGGCGAGTCCGGATGGGTCGAGACGTACCAGTTGCCCATTTCGTAGTCCACGTCCCCCTGCACCTGCAGGTCGAACACATACATCGCTCGCCATTCGTCCGCGACCTTGGCTCGCAGGGTATAGCTGCCCTCACGCTCGGTGATGCGATAAGGCTCATGGGGCGTTGCCTGTTCCTGCTCGGTGTCCAGCAACAGCGGCGCGGTGGGCACCATGCCGCCGAAACCGACATCGACGATATAGCGCTGGCCGTCCAGGTGCAGCAGCGTCAAGCGATGGCTACGGGCGGTGAGCTCATCCTCCGGCCCTCCCATCACCACCCGGCCGGTGATGCCCCGGACCTCATAGCCCAGGTACTGCAGCAGCACCAGGAAGACCTGGTTGAGCTCGTAACAGTAGCCTCCGCGCCCCTGGTGAAGGATCTTGCGTTCCACCGATGCCAGGTCGATAGGCACCGCCACCTGCAGCAACGTCGAAAGACTCTCGAAGGTGAACCGGCAGACATGACGCAGCTGCAGCTCCCGCAATGTCTCCAGGGTTGGCGGCGGCGGGCTGTCATACCCGAGGCGATGCAGGTAGAGATCGAAATTCATCTGGTTCGGCTGGCTCATGTACAAGTCCTTGAAATGAGTGTCGCGCCGGGCCCCGGCAATCCGCATACCGATCCATTCGAGCAACGCCAGGCCCTGGCATACCCGGCTGATGTATAAGCCAGAAAGCACGAGCCGCGACAATCGATTCGCCTGATATTTTTTATTGAATTGGCACTCGATTGGCTCTTGCCAAGAGGCAGCGACGATCCTGTAATGCCCCCCTCGCCTCGCTCTGGAGAAGCCGTGCCATGTACCCGCTGGAAGGCCCCCGCATCGTTCTGCGCCCCCTACAAGCCAGCGATGCCGATGCCCTGGTCGCTGCCGCCCGGGATGGCGAGCTATGGAACCTGCCCTTCACCGTGGTGCCCTCCCCGGACACCATCGACCGCTACCTGGCCGCCGCCCTCGATGGCCGCGCCAACGGCACCGTGCAGCCCTTCGTCACGTGTTTGCGATCCACCGGCGAGGTCATCGGCTGCACACGCTTCTGGAAGATCGATCAACACAATCGAAAACTGGAGATTGGCAGCACCTGGATTGCCAGTCGCTGGCAACGCAGCTTCGTCAATACCGAGGCCAAGTACCTGATGCTGTGCCATGCCTTCGAGAAGATGGCTTGCGTGCGAGTGCAGTTCACCACGGATGAAATCAACCACAAATCTCGCGCCGCGATCCTGCGCCTGGGCGCACAGCAAGAAGGCATAGTGCGCCATGAGCGCATCATGCCCGATGGCCGCAAACGCAATTCCGTGCGCTTCAGCATCATCGACGACGAGTGGCCCGAGGTGCGCCGGCACCTGGAGCAGCTGCTCGAACACACCTCCCATTGAGCAAGTCTTTGCCGACAAGGATGCAGTCATGTCCACCCCCGTTGTCTTTCGTCACGCACAAGTCGAGGACGCCCTGTGCATCAGCGGCCTGGCCACCCAGGTCTTCCTCGATACCTACGCCACCGACGGCATGCGCGCAGACCTGGCCGAGGAAGCCTTGAGCACCTATGCACCGCAGCAATTTCGCCAGCGCCTGGCAGATCCGCGCAAGGTCTTGCTACTGGCCGAGCGCGCAGGACACCTGCTGGGATTTGCCGAGCTCGGCGACAACATCCGGCCGCCGCTGGCACAACTCTCCCAGGGCATGGAACTGGTACGCCTGTATGTGCAGCGCCATGCTCATCGCCAGGGAATTGGCCAAGCCTTGCTAGATAGGGCCGAGAGCCTGGCACAAGCGCGCCAGGCCAGTTGCCTGTGGCTCACCGCCTGGGATGGCAATCATCCAGCGCTTGCCTTCTACCTGGCCCAGGGATACGACGCCGTCGGCACCACCCACTATGAATTCGGCGGCAACCGCTATGGCAATCAGGTGTTCTGCAAGACCTGGTAGTACTCAACGATCAGAACGCTGCAACTGCTCCGGCAGCGTTTCCATCGCTAACGCCGCCACCCGATTGCGCCCCGTGGCCTTGGCCTGGTACAGCGCTGCGTCCGCTCGCTCGATGAACACTTCGATGCTGTCGCGGCCACTGGGCACGAAGGAGTAGCAGCCCAGACTGACCGTCACGCAGCCGACCGGAGAACCGGAGTGGGTGATGTTGCGTGCCATGACGCTCTGGCGTACCTGCTCAGCCATGGCCAGCACGCCATGGATATCGGTATCGGGCAACAGCAGTGCGAACTCCTCGCCGCCATAGCGCACCGCCAGGTCGGCCTTGCGCTGGCAACACTGCTGCAGGGCCTGGGCCACCTGGCTCAGGCAATGGTCGCCCGCGACATGGCCGTAGGTATCGTTGTAGCTCTTGAAGAAGTCGATGTCGGCCATGATCAGCCCCAGCGGGCTGCCTTGCCGGGCACCGCGACTGAACTCGATCGCCAAGGAGCGCTCGAACAGCCGCCGGTTGGCCAGGCCGGTCAGGCTGTCATGGGTGGCGATCACCTCCAGCGCCTCCTGCGCCTCGCGCAGGTCAGCCTCGATCCGCTCGTTATTGCGCACCTGGTGCACGAACACCCAGCCGAACAAGCCGACGCCCAGCAACACCAGGGCCACGATGGCGCTGGACTGGTAGGCCGAGGAGTACCAGCCCTTGAGAATCGCATCCTTGGAGTTGGCCGCAGCCACCACCAACGGATAAGCCTGCAACTGGCGATAGCCATACAGGCGCGGTATGCCGTCCACGATCGAGGTGATCATGGCATTGCCGGCAGTGGCCTCAGGCAGGTACTTGCTGAAGATCTCACCACGGGCCAACGACGCCCCGACCTGGCGCTCCTCGAATGGCCGCCGCGCCAGGAGCGTACCGTCGGACAGGGCCAGGAACATTGTCCCCTGATCGTCGATATTGAAGCTTTTGAAGTACTGATCGAAATACGCCAGCTTGATGCCGGCCATCAGTACCCCCTGGAAATCCCCTTTCTGGTCGTTGATCCGCCGGGAAATCGGAATGATCCACTCGCCATTGGCACGGCTGCGAATCGCCGGGCTGATGTGTACCTGCAACGAGGCATTCTGCTGGTGGAAGCGAAAGTAATCGCGATCCGCTACCTCCTCGCCATGGGGCGAGTCGTTGAAAGAGCTGACCATCCACTGCCCCTGCTTGTCGTAGAGAAAGACCCCGCTGAGCTGGTTCAGGGCCAATACGCGCCGCGCGAAGATTTTCTGCAGGCGCAATCTCTGCTCTGGCCCCTCGCCCAGGGCTTCGATCCACTCGGAAAGGCTCATCAGTACCAGGTCGGCCTCCATGAAGGTGTCCTCGGCCTGCTGGGCCATGGCCTGGGTGAGGTTGATGGAGTTGACCTCGGCCTGGGCCAGGTCATGCCGCCAGGACTGTTCGAGCTGCAGATACAGCAAGCCGCACAGGCAGAGAAAGACCATGGCGATGAAGGCCACTGCCGCCTTGAGCAAAGGCAGGCGCTTCAGGGTGCCGCCGGGGGCATGATGTGCATCGTAAATGGGAACGGGCAAAAGGGTCGTCCTGACGGGAAAGGGCGTGATTTGCAACGCAAATCCCTTGTTGTTTTTCGCCGGCTCATCCGCCAGCGTCTGGCGCAGCATCAGCTCCATGCTTATTGGGCCCACTACTTTGGCAAGCAGGTCCATGGGCCGTTATCGGCTGCACGAGGCAATGCCTGAAGCATAGATCGCCGGTGCGGCAGAGTATTCGTCCATGACCTGAGAATTTCTCTCAACAATGATCAGGCCGGTGCGAACCATGGAAACCGCAACAGTGGCTCCGAGCCGATTTTCAGGTAGTACAGAGCACCTTGCAAAAGGCTTTTCCAGGGTTGCTGCATGCTGCCCACCGGGTATTCACAAAAACTTTTCAGGTGATCGTTACAGGCGTTTCCCCCTGGCACCCTTCAAAGATGCGCACCACACCCACTCGGCCTGATTTGCGACAATGCCCGGCATGACATTCCGGACCTGTGCAGCGCCCTCTGCCGAGCCGAGCCAGTTGCTGGCTACCGCCGCCAACGACGAAGCCCGCACGAGGATCTGGCTCCGGACCGGAGCGTGGGCAGCGCAACCTACGCCAGCCGCTCGAACGATGCTACGCACAGGCTGGCGTATCGAGAAAAACAGTCAAGAAGCCGCTACGCTGCTCGCCGGCATGCAGCACGCCTACGACGATACTTTCCGTACCATACCTAGCGCCGCTGGCGATCCTGGCAATCGATTACGCTGGCGTTGGTGATGATGTTCTTGCTGTCGGTATACAGAGTGATGCTGCAGAAATAATCCAGCACGGTCTGGTTCTCGTAATAACCGGTCTTGCGATAGACCGCCTCGCTGCTCACCGGCATCGCGCCAGCCACACCCTGGCCACCGACCCCAACCCATGTTTCGCGCTGGCCGACATATTCGCTGCCAGTCTGCACGAACACCTTGTCGGGCCCCAGATGGGTCTGCACCCGGTTCCAGGCATAGAAACCACCACTGCCATAGGACGAAGGCCCCATCCCCTGGTCGGGCTTGCCGAACAATTCGAAGGCTTTCTTGGCTGGCTGGCCAATCAGCCGTTGCGCGGCGATATTGATCTCATTGTCCTGGCTGCTGCTTTTACCAGGCACGGCGCAGGCCGTGAGAGCCAGAACGGCCATGGTCAGCGCGGCGAGCTTGATCGAAGGCATGACATTCACTCCTTGTGCATGTGGCGTAGGGAAAACCACGAAACTCTGGCTCAGCTGAAACACGGCGTCCATGCTAGCCAAGTGCCGCCAGCCCACATCGAGGATGGGCCCAATACCTTGCTCGCTGCCAGGACCATGGCTGGATAGCGGATTCGAGCCAATGGGAATCAATGGAGGTATCTTGTAGAACCGCTCAATACCCAGGAACCCCATGCTCAGTTCGCTCATCTCGAATGGTAAGCCTGCAACGTCTGATCGCTCGGACCTGATCGCACCTTGGTGGAGTTTCACGAAAACAGTTCTAGCGGCGACAGCCCTGTCACTGGTGCGTGATGGATTGCTGGAGCTGGACGCCCCTATTGCCGGTCACGCTTTCACCTTGCGCCAGCTACTGCGACATGAGGCCGGCCTCGCCGACTATGGCGAGCTGGTGGAGTATCACGCCGCTGTTGCCAACAATGAATCACCTTGGCCAGCAACTGAAATGATGCAACGCCTTGATGGTCTGCGACTTCGATATGCCCCCGGAACCCATTGGAGATACTCGAATGTTGGCTATCTGCTGATTGGCAGGTTGATTGAACGCATGACTGACCTGGAACTGGATGATGCCGTCACTCAACGCGCCCTGGCGCCTCTGGGGCTGTCGAATGTTCGGTTCGCCAAGACACCCGCAGACCTACAGGCAACGGCTTCGGGGAGCACATCGAACTATGACCCCGCCTGGGTTTATCACGGCCTGCTGGTCGGCCCGATTTCGCAAGCGGCGCTCTTCTTGGATCGCTTGCTTTGCGAGTACCTTTTCTCCGCGGATCTGCTTAAGGAAATGCAGGCCACTCGAACACTCGGCGGTCCGATTCCAGGGCGACCATGGATCGAGCCTGGCTATGGCCTGGGGGTTATGCAGGGTTCGATTGAAGGCGGCTTTTCCCTTAGTGGGCACACAGGCTGCGGACCTGGCAGCGTGATCGCGGTCTATCGAGTCCGCGATGGCGCCACATCGGCCTGCTGTGCGGCCTTTGCAACAGGCACCAGCGAAGGCGCGGTAGAAACCTTCGTGGCTGGACAGCTGATACAAGCCCTGGGGCAAGCTTGCTGAATCGTTCATCCCTGCACCCTACCCACTTGAGCGCGCACCAGGGCTGGGCCATCTGTTTTCGGGCGAAGCTGCGGCTCTCTTGGTAAACTTGCCGTCCATTTCGTTTGATGCGGACCTGAGCCGTGCAGCTCGCAGCCCATCTGCCAGCTTTCCTGCCCAGAAAGTCGCCCTATCGAAAGTGCTACATGCCAGTTCCTTAGGTGGTGTGTCGTACCACCAACACCTAAAGAACACCTGAAAACGCCCCAGAACACGCCTTAAACACGTAGAGCAAAATGGTCCAGAATTCAGCTACAACCCCAGTAAACTCAAGCCCTACGCTGTCTCGGCGGTTTAGCGTTGCGCCGATGATGGATCGGACACACTAAATTAAAAAATTCTTATAATTCAGCGTGTTAGTGACAGCCTAGTCTTTGCTGTAGCAAAAATTAAGCAGATAGAAGGGATAACCGGCAACCCGGTGTTTTTTGATCTAAGTCCGTACGATCCAGTCAACTCCGGATCGATGTTCGGGGCTCGGGAGGAATGCCAGGCATGCGCTGGCCAAGGATTTGTTAACAGACTCGGCTCACGCGAGCCGCAATAGGCACATTGTTCCTACAATGCAATAGGAACAATGTGCCTATTTCTACTTTCTGGAAACAACTCCCTTCACATAGTCCTGGCACGCCGCCAGGGCAATCAATCCCTGGTCGCCGTCTCCGGCGATGGCGACAATTCGTTGAGCAGCCGCTGGGTCAAGTTCGGCTCGCGTGCCTCCATGAACCAGGCCGACGGTGCCGGTGGCGGCTGGCACCCCACAGCTACCACTCTGGGTGGC
>MCNG01000192.1_pt1 | contig 17207 bp, 10 predicted proteins | sample 778231 | NCBI WGS metagenome assembly MCNG01 (sample SAMN04296815, study PRJNA304217) | bioreactor metagenome | isolation source: sea sediment enriched with benzalkonium chloride | place: Turkey: polluted region of the Marmara Sea
CAAGCCCGAACAGGTGTCCGAGCGCTATCTGGAAACGCTGCTGACCTACGAGGATCGCTGGTTCTACTGGCATCCCGGCGTCAACCCCGTGGCGATGGCGCGCGCCGGCTGGCAGTGGGCCACCAACCGCCGCATCGTGTCGGGCGGCTCCACGCTGACCATGCAGGTCGCGCGGCTGATAGATCCAGCGCTGGCCGGCAAGCCTTCACGCTCGATGTCGGCGAAGCTGCGGCAGGCCTGGCGCGCCATCCAGCTGGAAATGCACTACAGCAAGGACGAGATCCTGTCGCTGTACCTGACCCACGCGCCCATGGGCGGCATCGTGGAAGGCGTGGAAATGGGCTCGCGCCTGTGGCTGGGCAAGCCGGCGCGCGACCTGAGCCCGGCCGAGGCGGCGATGCTGACCGCCTTGCCGCAAGCGCCGTCGCGCCTGCGGCCGGACCGCCATCCCGAGGCCGCGCAGGCCGCCCGCGACAAGGTGCTGGACCGCATGGTCGAACTGGGCCGCTGGACTCCGGCCGAAGTGGCCGACGCCAAGATCGAGAACGTGGTCGCGCCGCCGTTGCGGGCGCGCTGGCTGGCGCCCCTGGCCGCGCAGCGGCTGCTGCAGGAAGCGGGCAGCCAGCGCGCGGCCGGCCGGCGCCCTGGCGAGCGGCCCGCCGTGGTCACGTCCACCCTGGACGCGGACATGCAGGCCGCGGTGGAGCGCATGTTGCAGGACCGGGTGGACGGCCTGCCGCCCAAGGTGTCGATGGCCGTGTTGGTGATGGACAACGATACGCTGGAGGTCAAGGCCTATGCCGGCTCCGCCGATTTCTCCGACGAAAGCCGGGCCGCCCACGTGGACATGGTGCGCGGCGTGCGTTCGCCGGGCTCCACCCTCAAGCCCTTTCTGTATGCGCAGGCGCTCGACGAGGGCCTGATCCATTCCGAAAGCCTGCTGATCGACGCGCCGATGTCGTTCGGCGGCTACGCGCCGGGCAATTTCCAGGCCGCATTCGCCGGCCCAATCAGCGTGGCGCAGGCGCTACAGCGTTCGCTCAATGTGCCGGCCGTGGACCTGCTGGACCGCGTGGGGCCCAGCAGTTTCGCCTCGGTCATGCTGGCCGGCGGAGTGCGGTTACGATTGCCCGCGGGCGCGGAACCGAATTTGAGCTTGATTTTGGGCGGGGGCGGCACCACATTGGAAGAACTGGTGGGCGCTTACCGGGCCTTGGCCCGCGGCGGCGTCTCCGGGCGGCCTCGGCTGCGGCCAGAGCAGGCGCGGGTCGAGTCCCGTATGATGAGCCCTGGGGCGGCCTGGATCGTCCGTGACATCCTGGAGAGCGGCGGCCATCCTGACCGGCCGTTCTATCAGTCGGGCAGTCCGGCGCGGCAACTGGCCTGGAAAACCGGGACAAGTTTCGGATTCCGGGATGCATGGGCCGTCGGAGTGACCGACAGGTGGACGATGGGCGTCTGGGTCGGCCGTCCGGACGGCACGCCCAACCCGGGATTTTTCGGGGCCAACGTGGCGGCGCCGCTGCTGCAGGATATCGTGGCGGCTTTGCCCGAAGGCGCCCAGCAGGTCCGCGTCAGGCCCGAAACGGTGCAGGCCGCGGTGACATGCTGGCCCCTGGGTTACAAGCTCGGCAGCGTGCCGTCCGGCGTATGTCCGGAGCAGCGCGCGGCCTGGGTGTTGAATGAAACGGCGCCGCCGTCTTTTGCCGGCTACGCCGACGCCTCGCTCGGACCCTTGCGTCTGGGCGGCGTGGCCAGCGGCTCGGTGCTGCGGCCCGTGCCGGGCGGGCGCGAAGTGGCGCTGGATGTGGATGTGCAGGGAACAGAAGGCGAAGTATGGTGGATGCTGGACGGGCGCGTGGTTGGCCATGGCGCGTCGGGTCATCCGTTTAAATTAGTGCTGGCCATGGACGGCCGGTATACGCTTACCGTCATGGATGCGCAAGGCCGCCACGACAGAGTGGTTTTTGAAATCTCTGGCGTTACGCCATGATCGGCATAGAATATGAATCGTGTATTTGCCCGCTTCGATGCGTTACGGAGGAAGCGTGATTTCTCAAGAGCTTGAAGTCAGCCTGCATATGGCTTTCGTCGAGGCCCGTTCGGCCCGGCATGAATTTATTACCGTCGAGCATCTGCTGCTGGCGTTGCTCGACAACGCTTCGGCCGTTGAAGTGCTGCGCGCCTGCGCCGCCAACCTGGACGACTTGCGCCGCAACCTGCGCCAGTTCGTTTCGGAGAACACCCCGGTGATCCCGAGCGGCGCCGAGGTCGACACGCAGCCGACGCTGGGTTTCCAGCGCGTGATCCAGCGCGCCATCATGCATGTATCCGCGGGCGGCACCGGCAAGAAGCCGGTCACCGGCGCCAACGTGCTCGTGGCCATTTTTGGCGAAAAGGATTCGCACGCCGTGTATTACCTGCAACAGCAGGGCGTCACGCGGCTGGACGTCGTCAATTTTCTGTCGCATGGCATTACCAAACAGCCCCAGGTGGAGTCCGCCGCCGTGCAGAAAGAGCAGCAGACCAATGGTGAAGAACAGGGCGAATCGCGTCAGTCGCCGCTGGACCAGTACGCCACCGACCTGAACGCCGCCGCGCTGGCGGGCCGCATCGATCCCCTCATCGGGCGCGAACACGAAGTCGAACGCGTGATCCAGGTGCTGTGCCGCCGCCGCAAGAACAATCCGCTGCTGGTTGGCGAGGCCGGCGTGGGCAAGACCGCGATCGCCGAAGGCCTGGCCTGGCGCATCACGCGCGGCGAAGTGCCTGAAATCCTGCAGGCCGCCCAGGTTTTTTCGCTGGACATGGGCGCGTTGCTGGCGGGCACCAAGTACCGCGGCGATTTCGAACAGCGCCTGAAGGGCGTGCTCAAGCAGATCCGCGGCAATCCCGACGCCATCCTGTTCATCGACGAAATCCATACGCTGATCGGCGCCGGTTCGGCCTCGGGCGGCACGCTGGACGCGTCCAACCTCTTGAAGCCGGCCTTGTCTTCCGGGCAGCTCAAGTGCATCGGCGCGACCACCTACACCGAATACCGCGGCGTCTTTGAAAAAGACCACGCGCTGTCGCGCCGCTTCCAGAAGATCGACGTGCCCGAACCCAGCGTCGAACAGACCGTGCAGATCCTGCGCGGCCTGAAGAGCCGCTTCGAAGAGCACCACAGCGTGCGCTACTCGTCCGCCGCCCTGTCGGCCGCGGCTGAACTGTCGGCGCGCTTCATCAATGACCGCCATCTGCCGGACAAGGCCATCGACGTGATCGACGAGGCCGGCGCCGCGCAGCGCCTGCTGCCGCGTTCGCGCCAGAAGAAGGTGATCGGCAAGGTGGACATCGAGAACATCGTGTCCAAGATCGCGCGCATCCCGCCGCAGTCCGTCTCCAACGACGACCGCAGCAAGCTCGCGACGCTGGACCGCGACCTGAAGACCGTGGTCTTCGGCCAGGATAACGCCATCGAAGCCCTGTCCGCCGCCATCAAGATGGCGCGCTCGGGCCTGGGCAAGCCGGAAAAGCCGATCGGTGCCTTCCTGTTCTCCGGCCCCACCGGCGTGGGCAAGACCGAGGTCGCCCGCCAACTGGCTTTCACGCTGGGCGTGGAGTTGCTGCGTTTCGACATGTCCGAATACATGGAGCGGCACGCCGTGTCGCGCCTGATCGGCGCGCCTCCGGGCTACGTCGGTTTCGATCAGGGCGGCCTGCTGACCGAGGCCATCACCAAGCAGCCGCACTGCGTGCTGCTGCTCGATGAAATCGAAAAGGCGCACCCGGATGTGTTCAACATCCTGCTGCAGGTCATGGACCACGGCACGCTGACCGACAACAACGGCCGCAAGGCGGACTTCCGCAACGTCATCCTTATCATGACGACCAACGCGGGCGCCGAAACCTTGAACCGTCCGTCCATCGGCTTTGCGAATTCGCGCGTGGTGGGCGACGAAATGGCGGAAATCCGCCGCATGTTCACGCCCGAATTCCGCAACCGCCTGGACGCGATCATCCCGTTCGCGCCGCTGGACCGCGAAATCATCCTGCGCGTGGTGGACAAGTTCCTCATGCAGCTGGAAGACCAACTGCACGAGCGTCGCGTGGAAGCCATCTTCACCACGGGTCTGCGCGAGCATCTCGCCAAGGAAGGGTTCGATCCGCTCATGGGCGCACGCCCCATGCAGCGCCTCATCCAGGACACGATCCGGCGCGCGCTGGCCGATGAGCTGCTGTTCGGCAAGCTGGTCGACGGCGGCACCGTGACCGTGGACCTCGACGAGGAGGGCAAGGTCAAGCTGGACTTCGACGAGAACGGCAAGCCGCCCTCGTCGGACGCACCTGACAAACAGGAAGTCGAACTGGTCGATTAAGGCTCTCAATGACCGCGGACCGCCAGCCGCTGATCGAGTGCGAACACTGCGCGAGCATCTATCGCCGGCATCAGCTTGAACCTGGAGAGACCGCCAATTGCGCCCGCTGCGGTGCCACCTTGTGGCGCTACAGCGGGCTTACTTTGTCCAATTGGCTGGCGCTCGCCATTTCCGCCCTTATCGTGTTCGGGGTGGCCAACGCCTATCCCGTGGCTTCGATGGCCGTGCAGGGCATGACGCAGCAGGCGTCCCTGCTGGACGCCATTGCCATTACCTGGCGCCAGGACCACTGGGCTGTCGCCATCATGACGGGGATGGCGGGCTTCGCGCTGCCGGTGCTGCAGCTATCCGTGCTGTTGTGGGTGTTGGGGCCGCTGTCGCGCGGCCGCGAGCCTTGGGGCTTTCGCACCGCGATGCGCCTGTTGGGCATACTGCGGCCCTGGTGCATGATTCCGGTGTTCCTCCTGGGCGTGCTGGTGGCGGTGGTGAAGCTGGCAGGCATGGCCGCCGTGGCTCCCGGCATCGGGTTGGGCGCGTTCGGCATCCTGACCATCCTGCTGACCATGCTGGGACGATTGTCGCCGCATGTACTGTGGCGTTATGCCGAGAGCGTGGGCGTGGTGCCGGTGCATGTGCCCCAGGCCACGCCGGACACGGTGCTGACTGGATGCCATGTTTGCGGCCAGGTACAGGCGCTGCCGCGCGCGGCCGACCCGGAAGAAGAACACCACTGTGTGCGTTGCGACGCCGTGGTGCACTACCGCAAGCCCGACCATCTGGCGCGCACCTGGGCGCTGCTGCTGGCGGCGGTGGTGTTCTACATTCCGGCCAACGCGCTGCCGGTGATGCAGGTCAGGTCCGTGCTGGGCGACAGCGCCCATACCATCCTGGGCGGCGTGGTCGAGCTCTGGGAAATGGGCTCCTGGGATATTGCGCTGATCGTCTTCATCGCCAGCGTGGCGGTGCCGCTGACCAAGCTGCTGGCGCTCATGCTGCTGCTCTTGACGGAGCAATGGCGCAGCACCACCAACTTGCGTCCGCGCACGCGCCTGTATCAAATGGTCGAGTTCATCGGCCAATGGTCGATGCTGGACGTTTTTGTCGTTATATTGCTGGCGGCGCTGGCGGATTTCCAGGGCTTGATGGAGATCAGCGCAGGTGCGGGCGCGGCGGCGTTCGGGCTGACCGTGATCCTGACCATGCTGTCGGCCATGAGTTTTGACCTGCGCCGCAGCTGGGACCTTGAAGGGCAAAGTGAAATAGAATCGCCACCGGTGGAGGGCGGGCGCCAGCCGGCGCCTGTTGCCGGTAAGGAAATGGGCTAGGAAGCGTCGCGGTTTCGGTCCACGAACAAGGAAGAGTAGATGTCCGAGCAAGCACCCGGGTCCGGTGAAGAGAAGTTCGCCTCACCCGCGATCTCGCGCAAGAAGAAGAGCCGGATTTCATGGATCTGGCTGGTGCCCATCGTGGCGGCCCTGATGGGCCTGTCGCTGGTCGTGCGGACCTGGATGCAGGCCGGTCCCGACATCTCCATTTCATTCAACACCGCCGAAGGCTTGGAAGTCGGCAAGACCCAGCTGCGCTACAAGGACGTCAATATCGGTACCGTGAAGTCCATCGGCTTCAACGAAGACCGTACCAAGGTGGTGGTGCAGGCCGAGCTGTCCAAGGACGTCTCCGATCTGGCGCGCGAAGGCACGAACTTCTGGGTGGTGCGCCCGCGCCTGGACGTGAGCGGCGTGTCCGGCCTGGGCACGCTGCTGTCCGGCGCCTATATCGGCGTGGACGCGGCCGAAGGCAAGGACAATTCCAAGAAGGCCACCAAACTGCATTTCGAAGGCCTGGAAGTGCCGCCCGCGGTCACGCATGACCGCGCCGGCAAGCGCTTCAAGCTCAAGGCGTCCGACCTGGGTTCCCTGGATATCGGTTCGCCCGTGTACTTCCGCCGCATCAACGTGGGCCGCGTGATCGGCTACGCGTTGGATGAAACCGGCAAGGCCGTGAACGTCGAGGTGTTCGTGGACGCGCCCAACGACAAGTTCGTGACCCAGGGCACGCGTTTCTGGAACGCCAGCGGGGTCGACTTCAGCGTCAACGCGGACGGACTCAAGGTGCGCACGCAATCGCTGGTGTCGATGGCCGTGGGCGGCGTGGCCTTCGAGTCTGTCATCAGCGCGCGCGAAGCAGGCAAGCAGGCGCAGGCCGACGCCCAGTTCGACCTTTACGCGACCGAGGCGGCCGCCAAGGCCAATCCGGACGGCGAGGCCTTCCCGATCCGCATGCGCTTTGACCAATCGATCCGCGGCCTGACCGTGGGCGCGCCGATCGACTTCAGCGGCATCACGCTGGGCAACGTCACCCAGATCAACATGGACTTCGATCCGATCGCCAAGCGCTTCTATTCGCTGGTGGATGCCACCCTGTATCCGGAACGTCTGGGCCGCGTGTTCGACGAAGTACGCGATCGCGCCACCAAGGACGGCGACATTGCCGGCAACCGCCTGCTGGGCGGGATGATCAAGCACGGCCTGCGCGCGCAGTTGCGCACCGCCAACCTGCTGACGGGCCAGCTGTACGTGGCGCTGGACGACTTCCCGAACGCCAAGCCGGTTGAATTCAAGCCCTCGGATCCGGCCATGATCCCGACGGTGCCCGGCAACCTGGACCAGCTGCAGCAGCAGATCAGCAACATCGTCGCCAAGATCGAAAAGATCCCGTTCGACAAGATCGGCGAGGACCTGCGCACCACGTTGGCCAGCACCTCCAAGCTGATGAACCGCCTGGACAAGCAGGTCGCGCCCGAAGCGCAGAACATGCTCAAGCAGGCCAAGGAGTCCATGGCGCAGGTCAACGCGCTGCTGGCATCCGATGCTTCCTTGCCGGTCAACACGGAGAAGGCGATGCAGGAGCTGAGCCGCGCGGCTCGTTCGCTGCGCGCCCTGGCCGATTTCCTGCAAGCCAATCCCGAGGCCTTGTTGCGCGGCCGCGGCCCAGACCCGATCCCCGGCGCCGGTCCTGTCAGGAACTGAACCCATGAATAGACGCCCATCCCTCCGCGCCCGCCAGGCGAACCCGAGTTCCGAGCCGCCGCGATCCGCGGGGCGGCTTGCGCCACGCTTGCGCCCGGTCCTGTCCTTGCTGGCATTGTCGGCCGCGCTGGTCGGCTGCGGCGCGTCCTCGCCCGTGCACTATCACACGTTGCAGGCGCCGGCAGCCCAGGCTCCGGGCGGCGCGGTGGCGCCGGCCAGCTTCCTGATCGAGGTGCAACCGGTCAATATTTCGACGCAGGCGGATCAGCCCCAGCTGATGGTGCGCACTGGCGAGGGCAGCTTGTCCGCGCTGTATTCCGAGCGCTGGAGTTCGCCGCTGGGCGACGAGCTGCGTGGCGCGCTGTCGGACGCACTGAAGCGCGAGCTGGGCGCGTTGGACGTGCAGTTGGTCAAGCCGGGACCCGGCGCCGCGGTCTGGCGCGTGCAGACCGACGTGCAGCGTTTCGAGCTGGAGCCGGGCCGCATGGCCCAGCTGGATGCGACCTGGCGCGTGCGGCCGGTCAATATGAAGGGTTCCGGGCTGCTGTGCCGCAGCGTGGTGACGGAACCGGTGACGGAAGAGGGCGTGCCTGCCATGATCGCCGCGCAGCAGCGCGCCGTGGTCAGCTTGGCCGGCGCCATGGCCTCGGCCATCCGGGGGCAGTCTCCGGCCGGATCGGCCTCGGTCCAGATGTTGGGCTGCGCGGCGCTCAAGGACTGATCGCCCTGGTCCAAAATCTCGCCTGATCTCAAATGGTTAACCTAGGGTTAACCATAGTGCAAACAAAGTTGCAACCTGTCTAGCATACGGTCCTACCCATGCTGGGTCCCGTCCGGACCTGGTATTACCTTTGCCATGCGACAGGAAGCAATCTCTTATGGCCAGCACGACCCTAGGCGTTAAAGTCGACGACGCGCTCCGCGACCGGCTGAAGGCCGCCGCGCAAAAGCTCAACTGCACGCCGCATTGGCTGCACAAGCAGGCGATTCTTTCCTACCTGGACAAGATCGAGCGCGGCCATCTGCCCGCCGAGATGTCGCACCTGGGCATGGACGCGGGCGGCGAGGACGAGGCGGGCGAGGGCCATTCGGCGCCCACGCCGCCGTTCTACGAGTTCGGCCAGGACGTGCAGCCACAGTCGGTGCTGCGCGCGGCCATTACCGCCGCCTACCGGCGCCCCGAGCCCGAGTGCGTGCCGCTGCTGCTGGGCCAGGCCCGCATGCCCAATCTGGAAAAGATCCACGCCATGGCCGCCGACCTGGTCAGGAAGCTGCGCGGCAAGCGCAGCGGCGGCGGGGTGGAAGGGCTGATCCAGGAATTCTCGCTGTCCAGCCAGGAAGGCGTGGCGCTGATGTGCCTGGCCGAAGCGCTGCTGCGTATCCCGGACCGCGCCACGCGCGACGCGCTGATCCGCGACAAGGTGGCCCGCGGCGACTGGAAGTCGCACATGGGCGGCTCGCAATCCCTGTTCGTCAACGCCGCTACCTGGGGGCTGATGATCACCGGCAAGCTGGTGGCCGTGAGCAGCGAGCAGTCGCTGTCCAAGGCGCTGACCCGCTTGATCGGCAAGGGTGGTGAACCCTTGGTGCGCAAGGGCGTGAACATGGCCATGCGCATGATGGGCGAACAGTTCGTGTCGGGCCAGACCATTTCCGAAGCCCTGGCCAACAACCGCAAGATGGAGGCCCGTGGCTTTCGCTATTCGTACGACATGCTGGGCGAGGCCGCGACCACGGCCGAGGACGCCGACCGCTATTACGCCTCGTACGAGCAGGCCATCCACGCCATCGGCAAGGCCGCGGCCGGCCGGGGCATCTATGAAGGCCCGGGCATCTCGATCAAGCTGTCGGCGTTGCATCCGCGTTATTCGCGCGCCCAGCGCGAACGCGTCATGGCCGAGCTGCTGCCGCGCGTGAAGGCGCTGACCGTGCTGGCGCGCAGCTACGACATCGGCCTGAACATCGACGCCGAGGAAGCCGATCGCCTGGAAATCTCGCTGGACCTGCTGGAAGCGCTTTGTTTCGAGCCCGAGCTGGACGGCTGGAACGGCATCGGCTTCGTCATCCAGGCTTACCAGAAGCGGGCTCCCTTCGTGATCGACTACGTGATCGACCTGGCCCGCCGCAGCCGCCATCGCGTGATGGTGCGCCTGGTCAAGGGCGCGTACTGGGATAGCGAGATCAAGCGCGCCCAGGTCGACGGCCTGGAAGGCTATCCGGTCTATACCCGCAAGGTCTACACGGACGTGGCCTATCTGGCCTGCGCCCGCAAGCTGCTGGGCGCGCCGGAAGCCGTGTTCCCGCAGTTCGCCACGCACAATGCCTACACCCTGTCCGCGATCTACCAGTTGGCGGGCCAGAACTATTACCCGGGCCAGTACGAATTCCAGTGCCTGCACGGCATGGGCGAACCGTTGTATGACGAGGTCGTGGGCGCGTTGTCGCAGGGCAAGCTGAACCGTCCGTGCCGCATCTACGCGCCGGTCGGCACGCATGAAACGCTGCTGGCCTACCTGGTGCGCCGCCTGCTGGAAAACGGCGCCAACACCTCGTTCGTGAACCTTATCGGCGACGACAGCATTCCGGTCGAGCAACTGGTGGCCGATCCGGTGGACGCCGCCGCGCGCATCGTCCCGCTGGGCGCGCCGCACGAGAAGATTCCGCTGCCGCGCGAGCTCTATGGCGATCCGCGGGAGGGCGCCCGCGCCAACTCGGCCGGCCTGGACCTGAGCAACGAGCATCGCCTGGGTTCGCTGTCCGCGGCCCTGCTGGCCAGCGCTGCCATGCCGTGGCGGGCCGGCCCCATGCTGGGCGAGGGCGACGGCGTCTGGGATGCCTCGCGCGCCATGGAAGTCCGCAACCCCGCCAATCTGCGCGATGTCGTGGGCCACGTGGTCGAAGCGCAGGAAGACGAGGCCGAGGCCGCGCTGCGCGCCGCCGCCAACGCGGCTCCGATCTGGCAATCCACCCCGGTGGCCGAACGCGCCCAGTGCCTGCGCCGCGCCGCGCAACTGCTGGAAGAGCAGATGCAGACCCTGCTGGGCCTGATCGTGCGCGAAGCCGGCAAGTCGCTGCCCAACGCCATCGCCGAGGTGCGCGAGGCCGTGGACTTCCTGCGCTATTACGCGGACCAGGCCGAAACCGAATTCAGCAACGACACGCACCGCCCGCTGGGCACGGTGCTGTGCATCAGCCCCTGGAACTTCCCGCTGGCCATCTTCACCGGCCAGGTCGCGGCCGCGCTGGCCGCCGGCAATACGGTGGTGGCCAAGCCCGCCGAACAGACGCCGCTGATCGCCGCGCAAGCCGTGGCCATCCTGCGCGCGGCCGGCGTGCCGGCCGGCGCCGTGCAGTTGCTGCCGGGCCGCGGCGAAACCGTGGGCGCGCAGCTGGTCGCCAGCCCCGGCGTGCGCGGCGTGATGTTCACCGGTTCGACCGACGTGGCGCGCATCATCGCGCGCACGCTGGCCGACCGCCTGGACGACGCCGGCCACACCATTCCGCTGATCGCCGAGACGGGCGGCCAGAACGCCATGGTGGTGGATTCCTCGGCCCTGTCCGAGCAGGTCGTGTTTGACGTGCTGACCTCTGCCTTCGATTCGGCGGGCCAGCGCTGTTCGGCGCTGCGCGTGCTGTGCGTGCAGGAAGACAATGCCGACCACGTGCTGACCATGCTGCGCGGCGCCATGCGCGAACTGAGCGTGGGCAACCCCGACCGCCTGGCGGTGGACGTGGGCCCCGTGATCGACACGGAAGCGCGCAACGGCATCCAGCGGCACATCGAAACGATGCGCACCGCGGGCCATCGCGTGGACCAGGTCGAACTCAACGGCGAATGCCGCCATGGCACCTTCGTGCCGCCGACCATCATCGAAATCGACCACGTCAGCGAGCTGACGCGCGAAGTGTTCGGGCCCGTGCTGCACGTGGTGCGCTACCAGCGCGACGAGCTCGACGCCTTGCTGGACGCCATCAACGGCACCGGCTACGGCCTGACCTTCGGCGTGCATACCCGCATCGACGAAACCATCGCGCACGTGACCGGCCAGGTCCATGCGGGCAACGTCTACGTCAACCGCAATATCGTGGGCGCGGTGGTGGGCGTGCAGCCTTTCGGCGGCGAAGGCTTGTCCGGCACCGGCCCCAAGGCTGGCGGCCCGCTCTATATGTACCGCCTGCTGGGCACGCGGCCGGCGGGCCTGCCGCCGGCGCTGGACGCGGCGGCGGCGCTGCCGCAGCGCATTGCGCTGCCGGGACCGACCGGCGAGACCAACACCTATGTGGTCGAGCCGCGCGGCGCGGTGTACTGCGTGGCCGCCACCGAGGCCGGGGCGCGGGCGCAGTGGTCCGTCGCCAGGCTGACGGGCAACCATGCCTGGTTCGCGGACACGCCCGCGGCACAGGCGCTGCTGGCCTCGCTGGATGCCGGCCAGCGGGAGCAGGCGGGCATCCTGGCCGACGACGAGGTCGACCAGGCGGATTATCAGGCCGTGCTGTTCGAGGGCGATGGCGACGCGCTGCAGGCGCTGAACCAGCGCATCGCGCAGCGTCCGGGCGCCATCCTGTCGGTCCATGGCCTGACATCCGACGCGATCGCGGCGGGCGCCGGCTACGTGCCGGAGCGCCTGCTGGCGGAACGCTCCGTCAGCGTCAACACGGCGGCGGCGGGCGGCAACGCCAGCCTCATGACCATAGGTTGAGTCGGATGTAGGACAACCCTTGGGTATCCAAGGGTTATCTCCAATATCGGTCGGGGTTGTACTGGAACGAAAATCCGGTCGCACCTCAACTCAGGAAGTCGCAACCCGGCTTCCGGATTTTGCAGAACATGCACGCGCAAGCTTCCGCCATATCGGACTTGCTAGTAGTGAAAAACCAAAAGCCTGGTTAAAAGCTCAGGTATAACAAGGTCTTAAGTCCGACATTCGGAGGATACCCATGAAGTTCCGCACCACTTTGAAGCTTCTCGCCGCCAGCATCGCCGCCGCCGGCATGGCCGCCTCCGCGCAGGCAGCCGACGTCAAGTTCGGTTTTGCCGCACCGCTCACCGGTCCGCAATCGCACTATGGCGAGGACATGCAGAACGGCCTGAACCTGGCCCTGGAAGAAGCCAACAAGAAGGGCATCAAGGTCGACGGCGAAACCGCCAAGTTCGTGCTGGTGTCGCGCGATGACCAGGCCGATCCGCGCGTGGGCGTGCAGGTTGCGCAGCAGCTGGTCGACCAGGACGTGGTCGGCATCCTGGGCCACTTCAACTCGGGCACGACCATTCCCGCCTCGCGTGTCTACCATGAAGCCGGTCTGCCCCAGATCGCCATGGCGACCTCGCCGGAATACACCAAGCAAGGCTACGAAACCACCTTCCGCATGATGACCAGCGACACCCAGCAGGGCGCCGCGGTCGGCAAGTTCATGGTGGAAAGCCTGAAGGCCAAGAAGGTCGCCATCATCGACGACCGCACCGCCTACGGCCAGGGCCTGGCCGACGAGGTCGAGAAGGCGGTCAAGGCCGCCGGCGGCCAGGTCGTGCGCCGCGAGTACACCACCGACAAGGCCAACGACTTCACCGCCATCCTGACCAACATCAAGGGTGCGGCGCCCGACGCCATCTTCTACGGCGGCCTGGACGCGCAATCCGGTCCCATGAAGCGCCAGCTGGCCACCCTGGGCCTGAAGGCGCCGCTGGTTTCGGGCGAAATGACCCGCAGCGACACCTTCATCAAGCTGGCCGGCGACGCCGCCGACGGCACCTATGCCTCGCTGGCCGGCGTGCCGCTGGACAAGATGGCCGCGGGCAAGGACTTCGAGCAGCGCTACCAGGCCCGCTTCAAGAAGGCCCCCGGCGTGTACGCGCCCTACGCCTATGACGGCGCCTGGAACATGATCGCCGCCATCGAGCAGGCCGGCTCGGCCAAGCCCGAGAAGTACCTGCCGGCCCTGGCCAAGCTGAACCGCAAGGGCGCCACCAGCGAGCACATTTCCTACGACGCCAAGGGCGACCTGAAGGAAATCTCGGTCACCATCTACGAAGTCAAGAACGGCAAGTGGGAGATGGTTGAAACGATGGTCAGCCAGGCCAACTAAGGCGGCTGGACCGGGGCGGGAAGGCGGCTGCGCGCCGCGTCCCGCCCGTATTGCAGCGTGCGCGCCGTCAGGCGCGCGCCACGCGCGGCGCCGTGGCAGGCCCGAGGGCCGTCACCGCAAGATCCGCGCGATTTTTCCAGGCTTATTCAGCGGCCCCTATGGATATCTTCATTCAACAACTGATTAACGGCGTCACGCTAGGCAGCGTGTACGCCCTGGTCGCCCTGGGCTACACCATGGTGTACGGCATCATCGGGCTGATCAACTTCGCCCATGGCGACGTCGTCATGATAGGCGCGATGGCGGCGACCACCATCGCCATCTCGCTGGTGGGCGGCGATCCTTCCACGTCCGCCTTCGTGGTGCTGGGCGTCGGCCTGCTGGTGTCCGTGCCGCTGTGCATGGCCGTGGGCTGGACCGCCGAGCGCGTGGCCTACCGGCCGCTGCGCCGCGCGCCGCGCCTGGCTGCCCTGATCACCGCCATCGGCGTGTCCATCATCCTGCAGAACGTGGCGATGATGGGCTGGGGCCGCAATTACCTGAACTTCCCGCAGGTGCTGTCGCCGCAGGTGTTCGAGATCGCGGGCGCGCGCATCAGCTCGCTGCAGATCGCCATCGTGGTGATCGCCGCGCTGATCATGGGCGGGCTGCTGGCCGTGGTGCACAAGACCCGCCTGGGCACGGCGATGCGCGCCACCGCGCAGAACCGCGAAGTGGCCGGGCTGATGGGCGTGAACATCAACACGGTCATTTCGGCGGCGTTCCTGATCGGCTCGGCGCTGGCCGCCGTGGCCGGCATGATGGTCGCCACCTATTACGGCGTGTCGCAATACACCATGGGCTTCATGCTGGGCCTGAAGGCCTTCACGGCCGCGGTGCTGGGCGGCATCGGCAACCTGGTCGGCGCCATGGCGGGCGGCCTGTTGTTGGGCATCATCGAATCCCTGGGCGCCGGCTACATCGGCGACCTGACCGGCGGCTTCCTCGGCAGCCACTACCAGGACGTGTTCGCCTTCTTCGTGCTGGTGCTGGTGCTGATCTTCCGTCCGTCCGGCCTGCTGGGCGAACGCGTGGGAGACCGGGCATGAACGCAACCTTGAAAAGCAGCGGGTTTTCGACCCGCAACCTGATCGGCATCGCGCTGATCGGCGTGGTGCTGGCGGTGCTGCCCTTCGTGATCGGCATGGCCGGGCAGAGCTGGGTGCGCATCCTGAATTTCGCCCTGCTGTACGTGATGCTGTCGCTGGGCCTGAACATCGTGGTGGGCTTTGCTGGTCTGCTGGACTTGGGCTACATCGCGTTCTATGCGGTGGGCGCCTACACCTGGGCGCTGCTGGCCTCGCCGCATTTCGGCCTGCACCTGCCGTTCTGGGCGATCCTGCCGATCGCGCTGGCGGTGGCCTGCCTGTTCGGCGTGCTGCTGGGTGCACCCACGCTCAAGCTTCGAGGGGACTATCTGGCCATCGTGACACTGGGCTTCGGCGAGATCATCCGCATCTTCCTGAACAACCTGAACGCGCCGGTCAACATCACCAACGGACCGCAGGGCATCAACCGCATCGACACCTTCAAGGTGGGCGAGTTTGCCTTCGGCCGCACGGAAAGCCTGCTAGGCCTGCGCGTGACGGGACCGGAGAAGTACTACTACCTGCTGCTCGCGGTGACGCTGATCATCGTGGTGGTCTGCGTGCGCCTGCAGAATTCGCGCATCGGCCGCGCCTGGGAAGCGATCCGCGAAGACGAGATCGCGGCCAAGGCCATGGGCATCAACACCCGCAACATCAAGCTGCTGGCGTTCGCCATGGGCGCGTCCTTCGGCGGCGTGGCGGGCGCCTTGTTCGCCTCGATGCAGGGCTTCGTCAGCCCCGAGAGCTTCTCGCTGATGGAATCCATCTCCATCCTGTGCATGGTGGTGCTGGGCGGCATGGGCCACATTCCGGGCGTGATCCTGGGCGCGTTGATCCTGGCCGCGTTGCCCGAGTTCCTGCGCGCGGTGGTCGAACCTGTGCAGCACATGCTGTTCGGCGCCGTGGTGCTGGACCCCGAGGGCATACGCATGCTGCTGTTCGGTCTGGCCATGGTCTGCGTGATGCTGTTCCGTCCGGCTGGCCTGTGGCCGTCGGCGGTGCGCAAGCGTGAACTCGCAACCAAGACCCAGGGAGGCGCGGCATGAGCAAACTGCTGCAAGCCCAGGGACTGGGCAAACGCTTCGGCGGCCTGCAGGCGCTGTCGGACGTCAGCTTCGACATCGAGCAGGGCGAGATCTACGGCCTGATCGGCCCGAACGGCGCGGGCAAGACCACGCTGTTCAACGTGCTCACCGGCCTGTACATCCCGGAAGAGGGCAGCTGCACCTTCAATGGCGAGTCCATGTCCGGCAAGAAGCCGCATGAAGTCGCCTACGCGGGCCTGGCGCGCACCTTCCAGAACATCCGCCTGTTCGCCAACCTGAGCGCCATCGAGAACGTGATGATCGGCCGCCACATGCGCACCAAGTCCGGCGTGCTGGGCGCGGTGCTGCGTACCCGCGGCACGCGGGCCGAAGAGGCCGCCACCGAAGCGCGGGCGCAGGAACTGCTGGACTACGTGGGCATCGGCCATCGCGCCAACGACGTGGCGCGTTCGCTGCCCTACGGCGACCAGCGGCGCCTGGAGATCGCGCGGGCCCTGGCCACCGATCCCAAGCTGCTGGCGCTGGACGAGCCGGCGGCCGGCATGAACGCATCGGAAACCGTGGTGCTGCGCAAGCTGGTCGAGAAGATCCGCGCCGACGGCATCACCGTGCTGCTGATCGAGCACGACATGAAGCTCGTCATGGGCCTGTGCGACCGCGTGCTGGTGCTTGAATACGGCAAGGTGCTGGCCATGGGCAAACCTGCCCAGGTACAGCGCGATCCCAAGGTCATCGAAGCGTATCTGGGCGCAGGCGCCGCGCAGGATCCGCAGATTCATCAGGAGCGCCCGGCATGACGGCAGCAGCATCCCAACCCCTACTGGAATTGCGGGGCCTGCAGGTCTCTTATGGTGGCATCCGCGCGGTGCGCGGCATCGACCTGCGCGTGGACCAGGGCGAGCTGGTCTGCCTGATCGGCGCCAATGGCGCCGGCAAGAGCACCACGCTGCGCGCCATCTGCGGGCTGGTGCCGCTGGCGGGCGGTGAAGTGGTCTACGGCGGCCAGTCCGTCGGCGGCCAGAAGTCGCATGAGCTGGTGCGCTGCGGCCTGGTCATGGTGCCGGAAGGGCGTGGCATCTTCGGTCAGCTCACCATCGAGGAAAACCTGGCGATGGGGGCCTACATCCGTCGCGACGCGGCCCAGATCCGCCAGGACACCGACCGCGTCTTCACGTTGTTCCCGCGCCTGGCCGAGCGTCGCAAGCAGGCGGCCGGCACGCTGTCGGGCGGCGAGCAGCAGATGGTGGCGATGGGTCGCGCGATGATCGCGCGCCCCAAGCTGCTGTTGCTGGACGAGCCCTCTATGGGTCTGGCGCCGCTGATGGTGGAGAAGGTCTTCGAGGTGGTGCGCACCATTGCCAGCGAAGGCGTGACCATCCTGCTGATCGAGCAGAACGCGCGCCTGGCGTTGGAAAACAGCCATCGCGGCTACGTGATGGAATCGGGCGAGATCATCCTGTCCGGTCCCGCTGGCGACATGCTGCACGATCCTAAAGTGCGTGCGGCCTATCTGGGCGAGTCCGAGTAAGGCGCGGCCAGGATCTTGGGGGCGGGCGGGGC
>MCNG01000203.1_pt1 | contig 16625 bp, 3 predicted proteins | sample 778231 | NCBI WGS metagenome assembly MCNG01 (sample SAMN04296815, study PRJNA304217) | bioreactor metagenome | isolation source: sea sediment enriched with benzalkonium chloride | place: Turkey: polluted region of the Marmara Sea
CTACCCATTGTTCATGTCGGCGTTGTGGATCGCCGGAGGCCTGTATTTCTGGCTGCACTGGGAGCGCCACTGGCCGTGGGACGACGATACCTTGCCACCTCCGCTGGCCGGCGAGCCGCTGATCAGCATCCTCATCCCTTGCTACAACGAGGGGGATAACGTCGCCGATACCATCCAGGCGGCCCTGGCCCAGCACTATCCGAACATCGAAGTGATCGCCATCAACGATGGCTCCAAGGACAACACCGGGCCGATCCTCGACCAGTTGGCCGTCCTCGACCCCCGCCTGCGGGTGCTGCACCTGGCGCAGAACCAGGGCAAGGCGGTGGCCCTGCGCATGGGCGCGGTGGCAGCCCATAGCGAGTACCTGGTGTGCATCGACGGTGATGCGTTGCTGGCGCCCAACACGGCGGCCTACCTGGTGGCGCCAATGCTGGATAACCCACGCCTGGGTGCGGTGACCGGCAACCCGCGCATTCGTACCCGCTCGACCCTGGTGGGCCGGGTGCAGGTGGGCGAGTTCTCCTCGATCATTGGCCTGATCAAGCGCACCCAGCGGGTGTTCGGCAAAGTCTTCACGGTCTCCGGGGTGATCGTCGCCTTCCGCCGCACGGCGCTGCATCGGGTGGGCTACTGGAGCCCGGACATGATCACCGAGGACATCGACGTCAGCTGGAAGCTGCAACTGGACCATTGGTACGTGTTCTTCGAGCCCCGCGCCTTGTGCTGGATCCTGATGCCCGAAACCCTGCGCGGCCTGTGGAAGCAGCGGCTGCGCTGGGCCCAGGGTGGTGCCGAGGTGTTGTTCAAGAACATCCGTGGCATCTGGGAATGGCGGCATCGCTACCTGTGGACCCTGTTGTTCGACTATTGCCTGTCCACCGGTTGGGCCTTCACCTTCCTGCTGTCGGTGATCTTCTGGGCCCTGGGCAAGTTCATCGTCATGCCCGAGGCCATCGCGGTGCACACCATCGTGCCGCCGGCCTTCACCGGCCTGGTGCTGGCGATGGTTTGCCTGACCCAGTTCGCGGTGAGCATCCTGATCGACCGCCGCTACGAGAAGGACCTGTGGAAAACCATGTTCTGGGTGGTCTGGTACCCCCTGGCGTTCTGGTTCATCAGCCTGTTCACCACCCTGGTGAGCTTTCCCAAGGTGTTGTTCAGCGAACACCGCAAGCGCGCGCGTTGGATCAGCCCGGACCGAGGGATCAAGCCCATCGATGACAAAGAGGAGGCGCGCTGATGAAAATCATCCGCACCCGCCAGCGCCCCTTCCTGGTGATAGTCGATGTCTTCTTCACCCTGTTGGCCTGGGCCGCGCTCCTTTATTTGCTGATCCGTGGGCTTTGGCCGTTGCTTGCCAGCCATGAAGGGCCAAGGTTCGAGGCCGGTGTGCTCGATGCCCTGACCACCCTGCAGTTCTATGGGTTGGTGGCAGTGATCAACGCGGTGCTGCTGATCTCCTGGGCCCGCTATCGCCAGCGGCGCAGTCGCAACTACCCACCACGTCTGCCGGCCCCGGCGGTGGACGACAAGCGCCTGAGCGAGACCTTCAAGCTCAGCGATGCCACTTTCGCCCAGATGCGCCAACCCGGCAGCCTGGTCGTGCACAACGACGCGGAGGGTGGCATCAGCCATGTCACCACCCAGTTCTACCGCATCCAGCCCGAGGACCAGCCCCATCCGCCCCTGGTAGCCGAACCGCCACCCCGGGTGATCCACCTGCGCTCGGAGGGGGATGAGGACAAGGCCTAGTGCGATGACCATGACCCCATGCACCCGCATGGCTGGTTTGAAATGAGTAACCCGGGCTTTGAGGCCCGGGTTTTTTATTACCGTTCGTCGGCAATATGAAGTGTGCAGTGAGAAATTTATAATTTCTTTTTATATCAACTAGTTAGTTTGAATTATAGGAAATTTCCGAAATTCCCTAAATTATTGACGCCATGGATGACTGCTGACTATTTGCCCGGATATGCTCTGCAGCGCTGTTCGGCAACGTGTACGCTAGCGTTTCAAGCAACCTGGCAGTACCTGTGCCTGAAACCGAAATGCCGTTGTTAATGCACCGCTTTTTTTGCGGGCAAATCCCCTGGAACAAGGGGTTTTCCGGTGCTTTGCGGGGTCTGGCGCGAATGGCGGATAACACTTTGATATATATGATTTTTTTATATTCATGGTGATTGTTTTGAACATTCGATCATTCGCCATGGATCATTCTTATAGACAAGAAAGTGTTCAGTCTAAGTTGTCGATAGTTAATTGACGCCTGAGTGATGGCAAATTAGCATCGCCCGCTTTGTGACTCTTTGCTGCTGTTTCGAAGGATCGAACATGTATTTTCCTACCCTCGGGATGAGGTTGTGTTGTGTGTTGTCCTGCCTGGTGTTTTTGGCCGGCTCACTGAACAGTGCTTCTGCTGCCTCGCTGAACAATCCTGGTGACCAGGACCTGATTCGCGAGCGCCAGAACCGCCTGCTGGAAGAGCAGCAACGGCGCCTCGAAGACCTCAAGGACCTGCCTGGCAAGAGCGCGCTGCCGGTGGCGCCGACGGCCCCGACCGACAGCCGCTGCTTCCCCATCGAACACATCGAGCTCAAGGGTGCCGACGCCCTGTCCGCCGCCGAGCGCGAGCGCCTGCTCAAGCCCTACATCGGCCAGTGCCTGGGCGTGGCCCAGCTCAACGAGTTGCTCAAGGTCATTACCGACCACTACATCGCCAAAGGCCTGGTCACCAGTCGTGCCTACCTGCCGCAGCAGGACCTGTCCCGCGGGCACCTGCAGGTGCTGGTGGTGGAGGGCCGCCTTGAAGGCCTGAAGGCGGCCGAAGGCAGCAAGCTCACGGCGCGCGAGCTGGACATGGCGTTTCCCGGGAGTGTCGGGCAACTGCTCAACCTGCGGCAAATCGAGCAGATGGTCGACCAGCTCAACCGCCTGCCGTCGAACCAGGCACAGATGGAACTGGCCCCCGGCCAGGCGGTGGGTGGCAGCGAGGTGCTGGTCAAGAACACCCCGCAAAAGCCCTGGCGGGTCGGTCTGTCCCGCAGCAACGACGGGCAGAAGAGCACCGGCGAGCAGCAATGGGGCAGCTCCTTGGAATGGGACAGCCCCCTGGGCCTGGCTGACCAGCTGGTGCTGCGCGGCGGCCATGACGCAATCAGCGATCACCAGAAGACCTCGCGCAATGCGATGCTCTACTACAACCTGCCGCTGGGCTGGTGGAACCTGAACTACAGCTACAGCCAGAGCGAGTACCGTTCCCTGGCCCAAGGCCAGGGCTTCAACTTCAAGCAGACCGGCGACAGCCAGAACCACCAGTTGCGCGTGGAGCGGGTGATCCATCGCGACTCGGTGAGCAAGACTTCGCTCAACGCCGGCCTGACCCACCTGCGCACCAACAACTACATCGAAGACAGCAAGCTGAGCACCAGCAGCAACCGCTTGAGCGAAATGCAGTGGGGCATCAACCATGGCCGGCGCATTGGCGGGGCCTTCGTCAACCTCGACCTGGGCCTGCAAGAGGGGGTCGGCCTGTTCGATGCCCAGCGCCAGTCCGAGCGCGACCAGTACGGCAACCGCCAGGCCAACGCCCGCTACCGCAAGTACACCGCCACCGCCAGCTACCTGCAGCCGTTCAAGCTGTGGGACGAGTCCCTGGTGTTCAGCAGCCTGGTCACCAGCCAGCGCAGCGAAGACATCCTGTTCAGCTCCCAGCGCATGAGCCTGGGCAGCCAGTCCTCAATCCGCGGCTACAAGGACCAGAGCCTCAACGGCGACAGCGGCTACTACTGGCGCAACGACCTGCGCTGGAGCCGCCCGGTGACCTGGGACTGGCTGCGCCCGGTGTTCGCCGAGTACGGCACGGGGCTGGGGTATGACGTGGGTGCCATTCGCCACGACCGCTACAACGCCGAGCAGCACGGGCGGGTGTCCAGCGACTCCATCGAGTTGTTCGCCCGTGGCCAGCACCTCGCCGCCAGCGTGACCTTCGCCCATTCCCTCGAGCGGCCAGATGCCCTGAGTGACCGCGAAGCCCCGATCTATTTCCGCCTGGATCTTTTTCTCTAATTTCGCTCTTTACCCGAGATACCCGACATGGACGTTCGTCAGTTTGCCTTCCTGGCCCGCCAGCCCTCCGCCGCCCTGCAATCGCGTGATTCGTTCTGGGGCCTGTCCAAGCGTGGCCTGGCGTTCATCCTGGCCAACGTGATGTTCTGGCAGCCGCTGGTGGTGATGGCCGACGGCATCGTAGTCAACGGCAGCGGCACCACGCTCGGCCAGGCGGGCAATGGCGTGCCTGTCGTCAACATTGCCGCGCCCAATGGCGGTGGGTTGTCCCACAACAAGTTCAGCGACTACAACGTCGGCCAGCAGGGCGTGATCCTCAACAACGCCACCGACCGTACCCAGTCCACGCAACTGGGCGGGATCATCCTCGGCAACCCCAACCTGGGTGGCCGCGCGGCCAATGTGATCCTCAACGAGGTCAACGGCGGCAGCCCGAGCCAACTCAAGGGCTACACCGAAGTGGCGGGGCAATCGGCCCATGTGATCGTCGCCAACCCCTACGGCGTCACCTGCAATGGCTGCGGGTTCATCAACACCCCGAAAACCACCCTGACCACCGGCAAGCCGGTGATCGAGAATGGCCAGCTGCAGCGCTACCAGGTGGACCAGGGCAGCGTGGCCATCGAAGGTGCAGGGCTCAACGCGAGCAATATCGACCAGTTCGAGATCATCACCCGCAGCGCCAAGGTCAACGCCCAGATCCAGGCCCGGCACCTGGCGCTGGTCACGGGCGCCAACGACGTCGACGCCCAGACCCTCAAGGCCACCGCCCGGGCCGCCAACCCGGCGGATGCACCGCAACTGGCCATCGACTCCTCGGCCCTGGGCGGCATGTACGCCGGGGCGATCAAGCTGGTGGGCACCGAAGCCGGCGTGGGGGTGAAGCTCGACGGCAAGCTGATCGCCAGCGGTGGCGATATCCAGCTCGACGCCAACGGCCAGTTGCGCATGGCCCAAGTGACGGCCGACAAGGGCGCAGTGGCGATCAAGGCCCAGGGCCTGGAGACCCAGGGCGCGGTGTATGCCGGGACCGAACTGAAGGTTGAAACCCAGGGCGACCTGCACAACCGCAACAACCTGGTGGCCCGGGACCGCATCACGCTCACCAGCGGCGGCGCCTTGAACAACCAGGGCATCATCGAGGCCGGGGTCAATGCCGACAACAGCCGCAATGCCCAGGGCGATTTGAGCCTGAGTGCGCAGAGCCTGAACAACGCCGGCAAGAGCCTGGTGGCCAGCCGTGATCTGAGCGTGAGCACCACGCAAACCCTGGACAACCAGAGCGGCACCCTCAGCGGGCAGCGCCAGGTCACGGTCAATGCCGGGACCCTGGACAACCGCCACCAGGGCCGGGTGCTCAGTGCCGGTAACACCGACCTGACTGCCGGCCAGCTGCTCAATACCCAGGGTGGCCTGGTCAACAGCGGCGCCAATCTCAACGCCCAGGTGGGGCAGGTGGACAACAGTGGCGGCGAGCTGTCCACCCCCGGCAACCTGACCCTGCAAGTGACCAGCCTGGACAACGTGGCGGGCCTGGCATCCGCTGGCCAGCACCTGCGCCTGGACGCCAGCGGCACGCTGAACAACCGCACCGGCCAGCTCACCAGCTTGCAAACCCTGGAGCTCAAGGCCGCGAAGGTTGACAACAACGCGGGGCGCATCGCCAGCAACCAGGCCCTGAATGCCAGTGTCTTGGGCCTGGAGCAGGGCAATGGCGGACGCCTGACCAGCACCACGGAACTGACCCTGGACCTCAATCACGGCCACCTGGACAACCAGGGCGGTCTGATCAACGCCCCGAGGCTGGCGTTGAAGAATCTCGACAGCGTGGACAACCGCCATGGCGAGATTTCCAGCGCCCAGGCCTTCACCCTGATGGCTCGAAGCCTGGATAACAGCCATGGCAAGTTGTTGGCCAACCAGGCCCTGACCCTGCGTCTTGACCAGGCGCTGGTCAACGTTGAAGGCCTGATCTTTGCCACTGGCCTGGATGCCCAGGCCGCCAGCCTGGATAACCATGACGGCGTGCTGACCAGCAAGGCCGACCTGGCCCTGGGCCTGGCTGACGCTGCGAATAACCAGGGTGGGGAGATTTCCAGCCTCGGGACCACTCGCATCAAGGGCACCCGCCTGGATAACGGCGACGGCCAGGTGAGCGGCGATGCGGCACTGGACATTACCCTGAGCGGCGCCCTGGACAACCGCAAGGGCATGCTTGGCTCGGCCTTGAGCCTCGACCTCAATGCCGCCAGCCTGGACAACCGCGAGGGTGGCAGCCTGGTCAGCGATGGCCGTCTGAATGCCCATCTCCAGGGGCTGCTGGACAACCAGCAGGGTACGATCAACGCCAAGGGTGCGCTTGAGGTGCAGGCCAGTCGGCTGGACAACCGCCATGGCAGCCTCGATGGCAAGGACTTGCTGACCTTGCGCGCCGATGCCCTGGATAACCGCACCGGCAAGCTGCGGGCCCAACAGAAGCTGCAACTCGACGTCGAGCAACTGGATAACCGCCAGCAAGGGCTGTTGCATAGCCTGGCGGCCCTGAGCTTCAAGGGCGCGCACCTGGACAACCGTGGTGGGCTGCTCAGCGCCGCAGGGCCGTTGCGCCTGGAGGCCGCCAGCCTGGATAACGGTACAGGGCGGATTTCCAGCAAGAGCACCCTGGTCGCCCAGCTCACCCGCGTCCTCAACCAGCATGGCGAGTTGGTGGCCGAAGGCGACCTGGAGCTCAGTGGGGCCTCCCTGGATAACCGCGAGGGTGGCCTGGTAGGCGGCACAAAAGCGCTGAAACTGGACGTGGCGCAGGTCGATAACCGAGGAGGGGAGATTTCCAGCAGCCAGGGCCTGACCCTGCACGGCACGCGCCTGGACAACAGCGACAGCGGCAAGCTCCTGGCCGGGACCGACCTGGGCTTGCACATGACCCAGGTGCTCAACCAGAACCAGGGCCTGCTGTTTTCCAAGGGCACGGCGAACCTCACAGGGCAAACCCTGGATAACACCCGGGGCCGACTGGTGGCGCAGCAAGGGCTGGACATTGGCCTGGACCACGCCCTGGACAACCTGCAAGGGCAGATCAGCAGCGAAGGCCTGTTGAACGCCCGGGTCGGCAACCTGGACAACACCGACGGCAAGCTGTCGAGCGTGGGAGCCCTGGAACTGGCCAGTAGCGCGGCACTGGTCAATCGCAACGGCTCGATCACCACCGACGCCGGGTTGCTCATCCACAGCCAGGACCTGGACAACAGTCAGCAGGGCCTGCTGAGCGGCAAGGGTGCGACGCGGATCGACACGGGCATCCTGGATAACACCCAGGGTGGCAAGCTGGTCAGCGGCGACAGCCTCGAACTCAAGGCCACCCAGCTCAGCAACGGCCAAGGCAGTCGGATCGCTAGTGAAGGCGCCCTGGACGCCAGCGTCAGCGGTTTCGATCAACAAGGCGGCGAACTGTTCAGCAAGAGCGCCCTGACCCTGGACCTCAACCAGGGCCGGTTGACCAACCACAAGGGCTTGATCAATGCACCGCTGCTGGTGCTGAAGAACCTGGCCGAGGTGGACAACCAGGATGGCGAGATCTCCAGCGCCCAGGCTTTCACCCTGGCCGCTCGCAGCCTGGACAACGGCAGCGGCAAGCTGATCAGTCAGCAGGGCCTGACCCTGCGCATCGAACAGGCCCTGAGCAACCTCAAGGGCCTGGTGTCGGCCAAGACCCTGGATCTGCACAGCCAAAGCCTGGACAACGGCGCCGGGCTGATCAGCAGTCGCGGTACGCAATTACTCAAGGTCGACACTCGCCTGCTCAACCAGGACGGCACCGTGATCGCCGATGAACGCCTGGAGCTGCAGGCCGCTGGCGTGGATAACCGCAAGGGGCAGGTATCCGGCAAGGCCGAGGTGGTCGCCAGGATCGCCAGCCTGGACAACCAGGGCGGGCAACTGGTGGCTGGCAATACCCTGCTGCTGCGTGGCGATTCCCTGGACAACCGCCAGGGTGGCCTGGTGGGTGCGACCCAGGGGCTGCAACTGACGGTCGCGGCCATGGACAACCGTGGCGGTGAATTGTCGAGCCGGGCCGACGTGACCCTGGGCGGCAGCCACCTGGACAACGGCGATGGCGGCAAGGTGCTCAGCGAGGGGCGCCTGGCCCTGGTCGTGGCCCAGGTGCTCAACCGCAACAAGGGTCTGCTCTCGGGCAAGGCCGGCCTGGGCCTGGATGGCAGCCACCTGGACAACACCGATGGCCTGTTGCTGACCCAGCAAGACCTCAAGGTGCGCCTGCAAGGCGATCTGGACAATCGCCAGGGCCTGATCAGCGCCGAGGGCAACCTGACGCTCGAAGGCCAGGCCCTGGATAACCGCCGGGGCAGTGTTTCCAGTGCCCAAGCCTTGACCCTGGAACAGCGCGGGGACGTGCTCAACCAGCAGGGCGAGATCGTCACCGATGGCGCGTTGCTGCTCGGCAGTGCCGGCCTGGATAACCGCAACGCGGGCAACATCAGCGCCAAAGGCGCCGCTCATGTGGTTACCACCGCTGTGGACAACAGCCAGAACGGTCGCTTGAACAGCGGTGCCAACCTGACCCTGAAAACCGGACGCCTGACCAACCAGGACGGCGGCCGCGTGGCCAGCGCCGGTGCCTTGGACGCCAGCCTCACCGGTCTTGACCAGCAGGGCGGCCAGCTGTTCAGCAACACCGCCCTGACCCTGGACCTGGGCCAGGGGCCGTTGAACAACCATAAAGGCCTGATCAACGCACCGTTGCTGGTGCTCAAGAACCTTGGGCAGGTGAACAACCAGGGCGGTGAGATCTCCTCGGCCCAGGCCTTCACCCTGGCCGCGCAAAACCTCGACAACAGCAATGGCAAGGTCCTGAGCAATCAGGCCCTGACCCTGCGCATCGACCAGGCCCTGGGCAACCTCAAGGGCCTGATCGCAGCGGCGGCCCTCGATGTCCGGGCCGCCAGCCTGGATAACAGCGGCGGCACCCTGACCAGCCGTGGCGATCTCGACCTGCAATTGGCAGGCGCCTTGAACAACAGCCAGCAAGGCCTGATCAACGCCACCGGTAGCTTGCACCTCGACAGCAGCGCCGTGGACAACCGCGGTGGTTCGCTCCTGGGCGGCGCCATTGCCGTGGACCTGGGCAACGCCACCGGCGACGTGAACAACGACGATGGCCTGATCAGCACCGACGGCCAACTGCGCATCACCCACCTGCGTGACCTGAGTAACCGCCGCGGCGAAGTCTCCAGCCACCAGAGCCTGGAGTTGGCGGCGCGCAAGCTGGACAACAGCGCCGGCAAGCTGATCAGCAACCAGCAGTTGAACCTCACGGCCCAAGGCCTGGACAACCAGGGCGGCCTGGTTTCCGGTTGGCAGGGCCTGAGTGCCAACCTGGGCAGCCTGGACAACCGTAACCTGGGAACCCTGTCCAGTCGCAGCGGTGCACTGGATGCCCAAGTCAGCGGCGACCTGCAAAACAGTGGTGCCGGGGCCCTGGTCAGCCAGAAAGCCCTGACGGTGGCGGCGGCCAACCTGGATAACAGTAACGGCGGCATCCTCTCCAGCGGTGCCGGGCAGAGCCTGAACGTCAGCGGCCTGCTGAGCAATGCCCAGGGAGGCCTGATCGACAGCGGCGCGACCCTGGTGCTGAACGCCATGACCCTGGGCAACGCCAGCGGCACCATCAATGCCCAGCAGGCGCTGAGCCTCAACGCCACGCGCCTGGACAACAGCCACGGGAGCTTGGTGGGCAATGCCGCGGTGACCCTCGACCTGCTGGGCAACCTGGACAACACCCAGGGCAAGTTGGCCAGTGGTGGCCCGCTGCGTATCGAGCGGGCCGGGCAGATCGACAACCAGGGCGGGCAGCTTGCCAGCCAGGGCCTGTTGAAGCTGTTCGCGGCCGGCCTGGACAACCGCAATCGCGGCACGGTGGCCGCCAACGAGCAACTGACCCTGCATGTCGACGGCGCCTTGCACAACAGCGGCGACGGCCTGATCTACAGCCAGAATGCCGCTATCGATTTGCGTGCCGCCAGCCTGGCCAATGCCAAGGGCACCCTGCAAAGCCAGGGTGCCCTGGACCTGACCACGGGCGATATCGATAACCAGGGCGGGCACCTTGTGGCCAAGGCCGGCGACCTGACCCTCGCCGCCGGGGCCCTGGATAACCGCGGTGGTGTGCTGTCCAGTCTCCAGGGAGCACTGACCGCCAACCTGGATGGCGTGCTGAAAAACGGCTACGACCTGAATGACAAACGCCAGGGCGGCGTGATCCAGGCCCAGCGCCTGAGCCTCAGGGCCCTGGCGGGTATCGACAACTACGGTGGGCGCATTTCGGCACAAAGTGGCGACGCGCTGATCAGCACCGGCGACTTCGACAACCGCAACGGTGGTCTTTATGCCAAGGGCCTGGTCAAGGTCACTGGCGGCAACTTCGATAACAGCGGCGACCAGGACGGGCAGATCGCTGGCCGGCAGATCGATCTCGACCTCAGCGGTGCGCTGAACAACCGCCTGGGCATCATCGAGAGCGACAGCACCCTGGCGATCAAGGCCGCCAGCCTCGACAACCAGGCCGGGCAACTGCGCGCCCTGGGCACCAGCGGCAGCACCCGATTCGAGATCGGCGGGCAGTTCGACAATCGCAATGGCACCCTGGAAAGCGCCAACACGGACTTGAGCCTGGGCGTGGGCAGCTTCCTCAATGGCGGCGGCAGCCTGTTGCATGTCGGCCGGGGCACCTTCGACATTGCCACCGCCAACGTCACCGGCGCCGGCGGCAGTATCGTCACTCGCGGTGGGCTGACCCTCAACGCCGACAGTTGGAACAACAGCAACGTGATCCAGGCCGGGCGCCTGACGGTCAACGTCGGGCAATTCAGCCAGAGTGCCAGCGGCCAGTTGCTGGCCAGCGAGGCGCTGGTCGGCAGCGGTGGCAACTGGAGCAACGATGGCCTGATCGCCAGCGATGCCAGCCTCAGTCTCAACCTGAGCGGTGCCTACTCGGGCAGTGGTCGCGTGAGCAGCCGCGGCACCCTGGGCCTGACAGCCGGGCAACTGGACCTCAACAGTGCCGCCAGTATCGCTGGCGGTGGCGACACCTCGGTGTCGGTGGCTGGCCAATTGAACAATGCCGGGCGCCTGACCTCCGCTGCGAGGCTCGACCTGGTCGCGGGCGGTATCGCCAACCAGGGAACCCTCGGCGCGGGCGGTGACCTGGTACTGACCACCGGTGCCCTGGTCAACGACCATGGGCTGGTATTCAGTGGCGGCGACATGGGCTTGCGGGTCGAGAGCCTGACCAACAGCTATGCCGATGTGTACAGCCTGGGCAACCTGGCGATCGACCGGGATGGCAAGGGCACCCTGGCCAACCGTATCGTCAACCGTTCCGGCTCGCTGCAAAGCGATGGGTCGATGGCACTGGCGGCCAGTACCATCGAGAACGTGCGGGCAGTGCTGAAAACCGACAACAAGGGCATCTACACCGCTCGCATCGGCGAAATCGCTTGTATCAAGGGGGTTAACGCCGGGGACTGTGGGGGCAAGCGCAACCACGTCTGGGAAGTCGTCCAGCGTGACAAGTTCGAAGTCACCGAGGCTAGCGCCGCATCGAGCATTACCGCTGGCGCCAACCTGACGATCAAGGGCGGCGACCTGCTCAACCAGAGCAGCACCATCGCCGCCGGGGGGGGCCTGGTCGCCACGGTCAACAACCTGACCAACAGCGGCATCGAAACCGGCGAGACCGAAACCACCCGGGTGTTCCGCTCGCAACGGACCAAGAACGCAGGGTCCTGGTACAACGTCGCCAGTGCCGTCACCAACAAATACTGGTTCCAGAGCGCGGGTTACAACCCCAATGACCTGGGCGGCCTGGAAGGTGCCTTGGCCGGCTTTATTGGCATGACCGAGGCTGAGCTGCCGCAGTTTGGCAAGAGTGTAAAAATCGCCGGTGGCGACCAGAGCTATGCGGCGGTGATGCAAGCCGGTGGCGCCGTGAACATCAACGCTGGCAACGGCATCGATAACAGCGTGGTACGCCCGGGCTATACCTACATTGGCAGTGGCGCCCGGACCAACACCGACGCGCCCGGCACCACCTTCGCGACCCGTATCACGCTCAACCAGCAGTTGCCACCAGACCTTGCCCAGCAGCAGGTCAATCCCCTGGCCCTGCCCGGCTTCAGCCTGCCGACGGGTAAAAACGGCCTGTTTCGCCTCAGCGGCCAGAGCGGCAGTACGCCCGCCACCACGGCTCCACAGAGCTGGACCATGGGCGGTGCGAGCCTGAGCAGCACGCAGCGCCAGCAAGGCCAGGCGGCTCCCCAGGTGCGGGACATCAACATGGCCGATACCGCCCAGGTGACTGCCCGTTCCGCCGACCTGAACGCGGTCGCTCCGGTCCTGGCCCAGGTCGGTGGCGAGGCCCGGGTGGTCGACAGCAGCCTGCCTGCCACCGGCACGGTACCAGGGCCAGTGCTGCCCGGGCGTTCGACGGCGGATGCAGGCATCAGCCAGCCCGCCACCCTGAACGGCCAGTCGCAGATGCCGGTCAGCGTCGAGCGCGTACAGGGCCTGCCGGACAGCAGCGTGCGCAGCAATCCGCACAAGTACCTGATCGAAACCAACCCGGTCCTCACCGACCTCAAGCAGTTCATGAGCTCCGACTACTTGTTGTCCAACCTGGGCTACAACCCGGACGACAGCGCCAAGCGCCTGGGCGATGGCTTCTACGAACAGAAGCTGATCCAGCAAGCGGTAACCGCCCGCACCGGCCAGCGCTTCATCAATGGCCAGGACACCGACGAGAAGCTGTTCAAGTACCTGATGGACAACGCCATCAAGAGCAAGCAGCAGCTCAACCTGGCAGTCGGAGTGAGCCTGACCTCCGAGCAGGTGGCGGCCCTGACCCACGACATCGTCTGGTTGGAAAATGCCGAAGTGAATGGCGAGCAGGTGCTGGTGCCGGTGCTCTACCTGGCCCACTCCAACAATCGCCTGGCACCCAATGGCGCCTTGATCGCTGGCAGCGACGTCAACCTGATCGCCGGGCAAGACCTGAACAACGTCGGCACCCTGCGGGCGACCAACAACCTTTCGGCCCAGGCCGGACAGAACCTGGTCAACAGCGGCCTGGTGGAGGCTGGCAACCGCCTCGATCTGCTGGCGGGCAACAACCTGGTGAACAAGGCTGGAGGCATCATCGCTGGCCGTGATGTGAACCTCACCGCGACCCGGGGCGACGTGCTCAACGAGCGCACCTTGACCAGCCACCAGAGCAGCAACGGCAGCTACGCCCAGCAACGCGATTTCGTCGACAACGCGGCCAGGGTGGAGGCTGCGAACAACCTGGTCATCAACGCCGGACGCGACCTGAACAACAACGGCGGTGTGCTCAAGAGCGGTGCGGATACCAGCCTCAAGGCGGGGCGTGACGTCAACCTCAGCGCGGTGGAGCAGGTGGTCAGCAACGACCGGGGCACACGCTACAACGACCTGAGCGTGACCCAGAACGGCTCCAGCTTGCAGTCCGGGCGTGATCTTGCGATCAGCGCAGGGCGCGACATCACCGCCATCGCCAGCCAGATCGAGGCCAAGCGCGATGTGACGATGTCGGCCACGGAAAACCTGAACCTGGTTTCAGCCGCCAATGAGCAGCACTCGGCGAGCAAGACCAAGAAGGTGACGAGCCAGGAGGATCATGTTCAGCAGGTGTCGACCACCCTGGCCGCTGGCGGCAATGTCACGCTCAAGGCCGGTGAAGATCTGCAATTGATTGCCAGCCGGGTGACGGCGGGGAATGAAGCTTATTTGTATGCCGTGGGTGATGTGAACCTGGATGCGGCCCAGAACAGTGACTACAGCTACTACCGCAAGACCAAGACCAGTAGCTCAGGGCTTTCCAGCACTCAGAAAACACGTATCGACAGCAGCAGTTCAACCACGCAGGAGGGATCCTCCGTCAGTGGCGATAAAGTGGTTGTGCGCGCTGGGCAGGATATCGGCGTTACTGCCAGCAATGTCGTATCCACCCAATCCACCAGCCTGGTCGCTGGGCGCAATGTCGCCATCGACAGTGCTACGCAAACCAGTGAAGAAAGTCATTCGACGTCGAAGAAGAAATCCGGCCTGTTGAGCAGTGGCGGTATCGGCTTCACCTTGGGATCGTCTTCGCTTCAGAACACCTCGACCAGCTCCAGCGAGAATGCCAAGGTCAGTACCATCGGCAGTGTGCTGGGCAACGTCGATATCCAGGCCGGCAAGGACCTGGGCATAAAAGGATCTGACGTCGTCGCCGGCAAGGACATCAACCTCGTTGGGCAGAATGTCAGCATCCTTGCGGCGGAGAATCACAACCGCAGCGAGCAGACCTCCAAGAGCAAGACCAGCGGCCTGACCCTGGCTCTTTCCGGCACCGTTGGCAGCGCTATCGATACGGCGTACCAGACAACCAAGCAAGCCAAGGAAGAAGACGACAGTCGGCTCTCTGCCCTGCAAGGCATAAAGGCCGGCCTTACAGGTATCCAGGCCTGGCAGGCAGCGCAGCAAAATGGCGGGATGAACGCTGACAATGTGGGGCAGTTCGTTGGCATCAGCCTGTCCCTTGGGTCGCAGAAGTCCAGTTCCAAGCAAACCCAGGAACAGACAGTGAGCCAGGGGAGCAGCCTGAATGCGGGAGGAAGTCTCAGCATTCTGGCTACCGGCAAGGAGAGTCTTGGAAGCGATGGCGACATCAATGTTCATGGCAGCAAGTTGCAGGCTGCCAAGGACCTCAAACTCGTAGCCAATCGCGATATCAATCTGGATGCCGCGGCAAATACCCAAAGGCTGGATGGCAAGAACAGCAGCAGCGGTGGCGCCGTTGGGGCGAGCATCGGATTTGGCTCCAGTGGTGCCGGGCTGAGCATCTTCGCCAACGGCAACAAGGGAACGGGTAATGAGAAAGGTAACGGTACTACCTGGACCGAAACCACCCTAGACGCCGGTAACCACGCTAGCCTGGTCAGTGGCCGGGATGCCACGCTCAAGGGCGCGCAGGTCAACGCCGACAAGATCACCGCCAATGTAGGACGTGACCTCACACTGCAAAGCTTGCAGGACACAGACAACTACAAGTCCAAACAGAGCAATGTCAGCGCAGGGGCGAGCTTTACGATTGGCACGATGACGGGCAGCGGGTCCCTCAGTGTCAGCCAGAGCAAGATCGACTCCAAATACCAGAGCGTGCAGGAGCAAACCGGGCTGTTTGCCGGTAAGGGCGGCTATCAGGTTGAGGTAGGCAAGCACACTCAACTTGATGGCAGTGTTATTGCCAGTACAGCAGAAGCCGACAAGAACCGGCTGAGTACTGGCACCTTGGGCTGGAGTGACCTCAAGAACAAGGCCGATTACACAAGCCAGATCCAGAGCGCCAGCGTCAGCAGCGGCAACGGCGGTACGGACGGTTTTATCAGCAATATGCCCAGTGGCACGTTGATCGCCTACAACCACAGTGGCAGTGCCAGCGGCACTACTTCATCGGCGATCTCCAACGGCACTCTGGAAATCCGTGACCCCAGCCTGCAGAAGCAAGACGTAACCACCCTCAGCCATGACGTCGAACATGCCAACGGCAGCATCAGTCCGATCTTCGATAAGGAGAAGGAGCAGAAGCGCCTGCGGCAGGTGCAGTTGATTGGGGATATAGGCACGCAGGTTGCGGATGTTGTTCGTACTCAAGGCGCTATTAACGCTGCCAATGCTCAAAAAGACCCTAAAGCGATAGCGGCTGCGCGAGACAAGCTGGCCAGTGAGGGTAATACCCGGCCAACCGATGAACAGATTGCCGCGCAGGTCACCCGTACGGTGATGCAGCCGTACGGTACGGGGGGCGATTATCAACGTGCGGCTCAAGCGGTGACGGCTGCCTTGCAAGGATTGGTGGGAGGGGATATCGGTTCAGCAATCGCCGGTGCATCGGCGCCGTACCTGGCGAACATTATCAAGCAGACAACTGGGAGCAACGACACGGCGCGCATCATGGCGCAGGCTGTGTTGGGAGCTGTGGTTGCTCAGGTTCAGGGTAACTCCGCTGGTGCAGGTGCGGCAGGAGCAGCCACAGGCGAGCTAATTGCGGCACGACTATATCCAAATACTGCACCCAAGGATTTAAGCGAGGAGCAGAGGCAGACGGTGTCGGCGCTTTCGACATTGGCGTCGGGGTTGGTGGGCGGGCTTGCTGGTGGTGATCTGAGCGGTGCTGTGACGGGCGCGCAGGCGGGTACCAATGCTGTTCAGAACAACTGGCTAAGCCTAGAGCAATCGTTAACCTTTGATAAAGAAATGTCTGACTGCCGCAAATCAGGTAGTCCTGATTGCCAAGGAGTGATTGATAAATGGAAGCTGGTCAGTGATAAGCAGAGTGCCGAAACAGACCAGAGATTGAAGGACGATCCGCTCAGAGCTCTGGGTGAGGATAAAGAACTTGCACAGGGTGGGATTGAGGTCACTCAACGTCCGGATTGGCTAAGGATGGTCTGAAGTAGCCATGTATTTCCCCGGCATACCAC
>MCNG01000204.1_pt1 | contig 16489 bp, 15 predicted proteins | sample 778231 | NCBI WGS metagenome assembly MCNG01 (sample SAMN04296815, study PRJNA304217) | bioreactor metagenome | isolation source: sea sediment enriched with benzalkonium chloride | place: Turkey: polluted region of the Marmara Sea
CCGCCCCGCCCCTGAACCCCCGTCCAGCACCGGCGTTGCCAGCCGTCCGCGCCGGCCCAATTGCGGCCGCAGCAGCCCTTCCGGGATTTCTATGCAGAACATGCGGAAATCGGTGCGAAAGTCGACTTCCCAGGGCGAGGCGCAATCCACCACATAGACGTCGCCGGCACGCGCGCGCATGGCGCTTCCTTCCTGCGAGACCAGGGCCTCGCCGGCACACAGCAGGTTGGCGAAAAAAGGGGATTGCTTGCGGGCCGAGAGACCGGCTTCGGACAACCTGACCACGTGCGACTGCGCCGTGATGGTGGAACCGTGCAAGTCCGGCAGCAGCAGGCCGTCGATCTGGCCACGAAAACTGCGCGCCGCATCGCGCTCGGGTTCGAGCGGCACGTAGGCATCGCAGATCGCATCGCGCCAATACGCGAACTGGTCCTGCGGCGCTATGACATCGGTGGTGTGGTGGTAGGCCTGCGCGCTCATCTTGAGTACCGGATCATGCCGACGGGGCCGCCATCTTCTGGGGGGATGGACGCTTTGCGCCACTGCCGTGGACGCTACGCGCTGGCAGGGCGAAGACTACCGGCCGATTATACGCACAGACCTATCGCGCCGGACGCTGATCCAGGCCCCCATCAGGAGACAAGAGATGTCCACGCCCGAACCGCTCGACGAGCGGATCGCAGCCTTTGAACGCGACGGCTTCGTGGTGCTGCCCGGCATCATCCCGCCCGAGCAGGTCAGCCAGCTGCAGGAAGCGCTGATCCGGATCGAGGCCGAACACAACCTCGGCTACGCCCAGACTTCGTTCGAAGGCCGCAAGACGGTGCGCATCAACAACCTGCTGGTCTACGATCCGCGCTTCTGGGACGTGCCGCTGCAACTCGAGGTGCTGGCCCTGGCCGAACGCCTGCTGGACCGCGAATTGCTGCTGTCCTCGCTGTGCTCGCTGACGCTGGCGCCGGGGCAAGGCGCCCAGCCCCTGCACGAAGACACCCAACAGTTGGCCCTGCCGCGGCCGCGCCCGCCGCTGGCGGTCAACGCCATCTGGGCGCTGAGCGATTTCACTACTGAGAACGGCGCCACCCATATCGTGCCCGGCAGCCACCGCTACGATTCCTCGCCGTCCTACGGCGCCCAGGATATAGCCACCGTGCAGGCCACCATGAAGGCCGGCAGCGTCATGCTGTTCGACAGTGCGCTATGGCACAAGGGCGGCGCCAACAACAGCAATGCCCGCCGCTACGCGCTGTCGTGCTACTACTGCGCCGGCTGGATGCGCCAGCAGGAAAACCTGCAGCTCGGCATCCCGGCCGACGTGGCGCGGCGCTTCCCGCGCCGCCTGCAGGAGCTGTGCGGCTACAGCATCTACAAGGGGCAGTACGGACACATCGACAACGCCGACCCCATCACCCTGCTGGGCGGCGCCGGTCGCCCCACGGTGTGGCAGGCCAGCGATGCCAAGGCCGCGCGCAAGGCCGCCGAGCGCAAGGCATGAACGCCCCCGCCCTGCCCGCGGTCCCGGACTCGGTGATCCACCTGCTGCGCGACGCCGCCCGCGAGACACCCGATCTTCCCGCCCTGTTCTTCGAGGGCGCGCGGCTGAACTATGCGCAATACGCCGGCTTGGCCGGAGCGTTGGCGCGCCGCCTGGGCCAGCGCGTCCGGCCCGGCGACCGGGTGGCCCTGCTGATGCAGAACTCGCTGGACCTGGCCGTCGCCACCTTTGCCGTGCATGCGCTGCGCGCGCAGGCCGTGCCGCTGAACCCTGGCTACCGCGAACGCGAACTGGCCTACATGCTGGAAGACGCCGCGCCCCGCATGCTGCTGCATGACGACAGCGTGAAGCTGGACCTGGCCGCCCTGTGCCCCGGCCTGGATGCCGGCGCCATACTCCGCACCGGCGACGGCGCTGGCCTGCTGGAGATGCTGCCGCAGGCCTGCGCCCTCCCCCAAGACCTGCCCCGGCACGAGGACCTGGCCACGCTGCAATACACCGGCGGCACTACCGGACGCCCCAAGGGCGTGAACATCCTGCACCGGCAGATCGCCTACAACATCGCGCAGCGTGAAGCCTGGCTGCCGACGCGGCGCGAGGCCGAAGTGGTGCTCTGCGTGATGCCGCTGTTCCATGTATCGGCCGTCTCCATGTCGCTCTACCTGAGCCTGCACGCCCGGGGCGAACTGGTGGTGATGCGGCGCTTCGACGCCACGCGCACGATAGAGGCCATCGCCGCCCATCGCGTCACGCTGCTGCCGGGCGCGCCGGCGGTCTTCCACGACCTGCTGCTGAGTCCGGCCCTGAGCCTGGAACGCCTGGCCAGCCTGCGCGCCTGTTTCTCCGGCGCGGCGCCGCTGCCGCGCGAAACCCTGGCGCGCTTCGAACAGCGTGCTGGCTGCCCCATCCACGAAGGCTATGGCATGAGCGAGGCCGGGCCTTGCCTGGCGTTCAATCCCATGCACCGCCCGCGCAAACCGGGTTCGGTTGGCCTGCCCGTGCCGGGCGGCGAGTTACAGGTGGTGGACCTGGACCACGGCGCTCGGCCCCTGCCGCCCGGCCAGCCCGGCGAAATCCGCGTGCGCGGTCCGCACGTGATGGCAGGCTACCGCCAGCCCGCTGCGGATGCCGCACAGGCTCTGAGCCAGGGCTGGTTCTATACCGGCGATGTCGCGGTACTGGATGAGGAAGGCTATCTCCATCTGCAAGGCAGACGGCACGACTGCATCAATGTAGGCGGCTTCAAGGTCTATCCGCTGGAAGTGGAGCAGGTGCTGTTGTCGCGCCCCGAAGTCGGCGAAGCCGCCGCCTTCGGCGTGGCCGACGAGCGGCTGGGACAAGTGGTCCACGCCTGGGTCACGCCCGCGCCGGGCCAGAGCCTGGACACGGCCGCCCTGCAGGCCCACTGCGCCGCCCACCTGGCCGGCTACAAGGTGCCGCGCCGCATCGGCGCGGCGCAAGCCCTGCCCCGCACCAGCATAGGCAAGCTTGCACGCGGCGCGCTGGCCCCCGTGGCCGAGCCCGGTCCGATTTCGCAGTGACATTCAACACAAGGGGAGGAACATGAAGCAACTCGATCTGCAGGCGCTGCAACACCAGCTCGCCGAAGAAGGCTACGCCGTCATTGAAAACGTGCTGGACGCCACGCAACTGGAACAGGCGCGCGAACGCGTAGCCAGCCTGATGGCCGCCGAACGCGCCGCCCCGTTCCCGCTGGACGACGAACGGCACGAAGACGATGACGACATCCTGGCCTACTATAAGCGCCACTACACGGTGAGCGACATGGAAGCGCGGCGCATGGTGGCGCGCGTGCACCAGTACCGCCGCGACAACGAAAACACGCGCTGGCCGGTTCCCATCAACAAAGTGTCGAAGAACTTCCTGCACTTGCCCACCCTGTTCGACGACGACAAGTCGCAACGCGTCTGGAACCTGCTGAACAAGGCGCCCGAGATGATCCCGCTGATCGAGCACCCGGTGGTGCTGCCCATGGTGCGCAGCGTGATGGGCCAGGACTGCAACCTGCACGACTTCCAGGCCACCAGCATCGGCCCCGGCACGGGCGGCGGCGCCTGGCACGTGGACGCGCCGCTGGGCCAGATCGCCGAGCCGCTGCCGGAATTTCCGCTGACGCTGCAGAACGTCTGGATGCTGGACGACTTCACCGCCGACAACGGCGCCACCCGCGTCATGCCGCGCAGCCACAAGCTGCGCAAATCGCCACCCTGGGGCAGCGGCCCACTGGACGGCGAGGTCACGCTGACCGCGCCCGCCGGCTCGGTCGCCATCTGGCTGTCCAATACCTGGCACCGCTCCGGCCCGAACCATACCGGCCGCGAGCGCCGCGCCATACTCTGCAACTACAACGTGTCCTGGCTGCGCGGCTTCGCGGACTTCACCAGCACGCTGCCCGCAGGCGTCGCCGCCACGCTGTCCAACGAGGCGCGCTACCTGCTGGGCTACGGCGCGCGCGCGCCGTTGACGCGCTGACCATGGCCGCCGCAACCTCGCCCCAGGCGCGTGCAGCCGAGACTCCGGCGATCCACGGCCACTGCGATCCCGCGTTCGAATCGGTGCGCGCGGCGTTCGCGCGCAATTTCCAGGACCAGGGCGAGCTGGGCGCAGCCGTCGCCATCGAGGTCGACGGCTATCCGGTGGTCGACCTGTGGGCCGGCTGGGCCGACGCGCAGCGCAGCCGGCCATGGGAACGCGACACGGTCTGTATCGTGTTCTCCAACACCAAGCCAGCCACGGCGCTCTGCGCCCACATGCTGGCCGAAGCCGGCGAACTGGACCTGGACGCGCCCGTCGCCCGCTACTGGCCTGGATACGCCGCGGCGGGCAAGGCGGGCACCACTCCGCGCATGCTGCTCAACCACAGCGCGGGCCTGCCTGCGCTGCGCGAGACCTTGCCGGCGGACGCTGCCTTCGACTGGGAGGGCATGACCGGCCGGCTGGCCGCCGCCGCGCCCTTCTGGGCGCCGGGCGAACGCGTGGCCTACCACGGCCTGACCTACGGCTGGCTGGTCGGCGAGCTGGTGCGCAGGCTGGGCGGCTGCATGCCCGGCGAGTTCTTCCGCAGCCACATCGCGCAACCGCTGGACCTGGACTTCTGGATAGGCTTGCCGCAATCCGAGGAAGCGCGCGTCGCGCCCATCGTGCCGCCGCCTGCGCCGCAGGCGCCGTACAGCCCCTTCGAGCAGTCGCTGAAGGACGAGCCCGACAGTCCCACGGCGCTGTACGCCAAGAACACCGGCGGCTGGCGTCCGTCAGGCTTCAACAGCCGCGCTGGCCGCGCGGCCGGACTGTGCGCGGCCGGCGGCATCGCCAATGCGCGCAGCCTGGCGCGCCTGTACGGCACGCTGGCGCTGGGTGGAGCGCGCGACGGCGTGCGCCTGCTGCGCGAGGACACGCTGGCCGCGGCCACCGCCCTGTCGGCACGCACGGACGACGACGCCTGCCTGCGCGTGCCTGCGCGCTACGCCAGCGGCTTCATGCGCCAGATGGACAACCGCGCACTTGGCCTGGACAGCGCCTGCTTCGGTGACCAGGCCTATGGCCACACGGGCGCCGGCGGTTCGCTCGCTTTCGCCTGGCCGCAGCGCCGGCTTTCCTTCGCCTACACCATGAACCGCATGGGCCGCACGGTGCTGCTCGACGAACGCGCGCACCGCCTGGTACGCGCGACGCATGCCGCAATCGGCGCGCCGCCGCCTGGCTGACGCCAGCGCGGCACACACAAATCACAAAAAAACCTGGAGACAAATTCTCATGAGCACGAACTATCCCTATCGGCCCGCCGTCCTGAGGCGCCTCTTCGCCGCCGCCGGCGCCACGCTGCTGGTCCACGGCGCCGCCATGGCCGCCGAACCGGTCAAGATCGGCTATCTGATCCCGTTGTCCGGCAGCGCCACCGCCTCCATCGGCAAGGACATGTCGCGCGCCACGCACCTGGCCGTCAAGCACATCAACGACGCGGGCGGCATCAAGGCGCTCGGCGGCGCACCATTGCAACTGGTCGAAGTGGACACCCGCGGCGACGCCAAGGTCGCAATGACCGAGGTCGAACGCCTGATCACCCGCGAGAAAACACCGGTGCTGCTGGGCGCGTTCCAGAGCGGCGTGACCTTCCCCGCCACCGCCGTCGCGGAAAAGAACCGCGTGCCATGGGTGGTGGACCTGGCCGCCAAGGCCGACATCACCGAACGCGGCTTCAAGTACGTGTTCCGTCCCACGCAGATCCCGGCCTCGGGCAATGCCGAGAGCATGGCCGAGTTCATTCAATACGCGGGCAAGACCACCGGCAAGCCGGCCAAGACCGTCGCCATGGTCTACGAGAACACCGATTGGGGCCAGGACATGGCCAACACGCTGCGCGCCAAGTTCAAGGCGGCGGGCATCGACCTGGTGCTGGACGAAGGCTACCCGCCCAATTCGCCGGACCTGCGCCCGCTGGTGCTCAAGATCAAGGGCAAGAAGCCCGACGTCGTCACCGTAACCTCCTACGGCGCCGACGCGGTACAGCTGCACAAGCTGCTGGCGCAAATGCGGGTCGGCTCGACCTACGTCGGCAGCGCGGCCGGCCAGATCGACAGCACCTTCATACCGCTGGTCGGCAAGGACATCGCCGGCAATGTCTACACCACCAATGGCTGGGCCGGCTATGAGTCGTCCATCACCACGCCGTTCGCCAAGAAATTCTGGGACGATTTCGTCGCCGCCTACAAGGTCGATCCCAACGAACTGTCGGTCAGCGCCTACGCCGCGGTCTGGGTCATCAAGGACGCGCTGGAGCGCGCCGGAAAAGCCGATCCCGAAGCCATCCGCGACGCCCTGGCCCAGACCAGGCTGCAAGGCACCGACCTGAACAAGCTGGTGGGCTATGACATCGTGATCGACGCCAAGGGCCAGAACCCCGAGAAGCGCTACGTCATGCAGCAGATCACGCCCGACGGCCAGTACCGCACCGTGTGGCCGGAGAACCTGGCATCCAAGTCCTACAAAATGGTTTGGCCCGCCGCCCAGCCCTGACCGACCCGGCGCCGCCGCGCTACGCCCGCAGCGCGGCGGCGCCTCGTTACCGCTAGGAGCTTCCCCTTGACCACTACCCTACTCCAGGCGTTGCTGGGCGGTATCGCCAGCGGCGCCGTCTACGGCCTGATCGCGCTCGGTCTGAGCCTGCAATTCGGCGTCATGAAGATCATCAACTTCGCCCATGGCGCCTTCCTGATGATGTCCATGTACGTCTGCTTCGCGCTCACCAGCCAATTCGGCCTGCACCCGCTGGCCTCCATGCCGCTGACGGCGGTGGCGCTGTTCGTGGTCGGCTACGCCTGCCAACGCTGGCTGATCGATGGAATCTACCGCAAGGAAACCTCGCGCGAGCCCATCGGCGTGCTGATCTTCACCACCGGCCTGTGGATCTTCCTGGACAACGCCTTCCTGGCGCTGGCCGGACCCGATAGCCGCACCATCGATGCGCCCTGGGCCAACGAGGTCTGGATGCCCGGCGATCTGATCTTCACCTATCCGCAGATCGCTGGCCTGTTCTTCGCCTGCCTGATCACGGCAGCCCTGGTGCTGTTCCTGCGCCACACGCGCATCGGCCGCGCCATCCGCGCCACCGGCCAGGACCGCGAGGCCGCCAGCGTGCTGGGCATAGACAGCGCCCGCGTCTACCGGCTGTCGTTCGCCATCGGCCTCCTGGTGCTGGGCGCGGCCGGCGCGCTGCTGCTGCCGCTCTATCCGGTCAACCCCTTTGTCGGCGACATCTTCGGCCTGCGCGCCTTCGTCATCGTCGTGCTGGGCGGCATAGGCTCGGTGGCGGGCGCGTTCTGGGGCGGCATCCTGGTCGGCGTTCTGGAATCGGTCGGCAGCCAGCTGATTCCCATCACCTATGCCGAGGCGCTCATCTTCCTGCTGTTTCTCGCGACCATGTATTTCCGGCCCAGCGGGCTGTTCGGCGTGGAGAACGAATAATGGCCAAGAAAAAAATGACTTCGGCCGCCGGCATCGCCGCGCTCGCCATGCTGGCGCTGCTGCCGCTGGCCAGCGGCAACCAGTACCTGCTTTCGGTGGGCGCCATGACGCTGCTGTACGCCTATCTGGCGCTGTCATGGAATATCCTGGGCGGCATCGCCGGCCAGCTCTCGCTCGGCCATGCCGCGTACTTCGGGCTGGGCGCCTATACCTCGACCTGGCTGTTCGTGAACCTGGGCATCAGCCCCTGGCTGGGCATGTGGGCAGGCGCCGTCGTGGCTATGGCCGCCGCCCTGCTGGTGGGCCTGTCCTGCCTGCAGCTGCGCGGCGCCTACTTCGCGCTGGCCACGATCGCCTCATGCATGGTGCTCAAGACGCTGGTGGAAAACGCCGACACGCTGCTGGGCGGGCCGCGCGGCATGGAAGTCACGCTGCTGCGCGACGCGCCGCTGTACTTCCAGCACACCGGCAAGGCCTTCTATTACCTCGTTGCGCTGGCGTTCACCATCGCCGCGCTGCTGGTCAACCGCCACGTGCTGCGCAGCCGCTTCGGCTACTGCCTGACGGCCGTGCGCAACGACCAGGACGCGGCGATGGCGCTGGGCGTGCCGGTGCGGCGCTACAAGCTGACGGCCGCCATGCTGAGCGCAGCCATGACCGCGCTGGGCGGCACCTTCTACGCCCAGTTCGTGCTCTACATCAGCCCGGACAAGGTGTTCGGCGCCAACCTCAGCGTCATCATCGCCGTGGTCTGCATCATCGGCGGGCGCGGCACGCTGTGGGGTCCAGTGCTGGGCGCGTTGCTGCTGCTGCCGGGCGAGGAGCTGGCGCGCTCCCTGACTGGCGGCATGGTGGGCGCCGACATGATGCTATACGGACTCTTGCTGATGATCATCATCCGCTGGGAGCCGCGCGGGTTGATGGCGATCATGGCACGCCGCGCAAATGCGCCTGCGCGCGCAGCCAGTGTGCCGGCCAAGAGCGCCGGCCCTGCCATGGGAGGCACGCGATGAACCTGCTTGAATTCCACAGCGTCAGCCGCAACTTCGGCGGCGTACGCGCCTCGGACGAGGTCAGCTTCACCGTCGGCGTCGACGAAATCGTGGGCCTGATCGGTCCCAACGGCGCCGGCAAGACCACGCTGTTCGCCATGGCCTCCGGCTTCGTGCCGCCCAGCAGCGGCGAAATCCGCTTCAATGGCGCCCGCATCAACGGCCAGGATCCCGCGCGCATCTGCGCCGCAGGCCTCGCGCGTACCTTCCAGATCGTCAAGCCCTTCGGCGACATGACGGTATTAGAGAACGCCATGATCGGTGCTTTCCTGCGCCATCGGTCCCCTGCCCAGGCCGAGGAGATCGCGCAGACCGTGCTGGCGCGCGTTGGTCTGGCTGGACGCGAGCACCAGGTCGCCCGCACCCTCACCCTGTCCGGCCGCAAGCGGCTCGAAGTCGCCAAGGCCCTGGCCACCCAGCCCCGGCTGCTGCTGCTGGACGAGGTGATGGCGGGCCTGACGCCGGTGGAGACGGAGGAAATGGTGGCGCTGATCCTGTCGCTGCGCGGCGACGGCATCAGCGTCCTGGTGATCGAACACAATATGAAGGCCATCATGCAGCTCTCCGACCGCATCGTCGTCATCCAGCAGGGGCGCAAGATCGCCGACGGCCTGCCGCAGCAGGTCGCGCGCGACCCGCTGGTGGTGCGCGCCTATCTCGGGGAGGCAGCCTGATGCTGGAAATCCGCCAACTGGACGCCGGCTACGGCGATGTGCAGGTGCTGCGCGGCGTGGACATGCACGTGGGCGAAGGCGAGATCGTCAGCCTGGTCGGCGCCAACGGCGCCGGCAAGAGCACGCTGATCCGCACCGTCATGGGGTCCCTGCCCGCGCTGGCCGGCGAAGTCCGCTTCCTGGGCGAACGCATCAGCGGCTTGCCCGCGCACCTGGTGGCGCGCCTGGGCATGGCCCAGGTCATGGAAGGCCGCCGCCTGTTCGGCCACATGGACGTCGAGGACAACCTACTGGTCGGCGCCGACGTGCTGCGCGACAAGCGCCGCAGCCGCGACAACCTGGACTGGGTCTACCAGCTGTTCCCGCGCCTGCGCGAACGGCGCCGCCAGCTTGCGCGTTCCTTCAGCGGCGGCGAGCAGCAGATGCTGGCCATAGGCCGCGCGCTGATGACCTCGCCCAAGCTCCTGCTGCTGGACGAGCCGTCCATCGGCCTGGCGCCCATCATGGTCAAGGACATCTTCGACAAGCTGCCGCTCATCAATGCGCGCGGCATCACCATCCTGCTGGTGGAACAGGATGTGCACCGTTCGCTCAGCATGGCCGCGCGCGGCTATGTGCTGGAACACGGCGAGATCGTCATGTCCGGGCCGGGCGCCGAGCTCCTGGCCGATGAAGGGCTGCGCCGCGCCTATCTGGGGGTTTGACGCAAAGGCCAGTTCAGAACGTCACCTTGACCGAGGGCGCGCTACGCCGCGCCTCGCCATGGAACACCGCCTCGATGTTGTTGCCGTCCGGATCCAGCACGAAAGCGCCGTAATACCCTGGATGGTAGTCCCGGAAACCGGGCGCGCCGTTGTCCTTGCCGCCATGGGCCATTGCTGCCTTGTGGAAGGCATCGACCATGGCCTGGTCCTGCGCCTGGAACGCCAGATGATGGCGTCCAGTCAACTGCCCCGCCGCGGCCTTGCTGTCGGCCGTGGACACGAACAGCTCGTCGGCCCAGAAATAGCCGTCGCCCGTGCCGCCCATCGGAACTTTCAACGCATCGAAGACGGCCTGATAGAACCGCTGGCTGGCCGCCAGATCCCGCACCACCAGCTGGATATGGTCGATCAGCCGGCCGCGATGGATTTCATTGGTCTGCATATGGCGCTCCTGTCGAAAGGGGAGCTTTTGAATATAACTTCAGCCATGCGGCCCCGTCGCGCCGGATCAAGCCAGGTACGACACAACCTCTGCGCGCGTGAGATAGCGCGTAAACGTCATCGACGGCTGCTGCGCCTCGTGCATGGCGCCGTTGAAGCCCGACCAATTGCGCTTCATGCCCTCTTCGGTTTCCAGCGCAATCAGCACCCGCCTGCCATGGCGGGACAGGTTGTGCCGCAACGCCGCCTCGCCCCAGGCGTAGCGCATGGCGTTGACCAGTTCGCCGCCGGCGTAGGCATCGGCCTGCAGCCACTGGAAGTCCGCGGTATCGCCGTCCTGGTCCGGCTCGCGCGCCGCGATCTCGCGCTTTACGCCCAGCGCTTCGGCGTGATCGCCGATGATGATCTGCAGCAGCGTGAAAGCGTGGAAATTATTGTTGACGGCGTGCGCCCGCGCGACGAAGCCCGTCATGCTGGCGGGCAGCACCACCACCAGCTCGTCCTCGTAGCCCAGCTGCGAGGCCAGCCACAGATAGTGCAGATGCTCGAACGGCAGGCTGTCGTTGCTGGTCGCCATGGGATGCAGCAGCGCCATCAGCTCCGCGTCGGCTATCAGGGCGGCATGATTGCCGCGGTCGCGCAGCACCATGGTCATCATCGGCAGCACCAGCAAATCCGCCGCCTGATGCAGGGCTTCCACCTCCCAGCGCCGCTCTTCGGGCACGTCGGCCATCCGTGACCTGGCGTCCTGCCAGGCCTGGCGGTCGGCTTCATCCACCTCATCGTCGTCATCTTCGACCTCTTGCGCGCAATACGGACTCAAGCTCTGGAGCCACTGCCGCAGCAGGCTGTGCAAGGCGGGAAAGAGCATGGCCGGATCGGCGCCGTCTTCCACCAGAGAACCGCACATCAAGGCCACGGCGGCGGCGCGGCCGGGGTGCAGCGACGGCAGCAGGTCGGCGCAGATCCGCAGGCTGGCATCGGCCTGCCCCGGTTCGCGGGCCCATGCAAGAAAGGCGCCGACTGCGGGGCGCTGAAAGAACTGATCCAGCGGGTCCAGATCGCCGGCCGAGGTTACCGGAGTGCGAAGCGCGGCAGCGAATGTCGTGTCGGAAGCGGGCATGGAAATGGGCGTGCATGAAAGCGGCGGCGAGTGCCGCCAGGCAAGCCCCGGAGTTTACTGAAGCGGCGCCGGACGCGACAGCACCCAGCCCGCGCACGTCAGCATGCCCAGCCCCACCCCCAGCGCCGACCACCAGGCGGGATGCGCGCTCCAGGCGAAACCGGCGTAGCCCAGCGCCATGCCTGCCACCGCGTAGCGCTTGCCCTTGCGGCTGATGGCGCCTTGTTCGCGCCAGACCCTGAGCGTGGCGCCGAAACGCGGATGCGTCAGCAGCCAGCTTTCCAGACGTGGCGAAGACCGTGCAAAGCATGCCGCCGCCAGGATCAGGAAGATGGTGGTCGGCATGACCGGCAGCAAGGCGCCGATTACGCCCAACGCCACCATCAGGCATCCCAGCGACAACCACAGGGCTCGCATCGCCGCGCTGCCGCTGGCGCGTTGCGGGTGACGCGCCCGACAACGATTCAAGCAAGCTCCTGTTCGACGTAGCCGCGCACCGTCCCGAATGCAGCCTGCGCGCCCGTCACAACCAGCTGTTCCTCTTCGGCCGTCAGCGGCACCGCGTCCAACGCCGCGGCAAACCCGCGCCAATGGCGAGCCACGCCCTCCGCATGGCCGTTCAGATGGCGCGCGCCGAAATCCCGGTCCAGGCCCAGCCGCGCGCCGGCCTGTTTGTAGAGCACGGCCGCGCCCAGCGTCGAGCCTTCGGACACGTACAACCATCCGAGCGCATGCGGCAGCGAAATGTCGGCATCGATGGCCGATGATGCCCGCGGCAAGGCATCGCCCAGGTCCGCCAGGTCCTGCGCGACCAGATCCAGGCGGCGCCGCTCGCTCAGGTCCGGCAGCAGCGCCGCCAGGTCGGCCCGCGCATAGAGCGCGTCGACATCGCGCATGAACCGGTACTGCACGCGCAGAAAGCCTGCATACCGCTCCCGGCTGTCGAATATGCCGGCGTCCATGATGCGGCGGTCCAGCGTATCGTGCGTGGACGTGGTGTGCGCCTTCAGGCGCTTGGCCCGTTCGGCGAGAGTGGAGGGTGCTTGTGTCATCGCGGTTGCCTCGGGTTAGAACCTGGTCTGCAGCCCCACGCGCAGCGTGCGGCCGGGCGCGGGCATGAAGCTCATGGCCAGGGGATCCAGGTAGTAGCGGTCAGTCAGGTTCTGCAGCGAGACATTCACGACCGTGTGCTCGCGCAGCTTGTAGTTCAGGAACAGGTCGAACAGCGTGACCTGGTGATAGACCAGCTGCGGCGTGGTCGCGCCGGTCTGCCACGGCTGGTCGGCCTTGGCCGTGGGGCCTGACGTGTAGGTCATGCGGCCGCCCACGGTCAGCGTGTCGTTGAAGAAACGCAGGCCTGTCGTCAGGTTGACCGCCAGCCTCGGTGGATTCTGCGTGTTCGTGTACGAACCCATGAAGCTGCCAGGCGTGCAGTTCGGCGTGTTTCCGGTTTCCTGGTATTCGTTCGCACCGGCCCGCAAGCGCGCCGCGAACGCCGAATCGCAGGTCTCGGTCTTCAGGTAGTAGGTCGCCGACAGATCCGCGAACACACGCCCCGCATCGTAGTGTGATTGCAACTCCAGGCCGCTGGTCTTGTAGCTGTCGGCGTTGCTGAACCGCATCAGGCCGTTCATGCCAGGCGTGGGGTCGTAATAGCGAGTAATGTAGTTCTTGATGTTGTTGTTGAAGTACGCCACTTTGACGGCCGCCGAATCGCCATCCTTCAGCACATTGCCACGCAGCGTGCTGGCGCCGATCTCCCAGCTGTTCGAGCGTTCGGGCTTCAAGCCCTTGCCCGGATCGGTCTGCAGGACGCCGCGGCTAGTCTCGAACAAGGACGGCAGGCGCAGGCCTTGCGTGTAGGAGGCATAGACGAAGGTATCGGGCGCCAATTCGAAGTTGAAGCCTGCCGACGGCGCGAAACCGCCGCCGCTGCTGCGCTGTTTTCCGGAATAGCTGTAACCCGTGACCACCTCGGAGGTCTGCGTCGGGTGGACCCGCGTGTCGGTCGCGCCAAACTCGTCGAACCGCACGCCTTCATAGGGATTGTTGGAGTTGCCGAACACAATCCCGTTATTCAGCCGTGGGTCCGTGGCGTCGGTGTACTGCCCGTTCTGGTCCGGGAACCACATCATGTTGCCCCAGCCTCCTGGCTTGGACACCGACACGTAGCGCAGCTCGCGTTCCTCGCGCCGCGCGGTGGCGTAGATGCCGTTGTCCTTGTTGGTGTAGTGGCTGTAGCGGCCGCCGCCCCACAGGGTCAGCTTGTCGGTCGGTTTGTAGTCCAGTTGCCCGCTGAAGCTGAACTCTTGCCGGGAAGCATCGCGCAGCATGCGGTTGGAATTGATGTCGTGCTGCGTGGTGACCACGCCCTTCTGCGGACGGATGTCCTCGATCTGGAACGATCCGCCCAGATCCAGTTTGAAGTCGCCCGCGCCGGTCTGGAATCGCGACGTATTGCTCAAGTCTCCGCCTATTCGCCGGTCGGCCTGCCGCGTCCAGTTGCGGTCCGAACGGTACCTCTGCGAAGCCGGCGCCAACACCGAGGTCAGCAGGCTGGTCTTGGCATCCGTCAACCACAGGTTCGCCGTCATATCCACCAGCGGATTGCCCGCGGGCTGATAGTTGTAGCGCGCCGTATAGGTGTCGATCTTGGTTTCACTCAAGGGGTACTGGTAAATACCTGCGGTCCTGGTACGGAAAATATCCGACGGCATGATCTCGCCCATGCGCCCGTCAAAGCTGCGGTAGCCCAAGTTCAGCGTATGGCCGTCCGCCGGGCGTATCGTCGCCTTCAGCAGGACCGACTCGGTTTTGGCGGATGAGTTCAACACCTCCTCCCCCGCGTTGTATACGGTGGCGACGCTGTCTTGCTCGTCGCCATATTTGTCGTAGACGCGATAGCGCTCCTGCCCCTTCTTGCCGCTGAAGTAATTGCCCTGGTCGCGGCGTGCGTAAGCGGCAACCAGGTCCAACTTGTCATTCGTGTATCCCAGAGCGATGCTGCCGGACTGCGCTTCGGAACCAAACAGGCTGCCGCGGCTATCGTGCGGCACCGACGCCAGGCTTCCCTTGCGGCCATTGGGATCGCGATCGGCGGGCGCCACTCCGTTATTCCACACATCTCCCGTCAGGCGCACGCCGAAAGCCTTGCCGTCCACCAGGATGTCCTGGATGCCGATGGTCTGCATCTCCACCGAACCGCCAATGGCGCCCGACTTGACCGACGGTCCCTTGTTGATCGTCACGCTGCTGATCAGGTCCGCATCGATGTAGCTGCGCTGCTGCGTGCCCGCATAGCCCCGGTACACATCCAAGGCCTGCTCCGAGCCGTCGACCCGCACCGCCACCCGGCTTTGCCCCTGGATGCCCCGGATGTTCACATCCAGCCCGCCGCCGTTGCGGCTGTCGCCCACCTGCACGCCGGGCACGCCTCTCAACAGGTCGCCCGCCGAAACACGGCCAAAGCGGTCGATGTCCTGGCTCGACAAGTACACGGACGAGCGTGGCGCCACGTAGACCTCTTTTTCCGGCAGCGTTTCGGCCGTGACCAGCACCGACGGCAAGGCAAAGGCTCCGGACGACGCACCCTGCATCGGCGCCAGCGCAAAGCTGCCGTCCTGACGCGGCACCAGCTGCAGTTGCGTATCCGCCAGCAGCAATTGCAAGGCGCCCCGCACGGTGTAGCGCCCCACCAGCGCCGGGGCCGTCAAGCCGCGGGTCAAGGCCGGATCGAACGACAGCAGCAACCCCGACTGGCTGGCGAAACTGCCCAGCGCCGCGCCCAAGGGCCCGGCAGCGATGTCGTAATTGCGTGGCGCGGGATCGTCCAGCGTTCTGGAAGCCGCTGCCGGTGCTGCGGGAGCGGCTGCCGGCGCAGTCTGCGCGGGAGCCGCCACAGTGGAGGCAGGCAGGCCGACCAACGCGCAACGCAGCGCGAACGCAACCGGGCGCAAGCGCCATGAGGATTGCGGGCCTGGGGAAAGACGGCGGACTCGGTACATGCTCTTCCTAACTCGTTGGGTCTGGTTCCCGCGCCGGACGCGGGCATTCAGACCCTTTGCCGCACGAGGTCGGAAAAGGGATATGTTTTTTGCACAATTTTCTTTCGTGCGTTGCGGGGCCGGAGGCATTTGCACTGTCAAAACCGCTTTGTTCCGTCGTAGAGGAGAGGCTTGGGCTGTTGCATGCCGGCTTCACTTTGCCCTTGCCGATATTGCGAATCGTCAATTGGTGAATGATAATTGTTTTTATTTGAATGGGCTTGGCGTTTTTCCCGCCAGCCCTTGAATCGTCCGCCCCGCGATGACAGCCCTTAGTCCCACGTTTCCCCACGCAGAGCGCGACAGCATCGCGGCCCTGTACATCGAAAACCACGCCTGGCTGCGCAAATGGCTGGCCTACCGGCTGCATTCGTGGGGCGCCAGCATGGCGGACGATCTGGCTCACGACACCTTTGTGCGTATCCTGGCCGGCCGCGGCGACACGCGGCGCGATGCCATTCAGCAACCGCGCGCCTACCTCACCACCGTGGCCAAGGGCGTGCTGTTCAGCTGGATGCGCCGCCAGACGCTGGAACGCGCCTGGCTCGACGCGCTGGCCGCCTTGCCCGAACCGCAGCACCCCTCGCCCGAACAGCGGAGCATCATCCTTGAAACCCTGCACGAGCTCGACGCCATGCTCGACACGCTCAAGCCGCGCGTCAAACAAGCGTTCCTGATGGCGACGCTGGACGGCATGAAGCAGCAGGAGATCGCGCTGGCCTTGAAGGTGGCCCTGCCCACCGTCAAGAGCTACATCCACAAAGCCTATCTGGCATGCCTGAGCCTGATGCCCGATGAGTGACGCCGCCCTCGCCCCGCATATCCTGGAAGAGGCGGCCAGCTGGCTGTTGTTGATGCAGGACGCGCCGCTCGCGCCCGAGCAGCAAGCGGAGTTCGCACGCTGGCGCGCCAGCAGCAACGATCATCAACGCGCCTGGAGGCGCGCCGAGCGGCTGCTCGCGCGCATGGGCGCCC
>MCNG01000210.1_pt1 | contig 16031 bp, 8 predicted proteins | sample 778231 | NCBI WGS metagenome assembly MCNG01 (sample SAMN04296815, study PRJNA304217) | bioreactor metagenome | isolation source: sea sediment enriched with benzalkonium chloride | place: Turkey: polluted region of the Marmara Sea
ATTTTGGCATGAAGGCCCACATCGGCGCCGATGACGAATCGGGTCTGGTGCACAGCGTAGTGGGCACGGCGGCCAATGTGGCGGATGTCACCCAGGTGGACAAATTGCTGCATGGCGACGAAAACGTGGTCTGCGCCGATGCAGGCTACACCGGTGTCGAAAAGCGGCCCGAGCATGAAGGACGTGAAGTTATCTGGCAGGTGGCGGCACGCCGCAGCACCTACAAAAAACTCGATAAGCGCAGCGTGCTGTACAAAGCCAAGCGCAAGATTGAAAAGGCCAAGGCTCAGGTGCGCGCCAAGGTCGAGCATCCGTTCCGGGTAATCAAGCGCCAGTTCGGTTACACCAAGGTGCGCTTTCGCGGCTTGGCCAAAAACACGGCGCAACTGGTGACACTGTTCGCTCTGTCGAACCTGTGGATGGCGCGCCGACATTTACTGACGAATGCAGGAGAGGTGCGCCTGTAATGCGGGAAATGGCCACCGGAGTGGGGTCCGGGTGGCGAAAACGTAAGAAATACTCGTCGAATTGATTGTTTTTTGATCATTTGGCGAGTTTAAAAGTTGCGCTAGGTGGTATGCCGGGGAAATACATGGCTACTTCAGACCATCCCTTGTGCACTGCCTTTCAAAAAAGTACGACGATGAAACTTTGGGGCGTCTGTCATCGATAAGCTTCCTGTAAGGTGCGTTGGGGAAACGCCCTCATAAAAGGTCGACCTTATTGTTCTTTCTTGATGTTTTTATTAAATAGACCGCTATTTTCTCGAAGCTCTAGTCGCAAGTGCCAGGCTATGCTCTGTTGCAAAGTTAAGCCCTGGCATTTCAAATGCGACAGTTACTCATAGTAAAGACGACACCCAGGCAGCTATTCAAGGCATGAAATCCAGCAAAGGATAAGATGCACTTTTATGGGGCATGGCTATTTTTATCGGCCCAATAAGCGCTTTCTTCCAAGAGGCTCCTATCGTTTCTAATCTGAGGGTTGCGCCGCAAATACTACCAGGGCATTAAAGGACAAAAAGCGGACTTTGAAAGACACAGATTTGATTTTTAAATAGTCGACGTCCCACTAGCGGCCCTTTATTGCAGCAGGAACTGAGGTTCTTCCATGCCAAAGATCTGCTTGCGCAGTGCGCTGAGCCTTTCTTCGATAAGGCTGTGCTGTTGCTCTTCGTCTTCAACGCTATCGAGCACCTCATCAATCACCTGTTCAGAGGCTTTCGCGTAGAGGCTGATCTGCTCGCGCTGAGCGGCGCAGGGCAGCGGCGGGGTATGGCTGTCCTTGAGCTCCATCCAGAGCTTGTAGTTCAAGGCCTCCAGGGAATTGGGCTGAGGCTCGATGTACGGCGTCAGTTCTTGAACGTGGGCGTAGGCCTGGTTCAGGTTCGCCCCTTTGGCGACGGCACTTTTTATTTCCTCTATCAAGTTTTCCGCGCGCTGCTTGCGCTCCGCCTCCGGCATCGCGCTGGCCGATTGAGAAAACGTGGTGATGTTGGCGACTAGCACTTTGCTTTCAACCATGGTCGGTTCCCTGAAGAAAAGAGTGCGTGTGTTGTCGAGCTCGAGCCGATTAAGCCCCTGTACTCAGTGGCCGGTAGGGTAGGGTACAAATATTACAAAACAACTCATCAATACCCAGGTTCCTGGGTAGGGCCGGCACTCATTGATAATGACTGCCGGGTCAGAATAACAACGAGTCAAGAGCAGCCAGGTTCGGGTCATGTCCAACGGGGTGAGTGGACAGTTGTTTACAAGTAGGGTGGCGCTATCTTGAGTGGCGATATTAAAGAGAACCATCTTGAAAGCGACGCTTATTGATAGCGAATGCGACGAGAGTATCAAGTGCAGGCCAGGCGACCAGCACTTGATAGTCATCCCTGATGAACAAACAAACGAACCCTGCCAGAAGTAACGTATTACCAGCCGAGGGTCAATCAGCCACCACTTCAAACTTTCGGGTAGTTCCTGTAAAGGCACTGATAGTGCCCCAGACATTCTTCTGATCACCGCCATGGCTGATGTAGTAGAAGCCGGGTTTGGCATCCTGCGGAATATCCCAGGAAATAGTCGCCTTCGATGCAGAAATACCGACCCGTTCCCAGCGGTACTTGGTTTCCCAGTCGTTGTCGGTCGCCACGCGTATTGCCGGATTGTCACGGGCGGGGTCGGCTGAGGTGTAGTACACGCTCAGGAAGGTTTCTTCGGTATGCAGGTTGTTCTTCGGGTGTCCGGTGACGAAGGCCACCGTCACGGTTTGTCCCCGGTGGTAGATCTTTTCCGGTTGCTGCAATACATCGCCGAACGAGGTGCCGATATAGGGGGCATCGGTGACGACGCCAGTCTGGAAGTTCAACAAGCAGCAGGACAGGTCAGGTGGCTGGGCGGTACTGGCGACCGGCCGATTGTCACGCATGGCGCTGGCCATGTCGGTGAACAGCTGTTGATAGGCGGCCTGGGTCCAGGGGCCGAAGATCGTCGAACCGCCTTCATATTCCTGGACGCTGTATTCCTCGCGAGTGGTGACGTAACTGGAGTAGGCGTTGGCATAACCATTGAAGATCACATGGTTGATTCCCATGGGTGTGACGATGGCTTGTACTGCCCGGCGAATGCGTACACCGGACATCACCGTAAACTCGGCCGGTGCACCCAGTACGGCGAGTTGGCCGATGCGGAACATCTGGATCGGCAGCACATTGGGGGTCCAGGGAAAGGGTTTTTTGTTGCCGGTATCGGCCAGTATCTGTTTTTCAGCCTGGCACTTCTTCAGCTCTTTGGACGGCACACCAGTGAGCAAGCCGCCGAGGAAAGACAGCAGCGGATTATTGCTTTCACTGATGCCCAGTGGGCCAGGGCCATCCTCCGTACTGCCGGCCGCCAGGCTACTGCCCAAGGCGGCAATACACAGCGTCTTCGGTGTGCCATCGGTGTAGTCAGGGCGTACGGTCAGGCCGTGGAAGTCGACAAACTGAAAGCGGTTGTCGAGCCTCCCGGTCACTTCCTCGGTCGGCCCGGTGGCCAGTTCATAGGCTTTGTTGAACTGCCTCAAGCCGATTTCCTTGGTGTTGGCGAATTCGTTCTCGGTTGGCCCGGAGCCTGGGCGCAAGTTCAAGTTGGGCGACAGATTGCCGGCATTGGTCTGGGCAAAGGCGGCGATAAACCCCGGTTTCTTACTGATGTCGTGTTCCCAGTGGTAGGACGCATAGCCTTTGTTATCAGAAGAAATCAGATGATTGTTATTGGTCATGGACGTGGCGTGCACAGGGAACCAACTGATGACTCCGGCCATCTCGCCCTGTTGGTCGACGAACTTCAATACCGTCATTTCCGGGTCGATACCATCTAGGTAGCCGGCAATATCCGGATTGCGCTGGTGGGAGAGCAGCGACCTGTTCTTGCTGGCATTGGTGAGATCACCCTTGGCATAAAACAATCGGCCAGGCTGCATGTGTTGATGGGCCTGATCAATTGAGCGCACGATGCCATCGACAATCACGTTAAAGGTCTTTTCCTGAAAGCCCAGTACCGACAAGTCGTAGATCGTGTAATGGGAAAAGCCACCGGGACCTGAGTGAGTGTGAGTGGCCGCCAGCATCACATTGTTTTCGTTATAGATCCCAGGGTATTTCTTCTCCAACGTGCGCAACACACTTTGCTGCACCGCTTGGAAAATCATGCCCAGGTCGGTGTTGACGTACACCAGCCGCTTGCCCGTGGCCGCATCTTCAATGATGAACGCCCTCGACCATTGCCGCGTATGAATACCACCGGTCTTCTGGTCGGTGGAGGAGTACCCCATCATCCCGACTTCCGCTGCTTCGCCGGTAATATCAGCTTTGCCCAAGCCGAATCGATAAGGTTGTTCGCCAGCAAAGCCGGTTGAACATAACAAGCAGGTGATGACAACGAGAACAGAACGATACAGTCGGATACTCATTTGAATCTCCCTGTGTATTGTTTTTGTGTGCGAAAGATAACCCAGCGTTACCAGGCTCATTGGAAGCGAGCCTGCACTGAAGACCGAGCCGCTGATCAGGGGCTGGTAGAAACTAGAACAGTCCGGTTCAGAGGGATGGGGTATTTACGGACACAAACGGGACTCTCAGGGCCAGCTGTAGCGTTATAAGGAATCGGCCACGCTTAAGGCGGCCCAAAACGGATATTGCGCAGCACCTGGGCGAATCAGTGCGCGAGCGATCTGGTGTTGAAGTCAGGCTTCGGTAACCAGAGCCACAAACGCAGCAGCCTGTTCATCGGCTATTTGGATGGGTGCTGCAATGCTGTGCCTGGCGGTGCTGGTGCGGGCGGTCTGGGGGAGGGCAAGGCGCTGGAACAGGTGGCCAGGCCGTTGTCGCAAGCGAGCGACTGAGCCGGTCAGCATAAAAAAACCACCTCGGCTGTGTGCCGGGGTGGCTTTACTGTTGAGGGTCGCTCGCCAGCTTCAGGTTGGTGGCGATGTAAAACCCCTGCACCGTGCGTTTTTTCTCTTCGTGCTCACACAGCACCAGTGTGGAGTGCGGCAATGGCGTCGCCTCCGGTGGCGGTTTGACCAGCATCCTTTTGCCCCCCGAGCGCAGGCGCACATATTGCCCGGGCTCGAAGGTACTCATGGCCGCGTCTCGGCAGCGGCCAGTTGGGTCGGTTCCCCCCATGCGCCGCCGAGGGCGGTGTACAGGTTGACTTCGGCGATCAACTGCGCCAAACGGTCGGTAATCAGCCCCTGCTGTGACGAAAACAACGAGCGCTGCGCGTCGAGGAACACCAGGTTGCTGTCCAGGCCCAGGCGGTAGCGGCGTTGAGCTAAGTTGTAATAGGTCTGGTCGGCCTGCACCAGGTCGCGTTGGGCGTTCAGTTGGTCGTCGTAAGTCTGGCGTGCCGCCAGGCCGCTGGACACTTCCTGGAAAGCGGTCTGGATAGCCTTCTCGTACTGGGCCACGCCAATGTCTTTTTGCAGCTTGGCGTAGTCGAGACTGGCGCGCAGGCTGCCGGCGTTGAAGATGGGCAGGTTGATCTGCGGCTGGAATGTCCAGCTGCCGGAACCACCCTTGAACAGGCTCGACAGTTGCGAGCTGGACGCGCCGGCGTTGGCGGTCAGGCTGACACTGGGAAAGAACGCTGCGCGGGCCGCACCAATATTGGCATTGGCGGATTTGAGCTGGTATTCGGCTTGCAGAATGTCGGGGCGGCGCTGCAGCAGGTCCGACGGCAGGCCGGCGGGTACTCGGGCGATCAGGTTGCTCGACAGCGGCAGGCTCGGCAGGGATTCCGGCAGTGCGGTGCCAACCAGCAACGTCAGGCTATCGCGGTCCTGGGCCACTTGTCGCTCATAGCGCGCGAGGTTGGCGCGGGCGTTCTCGACACTGGTTTGCGCCTGGGCGGCATCCAGCGACGACGCTGTACCCACCTGCAGGCTGCGTGTCGTCAAACGCAGGCTTTCCTCATAAGAGGCGAGGGTCTGGCGTGTCAGCGCGAGTAATTCCTGATCGGCACGCCAGGTCAGGTAAGCATTGGCCACGCTGGCCACCAGGCTCAATTCGGCACTGCGCTGCGCTTGCTCGGTGGCCAGGTACGCCTGCATCGCCTGCTCGCTGAGGCTGCGGATGCGACCAAAGAAATCCAGCTCATAGGAACTGATGCCCAGGGTCGCGGAATACGTCGAAGTGATCGCCGCCTTACCGGTCTTCGTGATACTGGCCGGTACCCGCTGGCGGGTGCCGCCTGCCGTCGCCGAGACCGCCGGGAACAGGTCAGCGCGCTGGATCTGGTACTGGGCGCGGTACGCCTCGACATTCAGCGCCGCCACACGCAGGTCGCGGTTTTCGGTGAGGGCGGTCTGGATCAACTGCCGCAAGGCGGGGTCATGGAACAATGTGCGCCAGCCCTGGCGGGCAACCTCTTCGCTGACGGTACCTGCAGCGGCGGCATAGGCCGGGCCTTGCGGGTATTGCGTGGTCACCGGAGCTGCCGGTTGCTGGTAGTCAGGGATCAGTGAGCACCCGCTCAGTACCACTGCAACCGCCACCGCAGAGAAAGCAAACTTGTTCATTGGCCAGCCTCATGTGAAGGGGAACACGGGTTGCAGCGCAGCAACCCGCCTCTTGAATGTCGTCAGGCGCCGACCGCCCACTTGGTCAATCCATGTCGGCCGCTGACCCCAAGCTTTGCTGTTGCACGCTTGAGATAGGTTTCGATAGAGCTGTTCTTGAGACGTAGTTTCTCGGCTATTTCCGGCACGGTTCCGCCGTTGAGCAAGCCGAGGCAAACTTCCTGTTCGCGGGTTGAGAGCGTGATATCGCACAGCGACAGACGCTTTTGAAACTCACGATGAATGTGCGACGGTTCGGTTTCGCTGAGCGGGATCGCCATCCAGCTGCCGATTTTGCGCAGCGCACTTTGGCGGTTGAACTGGGCATAGCTTTCAATCAATGGCAGCAAGGCTTCGGAGAGGTTTTTCAGACGCGACAATTCGCTCAAGGAAAAATCCTTCTGCGTCTGGGACCGATACAGCATCACCACGCAGCGTCGGCTGCCATCGCGCGATACCAGTGTGCATTCGTGCGCCGCAACGCGTGGCACCTTGCCCGCGGCCCCTTTGGTTCGCGTATTCAGGCGAATCAGCAACGAGCCCTCCATCTCCTGCACTTCCTTGAGCAGGGGAGGGTTGGCGTTGGCGCCGTTCGCTTCTGCTCGTTGTACGGGGATGTCGGCGGGGTCGCCGGCGGTGCCCAGAGGCTTGATATCGACCAGGCTGCTGTTTGACTCGTCCAGGGTCCACTCGCTGAGTGTCAACGCCGTGACCGGCAGGAACTTGTCGATCAGCTTGAGCATATTGAGTGCGAAGTGATCCTGGTCGGTACTGGAAACCAGTTCGCCGAGTACGAAATAGAAGTGTGGGCTGTCCGCATTTTGAATGCTGCTCGTCATTTCCATAGTCCAATCATCCTTGGTAGCGAAGAGGTGGGTGAGCGATCAGAACAGCCATCTTCACTACTGAAGGGTCCGGCTCGGGACCGTATTAGGCCCATTCATGCTGCGCCGGTCTGCAATGGAAAGCTGGGACATTCGGAGGGCCGTCCGCCTCGGCGGTGTGTTTTGTCTCGGTCCATGTTTTGTACAGGCTTTCGGGGACATCCGAATTTGCGCCAATCCGTACACTTGGCGGCGCCGGCAACAGGGCCGGTAGCAGCGGCTTGTGTGGCAGGCTATGCCCGGTCTTGCGTGTATTTGAGGAGTTGGTCCATGAACAAAGAGCATGAAAAGCCGCCCAAGCCGGGCTCGGTCTTGCGCCTGCTTTGGCAAAATCATCCCTGGCTGGCGTTCTTTTCCCTGGTCACCGGCATCGTCAGTGGGGTGGCGGCGATCGCGGTGGTTAACGTGGTCAACCAGGCTATCTACGAGCAGGGGTCGCGCTTGCACCTGCTGTACTGGTTTATTGGCTTGAGCGTGGTGGCGCTGGCGTTTCGTAACGGCGCGACCTTGTTTCCCGCTTACGCCAACATGAAGCTGATGACGCGCCTGCGCATCGCGCTGTGTCAGAAAATCCTCTCCTCACCCCTTGAGGAAGTCGATCGGCGTGGCCCACCCAATGTGCTGACACTGTTGACCACTGACATTCCGCAACTCAACGCCACCTTGTTGGTGATGCCGGTGATGCTGGTGGAATCCACGGTATTCATGTTCGGCCTGGCCTACCTGGCCTACCTGTCATGGACGGTGTTTGCGTTGACGCTGGCGCTATTGGTGCTGGGCGCGGTGTTGTATGTGTTTCTGTTCCTTGGCGGGGTGAAGTTCACTGGCCGTGTGCGTGATGAGTTCACGGCCTTCAACGAGCATACCCACGGTCTGGTCTTTGGCCTCAAGGAACTCAAGCTCAACGGCATCCGTCGGCGCTGGTTTGGCCGTTCGGCGATCAAGGAATCGTCGACGCGGGTAGCGCGTTTCAACTTCATCGAACACCTGTGGTACCTGGGTGCGGAAAACATGGGGCTGGTCACTCAGTCCCTGCTGATTGGCAGCCTGGTGTTTGCCTTGCCGCTGCTGACCAGCACCGACAGCCAGGTGCTGACCGCCAGCGTCCTGACCGTGATGTACATCCTCGGGCCGCTGGGCCTTTTGATCAGCACCATGCCGGTGGTCGCGCAGGGCCGGATTGCGATCACCCGCCTGGCCGATTTCGGCTTCCTGATCAATGAGCACCATGCCGAGCAAGGCGAGCCGGAAACCAGCAATGTCCTGCGCCTTGAACACAAAAAGCACTGGCAGGAAATCACCCTCAAAGGCGTGGTGATGAACTACCGCGGTGCCGAGGCCGAGAGCGGCTTTGCCCTCGGGCCGGTCGACCTGACCATCAACCGCGGTGAGTTGATCTACATCATCGGTGGCAATGGCTGCGGCAAAAGCACCCTGGTCAAGGCCTTGTGCGGGCTGTACGTGCCTCAGTCCGGGCAGATCCTGCTGGATGGCGTTGCCGTCAATGATGACAACCGCAGCGACTACCGCGACCTGTTTTCCGCAGTGTTCAGCGACTTTCATCTGTTCAACCGGTTGATTGGCCCGGAAGGCGAAGAGGTCAACCCGGACCTGGCGCAAAAGTACCTCGGCGCGCTGGGGCTGGCCGACAAGATCAAGATCGAAGGGCTGGGTTATTCCACGACCAAAGAGCTGTCCTACGGCCAACAAAAACGCCTGGCCCTGGTGTGTGCCTACATGGAAGACCGCCCGGTGTATGTGCTTGACGAGTGGGCGGCAGACCAGGATCCACCCTTCAAACGCTTCTTCTATGAGGAGTTGCTGCCGGAACTCAAACGCCGCGGTAAGACCATTCTGATCATCACTCATGATGATCAATACTTCCAGTTGGCCGATCGAGTGATCAAGCTGCTGGATGGCCATATTGTCTCCGATGTAAGCCTCATCGCCCAGGATCGCCGCGCCTGATTCCAGGCGTTGCCGCAGGCCGTCCATTTGCACGACGCCCGTAGCCTTCAAGGCTATCGGCCTCGTGCTTTTTTTTGTATTTAAAAAATCATATTTATCAAATAGATAGAGCTGATTTTAAAAAATAATTCAATGTCCGCCGATTGTCCGGGTTTGGGGTGACATACAGCCAAAAAACCGAGTGCTTAAATTTGCCAATGCGCTCATCAGGTCGTGCTGTGGGTGGCTGTTTCAGCCGCGTGAAGCTCTGCTGGCCAGCCCACCCTTGCTGATGTTTTGAGTTGGCGTTTTTAACAATTTTTTCGCCTCAACTTCCCTCGCTGCTGCGCTGTGACCCAGGTGGCACTGACAAAACTCTGAGAAGGCTTTTATGAAACGTTTTTCTGCAGTGGCCATGGGCGACCTTGTCGCGAAAAAACTCCTTTCCAAACTCGTTTTTGCCGCTGTGGCGCAGGTGATCGTATGAAGCCTCAAACCTTCCCGCTGACCGCCGCGCAGAAAGCCATCTGGCTCGACCAGATCAGCCAGGGTGATTCGCCGCTGTACAACATCGGCAACTACCTGGAAATCCAGGGGCCGATCGTCCCCGAAGTGATGCAGCGTGCCGTGCAGTTGATGGTGGACAAGCACGATGCCCTGCGCCTCACTCTGGTTGACGAGACGGATGCCGATGGCGTGCCGTTGCAGGCGTTCGTGCCGGCGATCAAGGTCGACGTGCCATTTCTGGATTTCTCCACCCAGACCGATCCCGTCAGCACGGCCATGGCCTTCGTTGAAGAGCACATGGCGCGGTCATTCCCCATGACCGAGGCACCGCTGTGCCGGTTTTTCCTGATCAAACTGGCCGACACCCATTACTGGTCGATCAACCAGGCCCACCACATCATCCTCGATGGCTGGGCCTTCGGTGAGATGCTGCAATCGCTTGGCGCGCTGTACAGTGACCTGCTCGAAGCGCGGCAGCCGGATATGGAAGCCACGTCTTACGTGGACTTCATCCACGACGACCTGCGCTACCGTGAGTCAGCGCGCTATGCCAAGGACCGTGAATACTGGCAGGCGAAGTACCAGAGCCTGCCGGAGCCGCTGTTCACGGCGCGCCATCACAACCAATTCGCCAAGGGCAAGGCCCCGGGCCGACATTACGCACGGCCGTTCCCGGTGGCTTTACATGAGCGCATGGGAGAGCTGGCCAAAGACTTCCAGGCCTCGACCTACCATGTGCTGCTGGCTGCCATGTATGTCTATTTCACCCGCGTGACGCAGCGCGATGAATGGGTGGTGGGCCTGCCCTTGCTCAACCGCACGGGCAAGTTCAAAGGCACCGTTGGCATGTTTACCCAGGTCAGCGCGGTGCGCTTCAGCCTCGGTCGCGAGCTGACTTTTGGCGAGGTGATCTGTGCCGTGCGCGACGGGCTCAAGCAGGATTACCGGCACCAGCGTTTCCCCTTGAGTGGCTTGAACCTGCGCAACGAAAGCGGGCAGCTGTTCGATGTGACCTTGTCCTACGAACAGGACGACCATCTGTACCAGTTTGCGCAAGGGCTGGGCGACTCGGTCAAGGTCACCAACAGCCACGAGCAGATGCCTCTGGCTTTTCACCTGCGTGCGAGCAACCTGAAAGACAAGGCATGGGCCCACTACGTCTATAACGAAGCGTATTTGAATGCCGAGGAAATCGAATGCCTGGCGGAGCGCTTCACCTACGTGCTGGAGCAAGCGCTGGAGAATGCCGCGCTGGCGGTGAATGACTTCTCGCTGACCACCGAGCGCGATCGCGCGCTGTTGCAACAGTGGAACGCCGGCTCCAGTACGCCGGCCAGCGATGCCACCCTGCATGGGTTGTTTGAAGCCCAGGCAGCTTCTCGACCTGATGCGACCGCCGTGGTTTTCCATGAGCAGCGCTTGAGCTACGCCGAATTGAACCATCGCGCGAACCGGGTGGCCCACCGTCTGTTAAGCCTGGGTGTGCGCCCGGATGACCGGGTGGCGATCTGCGTTGAGCGCGGCCTGGAAATGATCGTCGGGCTGCTGGGCATCCTCAAGGCCGGCGCCGGTTATGTGCCGATCGACCCGGCGTACCCCCAGGAACGCATCAGTTACACCTTGCAGGACAGCGCGCCGGTAGCGGTGCTGGTGCAGGCGGCGACCCAGGCACTGGTGGCCGAACTCACGGTGCCGGTGATTGATCTGGACGCGACGAGCCTGCACCAGGAATCGATACAGGACCCGCACGTTGCAGGCCTCACCGCAGCCAGCCTGGCCTATGTGATTTACACCTCAGGCTCCACCGGTTTGCCCAAAGGCGTGATGATCGAACACGGTAACGTCACGCGGCTCTTTACCGCCACCGATGCCTGGTTCAGTTTCAACGATCAGGACGTGTGGGCCTTGTTCCACTCGTTCGCCTTCGATTTCTCCGTGTGGGAAATCTGGGGGGCGCTGATTCACGGCGGCCAATTGCTGGTGGTGCCGCAAGTCACCAGCCGCTCGCCGGACGAATGCTACGCGCTGCTGTGCAGCGCGGGCGTCACCATCCTCAACCAGACGCCGAGCGCCTTTCGCTCGTTGATCGCCGCACAGGGCCAGAGTGCCTTGAAGCACTCCCTGCGCCAGGTGATTTTTGGTGGCGAAGCCCTGGAGCCTGCGATTCTCAAGCCCTGGTATGCACGCATGGCCAACGGCGGCACGCAACTGGTGAACATGTACGGCATCACTGAAACCACCGTGCACGTGACGTACCGGGCGTTGGAAGCAGCGGATGCGCAATTGGTCGGTACCAGCCCCATCGGCGGGCGTATTCCGGACTTGCGCCTGTACGTCCTCGACGCCCAGGGCCGGCCGGTGCCCCACGGTGTCGAAGGGGAGCTGTACGTGGGCGGTGCGGGCGTGGCCCGTGGCTACCTGAACCGCCCTGAACTCAACGCCGAGCGCTTTGTGCATGACCCCTTCGACCCCACGCCCGGTGCGCGTATGTACCGCACCGGCGACCTGGGGCGGTGGCAGGCGGATGGCAGCATCGACTACTTGGGGCGTAACGACGACCAGGTCAAGATCCGGGGTTTCCGTATTGAACTGGGTGAAATCGAAGCCCGTCTGGCGGCCTGCGACGGCGTGCGTGAAGCGGTGGTGGTCGTGCGTGAAGACGAGCCGGGTGATAAACGCCTGGTGGCCTACCTGATTGCCGCCGAGGGTGCCCAGCCTTCAGCCGCCGCGTTGCGCACGCAGTTGTTGGTGTCCCTGGCCGATTACATGGTGCCCAACGCCTTCGTAACGCTGGACAGCTTCCCGCTGACCACCAACGGCAAGCTGGATCGCAGGGCGTTGCCGGCACCGGATGCCGAAGCGTTTGCGCGGCGTGAATATCAGGCCCCACAGGGCGCGCTGGAAACTACCCTGGCGGGGCTTTGGAGCGAGTTGCTCGGAGTCGAGCAGGTGGGCCGCCACGACCAGTTCTTTGAGCTGGGCGGCCACTCGCTGCTGGCGGTGAAGTTGATCGAGCGCATGCGCCAGGTCGGCCTTAACGCCGATGTGGGCGTGCTGTTCGGTCAGCCGACCCTGGTCGCACTGGCGGCGGCCGCTGGCAACCGGCACCAGGTGCAGGTGCCCGTCAATGCCATTGCGCGCGACTGCCAACGCATCACCCCGGACATGCTGCCGCTGGTCCGGCTGCCCCAGGCGCAAATCGACACCCTGGTCGCCGGCATTCCCGGCGGCGTGGCCAACGTGCAGGACATCTACGCACTGGTGCCGTTGCAGGAAGGCATTCTGTTCCACCATCAGACCAGCACCGAGGGCGACCCCTATCTGCTGCAAGCGCTGCTGCGCATGGAGAGCCGCGAACGCCTTGTGGATTTCGTCGAAGCCCTGCAACAGGTGATCGCCCGTCACGACATACTGCGCACGTCGGTCGCCTGGCAAGGCCTGGACGAGCCGGTGCAAGTGGTCTGGCGTGAAGCCCGCCTGCCGGTGCAGGAGGTGCAACTGGCGCCTTCGGCCGAAGATCTGGCCACGCAGCTCACCCAACGCTTCAACCCGCGTCACACACGCATGGACCTGACCCGCGCGCCCATGATGGCGTTGCATTTCGCCCAGGAACCGGGCGGTGAGGGCTGTGTCGCGGTGCTGCAGTTCCACCACCTGATCGACGATGCCACCTCGCTGGCGCTGCTTGGCGCGGAAATCGAAGCCTGCCTGCAGGGGCGTGCTGACCAGTTGGCGCCTTCGGTGCCCTACCGTAATTATGTGGCGCAGACCCGGCTGGGCATCAGCCAGGCCGCCCATGAAGCGTTTTTCCGCGAGATGCTCGGCGACGTCGATGAACCGAGCCTGCCGTTCGGGCTTCAGGATGTGCAGGGCGATGGCCAGGGTATCCAGCAGGCCAACTTGCCGGTGGCCGCGCAACTGGGCCAGCGCCTGCGCGCCCAGGCACGGCGCCTGGGGGTCAGTAACGCCAGCCTGCATCATTTGGCCTGGGGCCAGGTGGTGGGGCACTTGTCCGGTCGCCGCGACGTGGTGTTCGGCACGGTATTGATGGGCCGCTTGAGCAGTGGCGAAGACGCCGACCGCGCCTTTGGCATGTTCATCAACACCTTGCCGTTGCGCGTCGAGGCGGGCGGTCAGGGCGTGGAAGACGCGCTGAAAACCACCCACGCGCGCCTGGCTGCCTTGCTCGGCCACGAACATGCGCCGTTGTCCCTGGCCCAGCGTTGCAGCGGTGTGGCCGCGCCTACACCGTTGTTCAGCGCCTTGCTCAACTACCGGCACGCGGCTGTCGGCGCGCAGTCGGCCGAAGATGCGGGCAAAGCCTTGAAGTGGGCGGGCGTGGAAATGCTCGGCGGTGAAGAACGCACCAATTTCCCGTTGATGCTGTCGGTGGACGACCTCGGCGACTCCTTTGGCCTGAGCGTGCAGGCAGTGGCGGGTGTCGACCCGCAACGCGTGTGCGGTTACATGCACCGCGTGCTGGAAGCCATTGCCGACGCGCTCGAGCACCAGCCGGAGCAAACCCTGCACAGCCTGGCGTTGTTGCCCGATGCCGAACGGCAACACCTGCTGGGCGACTTCAACGCCTTCGACACCCAGTACCCGGCCACGGCCACCGTGCATGCGCTGTTCGAGGCCCAGGCGCTGCGCCAGCCTGACGCCATTGCGGTGACGTACGAAGGGCAGGCCTTGAGCTACGGCCAATTGAACAGCCTGGCCAACCGCATTGCCCATCGCCTGGTCGCCGATGGCATCGGTGTGAATGATCGTGTGGCGATCTGCGCCGAACGCGGCCTGGAAATGGTTGCCGGGTTGCTGGCGATTCTCAAGGCGGGCGCGGGCTACGTGCCGCTGGACCCGGCCTATCCGGACGAACGCCTGGCCTACATGCTCCACGACAGCGCGCCCAAGGCGCTCTTGACCCAGCAATCCCTCATGCCGCGTTTCGGCGCGGCGGGTGTGCCCACCTTGTGTCTGGACAACCCGGCCGGCATCGCCGCACAACCTGCGCACAACCCGCTGGTGCAAGGCCTGCAGGCTGACGCCCTGGTGTATGTGATCTACACCTCCGGCTCCACCGGCCAGCCCAAGGGCGTGGCCATGCCCCACGGGCCGCTGGTCAACCTCATGCAGTGGCAGATCGCGCAGACCGTGGCGGATGGCCGCGAGGCTCAGCGCACGTTGCAGTTTGCGGCACTGGGTTTTGACGTGGCATTCCAGGAAGTCTTCAGCACCCTGTGTGCCGGGGGTGAACTGTCGTTGATCCATGGTGATGTACGGCTTAACTTCCGCCAGCTGTTCCGTCATATCTGCGAGCAGCGCATCCAGCGTTTGTACCTGCCGTGCATTGCCTTGCAGGCGCTGGCAGAAGCGGTGGCCGATGAGCCGGAACTGGGCGCTCTGGCCTGTGCACTGAGCGATGTCATCACCGCGGGTGAGCAGCTGCGCATCAGTGCGCAGATGCGTGCGTTGTTCCAGCGCCTGCCGGGTTGCCGCCTGCACAACCACTATGGCCCGACCGAATCCCACGTGACCACGGCCCTGACCCTGGACGGCGATGCCGCCTCATGGCCGGTGCTGCCGTCCATTGGCGTGCCGGTGGCCAACACCCGTATCTACCTGTTGGATGAACAGCTGCAGCCTGTACCACTGGGCGTGGCCGGCGAAATCTACATCGGCGGCGTCTGTGTGGCGCGCGGCTATTTGCACCGTGATGACCTCACGGCCGAGCGCTTCCTGGCCGACCCGTTCGTGACGGGCGGCCGCCTGTACAAAACCGGCGACCTGGGGCGCTACCAGCCCAATGGTGAAATTGATTACCTGGGCCGCAACGACGGCCAGATCAAGATCCGCGGCTTTCGTGTGGAGCTGGGCGAAATTGAAGCGCGCCTGGCCCAGTACGCCGGCATTCGCGATGCCGCGGTGCTGGTGCGTGAGGACAGCCCGGGTGACAAGCGCCTGGTTGCCTACTTTACGGCCGAGGCCGAACGCGCATCGCCGGGCATTGATGAGCTGCGTGCGCACCTGCAGGCACTGCTGCCCGACTATATGATCCCGGCCGCCTATGTACAGATGGACCGGTTGCCTCTGTCGCCCAACGGCAAGCTGGACCGTCGTGCGTTGCCGGTGCCGGAGGTCGAGGCGTTTGCCAGCCGTGAGTACGCGGCCCCTCAAGGCGCCACTGAAACGGCCCTGGCCGATCTCTGGGCCCAGGTGCTGGGCGTCGCCCGTGTGGGCCGCCATGACAATTTCTTCGAACTCGGTGGCCACTCGTTGCTGGCGGTCAAGCTGATCGAGCGCATGCGCCAGTTGGGCATGAGCGCCGACGTGCGCGTGCTGTTCGGCCAACCGACCCTGGTAGCACTGGCGGCTGCGGTGGGCGGCGGCAGTGAAATCCAGGTGCCGGCCAACCGCATTCCGGCGGACTGTACGCAGTTGCGCGCCGACATGCTGACGCTGATCGAGCTGAGCCAGGACGAGCTCGAGCGGATTGTCGCGCGGGTGCCCGGTGGCGCGCGCAACGTGCAAGACGTCTACCCGCTGGCACCTTTGCAGCAGGGTATTCTCTACCACCACATCACCGCCGAGCAGGGCGACCCGTACCTG
>MCNG01000213.1_pt1 | contig 15907 bp, 17 predicted proteins | sample 778231 | NCBI WGS metagenome assembly MCNG01 (sample SAMN04296815, study PRJNA304217) | bioreactor metagenome | isolation source: sea sediment enriched with benzalkonium chloride | place: Turkey: polluted region of the Marmara Sea
GCGCGTGACGGACATCATGGGCGAGATCTCGGCGGCGTCGGAAGAACAGTCCAGCGGCATCGACCAGGTGAACCGCGCGGTGTCGCAGATGGACGAGGTGACGCAGCAGAACGCGGCGCTGGTGGAAGAGGCGGCCGCGGCGGCAGGTTCGCTGCAGGAGCAGGCGCAGCGCTTGTCCGAGGCAGTTGCCGTGTTCAAGATCAACGCGGGCGAAGTGATCGAAGTCCCCGCGCACCAGTTGTCGGGCGGTTACGGAGCGCCGACGCTGACGCAGTCATGAGGTCTGCCTGCTGAAATCTGCAAGAGGACCGCGGCCGCGCTGATGCGCGGCCGCGGTCCATGTGCCTTGCGGTTTGGCGTGCGCAGAAATCATGCGCACGTTAAGTTTTCGAAAATATGGCCGTTAACAACAATAACGCCTGAAAAGGGCGGTGAACAGTGTTCGAAAGTGCCAGGGGACAAGCTACCCCGGAGCCTGACGAATCTGGCGGGGGAACACGTCTAAGCGGGGCGTCAGATCCGGTTTGCTCGCCGATATTCATTCGCTGCTCGAAATGAAGCACCCGGAGGCAAGCTGTGCGCGTCAACCTACCCATCCACAATGTAGAAACCAAGCTGCGCGAGGATCAGTACCTGATCTCGCGCACGGATACCAAGGGCCGGATCGTCTATGCGAATCCGGCCTTTGTCGAAGTCAGCGGCTTTTCCCGTGAAGAACTCATCGGCAAGCCGCACAACATCGTGCGCCATCCCGACATGCCGCCCGAGGCCTACGAAGACCTGTGGGAAACCCTGCAGGCCGGAGAATCGTGGCTGGGGCTGGTGAAGAACCGGCGCAAGGACGGCGGCTACTACTGGGTGCTGGCCAATGCGACGCCCATCGTCGAGAACGGCGAGGTCGTGGCGTATTCGTCCGTTCGGGTGCGCCCGTCCGACGAGCAGATCGAAATGGCCGAGGACCTGTATGCGCGCATCCGCGAGGGTACGGCCAGGGGCGTGCGCATCCTGCGCGGACGTCCCGTGCGTGCAGGCTGGCGCCGCGGCGTGGATGTGCTGGCATTTCCGTTCCGGCACAACGTCCGCAGCCGCATGCTGCGCCACGCGCTGCTGTCGTCCGGAATCATGGCTGGCGCGGGCGTCTACGGCTTGCGGGCCAATTGGGCGGAACTGAGCACCCTGGGCGCGAGCGTCGGCTGCGCAGCCATCGCACTGGGCGTGGTCGCCATTTTCGGCATGGGCTGGCGTTTGTCCCGGTCGCTGCTGGATCCGATGGTCGATGCGGCCAATATGGCGCGCCAGGTTGCCGCGGGTAACCTGACCACGCAGATCGTGGCGGATTCCGATGACGAAGTCGGGAGCCTGAAGTTCTCGCTCGAAGTGATGCGCAAGAGCCTGATCGGGATCGCGCAGGACGTGTATCGCGGCATCGAAGGCACGACCCATGCCGCGGCGCATATCGCGCGCGGCAACCAGGAACTGGCGGGCCGTACCGAGGGGCAGGCTGCGTCCTTGCAGCAGACCGCCGCCAGCATGGAGCAACTGACCTCCACCGTGCGGCAGAACGCCGACAATGCGCGCCAGGCCAACCAGCTTGCGGCCAGCAGCATGGAAGTGGCGCGCAAGGGCGGCGTGGCGGTCGGGCAGGTGGTGAGCACCATGCATGGCATTTCCGACAGCTCGCGCAAGATTGCGGACATCGTCAGCATCATCGAAGGCATCGCGTTCCAGACCAATATTCTGGCGCTGAATGCCGCGGTCGAAGCGGCGCGGGCCGGGGAGTCCGGCAAGGGCTTCGCGGTGGTCGCAGGCGAAGTCCGCAGCCTGGCGCAGAAGAGCGCCCAGGCGGCCAAGGAGATCAAGGGCTTGATCGAGGATTCGGTGGAACGCGTGACGGAAGGCTCCCAGCAGGCCGAGCAGGCGGGCGCGACGATGGAGGACATCGTCGCCGCCGTGCACCGCGTCACTGACATCATCGGCGAGATTTCGCAGGCTTCCCAGGAGCAGTCCAGCGGTATCGAGCAGGTCGATACGGCGGTGTCGCAGATGGACGTGATGACCGTGCAGAACACCGCGCTGGTGCAGGACCTGGGCGGCGCCGTCATGCAGCTGGGTAATCAGTCCGGCGCGCTGCGCGAAACGATCCGCGTGTTCCGTCTGGTCGGGCAACAGTAAGGTTGACGAGGCGGCGCCAGGCGCCGCCTTGACGCCGGGGGGGTAATCAGGGCTTCTACTTGCCGGCCAGCGCGTCGGCGACGCGGCTCATCGCAGTGAGGCCCGATTCGAACAGCGACTCCAGGAACGGCCCGGCATGCGGCAACACGACGGTCAGAATCGTGACGCCGATAATGAGTGTCACCGGAAAGCCGATGGAGAACACGGACAGCTGTTGCGCGGCGCGGTTCAGGATACCCATGGCCAGGTTGATGGTCAGCAGTGCGCAGATCAACGGCAGCGCCAGCAGCAGGCCGGATATGAAGATGGTCTTGCCCCATTCCACCACGACGCCAAAACCGTTCTGGTGCAGCTGGATCATGGCGACGGGCAAGGTGTCAAAGGAGCGAACCAGCGCGGCCAGGACCAGCAGATGGCCGTCCAAGGCCAGAAAAGTCAGCATCGCAATGATGTTGAACATGCGCGACAGCACCGCGGTATTGGCGCCGGAGGCCGGGTCGAAGAACGAGGCGAAGGACAAGCCCATCTGCAGGCCCACGAATTCGCCGGCGGTTTGCACGGCGGCGAACACCAGCCGCATCGTGAAGCCCAGCGAGATGCCGATCAGCACTTGCTGCATGACCATCCACAGCCCGGTAAACGAGCCGGGCGCGATGGGTGGAACGGGATCCAGCGCGGGGCTGATCGCGACGGCGAGGATGAAAGACAGCCCCACCTTGACCTTGATCGGAATGAGCGATTCGGAGAACAGGGGGGCGGTGCCCACGAGCGCCAGAATGCGCACGAACGGCCAGAGAAACTGGCCGATCCAGCCGTTGAGCTGCTCGAGCGTGAAGGCGATCATGAGGGAGGTCGGGTGCCCGGCGGCGGCTGCCGCTCAGGACACCAGCATGGGGATCTGGCCGATCAGTTGCCGGATGTAGTCGACCATGACGCCGATGAGCCAGGGGCCCAGCAACACCAGCACGCCGCACATGGCCAGCAGCTTCGGAATGAACGACAGCGTCATTTCGTTGATCTGCGTGGCAGCCTGGAAGATGCTGATGACCAGACCCACCACCAGCGTCACGAGCAGCAGCGGCCCGGCCATCGCCAGCACGATCTTCATCGCCTGGTAGGTCATGGTCATGACGGTTTCGGCGGTCATGGCGATTCTCCTCCAGGAGTTATTGATAGAAGCTCTGGGCGAGCGAGCCCATGAGCAGGTTCCAGCCGTCGGCCAGCACGAAAAGCATCAGCTTGAAGGGCAGGGCCACCGTCACCGGCGGCACCATCATCATGCCCAAGGCCATCAGCACGCTGGCGATGACCAGGTCGATGATGAGAAAGGGAATGAAGATGGTGAAGCCGATCTGGAATGCGGTTTTCAGTTCGCTGGTGATGAAGGCGGGCACCAGGATGCGCAGCGGCACCTGCGAGGGGTCTTCCAGGGCGGGCTGCTTGGCCAGGTTGGCGAACAGGGACAGATCATTTTCGCGCGTCTGGTGCAGCATGAAGGTGCGCAGCGGCGCGGCGGCGCGTTCGACGGCAGCTTCGAACTGGATCGAGCCCTCGGACAGCGGCTTGTAGGCGTCGGTGTAGATCTTGTCGAACACCGGCGACATCGTATAGAAGGTCAGGAACAGCGCGAGGCCGATCAGCACATGGTTGGGCGGCGACATGGCCGTTCCCATGGCGCTGCGCAGCAGGCCCAGCACGATGATGATGCGGGTGAAACCCGTCATCATCAGCAGCGCGGCAGGCAGGAACGACAGCGACGTCATCAGCAGCAGGGTCTGCATGCTGAGCGAATAGGTTTCGGAGCCGTTGGGGCCGGGTGTGGCGGTCAGCGCGGGCAAGGTGGCCTGCGCGACGACACCCGCGGGGAACAGGGCCAGTCCCAGCAGCGCGGCGGCGCCGAGCAGGGGCAGCGCGCCGGAGCGGGCGCGGACGGGTGTCGTGCTTGTGGGCAAACTCATGGGTGTCGCTTGGAGGGCGCGGCCGCGCTAGCGGCGCTTGAGCGCCTGGCCCAGCTTGGCCGCGAAGGCGGCGGCGGGCAGGGTCGAAGCCTCCGGCAACTGGCCGGCGGGCAGGGTATGCAGGGTGTTGAGCTGGTTCGGGCCGACGCCCACCACCAGCCAGGTGTTGTCGACTTCGACCACCACGATGCTCTGGCGCGGACCGACCGGCAGGCTTGCCACCTGCCGCAGCAGGTTGCCGCCGCCGCGCGGCGTCAGCCCGGCGCGGCGCGCCAACCAGGCCGAAACCAGGATGGCGGCCACGACCAGGATCAGGCCGACAATGACGCGCAGGAGAGCGGATTCGTCCATGGCGCCAGGGTCAGCGGCGGTTGTTCAAGCGGTTGATCCGCTCGGAAGGCGTAATGATGTCGGTCAGGCGGATGCCGTACTTGTCTTCCACGACCACGACTTCGCCCTGGGCGATCAGGTAGCCGTTGACGAAGATGTCCATCGGTTCGCCCGCCAGGCCGTCCAGCTCGACCACGGAGCCCTGGCCCAGCTGGAGCAGGTTCTTGATGGTCAGGCGGGTGCGGCCCAGTTCGACCGTCAGTTGGACAGGTACGTCCATGATCAGGTCGATATCCGCGCCGGCGCCGCCAGTCGTGCCGGCCAGGGGCTTGAACACGGATTGCGCGGCGGGTTGGGCGGCGGCTTGCGGGGCAGATGCGGCGGGAGCGGCAGGCGCCGCCGCAGCGGGCGCCGGCGCGGCAGCGGGTGCCGCCGCGCTGGTCTGCTCGGCCATGGCGGCGGCCCAGTCGTCCTGGGGCTTCAGGCCGTCGGCTTGGGTCGGCGGGTTGGCGCGGGATTGTTCGGCGAGCGCGTCGGCCCAGTCGTCGGCCGGGGACGAGCCGGTACCGGGCTCGTTCTTGTCAGTCATGGTCAGAGGCCTCGTTGGATTCTGTATCGTGGGTAAACATGTTCTGTACGCGCAGGGCGTACTGGCCGTTGAAGACGCCGTAGCCGCATTCCATCAGCGGCACGCCGTCGACGCTGGCGACTATGGTTTCGGGCACGGTCACGGGCAGGATGTCGCCTACCTTCAGGCGCATCAGTTCGCGGATCGAAGAGGGAATGCGGGCAAATTCCGCAACTACGTCGATGTCGGCGCTGCGCACCTGGCGCGATAGCTGTTGCGCCCAGCGCTGGTCCACTTCTTCGAGCGTGGTTTCCTGCAGCGGGCGCGTCAGCAGATCGCGCACCGGCTCGATCATGGAGTAGGGCAGGCAGATGTTCAGGTCGCCGCCGGTCGCGCCGAATTCGATGTGGAAGGAGGTGACGACCACCACTTCGTTGTTGCCGGTGATACTGGCGAACTTGGTGTGCATCTCCGAGCGCACGTACTCGAATTCGATTGGATAGACGGGGTCCCAGGACTTGCCGTAGCTTTCCAGGGTCAGGTTGAGCAGGCGCCGGATGATGCGCTGTTCGGTCGTGGTGAAGTCGCGGCCTTCGACGCGCGTGTGGTAGCGGCCATCGCCGCCGAACAGGCTGTCGATGACCAGGAACACCAGGTTCGGGTCATAGGTAAAGAGCGCCGTGCCGCGCAGGGGCTTCATCTGAATCATGTTCAGATTGCTCGGCACCGGCAGGTTGCGCTCGAAATCCGCGTACTTCAGGATCTTGATCGAGCCCACCGTGATGTCGGCGCTGCGGCGCATGAAGTTCAGCAGCACATGGCGCATCTGGCGCGCGAAACGCTCGTTGATGAGCTCCAGCGTCTGCATGCGGCGGCGCACGACGCGCTCGGGCGAGCTGAGGTCGTAGGCGCGGGCGCCGGCGTTCTGGTCGGTCGCGCTAGCTTTGCTGTCGCTTTCGCCGGTGACGCCCGCCAACAGCGCATCGACCTCGTCCTGCGAAAGAAATGCCTCGTAGGCCATGCTTATTGCACCACGAACGCCGTGTACAGCACGTCGGTGACGTACTGGCCGTCCGGCAGGGGCGAGAAGGGGCGGTTCACGGCCTGCTTGATGGCGTTGGCCATGTCGGTCTTGCCTTGCTGCGTCTGCACGCCGGTGGGCGATTGCGACGACAGGACCATCAGGATGCGGCTGCGCACTTCAGGCATGTACTTTTCGAGGCGCGTGCGGGTCTGCTCGTCGCTGACGCGCAGCGTCAGGCCCACGTGCATGATGCGCTCGGTGTCGGGATTCTGCAGCGTGACGGTGAAGGGCTCGATCGGCACGAAGATCGGCGCGGGCACGGCTACCGGGTTGGCAGGAGGCGCGACGAAAGTGGCCGGGGTCGCCTGGGGGCCCTGCGCAGCTTGTCCGGGCTGGCCGGGCTGGCCGGGTTGACCTGGTTGACCGGCCGGGACCTGGCCGACGCCGAGCTGCACGGTTGCGCTGTTTTGCGGCTGCATGCGTTGGGTGATGAACCAGGTTGCCCCGGCGCTGGCCGCGGCAACGATGAGCAGGACCAGGATTGCCAGCAAGGGGCGAAGAATACGGCCCATGCCGCCGGAGCGGGAAGAAGGCGCGCCGCGCGCAGGCATGGGTGAAGGTTTGGAAGTCGCCATCTCGGAGTCGATGCGTATTTTGCCGCTGATGAAAACGGGTTCTTAGTGGATGAAAGCATTCTGCCCCAAATGCCGCCTCCGCTTGGAGGCGAAAAACAGGGCGAAAGCCGCGTATCTCAAGCTATTGCTGCAGCGCCCGCAGGCGCGGCCAGAGGCGATGCGCTTCTTTGTCAGGCGAAGGTGTCCACCAGCGCATTGGCGTTGCGCGGAGCCGTCACCGCGACGGGCGCTTCGGCCACGCTGTCGGCGCCAGCCTGGCCGCCGCCAGCATGGCGTTGCGAACCGTTGCCGCCGTGTTGCGCGAATTCCTGTTGGGCGGCCTGTTCGCCCACGCTGGTCTGGCCCAGCGAGATGCCGGCCTGGGCCAGCGCCTGCTGCAGTTGCGGGATGGCGGTTTCAATGGCCTGGCGCACCGAGGCGTGGGCCGACACGAAAGAAGCGCTGGCCACGCCGTCCGACAGGTTCAGGCTGACGCGCAGCGGACCCAGATCGGGGGGATCGAGGCGCAGCTCCGCCGTTTGCATGCCTTGGCGCGCGCTGTGGCTCATCATGACGACCTGTTGGCCGAGCTCGGTGCCCCAATGCGTGCCGCCAACGGGAGTGGCGACTTGCAGCACGACCGGTACGACGGGTGCCGCGATGGCCGCCGGGTTTGCAATCGGCGCGGCGGCCGGGCGTTGCGTGGCGGCGGCAAGCGCCTGTGCCAGGTGGTCCTGGGCGGAGGCGCCATGCTGCGGCGCCTGGAATTGTTGTTGGGTGCTGGCCAGGACCTGGGCCTCGGCGTCATCGGCCTGCTCAGGCATGGCGATGTGGCCGGCTTCGGGGCGTGCATCGCGCGCGGGGCGCGGCATTGCGGCTTCCGCGGCGAGGCGCGGCGTTTCGGCCTTGACGGGCGCGGCAGCGGCGGGGGCGCGGACCGGCGCTTGCGCGGCGGGGGCTGCGTCAGTGCCGGGCTTGGCTGCAGCAGTGATGATAGGCACGGCGATTTCGGCGTCGCGGGCGGCGAGCGCGGCGGCTGCCTCGGCCTGCGGGGCGGTAAAGGCGCCAGCGGCTGCCGCGGCTGCGCCGGCGGCCTGCGTCGCGGGTGTCGCAGGCGCGACGTCGGCGGCATTCAACGCGGCGGTCAGGACCGCTGCGCCGCTGCTCATCGCGGCGGCGGCTGCGGCGGCGTTGCCGCGCGCGAGCTGCACCTGTTCGGCGGCCTGGGCCGCGATCTCCAGGGCTTGCTGCGGCAGGATCACGGCGGGTTGCGCGGCCGCGACGGCCAGCGCGCCAGCCTCGGCCTGCGCGGCGGTCTGCACTGCCGTGTCGATGGCGCTGGCGGCGGCGCCTTCGGCGCGGGCGGCAGGGTCGCCGGAATTCTTGCCGTCAGCGGACGTCTTGGCGCCATTGTTCGCCGGCCGCGAGTCGGCGGCCTGGTTGGGGCGCTGCCGGGCCAGTACGTCCGAAAAGCTGGGGCCCTTTTTGTTCACGGGCACGGACTTGGCGCTGAGCGCGTCAGCGATCGAGGTCGGCGCGGCGGGCGCGACGGCGGGCAGGGGCAGGGGCAGGGGAGCGTTCATCTTGGGCTTCCTGTGAGATATCGCTTAATGCATGCCGGTCTGGCGTTGGACCAGGCGGGCGGAATATTCGTCGTTGGCACGCTGTTCGCGGCGGGATTCCACCACGGCCTGGGCGCGCAGTTCGCGCTGCGCCAGGGCGTCGTAGGAGTTGAGCTTGCGTTTTTCCTGTTGCCAGTAGAGCCGGCCTTTGGCGAGGTTGTCGTCGGCCTGGCGCAATACGCCTTGTTGCTGGCTGATGGCGTCGTCCAGCGTGCTGATGAAGCGCTGGTAGTTATGGCAGTCGCTTGCCGACATGCCGCTGGTCATCGCCTGCTGCAGCCGTTCCAGGTAATCCTGGCGGTAGTCGTGCAGCATGGACAATTGGCGCTCGGCATTGGTGCGCTCGGCGTTGAGCCTGCCGAGCAGGCGCGCCGCTTCGTCCGTGCTTTCCTTGGCCAGGTTGATCAGCATGTCCAAGGGCAATTGGCTAGGCATAGGCGTTCCTCAATTCGAAACTGGCGCGCAGCTGGCTCACGGCGGCTTCATAGCCGACGTTTTCGCCGATGTCCTGCTGCAGGAAGGCTTCCAGGCGCGGGTAGCGGGCGATGGCATCGTCCAACTGCGGATCGTTGCCGGCGGCGTAGGCGCCCACTGCGATCAGGTCGCGGTTGCGCTGATAGCGCGACAGGCTTTGCTTGAAGCGGCGAACCACGGCGAACTGCTCGGGCGTGATCAGCGAGGTCATGGCGCGCGAAATCGACGCTTCGATGTCGATGGCGGGGTAGTGGCCGGCTTCGGCCAGGTGGCGCGACAGGACGACGTGGCCGTCCAAGATGGCGCGGGCCGAATCGGCGATTGGATCCTGTTGGTCGTCGCCTTCGGCCAGCACGGTGTAGAACGCGGTGATCGAGCCGGCCTTGCCGGAAGGTCCGGGCGCGCCCATGCCGGCGCGCTCGACCAGCATCGGCAGCTTGGCGAAGACCGAGGGCGGATAGCCCTTGGTGGCGGGCGGCTCGCCGATGGCCAGCGCGATTTCGCGTTGGGCCATGGCGTAGCGGGTCAGCGAGTCCATGATCAGGAGCACGTCCAGGCCCTGGTCGCGGAAGTGTTCGGCCAGCCGCGTGGCGTAGGCGGCGCCCTGCAGGCGCAGCAGCGCCGACACGTCGGCCGGCGCGGCCACCACGACCGAGCGCGCCAGGCCCTCGGGCCCGAGGTTGTGCTCGATGAATTCCTTGACTTCGCGGCCGCGTTCGCCGATCAGCCCGACGACGATGACGTCGGCTTTGGTGTAGCGGGCCATCATGCCCAGCAGCACGCTTTTACCGACGCCGGAGCCTGCGAACAGGCCCATGCGCTGGCCCCGGCCAACCGTGAGCAGGCCGTTGATGGCGCGCACGCCGGTGTCCAGCACCGTATCGATGGGCGCGCGTGACAGGGGATTGATCGGCTGGGCCGACAGGGGCGCGAGTTCGGCGCCCGTCAGCGGACCCAGTCCGTCCAGCGGCCGCCCGGCGCCGTCCAGCACCCGGCCCAGCAGGGCATTGCCCACCGGCAGGTGGCGGCCCAGCTGGGGCTTGGCGTTGCCGTTCAGTTCGGCCTTGCGCGGCAGCGGAATCTGGCGCTGGACCGGTGGCTCGCCAGGTACGACGCGCGCGCCGGGCGGCAGGCCGGAAATATCGGCCTGCGGCATCAGATAGAGGGTGTGGCCGTCGAAACCGACGACTTCGGCGTCCGCCCAGTGGTCGTGGCCGCGGGCGATTTCGATGCGGGCGGCCGCCCCCACCGGCAGGCGCAGGCCGGTCGCGTGCAGCACCAGGCCGGTGGCGCGCGTGATCTTGCCGCTGACCAGCCAGGGGTCGGTCGAGGCGGCGCGGATCGAGCCGATCTGCAGCTGGGTCTGCCAGCGGTCGATGACCGGCACGGCGGCGGTGGACGCAGCCGGCTGGCCGGGCAGGGGGGAGGCCGGATTGGCGCTCACACCGGCTCCTCCCAGGAGACGTTGCGGCCCAGCGAGGCCGCGACGCGGCGCCAGCGCGTCTGCAGGGTGGCGTCGATGTCGCCGAAAGGCGTTTCGGCGCGGCAGCCGCCACGCGAAATGGATTCATCGGCCAGGACGCGCCAATGGCCTTCCTTGAGTTCGTCCGCCAGGTGCAGGCGGATCAGGTCGATGTCTTCGGGGTTGGCCCACAGACGCATCTGTCCGCCGGCGGTGGGATTGATGTGCAGGACTTCGCGCACGGCGCTGACCACGGTGTCCGGCTGCTCGGCGAGGGTGGTGCGCACGACCTGCTGGGCGATGTCCAGAGCCAGGGTCAGCAGGCCCTGGCCCATTTTTTCTTCAAGCGAGCCGAGGGACGCGGCGCAAGCCTCGACCAGCGCATGCAGGCGCTGCGCTTCGGCGGCGCCTTGTTCGCGCGCCTGAATGAGGCCTTCGGCATAGCCTTGCTCGCGGCCGGCGGCGAGGCCGGCTTCGTGGCCGGCCTGCAGGCCGCTTTCCAGGCCGGCGGCGTGGCCCAGGGCACGGCCTTCCTCGTGGCCTTCCGCAAGCGCCTGGGCACGCAGTTGGGCCATCACCACTTCCGGGTCCGGGCCCGGATCGGGTTCGGGCTCGGGTTCCGGTTCAACGACCGCGGGCTCGTCGAACGACAGCATCTGCCAGCGCCGCCAGGCGGCGCTGCGCGAGATGAGCGTCGTGGCGCCGCTGTCCACCTCAGACATAGGTGTCGTCTCCCTGGTTGCCCAGGACGATCTGGCCGCTCTCGGCCAGGCGGCGGGCGATCTGCAGGATCTTCTTCTGTTCGGTCTCGACCTTGGACATGCGGATCGGGCCTTGCGCGTCCAGGTCTTCGCGCAGCATTTCGGCGGCGCGGCTGGACATATTGCGCAGGAACTTCGCGCGCAGCTCTTCCGGTGCACCCTTGAGCGCGACCATGAGCGTGTCGTTGTCGATTTCCTTGAGGATGAGCTGGATGGCGCGATCCTCGACGTCGAGCAGGTTGTCGAAGACGAACATCTCGTCGATGATCTTCTGTGCCAGGTCGTTGTCGCGCTCGCGCAGGCTGGCGACCACGGTTTCTTCCTGGGTCGAGTTCATCATGTTCAGGATTTCGGCCGCGGTGCGCACGCCGCCCATCTTGCTGCGCTTTGCGCCCTGGCCGGCCAGGACCGAATTCAGGACTTCGGTCAGCTCGGACAGCGCCGCGGGCTGCACGCCGCCGAAAGTGGCGATGCGCAGCATGACGTCGTTGCGCAGGCGGTCCGTCAGCAGCGCAAGCACGCCGGCGGCGCGGTCGCGCTCCAGGTGCACCAGGATGGTCGCGATGATCTGGGGGTGTTCGTCGCCGATCAGCTCGGCCACGGTGTTCGGGTCCAGCCAGTTCAGCGCATCGATGCCGCTGCCGCCTTCGCCGGCTTCCAGGATGTCTTCGATCAGGCCGGCGGCGCGGTCGCTGCCCAGCGCCTTGGTCAGCACGGTGCGGATGTAGTCGTCCGAACCCAGCGTGACGGCCATGAACTGGTCGGCTTCCTGGCGGAATTCTTCCAGGACCACGGCCACGTCGCTGCGCGTGACCTGCTTCAGGCTGGCCATGGCGGCGCCGACCTGCTGGACTTCACGGGCGCCGAGGTACTTGAAGACCTCGGCCGCGGCGTCTTCGCCCAGCGACATCATCAGGACGGCGCTGCGCGTCATGCCGTCCAGCGGAGTGGAATCATTTTTCATCTTTGCTCATCCAGGTGCGCAGAACCATCGCAACGGCGCGCGGATCTTTGGTGGCCATCGTGCGGGCGCGTTCCAGGTTGTCCTGGTACCGGTCCACTTCCTTGGCGCGGGCCACGTCCTGGGCCTCGCGCGCCGCTTCGATGCGCTCGGCTTCGGCTTGTTCCGGATCGACCGGCGGGTAGAGGTAGTCGCCCACCGTGCGGCGCAGCACGCGATACAGCCACAGTGCCAGCACGCCACCGACCAGCCAGGCCAGGATCGTCTTGAACAGCGAGATCATTTCAGGATCGCGCCACATCGGCACCGGCGGCGGGCCGTCGTTGAACTGGCTGTTGACCAGGTTGAGCGAGTCGCCGCGGGTTTCGGAGTAGCCCATGGCTTCGCGCACCAGATTGGTCAGCTTGTTCAGTTCTTCGGGCGGCAGGGCCTGCAGTTCGCCGTCCTTGTCGCGGACGTAGTTGACGACCACGGCCACCGACAGGCGCTTGAGGTTGCCCACCGGTTGCTTGATGTGGCTGATCGTGCGGTCCACTTCATAGTTGGTGGTGGCGTCGCGGCGCTCGTTCAGGTTGCCGGTGACGGCCTGCGTGCCCGTTTGCTGCTGGGCGTTGGCGGGCTGCTGCGGCTGGCCTGGGCGGGGCGGCTGGGGTGCCGGTGGATTGGCGATGGCGGCCTGCGGATTGGCGATGGCGGCCTGCGGATTGGCCGGCGCCTGGTTCGATAGCGCGCCGGGCACGCCTTGCGCGGGATTGACGCCGCGCTGGGTCGAGTCGCTGGTCTGCTGGCTGCGCACGGCGGCCTGGCCAGGTTCCTGGTTCGGGCGGTAGACCTCGGAGGTTTCTTCGCGGCGGGCGAAGTCGACGTCGGCGCTGGCCTGGGCGTGGACGTTGCCCGGACCGACCAGCGGATTGAGGATGGTGAGAATGCGTTCGACCGTGCGCTGTTCCATTTCGCGCACGAAGCGCATCTGGTCGGCGTCCATGCCGCGGCCTTCGCCCATCGGCGCCGACAGCAGGCGGCCGTTCTGGTCGACGATGGACACGTTCTCGGCGGTGAGTTCGGGGACGCTGGAGGCCACCAACCAGGAAATCGCTGAGACCTGGGCGTCGCTCAGGCTGCGGCCGGGATGCATGTTCAGCAGCACCGAGGCGGTGGGCGCCTGGCGTTCGCGCACGAACAGCGACTGGCGCGGCATGGCCAGGTGCACGCGGGCATGCTGCACGGTGTGCATGGCTTCGATGGAACGCGCCAGCTCGCCTTCAAGACCGCGCTGATAGTTGATCTGTTCCGTGAACTGGCTGGCGCCGAAGCGGGCGTTGTCCATCAGTTCGAAGCCAACCGAGCCGCCGCGAGGCAGTCCCTGGGACGCCAGTTGCAGGCGGGCGTCGTACACGCGGTCGGCCGGCACCAGCACGGCGGTGCCCGTTTCGTTGTAGCGGTAGGGCACGTTCATCGCCCCCAGCGCCGTCACGATGGCGCCGCCATCGCGGTCGTCCAGGTTTGAGAACAGCACCTTGTACTTGGGCTCGCTGCTCCACATCGCCACGGCGACGATGATCGCGACTAAGGCTGCCGCGCCGCCCAGCAGTATGGGCTTGGGCAGCGCGCGCACCTTCTCCAGCACGGGGAATTTCGTCAACAGCGACGAACTCAGGGTGGCCTGCTGGTTCATTGGCGGCCCCCGCTGGCCACGCGGAGCTGGAACTGGGACTTCATGTCTGGGTAGGGCAGATTACACATGCAACGTGCTTCTGGTCTGGGGAGAGCGTGGATTATTGCCCCTGAGACGTCCATCCCAATCGTCGAAAACGGCCGGTTTTTGGCGTTACTTATCTCCTATGTCCCCGACAAGGCGAAAGTCGCCGCAGCCGCCCGGGATTCGGGTGGTCGCATTCGCGGAAATGTCGGGTTTTTTGGCGGTTTTTGTCGGCTATGAACCGGCGGGGGCGGGGTTACGCTGTGCGCAATATTGGCGTAATCCCAAACAGCAAGGAATCAGGTAATGGCTGTATCAGGCTTGTCCGGCATCGAAAGCATGCTTCAGCAGATGCGCGCGGTAGTGAGCAAGGCGGAAACCGGTAACCTCGGCGCGGGTGAAATGGTCGGCCAGCCGGATGGCTTCGCCGCGGAACTGCAACGTTCTATCCGTCGCGTCACGTCCGCCCAGAATGCCGCCACGGCCCAGGCCAAGGCGTTCGAGCTGGGGGCGCCCGATATTTCGCTCAACGACGTCATGATCGACATGCAGAAGGCCAGCATCGGCTTCCAGACGGCGGTGCAGGTGCGCAACAAGCTGGTTGCGGCCTACAAGGAAATCTCCTCGATGGCGGTCTGAGTCCCGGTTGTCGGGGCGCGCTTGCGGCTTGACCGGAAGCGCAAGCTGACATCAGGCGGGAACTTGCTGCGCATGCTTCCCGCCGCGCGGCCTCAATTGCGCTGGGCGCTCTTTTCCAGGCGCCAGACCACCTGCTGCAGCCAGTTTTCCTGGCGCGCGTCCAGATTCAGGAAGACAGCTCCGAGGTGGCTGACCGGCGGTTCGCCGGTGAGCGAAACGTGCCTGGGCGCCGGTTCGTCAGGATCCGCGGATTGCTTCATGGGTTGCCCCGAGACCGGATACACATTGCGCACTTCCAGGCTGGCGCTGAGCTTGCCCTGGGCGCCGAAATCCAGTTGCACGTTTTCCATCACGGTGCCTCGTTCCGGCAGGGCGGGGACCGCCAGGTCTGCGCGCAGGCCCACGCCGTCCACCGAGATGTCGCGTATCGTGAACGTGTAGGGCTTGTCGGCGGGAGCGGCTTGCCAACTGGCGCGGCACACGTTGGCGGCCGCGATCAGGGAGGCGCGGAACATCTTGCGGCGCTGGATCCGGGCCAGGCGTTCCGGGAATGGCGAAACCAGCGCGGCGCTGCCGTCGTCGAAATGTATGACCTGGGGCCGTTGCACGCGAAAGCGGATCTGCACGCCGCCATAGGCGGTGGCATGGAAGTGGAAGGCGGTGCCGCTCAGCAAGCCCATGGAGTCGGATTGCTCGAAGTCCGCGCCGGCGTAATCGCGCGGCCTCCAGAAGAATTCGCCGGCCTGCTTGTCCACGCCGAGGATCAGCACGGCCATCTCCCGGTCCGCGGCGTCGCGCACCAGGATATGGCTGTCGGGGTGGGTCAGCTCGAACAGGGCCGAACGCATCTCGTCAGGCCGGGTCAGCAGGAACTCCGGATCGCTGGCATCCAACACTTTGGTCTTCCTCAGGTAATAGGGTCAGGCGGGCGGAGCGGGTTCGGGGAACTCGCGCGATTCCAGGCGGTAGAGCCAGGCCAGCAATTCTGCCACCGCTACATAGAGTTGGGGAGGAATATGTGAATCCAGGTCCACCTGCATCAGCAGGCCGACCAGCTCGCGCGACTCGTGGACGTAGAGACCGTTTTCCTGGGCGGCGCGAACGATGGTGTCCGCGAGCTGGCCGTAGCCCTTGGCGATGACGCGCGGAGCGCCGTCCTTTTCTTCGTAGGAAATGGCGACTGCCGCGTTGCGGCCGGCGTTCGGGTCCGATTCCGGACGAGGGGTGAGGCGGCTCATCAGATATCGGTGGGGATCTCGGGGCGCGGTTCGACCACGCTTACCGACAGATTGCTCAAGGTCAGGCCGGCGGCCAGCAGGCGTGAACGCAGCGCGTCCGAGGAGTCATTGATCTCGGCTGCGCTGTGCGGCGCAATGAGTTGCAGGACGATCTGGTCGCCGGCCAGGTTCAGCCGGGCATCGACCAGGCCCAGCCGGGGCAGGTCCAGCTTCAGCCGCGTGGCCCAGGTCGAAACCGCCGACTCCGGATCGCCGCCGTAGGGGTCGCGCTCGACTTCCCATTCCATGGGTGTTCCGGGCCAGGCTTCGCCTTGCCAGGTCAGCGTCTGGTTGGCCAGCACGTCCAGTTGCTGGCGGACCAGCACGGTCAGGTCCTGGTGTATGC
>MCNG01000227.1_pt1 | contig 14922 bp, 13 predicted proteins | sample 778231 | NCBI WGS metagenome assembly MCNG01 (sample SAMN04296815, study PRJNA304217) | bioreactor metagenome | isolation source: sea sediment enriched with benzalkonium chloride | place: Turkey: polluted region of the Marmara Sea
CCCCACGTTCACGAATACATAGATGAACAGCATCATCGTCAGCGCTCCGACCAGCAGCCTGCCGAATTGCGAAGACGCCCGCGACGCGATCGTCAGGCCCCGCGCCATCATCAGCCCGTACAGCACCAGGATCGCAATCCCGCCATACAGTCCGAACTCTTCGGCATACACCGCGAAGATGAAATCGGTGGTGCGCTCCGGGATGAAATCCAGGTGCGTCTGCGTGCCCTTCATGTAGCCCTTGCCGTAGACCCCGCCCGAGCCCACCGCGATCATCGACTGGATCGTATGGAAGCCCTTGCCCAGCGGATCGGAGCTGGGGTTGAGCAGCGTGCACACCCGGTGCTTCTGGTAGTCATGCAGCACCACCCAGTCCACCTCGGGCTCGCAGAGCTGGTCCTCGTAATAGATCAGCGTGCCGATGCCGATGATGCCGGCCAGCATGACCGGCACCAGCAGCTTGAACGACAGCCCCGCGAAGTAGATCACGAAGAAGCCGGCGCCGAACACCAGCAGCGCCGTGCCCAGGTCGGGCTGCAGCACGATCAGGCCGAAGGGCGCGGCCAGCATGGCGGCGGCGGCCAGGAAGTCGCGGATGCGGACCGCGCCTTCGTGACGCTGGAAGTACCAGGCCAGCATCATGGGCACGGCGATCTTCATCATCTCGGACGGCTGGATACGGGTCACGCCCAGGTTCAGCCAGCGGGTCGCGCCCTTGCTGGTTTCACCGAAGAACTCCACGCCCAACAACAACACCACGCCCACGATGTAAAAGGGCAAGGCCAGCTTCATCAGCCATTTCGGCGGAATCAGCGCCATGGTCCACATGGCGAAAAAGGCGATGATGAAATTGCGCGACTGTTCGGCGAAGCGCCAGTCGGTGCCGCCCACCGCCGAATGCATGACCGTCATGCCCAGCGCGGCGAACATCAGCAGGATGGCCAGCAACGGCCAATCGAAGGCCGTGAACACGCGCAGCAGGATGAGGCCCAGGCGTTTCATTGTTGGCGCACCACGTCGGTAGCAATCGATTCAACCGAGGCCAGGGGGTCGGCGCGCTCGGGCCGCACGATCTTGTCCTGACGGTCCTTGGCCAGCCAATAGTCGAACACCTTGCGCGCGACCGGCGCGGCGACGCTGGCGCCCCAACCCGCGTTCTCGACGATCAGCGCCACCGCGATGCGGGGATGCTCGAGCGGCGCGAAGCCCATGAACAGGGCGTGGTCGCGCAGGCGCTCGTCGATGGCGCTGGCGCGGTAATGGCCGCCGCGCAGGCTGAACACCTGCGCGGTGCCGGTCTTGCCGGCCGCCTGGTACGGCGTGTTGGCGAACGCGCGCCGCGCCGTGCCGGCCCGCACCACGTCCGCCATGGCGTTCTTGATCACGTCCACGTTGGCCTGCTTGAGGGGAATGCGGTAGTCCGGCGCGGACTCGGTCGGCTTGGCCTCGCCGGTACGCGGATCGCGCACCGCATGCACCAGGTGCGGGCGGCGGTACAGGCCGTTGTTGGCCAGCGTGGACGTGCCTTGCGCCAGTTGCAGCAGCGTGAAGGCGTTGTAGCCCTGCCCCACGGCCACGGAAATCGTCTCGCCGGCGTACCAGCGCTGGCGGTCCTTGTCCTTGTAGGCGGAGCGCTTCCAGTCGGTCGAGGGCAGCACGCCGCGTTTTTCGCCTTCCAGGTCGATGCCGGTGATCTGGCCAAAGCCGAACTGCTTGGTGAAATCGTGCAGCGCGTTCACGCCGATCTCGGGGCCCAGCGAATAGAAGTACGTGTCGGACGACACGACGATGGCCTTGTGCATGTCCGTCATGCCGTAGGCCGCGCCGCCGGCGTTGCGGAACTTCTGGCCGCCGAATTCGTAGTAACCGGGGTCGGAGATGCGGTCGGTGGCGCGGCGCTTGCCCAGTTCGAGCGCCGCCAAGGCCACGAAAGGCTTGTAGGTCGAACCGATGGGATAGGTGCCGTACAGCGGCCGGTTGATCAGCGGATGGTCCGGCGATTCGTTCAGCATGCGCCAGTTGTCCACGTCGATGCCGTCCACGAACAGGTTCGGATCGAACGAAGGCTGCGAAACAAAGGCCAGCACCTCGCCGGTGTCCGGATCGATGGCGACCAGCGCGCCGCGCTGTCCCTCGAAAGCCGCTTCGGCCACCTTCTGCAGGCCCATGTCGATCGACAGCATGATGTCGGAGCCGGGCACCGGATCGATGCGGCGCAGCGTGCGCATGGGCCGCCCGCCCGCGGTGACTTCGACTTCTTCCAGGCCGGTGCGGCCGTGCAGCTGCTCTTCCCAGGTTTTCTCGATGCCCTTCTTGCCGATGACCTCGGTGCCGCGGTAGTTGCCCAACTGGCCGGCGCGCTCCAGTTCTTCGTTGTCGCCTTCGGCGATGCGGCCGATATAGCCCACCACATGGCCCGCCGATGCGCCCTGCGGATACTCGCGGACCCAGCGCGCGCGCAGCTCCACGCCCGGGAACTGGAAGGAATGCGCGGCGAACCAGGCGGCCTCGGTTTCGTTGAGGTTGTTGCGCAGCTGCAGGCTGGCGTAGCGGCTGGACTCGGCGGCGCGGCGCTTGAAGCGGCGCTGGTCGGCCGGGCTGATGTACACGACCTCGGTCAGGCGTTCGAACAGCTGGCTCAGGTTGCCGGCATGGGCCGGCACGACCTCCAGCGTATAGGTGCGGTAGTTGCGCGCCAGCACTTCGCCGTTGCGGTCCAGGATCTCGCCGCGCCGCGGCGGGATGGGCACGACCGCAATGCGGTTGCGGTCGGCGCGTTCGGACAGGCCTTCGTAGCGGTCGACCTGCAGATACCAGAAGCGGCCGATCAGCACGCCGAAGCAGGCCAGCGCGAACAGCCCGCCCACCCAGGCGCGCAGGCGGAAACGCTGCTTCTGCTGCTGGCCGGTTTTCTTGAATTCGAACATGACGCGGCGCCGCCGTCAGGCGGAGGAAGACTCGGCGTCGTCGACACCGCGCTGCGGCAAGTGCAGGACCCAGCCCGCCAGCGGCCACAGGGCGGTGGTCAGGAGCACGCTGATGCCCCAGTCCCAGCCCGGCCACTTGCCGGCCAGCCACGCATGGATGATCTGGGTCACGAAGCGGGCAATGAAGAACACAGGCAGCATGTGCATGGCCTGGCTCCAGAGATCGAAGCGCTGCAGCCGGCGGTGCAGCACCACCGCGCCGTAGGCGACCAGCGTGTACGACAGCGCGTGCTCGCCCAGCAGGCCGGCGTCGTGCACGTCCATCAGCAGGCCGAAGAAGAAGGCGGTGAACAGGCCGATGCGGCGCGGCTCGTGCACGCACCAGAAGGCGATGATCAGCAGCAGGATGTCGGGCGCGCCCTGCCACAGGCGCCAGGGCAGCAGCGACACCAGCCAGGCCACCAGCACCGTGCCCCACACGAATACGCCGTGCGCCGGGCCGGAGAGCCGGTCGGGTTGCACATTGCTGGGCGTGCCGAGGCGGCGCGTGGCCTGCCCCGAGGATTGATTAGTCCGATCCACCGGAATCGACCTCCTGACGGTTGGACTCGGCGCGCTCCACATCGACCTGCAGGACCAGGAAGTGGCGGTAGCGTTCGGGATGGGCCAGCGGTTCGCATACGGCGCGCGCGAAGCCGGAAGCGGTATCGCGTTCGACCGAGGTCACCTTGGCCACGGGCAGGCCGGCCGGGAACAGCCCGCCGACGCCACTGGTGACGATGGTATCGCCTTCCTTGATGTCGGCGTTGGCGGCAAGGTAACGAACTTCCATCTTGCCCGGCGAATTGCCGCCGAACGCAATCAGCCGCAGGCCGTTGCGCAGCAGCTGCACGGGGATGGAGACCTGCTCGTCGGTGACCAGGGCCGCCTCGGCGGTCATGGGCGTGACGCGCACGATCTGCCCGACCACGCCGCCTTCGTCGATCACCGGCATGCCCGGGGCCAGGCCCGCCTTGCTGCCCTTGTTGAACACCAGGCGTTGCGTGAACGCGTTGGTGGGTTCGTACATGACCTCGACCACCACGGCGGATTGCGCCACGGTATCGGTCACGCCCAGCAGGCGGCGCAGCTGCGAGTTCTCGGCGGCGAGCTGGGCGCCATGCGTGGTGACCTGGGCCAGCTCGATGCGCTGGCGCTGCAAGGCTTCGTTTTCGCTACGGATGAGATTGGCCGCGTTGACCCATTCGTTCACTTGCTGGACGAGGTCGCGCGGCGCCATGACGGCGCGCTGGAAGGGGTAAAGCGCCACGGACATCGCCCGGCGCGCCGGTTCCAGCATGCGCCATTGCGAATCCATGACGATCAGGGCCAAAGCAAGGACGACCAGAACGACCAGCCGCACCTCCGCGGGTGGGCCGCGCCTGAATAGGGGAGGAGTCCCTTGTCGTTGCATGAATCTCAGCCCGGACGCCCGCGTCCGTCGCTCCGGCAGCGGCCGGAGCCGTGAAAAAGCGGGGCTCCGGGCTGGCGGGCAAAATTAGTCGTTGATGAAGATGGCGCCCAGTTTCTCAAGGTGTTCCAGCGCCTCGCCGCAACCGCGCACGACGCAGGTCAGCGGATCGTCCGCGACCACGACGGGCAGGCCGGTCTCTTCCTGCAGCAGGCGGTCCAGGTCGCGCAGCAGCGCGCCGCCGCCGGTCAGGGCGATGCCCTTGTCGGTGATGTCGGCGCCCAGTTCGGGCGGGGTCTGTTCCAGCGCGATCTTCACGGCCGAAACGATCTGGTTCAGCGGATCCGTCAGCGACTCCAGGATCTCGTTGGACGAGACCGTGAAGCTGCGCGGCACGCCTTCGGCCAGGTTGCGGCCCTTGACCTCGATCTCGCGGACTTCGGAACCCGGGAACGCCGAGCCGATTTCCTTCTTGATCAGTTCGGCGGTGGGTTCGCCGATCAGCATGCCGTAGTTGCGGCGGATATAGTTGACGATGGCTTCGTCGAACTTGTCGCCGCCAACGCGCACCGAACCCTTGTAGACCATGCCGCCCAGCGAGATGACCGCCACTTCGGTGGTGCCGCCGCCGATGTCGACGACCATGGAGCCGCTGGCATCGGACACGGCCAGGCCGGCGCCGATGGCCGCGGCCATGGGTTCTTCGATCAGGAAGACGTGGGACGCGCCCGCGCCCAGGGCCGATTCACGGATGGCGCGGCGTTCAACCTGGGTGGAGCCGCAGGGCACGCAGACGATGATGCGCGGGCTGGGCGCCAGCATGTTGCGCGGGTGCACCATGCGGATGAACTGCTTGAGCATCTGCTCGGTGACCGTGAAGTCGGCGATGACGCCGTCCTTCATGGGCCGGATGGCTTCTATATTGCCGGGAACGCGGCCAAGCATCTGCTTGGCTTCGTGGCCGACGGCTTGAATGATCTTCTTGCCGTGGGGACCGCCTTCATGACGGATTGCGACCACGGACGGTTCATCGAGCACGATGCCCTTGCCGCGGACGTAGATCAGCGTATTGGCGGTACCGAGGTCGATCGCCATATCGCTGGAAAAATAACTGCGCAGGAATCCGAACATGGGAGCTCAGCTAAATTCTGGGGGGGAATGAGGTACATGCCGCGGGGCGTAGGGCCCGTAAAACAACGGGTCCGCCTGTCATCACGGCGATTAAACCGTGAATCATAACTTATAATTTCCCCGGAAATAGCGCATAAATGCAGGCTATTCAAGCTTTGTAACGGGTTTGGCATATGCATACTGCCCTGACCCGCCCCTCGGCCTTCGCTTATCGATTTGCAATCCCCCATGGCGCTCAATGACACAGATGTGGCCCGCATTGCCCGGCTGGCCAGAATCGAACTGACCCCCGACCAGCGCACTGTCGCGCAGGCCGAACTCAACGGCATCCTCCACCTGATCGAACGGCTCCAGTCCGTCGATACCCAGGGGGTCGAACCCCTGGCTCACCCGCTGTCCGCCCACGAAGACATCGTGCTGCGCCTGCGTGAAGATGTCGTGACCGAACCCAGTTCGGAGGCCCGCCGCCAGGAGCTGCTGGCCAACGCCCCCGACGCCCAGGAAGGCCTGTTCCTGGTTCCCAAGGTCCTGGATTAAGTCATGACGAAACCCGCTCTGCACACCCAATTCAAGGGGATCGCCGCCCTGCGCGCGGCCCTTGCGCAACGCCAGGTCAGCGCCGTCGAGCTCGCCCAAAGCGGCCTGGCGGCCGCCGAAGCGGCCAGCGGCCTGAATTGCTTTTTACATATTGACGCCGAATTGACGCTGGCCCAGGCCCGCGCCGCCGACGCCGCCCTGGCTGCCGGCTCGGCCGGCCAGCGGGCCGGCATCCCGATCGCCCACAAGGACGCCTTCGTCACCCGCGGCTGGCGCACCACCGCCGGCAGCAAGATGCTCGAGGGCTACGTCAGCCCGTTCGACGCCACCGTCGTCGAGCGCCTGGGCGAGGCCGGCGCCGTGTCGCTGGGCAAGCTGAACTGCGACGAATTCGCCATGGGTTCCGGCAACGAGAACTCCGCCTACGGCGCCGTGAAGAACCCCTGGGACCACGCCGCCGTGCCCGGCGGCTCCTCGGGCGGTTCGGCCGCCGCCGTGGCCGCCCGCCTGGTGGCCGCCGCCACCGGTACCGACACCGGCGGCTCGGTGCGCCAGCCCGCCGCCCTGTGCGGCGTCAGCGGCATCAAGCCCACCTACGGCACCGTGTCCCGCTATGGCATGGTGGCCTTCGGCTCCAGCCTGGACCAGGCCGGCCCGCTGGCCGAAAGCGCCCGCGACCTGCTCGAACTGCTGGACGTCATCAGCGGCTTCGACCCGCGCGATGCCACCAGCCTGGAAAAATGCGACGCCGCCGCCAACGCGCCCGGCCGCGTCCGGCGCGACTTCGAGGCGGCCCAGGGCCGTTTTGACGCCGCCGGCAGCCAGCCGTTGAAGGGCCTGCGCATCGGCGTGCCCGCCGAGTACTTCGGCGCCGGCCTGGCCCCCGACGTGGCCGCCGCGGTCGAAGCCGCGCTGGTCCAGTTCGAGGCGCTGGGCGCCGTGCGCGTGCCGGTGTCGCTGCCGCGCACCGAGCTGGCCATCCCCGCCTACTACGTCATCGCCCCCGCCGAAGCGTCCAGCAACCTGGCGCGCTACGACGGCGTGCGCTACGGCCACCGCGCCGCGCAGTACGGCGACCTGAACGAAATGATCAGCCGCTCGCGCGCCGAAGGCTTCGGCGACGAGGTCAAGCGCCGCATCCTGATCGGCACCTACGTGCTGTCCCACGGCTATTACGACGCCTACTACCTGCAGGCGCAGCGCCTGCGCCGGATGATCGCGCAGGACTTCCAGCGCGCCTACGCCGACCAGTGCGACGTGATCATGGGCCCGGTGACGCCCACGGTGGCCAAGAACATCGGCGACAACCGCGACGATCCCACGGCCGACTGGCTGGCCGACGTCTACACCCTGGGCGTGAGCCTGGCCGGCCTGCCTGCGATGTCGATTCCGTGCGGCTTTGGAGGCTCGGGCGGAACTCGCCCGGTGGGTCTCCAGATCATCGGCAACTACTTCGACGAAGGCCGCCTGCTGGCCATCGCCGACCGCTACCAACAAGTGACGGACTGGCACACGCGTGCCCCGGTCCAGCAAGGCTGAGAACATGAACTGGGAAATCGTCATCGGCCTGGAAACGCACACCCAGCTTTCCACGGACTCCAAGATTTTTTCGGGTAGCAGCACCGAATTCGGCGCCGCGCCCAACACCCACGCCAACGTGGTCGACCTGGCGCTGCCGGGCAGCCTGCCGGTCATGAACCGCGGCGCCGCCGAACGCGCCATCCGCTTCGGCCTGGCCGTGGGCGCGACCATTGCGCCGCGCTCGGTGTTCGCGCGCAAGAACTACTTCTACCCCGACCTGCCCAAGGGCTACCAGATCAGCCAGTATGAGCTGCCGGTGGTGGTGGGCGGCTCGCTGTCGTTCTTCGTGGGCGAGGAAGAGAAAACCGTCAACCTGACGCGCGCCCACCTGGAAGAAGACGCGGGCAAGTCCCTGCACGACGACTTCAACCTGGCCGATGGCGCCCCCGCCAGCGGCATCGACCTGAACCGCGCCGGCACGCCGCTGCTGGAAATCGTGACGGAACCGGAAATGCGCTCGGCCGCCGAGGCCGTGGCTTACGCCCGCGCCTTGCACAGCCTGGTCGTGTGGCTGGGCATCTGCGACGGCAACATGCAGGAAGGCTCGTTCCGCTGCGACGCGAACGTGTCCGTGCGCCCCGTGGGCCAGAAGGAATTCGGCACCCGCACCGAGATCAAGAACGTCAACTCGTTCCGCTTCCTGGAGCGCGCCATCGTCTATGAGGCGCGGCGCCAGATCGAGCTGATCGAGGACGGCGGCACGGTGGTCCAGGAAACCCGCCTGTACGACGCCGACCGCGACGAAACGCGCAGCATGCGCAGCAAGGAAGACGCGCACGACTACCGCTACTTCCCCGACCCCGACCTGCCCACGCTGGTGATCTCCAGCGCCTGGGTCGACGAGGTCCGCGCCGCCATGCCCGAACTGCCGGCCGCCCAGCGCGCCCGCTTCGAATCCGAGTATGGCCTGCCCGCCTACGACGCCGCCCAGCTGACCGTCAGCCGCGACCTCGCCGCCTACTTCCAGGCGGTGGCCGACGCGCTGCCGGCCGGGCAGGCCAAGCTGGCAGCCAACTGGGTCATGGGCGAAGTCTCCGCCGCCCTGAACAAGGACGAAAAGAGCATCACCGACTCTCCGGTCCAGGCGCCGGCGCTGGCCGCCCTGATCGGCCGCATCATCGACGGCACCATCTCCAACAAGATCGCCCGCGAAGTCTTCGGCGCCATGTGGGCCGGCGAGAACGGCGGCCAGGCCGACGCCATCATCGAGGCGCGCGGCCTCAAGCAGATCAGCGACACCGGCGCCATCGGCGCCATGATCGACGAGGTGCTGGCGGCCAACCCGGCCATCGTGGAAGAGTACCGGGCCGGCAAGCAGAAGGCGTTCAACTCGCTGGTGGGCCAGATCATGAAGGCCGCCCGCGGCAAGGCGAATCCGCAGCAGGTGAATGATCTGTTGAAGCAGAAGCTGGATAGCTGATCCCCTGTCGGGCGCGCCGCAACGGCTGCGTTCTGACAGTATCAGACCAAACGAAGGGCCGCGGCATATTGCCGCGGCCCTTCGTTTATCCAAGAATGATCTGGTCGACTTTTGCCCGGAGACTTGGACATGAACTACCTGGAAATCAGCACCAGCGAACTGCTGCACAGCTTTTCCGACCACCTGCAGGCGGTCCGCGAAGGCCAGCATTTCATCATTTCACTGGACGGCGTGTTCTGCGCCCGATTGACCCCGGTCCTGCCCAGCACGTCGCTGGATGCCCATGATGCGCTTGAGGCAATGAAAAGCTTCAAGCCAGCGCCGGCCGTCCCCCACGAAGTCATCCGTTCCTGGATCGAAGAGGGCCGGGAATGAATCCGATCCGCTTGATACCGGACGCCTCGCTTGCCCTGGCGTGGCTGGTCGACCGCGCGGACGCCCACGAAGCACTGATGGCCCGGCATCTGCTGGAAACGGCCCACGAATCTGAAAACACGGTGCCCCCCATCTGGCACACGGAAGTCGCCAACGGCATGTTGCGCGCCGAGCGCGGCCAACGGGCATCCACGGGTCAGCTGCTCTCGTTCAGACAGCTACTCGAACGCTTGCCCATACTTCCGGATCCGGCTGCCCCATCCGCCAGCGTCGCCCGCAGTTATCTGCTGGCTCGAACCCACGGCTTGACTGTCTACGACGCCAGTTATCTCGAATTGGCCCAAAGAATCAACGGCTATCTGGCCACTTTTGACCGCAAGCTGGCGGATGCCGCCCGGGCGAGCGGCGTCGCCGTCTTCGGCCAACCCCACGGCGTCGCCGAACCGGCGGCAAGCTACGGATAAAAAAAGGCAGCACCTGGCCGCCCCTTTCTGCTCGCCAAGGACGAGGCTTACTTCACCCCGTACTTCGTCCGATAGGCCAGCACCGCCTCGCGATGCTCGGCGAACGACGCGTCGTCCTGCAGCAGGGCCAGAATGTCCGCCAGCGACGCAATCGACACCACCGGCATGCCGTAAGTCTTGGCCACGTCCTGCACGGCAGAATGCGCCGACAGCGCATCGTCCGGACCCGCGCGTTCCATGCGGTCCATGGCGATAAGCACGGCGGCCGGCTCGGCGCCGGCGGCGCGGATGATCTCGACCGATTCGCGCACCGAGGTGCCCGCGGTGATCACGTCGTCAATGATGACGACCTTGCCCTTGAGCGGCGCGCCGACCAGGGTGCCGCCCTCGCCATGGTCCTTGGCTTCCTTGCGGTTGTACGCGAAAGGCACGTCGCCGCCCTTCATGTCCGGGTGGCCGGCCAGCGCGACGGCAGTCGCCGTGGACAGGGGGATGCCCTTGTAGGCCGGACCGAACAGCATGTCGAATTTCACGCCCGAATCCAGCAGCGCCTGGGCGTAGAACTGCGCCAGCTTGCCGACCGAGCGTCCGCTATTGAACAGGCCCGCATTGAAGAAATAGGGACTGATACGACCCGATTTGACCTTGAAGCTGCCGAAGCGCAGCACGCCCTCGTTCAGGGCGAAGCGGACGAAATCCAGGGCGGTGGCGGAAGATTGGGCGGCGGGCATGCGTAAAGGTCCGGTAGATGGCAAACGCCAGCATTTTATCCGCTGTCGGGGCTATTCCCGGGCGGCGGCGCCGAGTCGGTTAAATTGCTGCCATTGCCCCGGCCCTTGCGGCCGCTCAACAGGAGTTTCGCTTTGCTGCGCATCACGTCGATCAATCTCAACGGTATCCGGTCCGCCTTCCGCAAGGGCCTGCAACCCTGGATGGAAAAGCACTCCGCCGACGTGCTTTGCCTTCAGGAAATCAAGATATCCGACGAGGACCTGACCGACGACCTGCGCCACCCGCCCGGCTATACCGGCCACTTCCACCATGCCGTGAAGAAGGGATATAGCGGCGTGGGCATCTATCTGCGCGACGCGGCCGAGCGCGTGAACGCCGGCCTGGAATGCGAGGAATTCGATCCAGAAGGCCGCATCATCCGCGCCGACTGGAAGAACCTGTCGGTCATCAGCGCCTACCTGCCCTCGGGCTCCAGCGGCGACGAGCGCCAGCAGGCCAAGTACCGCTTCCTGGACCGCTTCGGCCCCTGGATCGACGCCCTGATGCACGAACACAAGACCACCGGCCGCGAGTTCATCATCTGCGGCGACTGGAACATCGCCCACAAGGAAATCGACCTGAAGAACTGGAAGGGCAACCTGAAGAATTCCGGCTTCCTGCCCGAAGAGCGCGCCTGGCTGACCGACGTGTTCGACAAGCGCGGCTTCGTCGACGTGTTCCGCACCATAGACGACCGCCCGGACCAGTACACCTGGTGGAGCAACCGCGGCCAAGCCTGGGCCAAGAACGTGGGGTGGCGCATCGACTACCAGATCGCCACGCCGGGCATCGCCGCCCGCGCCCGCAATGTGGCCATCTACAAGGACGAGCGCTTCTCGGACCACGCTCCCCTGACGATCGACTACGACGCCACGCTCTGAGCCGAATCCGCCGGACCGCCCGCCGCCTCCTGTAGCGACGCGGCGGCTTCCCGGCGCAACCAGTCCAGAAAGGCTTGCGCCCGCGGATCTTCCGAACAGGGCCGCGGCGACAGCAACACATAGGCCGAGCCGTCGCGGGCAAAGCCGCAAGGCGCCTCCAACCGGCGGTCGCGCAAGGCGTCGCACGCCATCAAGGCGGAACCTATCGCCACCCCCAGGCCTGCTGCGGCGGCCTGCAAGCTCAGATAGAAATGCTCGTAGGCCGGCCCGGACCGGCGCGGGGGCTTCACCCCTGCCGCCCGCGCCCAATGCCGCCATGCTTGCGGGCGCGTCGCACTGCTGAGCGCAGGCGCGCCGCCCCATTCACCCGCAGCCGGATCCGCGCCGACCAAGCCCGGCCGGCACACCGGCCCGGTCCATTCCTCGCACACCCGCTCGGCATGCAGGGCCCCGTCCCAATCGAAGTCGTTGCGACGCAGCGCCACGTCCACGCCCTGGGCGGCGAAATCCACCGGTCCGCCCGCCGCATACAGATGCACCTGCACGCCGGGGTGGCCGCGCTGGAAGTCCGGCAGCCGCGGGATCAGCCACATCATGGCGATGGTGGGCTCGCAGGACAGCACCAGCGGCGCGTCCGCGACCGGCTGGCGCAGCTTGGCCAAGCCCGTTGCCAGCTGCTCGAACAGGGCGCGCGTCACCTCGAACAGCTGCCTGCCCGCATCGGTCAGGAAAACAGCCCGGTTGCGGCGTTCGAACAGCGCCAGGCCCAACGCGTCTTCGAGCAGCCGGATCTGCCGGCTGACGGCGCCATGCGTCACGTGCAGCTCTTCGGCCGCCTTGCCGAAGGCCTGATGACGGGCGGCGGCATCGAATACCCGCAGCGTGTTGAGCGGTGGCAGCTTCATGGCAAAAGGTGATTTTTTCTCACGAATATCTGGCATTAGAAATCGTTTTTCCGGCGCGCGCCAGCACCCCACAATGCCGGCTCCGTTTAGCAACCCGCTGCCGCCATGACCGAACTGATCGCCGTCGCCCTCATCACCATACTTGCCGTCATCAGCCCAGGGCCTGACTTCGCCATGGTCACGCGCAACAGCTATCTGTTCGGCCGGCGCACCGGCCTGATCTGCGCGCTGGGCATCGCGCTGGGGGTGCAGGTGCACGTGTTCTATACGATGTTCGGCGTCAGCCTGCTGGCGCATTACGCGCAGCCCGTGTTGCAGGGCATCAAGCTGGCGGGCGCCTGCTATCTGGTCTACATGGGCTGGAAAACCTTCTTCAACCGCGCCCAGGTCAGCCGCGACCTGTCGGCCCGCCCGCCGATCTCGGGCTGGCAGGCGCTATACAGCGGCTTTCTAACCAATGCCCTCAATCCCAAGACCACGCTGTTCGTGGTCAGCACCTATACCCAGGTCGTGTCGCCCGGCACGCCCCTGTCGTGGCAATTCGGCTATGGCCTGTTCATGTCGCTGGCGCACTGGATCTGGTTCGGCGTGGTGGCGTGGTCGGTGTCCTCGCCGTTCCTGAGAAGGCTGCTGCTGGACCATCAGCTTGCGGCCGACCGCGTGGTGGGAGCCGTCCTGATGGCCTTGGGCGCGGCGCTGGCCGCCGCGCAGCTGTAAAGCTGCCGCCGGAGATGATTTCGCTCAAACAAATAATGGGGACACATAAAGACGAATATCCCCTTCATGCCTACCGGAGTAGGCCCGAAACCGGCCTTCCTTCCCTCGCTGGACGCCGCAAAGGCCCAATGTTTCCCAATGGAAATAAATGGGGACATATTTATTTTCCCAGTGAATTCAAGCATTTCCACTAAAAGTCCAGTCGCAAAGGCATTCCTCCCTCGATCGCCCTTATTAGTATGTCCCCATTAAAATAAAAGAAAAAGTGCTTTGATATCAAGGTGATGGCACTATTTTTCGGCTTTGCGCAGGGCAACATTTTGCCCCTACAATCCCCGCACCATACCGGTGCAGCCATGCACCAAAAAGAATTTTCGCGCCCCAATCCGGCGCAGTCCGCACCTATTCGAAGCACCCCCAAGGAGATCATGTTGAAAGTGCAGAGTCTGGACGACTTCCTGCGTGGCGTCGCCGCGCGCGACCCGCAGCAGCCTGAGTTCATGCAAGCCGTCCAGGAGGTGATGCTGAGTCTCTGGCCTTTCATCGAGAAGCACCCCCACTACGCCGAGCATGCGGTGCTCGAGCGCCTGGTGGAGCCGGAACGCGTGATCCAGTTCCGCGTGTGCTGGACCGATGACCGCGGCCAGGCCCAGGTCAACCGCGCTTTCCGCATCCAGCACAGCTCGGCCATCGGCCCCTTCAAGGGCGGCATGCGCTTCCATCCCTCGGTGAACCTGTCCATCCTGAAGTTCCTGGCCTTCGAACAGACCCTGAAGAACTCGCTCACCACGCTGCCCATGGGCGGCGGCAAGGGCGGCTCGGACTTCGATCCCAAGGGCAAGTCCGACGCCGAAGTCATGCGCTTCTGCCAGGCCCTGATGATCGAGCTGTACCGCCACCTGGGCCCGGACACCGACGTGCCGGCCGGCGACATCGGCGTGGGCGCGCGCGAAGTCGGCTTCATGGCCGGCATGATGAAGAAGCTGTCCAACTCGACCGCCAGCGTGTTCACCGGCAAGGGCCTGACCTTCGGCGGCAGCCTGATCCGCCCCGAAGCCACCGGCTACGGCACCGTGTACTTCGCTGAAGAAATGCTCAAGCGCGTCGGCAAGTCCTTCGACGGCCTGCGCGTGTCCGTGTCGGGCTCGGGCAACGTCGCTCAATACGCGATTGAAAAAGCCATGGCGCTGGGCGCCAAGGTCGTGACCGTTTCCGACTCCAACGGCACCGTGGTGGACGAAGCGGGCTTCACGCACGAGAAGCTGGTGGCGCTGATGCATATCAAGAACGACCTGCGCGGCCGCCTGGACACCTATGCCCGCCAATTCGGCCTGACCTATGAATCCGGCAAGCGTCCGTGGCATGTGCCGGTGGACGTGGCCCTGCCCTGCGCCACCCAGAACGAGCTGGAACTGGCCGATGCGCAAACGCTGATCAAGAACGGCGTACTGTGCGTCGCCGAAGGCGCCAACATGCCCGCCACGCTGGAAGCCGCCAAGGCCTTCATCGCGGCGCGCGTCCTGTACGCCCCGGGCAAGGCCAGCAACGCCGGCGGCGTGGCCGTCTCCGGCCTGGAAATGGCCCAGAACTCGGCCCGCCTGGCCTGGACGCGCGAGGAAGTCGACGCGCGCCTGCACGCCATCATGCGCGACATCCATGAAAACTGCGTGCGCCACGGCCATAGCGAGCGCGAGTACGTGAACTACCTGGACGGGGCCAACATCGCCGGCTTCGTGAAGGTGGCTGACGCGATGCGTCAGCAA
>MCNG01000228.1_pt1 | contig 14901 bp, 15 predicted proteins | sample 778231 | NCBI WGS metagenome assembly MCNG01 (sample SAMN04296815, study PRJNA304217) | bioreactor metagenome | isolation source: sea sediment enriched with benzalkonium chloride | place: Turkey: polluted region of the Marmara Sea
CGGCGACGACATGGCCGCCGGCAATGTAGAGGTCGTGCCGCCCGTCCAGCGCATTGGCGGGGTCAATCAGCCGGCCATTGGCGATGTGCAGCCTCATGGCGCGTCTCCGGTCAGCAGGTCCAGGGCGGCGAGGCGCAAATGCCGTTCGATATCCGCCAGCCGCGCCTCGAAGGGCGCAAGGCTCGCGGACACGTCGCCGTCGACCTCGACGCCGGGAGTCAGCGCGCCTGCCGGCAGCAGCAAGGCATCGGGGCGGCACGCGGCCATGGCATGCGGCGTCAGGCCATAGGCCTGCGCGTATTCGCGGGCGGAAGGCAGCTGCGCGCCGCTGATGCCTTCCACCTGCAAGGGCAGCACGATGACCACGTCGGCGTCCTGCAGCCCTTCCCGCAGCGAGGCGCAGGCGCGCACGCCTAACTGCGGCAAGCCGTCAGGCAACAGGGTGCGCGGCGCGGCGGCGCGGACTTCGGGCACGCCCAGCGTAGTCATGGCATGGATGACGGAGCGCGCCACGCGCGAGTGGCGGATGTCGCCCACCAGCGTGACGGCCAGGTTGGTCAGGTCCTGCCGCGCCTCGAGCATGGCTTGCACCAGCGCCAGGGCCGGCAGGGGGTCGGCGTGGCAGCCGTCGCCCGCGTTCAGGATGCGCAGGCCCGGCGCCGCGTGCGCGGCCGCGCAATGGGCCGCGCCGCTGGCGCCATGGCGCAGCACCAGCACGCCCGGCGCCAGCCGCGCGACGGTTGCGGCCAGCGCCTGGCCGGCTTGCGGCTCCAGCGCCACCGCCGACAGCGACAGATGCTGCGCGGCGGCGGTAAAGGCGTCGCGCTCCTGCGCGGCCTCGTCGGGCAAGCACAGGAACACCGGCAGCGCGGACGAGCGACGGGCGGGCGTCTCGCCTGCGGCGTGGCCGCGCGCCATGTCCAACAGCCGTTCGACATGCCGGCGGGGCAGCCCTTCGGTGGTCAGCAGGTGTATCAGTTCGCCGCGGCGATCGAGTTGCGGATTGAGCATAGGCAGGCCGGACCGCGCGCCTCAGGCCGCAGGCAGGGTGTCCAGATATCGTTGCAGGATGACGGCCGCGGCCATCGCGTCGTCGGCGGCATGGGTGCCCAGCAGGCGCTGCGCCTCCATGCTGGAGCCGCGTTCATCGACCAGCTCGACCGCCAGGCCGAAGCGGCCGTGCAATTGATTGGCGAAGCGGCGGCAGCGCGCGGTGGCCGGCTGTTCGCCGCCCTCGGCGTCCAGCGCCAGCCCCACCACGACGCGATGGGGCTGCCACTCCTGCAAGAGCGCCGCGATGCGGCCGAAGCGCGCCTCGCGGACTTCGCTGAAGATGATTTCCAGCGGACGCGCCTGGCGCGTCAGCGTATTGCCGATGGCGATGCCGATTTTCTTCTCGCCGAAATCGAAGGCAAGCAGGGTCTCTTCAGGCATGGCCGGCATCGCCCGCCAGCATCACCGGGTCGATGCCCAGCAGCTTCAATGCGGCCGGATAGCGTTCCTCGGGGGGCACGTCGAAAATGATGCTGTCGTCCGCGCCCACGCTGAGCCAGGCATTCTGGGCCATCTCGCTTTCAAGCTGGCCCGCGCCCCAGCCGGCGTAGCCCAGCGTGACCAGCATGCGGGCCGGCCCCTTGCCGTCGGCCACGGCCTGCAGCACGTCGCGCGAGGTGGTCAGCGCCATGTCGCCCAGCTTGATGCTGGAGCTATAGTCGCCGGCCGGCGCGTGCAGCACGAAACCGCGGTCGGTCTGCACCGGACCGCCAAAGAAGACCAGGGTGTCCTTCACGGGACCGATCTCGAGCGTCAGGTCGATGCGCTCGAACAGGGTGCCCAGCGTCAGGTCGGTGGGCCGGTTGATGACCAGGCCCAGCGCGCCGCGTTCGGTGTGCTCGCAAACGTAGATGACCGAGCCCGCCAGGCTGCCTTCCACCATGCCCGGCATGGCGATGAGGAATTGGTTGGCGAAGTTGGCTGCCTGCGTCGCGGCGTCTTCGTGGTGTTTTTCCGTCATGGCAACCCCTACATGGGTAATCTGAAAGAACCGTGGGGAGGCTGCGCGTGCCCAGCAAGCATCATGCCTGGCGGCGGTCCGTCCCACGGTTGCGAAGGATGGGGCGTAGTCCCATCTTACGAGCCTTGGCGGAATATGTCGGCGCTGCGGCCTCAGATTTCCATCAGTTCGAAGTCCTCTTTGCGGGCGCCGCATTCAGGACAGACCCAGTTCGGCGGCACGTCTTCCCAGCGGGTGCCGGGAGCAATGCCTTCGTCGGGCAGGCCGGCCTCTTCGTCGTAGACCCAGCCGCAAATCAAACACATCCAAGTACGCATAGTTCTCTCTTACATCAATTCCAGGCCCTTGCCCGGCGTCAGGGCAAAGGTAAGGGGCTTCCATTAGAATGGGGACAATCTTACCGAAACCCAATAGGGGTTCCCCTGATTCACCGCAAATGAGTCCGGGCGCCCCTCCACTCTAACGCTGTCCAAGTGGCCCCCGTTACTCCCCCTCTCGTTTTGGTCTTCGGCCCGCTCGATCCCTCGGGCTCCGACGGCCTGCCGGCAGACGCCGTCACCTGCGCCAGCCTGGGCTGCCACGGCCTCGCGGCCGTGACCGCGCTGACCGTGCGCGACACCGCCGGCATTGAAGAAATCCATCCCGTCACGCCCGACCTGCTGGACGACCAGGCGCGCTGCCTGCTCGAAGACATGCCGGTGCAGGCCATCAAGGTGGGCGGACTATACACCGCGGAAACCGCCAGCGTGGCGGCCCAGGTCGCCGCCGACTACAGCCAGGTGCCGCTGGTGCTGCATCTGGGCCAACGCGCCCAGCCGCCGGCCGACGCCGCCGACGAGGACGACGCCGACGACCTGCTGGCCGCCACCCTGGAGCTGGTGCTGCCGCAGACGGACCTGCTGGTCATCGAGCACCTGCGCCTGGCGCAGTGGCACGCTGACGGCGACATCGATATCGGGGACGCACCAACGCCCATGCACGCCCTGCTGGCGGCGGGAGCCGAGTGGGTCCTGGTCCTGGGCAGCCCGCAGCGCCCCGGCCACTATGCCAACATGCTGCTGGGCCCCAACGGCCAGACCGCCACCCTGCCCTGGCAGGCGCCCCCGGACCGCAACGGCGACGCCGGCGGCGTGGCCGCCAGCGCCATCGCCGCCATGCTGGCCCGCGGCCTGGAAATGCCCGAAGCCGTGCGCCAGGGCCTGGCGCACGCCGACGCGGCGGTGGCCGCCAGCTTCCTGCCGGGCATGGGCCGGCGCATTCCCAACCGGATGCCTCCCCAATGACAGCGCTGCGTTTCCCCACCGGCCTGTATGGCGTCACCCCCGAATGGGACGACACCGATCGCCTGCTGCTGGCGGTGCGCCAGGCCGCCGAGGGCGGCATGCGCTCGCTGCAACTGCGCCGCAAGAACGTGCCCGACGCCGTGCGCGCCGCCCAGGCCCGCGCGCTGGCGCCGCTGTGCCGCGAGCTGGGCGTGGTCTTCCTGATCAATGACGACTGGCGCCTGGCGCTGGACGTGGGCGCCGACGGCGCGCACGTCGGCCGCGAGGACGAAAGCCTGGCGCGCATCCGCGCCGAGGCCGGCCCCGACCTGATCCTGGGCGGCTCCAGCTACGACGACCTGGGCCGCGCCCGGGAATTGCTGGCCGCTGGCGCCGACTACATCGCCTTTGGCGCCATGTACGCCTCCACCGTCAAGCCCGACACCGTGCGCGCGCCGCTGTCGGTCCTGACCGAAGCCCGCCGCCTGACTGACAACTACGACGGCCCGCGGCCCGCGGTGGTCGCCATCGGCGGCATCACGCCGGACAACGCGCCGCTGGTGGCGCAGGCCGGCGCCGACGCCATCGCCGTCATCACCGCGCTTTTCGAGGCGCCCAGCATCCGCGCCGCCGCGGCCGCATGCTCCGCGCCCTACTCCGCCAACCCCAACCGCAAGCCTTGAACGCCATGTCCAGTAACGCTCAGCTTTTCGAACGCGCCTGCCGCAGCATCCCCGGCGGCGTCAATTCGCCCGTGCGCGCCTTCCGCTCCGTGGGCGGCACGCCGCGCTTCATCAAGCGCGCGCAAGGTCCGTACGTGTGGGACGCGGAAGACAAGCAGTACATCGATTACGTGGGCTCCTGGGGCCCCGCCATCCTCGGCCACTCGCATCCCGAAGTGGTGCGCGCGGTGCAGGAAGCCGCCGTCAACGGCCTGTCCTTCGGCGCGCCCACTGAAGCAGAAATCGAGCTGGCCGAAGTGCTGATCTCGCGCCTGCCCTCGCTGGAGCAGGTGCGCCTGGTCAGCTCGGGCACGGAAGCGACCATGACGGCCATCCGCCTGGCCCGCGGCGCCACCGGCCGCGCCAAGATCGTGAAGTTCGAAGGCTGCTACCACGGCCATTCGGACAGCCTGCTGGTCAAGGCCGGCTCGGGCCTGCTGACCTTCGGCAACCCCAGCTCGGCCGGCGTGCCGCCGGAATTCGTGTCGCACACGCTGACCCTGGAATACAACAACCTGGATGCCGTGCGCGAGGCCTTTGCCCAGCATGGCGCCGACATCGCCTGCATCATCGTCGAGCCGGTCGCCGGCAACATGAACCTGATCAAGCCGGCCCCGGGCTTCCTGGAAGGCCTGCGCGAGGTCTGCACGCAGCACGGCGCGCTGCTGATCTTCGACGAAGTGATGACCGGTTTCCGCGTTGGCCCGCAAGGTGTGCAGGGCCTGACCGGCGTCCAGCCCGACATCACCACGCTGGCCAAGGTGATCGGCGGCGGCATGCCGGTGGGCGCCTTCGGCGGCAGCGCCGAAATCATGAAGAACATCGCCCCGCTGGGCGGCGTCTACCAGGCCGGCACGCTGTCGGGCAACCCCGTGGCCGTGGCCGCGGGCCTGGCCACGATGCGCCTGATCGCCGCTCCCGGCTTCTACGACACGCTGGCGGCCCAGACCGCCAAGCTGGCCCAGGGCCTGCAGGAACGCGCCCGCGCCGCCGGCCTGGCCTTCTCGGCCGATTCGGTGGGCGGCATGTTCGGCATCTACTTCAGCGACAAGGTGCCGACCTCGTTTGCCGAGGTCTCGGCCTGCGACACGGCGGCGTTCAATCGCTTCTTCCATGCCATGCTGGACCATGGCGTGCACTTCGCGCCGTCCGCCTTCGAAGCCGGCTTTGTTTCTGCCACGCACGACGACGCGGTGATCAAGTCCACCCTGGACATCGCCGAAAAAGTCTTCGCGTCGCTGTAACGACGCCGGGGAGCCGGCCCGCGGCCGCTCCCCTCAGGGCGCCTTGTAGTGCTCGTACAAGGCGGTCACATCGCGGACGTAGGCCTGGGTTTCCGCATAGGGCGGCACGGCGTCGTACTTGCGCACCGCCCCTTCCCCGGCGTTATACGCCGCCAGCGCCAGATCCAGCCGGCCCGGGTACTGGTCGATCAGCCGGCGCAGATGGCGCGACCCCGCGTTCACATTGGTCGCCGGATCCACCAGCGCCGTCTCCACGTCCGCCACCGACAGCAGCGGCGCGGCCGTGGCCGGCATCAGCTGCATCAGGCCCAGCGCCCCCTTGGGCGAACGCGCGTCGCTGCGAAAGCCCGATTCGATCGCGATCACCGCCGTCAGCAAGGCCTGGTCCACGCCCGACTCCCGCGCCGCCCGCGCAATCAGCCCGTCGTGGGCGGCAGGCACCTTGAGCTCGCCCCAGCGCTGCGCGCGCGAAGCGGAGGCCAGGGTCACCAGGCGGGCGCCGTCGCCAGACTTGGGCTCGCATTCCAGACAGACCTTCATGCCGCTACCACGCCAGGCGGTCCTGGCCTGCGCCCGCTTGTAGTACTTGGCGTAGCCCGTGGGCACCTTCATGGACCGCCACACGCCGTAAGGATCCTTGTAGCGGTAGATGTCAGCGGCCTGCGCGGGGCTGGCGGGCGCCAGCATCAGCACGCCGGCCACCATGGCCGCCAGCGCCGCCATGCCGCCGGCGCGCGCCAGGAGCGCGCGCAGGGCCGGCAGGACGGGACGGGGGTGGCGGTGCATGGAATGGCGCTCCGGCGGCGTCCGAGGACGCATGGTGGAGGTCCTATGCTGCGGCGACTGCGCTGTTTTGTCGCTAGTACCGACGCCCTAGTCCTGGCCTGTCGGTCGCCATCCCAGGGAAAAACAGGGGCGGAACTAGGACATGCGGCGGAATTTGTCGATCCTACTTTCCAATAGTTGTGGAAGCTTGGGATAGAATATGACTTAATATTTCCTATAATTACCAAATGAGTGAACTTGGCGGCTAGCGCCAAGGGCGGGAGACGCTGAGATGGACGCAGAAAACACGCTCCAGTTGATGCTGGATGCCACGACCAACGTCCTGACGGCGGTCTATACGCCGCCTGCGTGTCCCGAGCCGGCGGATTCCTCCGCCGAGGCCGGCTCGCCTGCCCCCGGGGCCGAGGCGGACGGCGCGGCCGATCCCGACCACGACGCTAACGTGGCCATCGCCGCAGAAACCGCCGAACCGCGCGCCCGGATCAACCCTGACTTGCCCAGCTGGGACGCCCTGGCGGCCGCCGCCGTCGCCCAGGGCTGGAGCGCCGAGGCGCTGGACAGCCAGGCCGTCCTGAGCTTCATCGACCTCTGCCGCCACGCCACGGCAACCGTGCAGGCCCCGGTCGGCCAGGTCATCGACGGCTCGCTCGAATTGGAGATGGACGCCACGCGCATGTCCGCCCTCCTGACCCTGCTGCCGCCCGTGGGCGGCAAGCCTGTAACACTGGAAGCCGTGCGCCAGGTGCTGGCCGAACGCGGCATCGTACACGGCATCCTGGAACAGGAACTGACCGACGCCGTCACGCAGGGGCGCCGCGAAACCGTACAGATCGCCCGCGGCACGCCGCCCACCCGCGGCACCCCGACGCGCTTCGAAAGCCTGCTGGACCGCCTCAAGCCGCGCGGCCAGGACATCGACGAACTGGCCCAGGTGGACTACCGCGACCTGGGCAGCCTGCTGCTGGTGACGCCCGGCATGCCCCTGATGCGGCGCACGCCACCCCTGCCCGGCGTGGACGGCACCACCGTGCTGGGCGAGCCCATCCTGCCCGACGAACTGCCCGACACGCCGTTCGCCAGCGACCTGTCCGGTGCGGCGGTGGATCCCGAAGACCCGCTGCTGCTACGCGCCACCATCGCCGGCACGCCTACCCTGGTCAGCCACGGCGTGCAGGTCAATCCCATGGTCGAGGTGGACGCCGTCAACCTGAGCACCGGCAACATCCATTTCGAGGGCTCGCTGCTGGTGCGCGGCGACATCGCCGCCACCATGGAAGTCCACGTGACCGGCGACGTGGTGGTCAACGGCACCATGGAAGCGGCGCTGGTCGAGGCCGGCGGCAACGTGACAGTCAAGGGCGGCATCATCGGCCTGGCCGAAGCCCTGCAGGACGCCGCGGCCGCCGCGCGCACCGCCCGCGTCGTCTGCGGCGGCGCGCTGCGCGCTAAGTTCATCGAGAACGCCGTCATCAGCGCGGGCAAGGATGTGGACGTGGAGCGCGAGGTCCGCCAGAGCAGCATCGCGGCCGGCGGCAGCGTCAATGTCGGGCCGCCCAACACCCAGCAAAGCGCCATCACCGGCGGCCAGACCCGCGCCATGCAAGCCGTGCGCGCCGGCACCTTGGGCTCGCCTTCGGGCATCCCGACGCTGGTGCAGGCCGGCCTGGATCCGCATGCCGACATCAAGCGCACGGCGCTGGCGCGCAAGCGCCAGAAGATGCACGAGGAAAAATCCAAGCTGGAACAGCTGCTGATGTTCCTGAAGGCCAATCCGCAACGCGCCCCCGGCGACGTCGCCGACCGCGCCCGCAACACCCACGTCAAGCTCAGCCAGGACATGCTGGCGCTGGACGCGGAGGAAGCCCAGCTGATACAGGACCTGCAGCCCCTGGCCAGCGCCACCATCCAGGCCGCGCGCCGATTCTGCGGCGGCGTGACGATTCAGGTAGGCAACAAGATGCAGGAATTCCTGGAAGATCAGATCGGCGGCAAGGCCGCCGTCGAAGAAGGGCAGATCGTCATCCGCTGACCCCGCCCGCCGGCGCCCTCAGGGCGCCAGCTCCTTGAACCAGGCGCGAGGCGAAATGCCGCGGTCCGGACCCAGGATGGAAAAGCCGCCGTCCACGGGAATGTCCACCCCCGTCATCCACGACGCCGCGTCGGAGCAGGCGAAGCACACGGCCGCGGCGATCTCCTCGCCCGAGCCGACCCGCCCCAGCGGATGGAAATGCGCCCCCACCGCGTCCGCCGCCGGACGCGAGCCGCCCGACAACTGCTCCACCGACGGCGACCAGGTCCAGGCGGGCGACACCGCCAGCACGCGCACGCCGGCCGGCGCCAGCTCCACCGCGAAGTTCTTGGTGATCTGCAGCAGCGCCGCCTTGGACGCCGGGTAAAGCGCGCGGCCGGCCGCGCCGAACTTGCCGCCCGTGCTGCCCATGTTCACCACCACGCCCCCTCGCCTCAACAGCGGCGCAGCCAGTTGCGTGAAGATGGCCGCCGACACCAGGTTGGTATCCAGCGTGCGGTGCCATTCCTCGCGCGTCGATGCCAGGCCCCGGTCCGCGTACTGGCAGGCGTTGTTGACCAGGATGTCCAGCCTGCCGTAGCGTGCCGCGGCGGCGTCGATGCAGCGCTGGATCTGGTCGTCCTGCCCGATGTCGGTTTCGCAGTACAGCGCGCGGCCGTCCAGCTCCTTTTCGAGCTCGCGGCCGGCCTCGGCATTGCGCCCGACCAGCACCACGTTGACGCCCGCCGCAGCCAGGCCGCGCGCGATGTCCGCGCCCAATCCCTGGGTGCTGCCGGTGACGATGGCGGTCTTGCCAGCCAGCCCGGGAAAGCCTGTGAAGTCCATGATGAATCCTTGATCAATGAGGCGCGGCGGCCCAGCGCACAGCTTCCGCCACCGGCCCGGTTTGCGCAATCAGGCGCATGCTGGCCAGCGACGCGTTATGCACCGCCGGGTCGGCGGATGCGCAGGCGTCCTGCGCCACCATGACCTCGAAGCCGATGTCGGCCGCGTGGCGCACCGTGCCCTCCACCACCGAATGCGTGGCGACGCCTGCCACCACCAGCCGGCGCGCGCCCAAGAGCCGCAGGGTCTCTTCCAGCGGCGTGCCGTAGAAAGCGCTGATGCGGGTGTGCTTGACCACGAACTCGCGCGCGCTGCCGGCCAGCGGCTGCAGCCCCTCGTAAAAGGCGCTGCCCCACTGCCCCTCCGGCACCGCGCCGATGGCGGCCACGTTGCGGAAGATGGGGCAGTTGGCCATCAGGTCGGCGTAGTCCGGCCGGAACGCGATGCGCACGTGCACGATGGGCAGGCCATGGGCCCGCGCCCCGGCCAGCAGGGCCGCGGCGTTGTCCAGCAGGCGCTGGCGCGCACCGCTGTCCGCATCCAGGCCGACGCGGATCTTGCCCTCGGGGTGCAGCACGTCGTTCTGGAAGTGCAGCGCCAGCACCGCGGCGTCGGTCGCGGTCACACGAACACCTCGAACACGTCGTGCACGTCGTCGCAATTCACCAGGTCCACCCGCTTCATGCGGATACGCCAGCTATCGCCCTCGGCGGCCAGCTTATGGGTATAGCGGCCCGCCAGCTGGCGCGGCTGGCGCTTGCGCCATTCGGTCATCTGGAAGGTGGAATGCACCACCAGATTGCCGCCGGCGTCCACGCCCTCGATTTCCACCGCGCCCACCAGCCGCGCGCTGCGCGTGGGCGGCTGCTGCGACCAGTTGCGCGGATGCTCCAGCCGGCGGATGCGCACGTCGCGCAGCATGCGGTCTTCCCAGAACAGCGAGATATGGTCATACGGACTCTGCTGGCCCGGCACGCGCGGCATCCAATACATCCCGTCCGTCGTCCACAGCGCCTGCCAGTCGTCGTAGCGGCGCTCGTCCAGCAGGCGCGCTTCCCGGTACAGGAACTGCGCGATGCGGTGATAGGCGTCGGCCGGCACGTCGGCCGGCGACAGGCCCTCGGTGCTCACGTCGAAATCAAGGTCTAGCAGCATGAGCGCTCTCCGGTGGCGGCTTCCGTGGCGGCGGGGCCGGCTTCCATATAGGTCTTCCAGGCGTCGAACTGGTTGCGCATGGGCAGCTCGCTGGTGCCGTTGACCGACACCAGGCCTTCGCTATCGCTGCGGTCGCTGCCGTGGTAGCGGTGCATGCTGACCCATTCGCCGCCGCGCGTGGCATTGCCTTCCTGGCAGCGGTTGTAGAGTTCGATGTCGTCCGGCATGACGTTGGACGACGGCGAATTGATGACGTTGGCGTACAGCATGGCGCGCTTGAACACGCCGTCCGGCGCGCCCTTGCAGCGGAAGGTCTGGATCTCGATCATGGTGCGGTCCACGGCGATCGGGCGGATCACGCGGAACTGCTGGAACACCGTGTGGGGCGAACCGCTGCCGTAGATGACCGTGTTGTGCCGGTTCATGCCCAGGATCTCGCGGGCGCGGGTCTCGCCATAGGCGGCGGCCAGGGTTTCAAAGTGCGCGCGCGACACCGGGTCGCGCTCGGCCGCGCCCGGATTAAAGATGCCTTCCATGTAGCCGTGGCCGTTGGCATAGGCGCGCAGCTCCAGCTTTTCCCAGAACTCGTAGGGTTCGCCGTTGCCGTCCATGATGTGCAGCTCCAGCGGCATCTCGCCCATTTCCTTGGCTTCGTCGCGGGCCGCGGCATACGACGATTCATGCGTGACGCGGGCGTGCATGGTGTCGTGCAGGTTCTCGTAGAACACCTTCCAGTTCGAGCGCTGCATGACGCGGAAGATGCCGCCTGCAACTTCCACCTCGCCCACCGGCGAACGGTCGCAGAGGTTGTCGATCGACGAACGCACGCCGCCCAGGAAATCCTCCAGCGCCGGCCCTTCCTTGGCCTGGCTGGCGAACACGAAGCCGCGATAGCTTTCCACCCGCGCCACCCGGCGCATCGAAAAGGACGGATCGGCGGGATCGTAGGCCGTACCCTCCAGCCCCTGCTTCAACGGCACGCCCAGATGGCTGCCGTCCAGCTTGAAGGTCCAGGCATGGTAGGGGCAGCGGAAAAACTTGCCGACACAGCCTTCGCCGTCGGCCACCACCTTGGCGCCCTTGTGCGGGCAGCGGTTGTACAGCACGTGCACGCGGCCGTCGGTGGCCCGCACCATCAGCACGTCCTGGTCGCCCAGGCGCGTGGTGTGGTAGTCGCCCGTCTTGGGCACCTGGCTTTCATGCCCCACGTAGATCCAGGCGCGGCCGTAGATACGCTGCATCTCCAGGTCGAAGATGGCAGGGTCGGTATAGACGCCGCGGTGCACGCTGTCGCCGCGCACCATCGCGGCCAATTGTTCTTCGGTGTATGACATGTCCGGCTCCTACTTGTTCTCGCTTTCTTTCCAGCGCGCCATCAGCGTGTTCGACGGCAGGGTCTCGTCCAGCAGCTTGGCGGCGGTCTCGCGGCCCGCCACGGGCAGGCCCTTGGGGTCCAGCAGGCCCACCTGCACCAGCACGCTGGCCTGGTCCCAATAGATGTGTTCGTGATAGAGCTTGTCGCCGCGGAACTTGACGATGGCGATCAGCGGGATCTCCACATACTTGCCGGTGGGCTTCACGCCCGGCAGCAGCCAGTCGATCTCGGTGGTGTGCGTGAAGCAGAACAGCAGTTCGTCCACGATCTGCGTGGCGCCCACCGTGCGCGACAGCGGCACCAGGCGCGTGTCCGGCGGATTGCTGTTGACGAAATGGTGCTGGTAGAAGCGGCTCAGCTCCTTATGGCCCACCCCACCCGTCATGGTGGGGATGTGATTCACATAGGGCTCGGCCACCATGGTCGCCATCGTCGCCGCCACGTCGCGCGTGCCGAATTCGTATTCGCAGTGCTTGTCCCACAGATACGAATAATCGAACTCCGGTCCGATGGCGCGCTGCAAGGCCGCCATGCTGCGCTGATGCGCCATCAGCGCCGAAGGCTTGTCGTAGTGGTCGCCGCCCGTGCGCGCAAACGCGTGGTCCATGCCCGGATAAACATAGATCTGCACCCCCGGCTTGTTGCCCAGCGCCTCCAGGATGCGCTGGCGCGCCTCGGGCGGACAGAAGCCGTCCTGCTCGGCAATATGCAGCACCAGGCGACCGCGCAGTTGCGACGCTTCTTCCAGGCTGTTCTCGATGCCCACGCCGTAATAGCCAATGGCCACGTCCACGTCGGTGCGGCAGGCGGCCAGGTAGGCCAGTTTGCCGCCCAGGCAATAGCCCAGCACGCCCACCCCGCCCTGCCTCTCGGGCAGATCGCGCAGCGCGGCGATGGTGGATGCGATGTCCTGCAGCCCCAGCTCCACGTCGAACTTCTGGTAGAGCTCGAAGGCGCGCGGCATGTCGGCCGGGCCATCGGTCAGCTGGATGCCCGGCTGCTGGCGCCAGAACAGGTCCGGCACCAGCACCACATAACCTTCCTCGGCCAACAGCTGCGCCGCGCGGCGCATGAAGTCGTTCACGCCAAAGATCTCCTGGCACAGCACCAGGCCCGGGCCATGCCCGGACGCCGGCACGGCCAGATAGGCGCCGAAGGACTTGCCGTCATGCGAGGCGACCGTCACTTCGCGCGTCGTGATGTTCTGGGTCATACGTATCTCCTTGAAGCAAACATCCGCTTTATTTCATCTGGCAGGCAGCGGCGAAAGGATCCTGGTACTGGGTCAGCACGGTGCCCGACAATTTGTTGGACAGCTTGCCTCCCGCCCCGGCCTCGACGATGCGCAGGTAATAGTTCTGCACCGGATACTGGTTGCGGTTGAACTTGAAATCGCCCCGCACCGACTTGAAATCCGCGCGCCGCAGCGCCGGGCGCAGCGCGTCCGCCTCCAGCTTGCCGCCGGTCTGCCGCACCGCGCTGTCCAGCAGCATGGCCGCGTCATAGCCCTGCGAGGCATACAGCGTGGGACTGCGGTTATAGGTCTTCCGGAAGTCCTCGACGAACTTGCGGTTGGCCGGGTTGTCCAGGTCCGAGGCCCACTGCGAGGTATTGCGCATGCCCTCGATGGGCGCGCCCACCGCCGCGATGGTGTCCTCGTCGCCCGAGAAGCCCGGCGCCAGCAGCGCGATCTCCTTGGACAGGCCAGCGCCGTTGAACTGCTTGATGAAGTTCACGCCCATGCCGCCCGGCAAAAAGAAGAACACCGCATCCGGCTTGCTGGCGCGCAACCGCGTGATCTCCACGCCGTAGTCCAGCTGCCCGAGCTGGGTGTAGATCTCTTCGGACAGCCCGCCCTTGTACAGGCGCTTGAAGCCGTTGAGCGATTCCCGTCCGCCCGGATAGTCCGGCGCGATCAGCGCCACGCTCTTGTAGCCCTGGTCCGTGGCGTACTTGCCCATCGCGGCCGGAATGTCCTCGTTCTGCCACGCCACCGCGAAGAAATTCGGATTACAGCCCGCGCCCGCATAATTTTCCGGCCCGGTATTGGTGCTGAGGTAGATCGTTCCAGACTGCAGGATCGCCGGCATCACCGGCAGCAGCACGTTCGAGAACACGATGCCCGTCATCACGTCCACGCGGTCGCGCTTCAACAGCCGCTCCACCGCCTGGCGGCCGGTGTCGGCCTTTTGCTGGTCGTCCGCCACCACCACTTCCGCCGGCAAGCCGCCCAGCTTGCCGCCCGTATGTTGCAGCGCCAGATTGAAGCCGTCGCGGATCTCGTTGCCCAGCGCCGCGCCCGGCCCCGACAGCGTCGTCAGCAAGCCGACCTTGACCTTGTCCGCCGCCGTCGCGCCCGCCGCCGCCGTCATGCACACCAGCGCAGCCAGCGCGCGCCGGCTCCATAGATTCCGATTCATGAGCCACCCCGTTATCCCCGCCTGGCCATGCCGGCGGAAAGCTGACAGATCCCGTCTGCCGTCGGTAAACGCATGCTGCCGAACAACGCCGCCAGCTTACGCGCCGCGGCGGCGCCCTCCAACCACCACGCGAAGGGCCTGCCGGCTAGATTAGGCCGCGCCCGGGGGCCGCTCTATCCGGATTCCGTCAGCCTTATCCGGGAATCACTTAATTCCAAGTCCTTGACGTTTAAATTACCCTCGGCAGTAACACGGGAGCGTTCCCGTCCCGGAGGCATCCATGCACGGCTGGTCCCGACTCACGCTTGCGCCCCTGTTCAAGCGGCGCGTCTTCAGCTCCACCCAGCAGGACGAGACGCGCACCCTCGTCTCCGAAGCCCTGAAGGAACACCGCCTCACCTGGAAAGGCGGCCGCGTCGATGCCGAACTGAACCGGGGCCGCTTCGGCTCGCTAACGGTCTGTACCTTGCGCTACGGCGCCGAAGTCCACATCGAACCCGACCGCCTGCAAGACTTCATGCTGGTCCAGGTCCCCCTGAGCGGCCGCGCCTGTATCGAATGCGGCAACGACCGCGTCGACGCCGACCCCGACTGCGCCGCCGTCATCGCCCCCAACCGCCCGCTCAAGCTGCACTGGGAAGCCGGCTGCGAACAGCTGCTGCTCAAGATCCCCCGCGGCAAGCTCGAAGCCATCGGCCAGCGCGCCTTCGGCGCAGCCGCCACCCGCCCGCTCGACTTCAGCCCCGCCCTGCGCCTGGACAACCCCGTCGGCGCCGTCTGGCGCAGCATGGTCGAAAGCCTGATCCACCTGCTGCCCACCCTGGACGACGGCGCCCCGCGCCCGCCCGCCGCCTGGCTCGAACACCTGGAAGACACGCTGGTGCTGCACCTGCTCTACAACCAGCCCAACAGCTGGCAGGCGCACGCCGGCATCGCCCCCGCCGTCCCGCGCCGCCTGAGCGCCGCCGAAGCCTATATGCGCGACCGCCTCGCTGCTCCGCTCACCCTGGCCGACATCGCCCGTCACGCCGGCGCCAGCGCCAGCGCGCTGACGCGCCTGTTCCAGGAA
>MCNG01000236.1_pt1 | contig 14591 bp, 13 predicted proteins | sample 778231 | NCBI WGS metagenome assembly MCNG01 (sample SAMN04296815, study PRJNA304217) | bioreactor metagenome | isolation source: sea sediment enriched with benzalkonium chloride | place: Turkey: polluted region of the Marmara Sea
GGGCCTGGCGTATTCGCCGTCGGTGTCGCGCATCGCGCGCGGCGCCGCGCTGTCTTTGCGCCAGCGCGATTTCGTCATCGCCTCGCGCGCCACCGGGCATGGCGGCCTGTGGACGGTGTTCCGCCACGTGCTGCCCAATTGCCTGCCGCCGTTGCTCATCTTCGCGACCTCGATCTTCGGTTCCGCCTTGCTGGCGGAGAGCGCGCTGAGCTTTCTCGGCCTGGGCGTGCCGCCGCCGCTGGCCACCTGGGGCGGCATGCTGTCCGAGAGCCGCAACGCCATGGACCAGGCCATCTGGCTGGCAGTGTTCCCGGGCGCCATGATTTCGTTGAGCCTGCTGGGCATCAATCTGCTGGGCGATGCGGTGCGCGACCTGCTGGATCCGCGCATGCGGGGGGTGATGGCATGACCGCCGCGCAACCCCTGTTGTCCGTGCGCGACCTGGAAATCCGCTTTCCCGGCAAGCGCGATGCCGCGCCGGTGGTGAACCGGGTGTCGTTCGACCTGCACGCCGGCGAATCCCTGTCCATCGTCGGTGAATCCGGCAGCGGCAAGACGCTGATCGGCAAGGCCCTGCTGGGCCTGCTGCCCGATTCGGCCCGCATCACAGGCGGGCACGCGCTGTTCGAAGGCCAGGACCTGCTGCGGCAGGCGCCGCGCGATTGGCCGGCAATGCGCGGCACCGGCATCGGCATGGTGTTCCAGGAGCCGATGGTGTCGCTCAACCCGGCGTTCCGCGTGGGCGAACAACTCATCGAGGCGCTGGTGCTGCGTCGTGGCATGGCGCGCCGCGCGGCCTGGGACGAAGCCGTCCGGATGCTGGAGCGGGTGCGCGTGCGCGACGCGCAGGATTGCATGAAGCGCTATCCGCATGAATTCTCCGGCGGCATGCGCCAGCGCATCCTGCTGGCGGGCGTGATGCTGCTCAAGCCGCGCCTCCTGATCGCGGACGAACCCACCACCGCGCTGGACTGCGTGGTGCAAAAGGAAGTGCTGGACCTGATGTGCGAGTTGACGCGCGAGCAGGGCACGGCGCTGATCTTCATCAGCCACAACCTGGCCCTGGTGGCCGCGTACACGCAGCGCGTGCTGGTCATGTGCCGCGGCCGCGCGGTCGAGACCGGGCCGGTGGCCCAAGTCCTGTCGCGGCCGGCGGATCCGTACACGCTCAGACTGCTGGATGCGCTGCCCAAGCGCGGCCCGGCCCGGCCTGCCGTCGAAGGAGCGCCCATCCTGCAGGTGGACGGATTGGCGATCGACTACTCGGTTCGCGAGGGCTGGTTCCGCAAGCGCGCGGTGCGCGCCGTGCACCGCGCCACGTTCGCGGTGGCGCCGGGCGAAACGCTGGCCATCGTCGGCGAATCGGGCAGCGGCAAGACCACGGTCATGATGTCCATCCTGGGACTGGTGCCGCAGGCCCAGGGGCGTATCGAACTGGACGGCCAGGCCTTGCCCGCGGGCGGTTCGGGCCAGTCGTGGCAGGCGGCGCGCCGGCGGGTGCAGATGGTGTTCCAGGACCCCTATTCATCGCTGGATCCGCGCATGACCATCGGCGACCTGGTGGGCGAGGGTCTGCGGCTGGAAGCCGGCATGACGACGGAAATCCGCCGCGAGCGCGTGGCCGAGGCGCTGCGGGACGTGGGCCTGGGCGAGGACTACGCGGAGCGCTATGCGCACGAGCTGTCCGGCGGGCAGCGCCAGCGCGTCGCCATCGCGCGGGCGCTGGTGCTGCGGCCCGAGGTCATCATCGCGGACGAACCGGTGTCGGCGCTGGACGTCACCGTGCAGAAGCAGGTGCTGGAGACCCTGATGTCGCTGCAGCGCTCACACGGCTTCGCCTGCCTGCTGATCTCGCATGACCTGGGCGTGGTCGAGCAGATCGCCGACCGCGTGGTGGTGATGCTGCGCGGCCATATCGTCGAAGAAGGCACGCGCGACGAAGTGTTCGACCGGCCCACGCATCCCTACACGCGCCGCCTGTTGCAGGCGGTGCCGGAACTGCGCGGCAACCGGACCGAGGGCTTTCGCGTGGAAGTGCGCGACCTGCCGGCGGGCCAGGGGCGCGACGAGGCCGATTACTTCGATCCCTCGTCCGCGCCGGGCCTGCCCGCGATGACGGCAGTGTTCGAATCCGGCGCCACCCACCGGGTGGCACTGGCGGCGGCCGCCGCCGGGGCCTGAGGCGCGGGCCTCAGCCGTGCCGCTCGCGGCTGTCGGCAGGCGCCGCGTCGCGCTGGTTCATGCCGTAGTCGCGCAGCACCTGCGCCACGCGCAGGCGGTAGTTGGCGAAGACGCCGCCGCGTCCGGCCTCCTGGGCCCGGCGGTGCGACTCCAGCGTGCGCCAGCGCTGGACCGCCGCTTCATCGCGCCAGAACGACAGCGACAGCAGCTTGCCCGGATCGCTCAGGCTCTGGAAGCGTTCGACCGAGATAAAGCCGTCGACGGCCTTGAGTTCATCGATCAGGCCGGCGGCGATGCGCAGATAGGGATCGGGGTTGCCGTGGGCGGGTTCGACTTCGAATATCACTGCGATCATGGTGCTGGTTCCTCGTAAAAATCAAACTGCGGCACGCGTGCGTTGGGCAGCGGCCGGTAGCGGAAGCGGGCCGCCAGCGCGGCGGCGTCCAGGCCGGCGCGCCGCAGGCGGATAAGCGCGCCGGCCGCGTGCTGGCGGGCCGGCGGGCGGCCGGGGCAGGCGTGCCCGAACGCGCCGAAAGTCCAATGCGCCTCGGGTTGCAAGGTGGCGGCCGCGGCCAGCACCAGCAGCACGGTCTGGCCGGCTTCGATGCGTTGGCCGCCGACGTCGATGTCGGCGGCGAGAAAGCGCCGCGTGTTGTGCAGCGGCGGGTCGCTGCGTTCGACTTCATCCACCAGCGCCAGCGCCGCATCTTCCGTGAAGTCCGCGCGCAGGCCGCGGCGTCCGGCCAGGAGGATCGCATTGCCCAGCAGGCCCGCGCCCGCCTCGCGGGACTGGAACAGCAGGCCGGCCAGGTTGGCGGCCAGCAGCGCGGGCGCAATGCCGGCCCGCGCGCCGTCTTCGCGCAGCCTGCGCAAGGCCGGCGCGGCGTCAGGGACCTGCAGATGCGATTCGAGGCGCGTCTGCAGGCGCTGCGCGGCGGCGTGCCCCGCTTCGATGCGATCTGCCGTTGCGGCGGCAGGCAGCGCGGACAGGAACGCGGCAATATCGGCGGCACAATCCGCGTACAGGTCGGGCGGCAGTCCCAGGAAGGCGGCTTGCGCATGCACTGGCGCGGTGTTCAGGTAACGGTCGACGGCCGCGGCGTCCAGCGGCCCGGGATCCGGCCAAGCGGGCGTACAGGCCTGCTCCGCTTGCTCGCGGAGGTAGGCGCTCAGCAGGGTCTTCAGCTGCGTGTGCGTTGCGCTGTCGTTCATGCGCACGAAGCGGCTGAACAGTACGCCCGCCGCGCCTGGGCACAGTCCCTTGGGCACGGGCTCCGCCATCGGGCGCACGCGCGCGGCCGGGTGCTGCATGATGGCCGCTATCGTGTCCGGATGGCTGGCGATCCACAGGTCCAGCGCCGGCTCGCGATAGAGCGGCCGCTCGCGCGCCAGCGCGGCGTAATACGGGTAGGGGTCGGGGTGAGTGACCGCCTGCAGGGGATGGGCAGGATGCATGGCGATGGCCGGTAGTGGATCCGGCCGCCAGTATCCGCCAGCCTTGGCGGCCACGATTCGATGCGCGCCGAACTATGCCTGCGGCGTATCCGGGCCGTTGCCGGATGGCGCCAACAGCGCCGCATAGCCTTGCCGCGAGTCCGGCCATTGCAGCGTGAAGCCGCTGGCGCGCAGGCGGGCGTTGCTGAGCTTCTTGCTGCCGACGTTGGCGGGCGCCGGCGCCTCCCGTGGCGCGGGCGCGCCGATCAGCCTGGCCAGGTCGGCATACAGCTCATGCAGGGGCAGGGGCGTGTCGTCGCAGCCTATGTAGACAGGCGCGGCATCGGGCAGCAGCGCCAGATGGACCACGGCCGCCGCGGCGTCGTCGATATGGATGCGGTTGGCCCAGTGCTCGGGAGAGCTCGGCGCGCCTGCCACGCCCTGGCGCAGGCGTTCGATCAACTGCAGGCGTCCGGGACCGTACAGCCCCGCCAGCCGCAAGGCGGTCGAGGGCAGGCCGCGCGCCGCCAGCGCGGCTTCGGCCTCGAGCAGGATGCGGCCATTGACGCCCAGCGGCGCGGGCGGCGTGTCTTCGTCGACCCAGCCGCCCTGATGTTCGCCGTAAACCGCGCTGGACGAGATGAACACGATGCGCTTGAGCTGCGTGGTGTCCAGCGCGTCCAGCACGTGCTTGAGGCCGTCGACGAAAACCGCGCGGTAGGCGGCGGCTTCGCGCGCGCCGGGCGCGGGCAGGTGGATGAGCCGGGTGATGCCTTCGGGCAGGGCAGGCAGCCCGTCGGCGCGGGAGATATCGCCTTGCAGCCAGCGGATGCCGTCCGCATCCCCAGCCGGCGGATTGCGGCGCAGCGCGTAGACTTCGTCGCCGCGCGCCAGGAAGCGCCGGGCCGCGCGCTGGCCCAGGTCGCCGCAGCCGATGAGGAGTACGCGTTCGGTCATGGGATAGTCCTGCCTGTCGAAAAAAAAGCGCCCCGCGGGGCGCCTTGGTGGCCGGGCGCTGGCGTCCGGTTGCTTTACATGCCGCTGTAGACCGGACCTTCGCCGCCTTGCGGCGCCACCCAGACGATGTTCTGGGTCGGGTCCTTGATGTCGCAGGTCTTGCAGTGCACGCAGTTCTGGGCGTTGATCTGCAGGCGGTCTTCGCCGTGGTCGTCCTTGACGAATTCGTACACGCCCGCCGGGCAGTAGCGCGACTCCGGGCCGCCATACTTGGCCAGGTTGACCTGCACCGGTATCGACGGATCCTTCAGCGTCAGGTGGATGGGCTCGTTTTCGTCATGATTGGTGTTCGAGATGAACACCGAGCTGAGCTTGTCGAAGGTGAGCTTGCCGTCGGGCTTGGGATAGTCGATGCGCGCGCACTGCGATGCGGGCTGCAGACAGGCGTGGTCGGGCTTGTTGTGGCGCAGGGTCCAGGGCATCTTGCCCTTGAGCAGCAGCTGTTCGACGCCGGTCATCACGGTGGCGATGGTGCGGCCCTTCTTGAACCACTGCTTGAAGTTGCGCGCCTTGTTCAGTTCCGCATGCAGCCAGGACGCCTCGAAGGCCGCGGGATAGGCGGCCAGCTCGTCCTGGCGGCGGTCGGCGACCAGCGCGTCGAACGCGGCTTCGGCGGCCAGCTTGCCGGATTTGATGGCGGCGTGGCTGCCCTTGATGCGCGAGGCGTTGAGGAAGCCGGCCTCGCAGCCGACCAGCACGCCGCCCGGGAAGGTCAGCTTGGGCAGGGCCAGCAGGCCGCCCGCGGTGATGGCGCGCGCGCCGTAGGCGATGCGCTTGCCGCCTTCGAAGGTGCCGCGGATGGCGGGGTGCGTCTTGTAGCGCTGGAATTCGTCGAACGGCGACAGCCAGGGGTTGGCGTAGTCCAGGCCCACGATCATGCCCACCGCCACCAGGTTGTTGTCCAGGTGGTAGAGGAAGGAGCCGCCGTAGGTGTCGGCGTCCAGCGGCCAGCCGGCGGTGTGGATCACCAGGCCGGGCTTGGACTGGGCCGGATCGACTTCCCACATTTCCTTGATGCCGATGCCGTAGGACTGCGGATTGCGGCCGTCGTCCAGCTTGTAGCGTTCGATCAGCTGGCGGCCCAGCTGGCCGCGCGCGCCTTCGGCGAACACCGTGTAGCGGGCGTGCAGCTCCATGCCGGGCTGGTAGTGGTCGGTGTGCGAGCCGTCGCGGGCCACGCCCATGTCGCCGGTCGCCACGCCGCGGACGGCGCCGTTTTCGTCGTACAGCAGTTCCACGGCCGCGAAGCCGGGGAAAATGTCCACGCCCAGCGCCTCGGCCTGCTCGCCCATCCACTTGACGACGTCGCCGAGGCGGACGATGTAGTTGCCTTCGTTGTGGAAACAGGGCGGCAGCAGCCAGTTGGGCGTGGTGCGCGCGCCGGTCTCGGACAGGAACATGAACTTGTCATGCGTGACGGGCACGTTCAGCGGCGCGCCTTTTTCCTTCCAGTCGGGGATGAGCTCGGTCAGCGCCAGCGGGTCCATGACGGCGCCGGACAGGATGTGCGCACCCAGTTCCGCGCCCTTTTCAAGTACGCAGACGCCGATTTCCTGATTCTTTTCAGCGGCCAGCTGCTTAAGACGGATAGCAGTGGCCAGGCCGGCGGGTCCACCGCCAACCACGACCACGTCATATTCCATCGACTCGCGTTCAGACATTGCAAAGCTCCCCGTATGTATTCCATATTTTGCTGGAAGTATTATCGGCGATTGTATTGCAGGCGGAGGTCAGGTATGCCTTCGTATTTCTTTGAGCCATCAGGAGTAATTGGTGAACGCGGACAAAACCTCAGCGCGGACCTTGGCCGTGGGAGATATCCATCAGGTCGAACTGCCCTTGCGGTGGGGCGATTCGGACCCTCTGAACCATCTGAACAACGCGATGTATTTCCGCCTCATGGAAGAGGCCCGGATACAGATACTCTATGGCGCCGGTTTCGCGCTGCCCGCCGATCAGGGGCTGATCCTGGCGCATGCGTCCTGCGATTTCCTGCGGCCCCTGACCTATCCCGCCAATGTGCGCGTGACGCACAAGCTCATGCGCATCGGCCGCAGCAGCGCGGAATTTGAATTGCTGCTGGAGAAGGCGGGCGACGAGGGCGGTCCTTATGCCCGCGCGCGCAACGTGCTAGTCTGGATGGACTATGTGGCCAATGCGTCCGCGCCGTGGCCGCAAGAGGTGCTGTCCAAGCTGGGCGCCATGTTCAAGCCCGCGGCTTGAGTCGGCGCCGGCCAAAATAGCGCGTGCTTTGGCCGGCCATGCCGGTAAAATCTAGCGCAAAATCAAAAAAGCAATAAGGGCGCGCCACCCTCGGCGCCAGCCGCACAGGGCGCCGGACGGCGTTGCTGGAGGCGGCGCCGGCAGCCGCGCCCTCTTCGGTTAGACCTTAACTAGGAGTTGGAGCGATGGACAAGGTTTTTGCAAGCGCCCAGGAGGCGCTGGCAGGCATCGTCAAGGACGGCCAGATGATCGCCGTGGGCGGTTTCGGCCTTTGCGGCATCCCCGAGGCCCTGATCGCCGCGCTGCGCGATTCGGGCGTCAAGGATCTCACTTGCATCAGCAATAACGCGGGCGTGGACGGCTTCGGCCTGGGCCAGCTGCTCAATACGCGCCAGGTCCGCAAGATGATCGCGTCCTACGTGGGCGAGAACAAGGAATTCGAACGCCAGTTCCTGTCCGGCGAACTCGAGCTCGAGTTCACGCCGCAGGGCACGCTGGCCGAGAAGCTGCGCGCCGGCGGCGCCGGCATTCCGGCCTTCTTCACTCGCACCGGCGTGGGCACCATCGTGGCCGACGGCAAGGAAATCCGCGAGTTCGACGGCCACCAGTACGTGATGGAGCGTTCGCTGGTGCCGGACGTGTCGCTGGTCAAGGCGCACATCGCCGACCGCAGCGGCAACCTGGTGTTCCGCAAGACCGCCCGCAACTTCAATCCGAACGTCGCCATGGCGGGCAAGTTCACGGTGGTCGAAGTCGAGGAAATCGTTGATACCGGCAGCCTGGATCCCGATCAGATCCACTTGCCCGGCATCTATGTGCAACGGATCGTGCTGAATGCCACGCCCGAAAAGCGCATCGAACAACGCACCACTCGCCCGGCCTAAGGAGAACAGACATGGCATGGTCCCGCGATGAAATGGCGGCACGCGCCGCGCGCGAGCTGCAAGACGGCTTTTATGTGAACCTGGGTATCGGCCTGCCGACCCTGGTGGCCAACCACGTGCCCAAGGGCATGGAAGTGTGGCTGCAATCCGAGAACGGCCTGCTCGGCATCGGCCCGTTCCCCACCGATGATGAAGTCGACGCCGACCTCATCAACGCAGGCAAGCAGACGGTCACGACCTTGCCTGGTTCCTCGATCTTCTCGTCGGCGGATTCGTTCGCGATGATCCGCGGCGGCAAGATCAACCTGGCCATTCTTGGCGCCATGCAGGTGTCCGAAAAGGGCGACCTGGCCAACTGGATGATCCCGGGCAAGATGGTCAAGGGCATGGGCGGCGCCATGGACCTGGTGGCGGGCGTGGGCCGCGTCGTGGTCCTGATGGAGCACGTGGCCAAGAAGAAGGACGGCACCGAGGACATCAAGCTGCTGTCCGAATGCAACCTGCCGCTGACGGGCGTGGGCGTGGTCGACCTGATCATCACCGACCTGGGCGTGATGGAAGTCACCGAGAACGGCCTCAAGCTGCTGGAAACGGCGCCGGGCGTGACGGTGGACGAGATCAAGTCCAAGACGCAAGCCAAGCTGGATGTGTCGGCAGTCAAGTAATCCTTGCGCCGCACCCATGAAAAAACGCCCCTTCGGGGCGTTTTTTCATGCTGCTTCGTCCAGCCGCATCCCCACGTGCGGGATGCCGTCCTCGATGTACTCCTCGGTGACCTGCACGAAGCCGTGTCCGCCGTAGTAGTTGCGCAGGCGGGCCTGCGCGCCCAGGTACATGGCGCGGCCGGGCCAGCGCAGGCGCACTTCCTGCATCGCGTGGCGGATCAGCTCGTGGCCCAGGCCCTGGCCGCGCGTCCAGGGGGCGGTGATGACGCGTCCGATCTCGATCTGGCCGTCCTTCAGCGACGGATCCAGGATGCGGCAATAGGCGGCGAGCTTGCCGTCCTGCCAGGCCATCAGGTGCGAGGTCTGGCCGATCAGATCCTTGCCGTCCATGTCCTGGAAGACGCAATTCTGTTCAATGACGAAGACTTCCGTTCGCAGCCGCAGGATCGCGTAGATCTCGGTCACGGTCAGTTCCTGGTGCGGCTTGCAGATCCAATCGGGCATGGCGTCAATCCGGTGTGGCGTGGGAGCAGGGCGCCCCGTCGTTGGCGCCCGGTGTAAAGGCGCCCATCGGGGCGGGCCTTAGCGTAACGCAAACCGGCCCCGTTTTATTTGATGCACTGTTACATATATTCACGGGTATACCCTTAGTATGAAAATCTATTTTCTTATCTAAAATTTGCCTGTAAACAGATTTACATAAACCTCCGCTACACCTCCCTCCAAATCGATGACCAAGGCCGCACTCACGATTGCTGACCGGATCGCCCGGGCCCAGCCCGCGCTGAGCCGTACCCAGCACAAGATGGCCGAGTACGTGCTGGCGCACCAGTTCCGCGTCGCCACCATGACCATCGACGAGTTCGCCGCGGCGGTGGGGGTGTCGGTGGCGACTGCCAACCGCTTTGCGCGCGCCCTGGACCTGCCGGGCTATCCGCAGTTCCGCGCCGAGTTGGCGCGCGGTTTCGAGGCCGCGCTGGAACCGGTGGAAAAGCTGCGCACCGAGTTGGCGCATTCCGCCAGCGCCGTGCAGATCTTCGCCGCCACGCTGGAAGAAGACATCCGCAACGCCCAGCGCAATCTGCAGTCGTTGGACGCCGGCGCCTGCGAGCGTGCGGTGGAGGCCATCCTGGCCGCGGAGCGCGTTTTCATCATCGGCTTCGGCGCCAGCGGCTTCCTGGCCGGCCTGCTGCAGCGCGGCCTGTGCATGCACCTGCATTCCGTCGAATCGCTGGCCGGTCCCGGCGGCGTGTCGAATGCGGCGCGCCAGATGGCGCGCATGACGGCCAAGGACCTGGTGATCGCCATCGCCTTTCCGCGCTACCTGGCCGACACGGTGACGCTGGCTGGCGCGGCCAAGCAGGCTGGCGTGCCGGTGCTGGTGCTGACCGACAAACCCACGTCCCCGCTGGCGCCCACGGCTTCCGTGGTGCTGTACGCGTATTCCGCGCGCCAGCTGATTCCCAATTCCGAAACCGCCGCGCTGGGGCTGATCGAAGCCCTGTCGTCGGCGGTGGCCTATCGGGCCAAGAATTCCGTCGCGGCCGCCGCTGGGGTGACCCAGTCCGTCATGCCGTGGCTCATCCATGGAGTAGGTAAACGATGATTCAACCCGTGATCGCGATTCACGGTGGCGCCGGCGCGATGTCCCGCGCGGCCATGTCGCCCGAAAAAGAACAGGAGTACCTGAGCGCGCTGGAATCCATCCTGACCGCCGGCCAGGCCGTGCTGGCCCGGGGCGGCAGCGCCCTGGACGCCGTGACCGAGGCCGTCCGCCTGCTGGAAGACTGTCCGCTGTTCAACGCCGGCCATGGCGCCGTGTTCACCAGCGCCGCCACCCATGAGCTGGACGCCGCCATCATGGACGGCGCCACGTTGCGCTCGGGCGCGATCGCCGGCGTGCACCGCGTGCGCAACCCGATCTTCGCCGCGCGCAAGGTCATGGAAAACAGCAAGCACGTGTTCTTCGTGGGCGAGGGCGCCGAAGCCTTTGCCAAGGAAGAAGGCGTGGAGCTGGTCGATCCTTCCTACTTCTCCACCGAGGCCCGCCGCGAACAGCTGCTGCGCGTGCAGCGCGAAACGCCGGAAGCGGCGGTGCTGGACCACGACGGCCAGGCCCTGGTCGCGCGCGGCCAGCCGGCGCCGGCCGATCCGCTGGACGCGGACAAGAAGTTCGGCACGGTGGGCGCGGTGGCGGTGGATGCCCAGGGCAACCTGGCCGCGGCCACTTCGACCGGCGGCATCACCAACAAGCAGGTCGGCCGCGTGGGCGACGCGCCGCTGATCGGCGCCGGCACCTATGCCAGCAACAAGACCTGCGCGGTGTCCACCACGGGCACCGGCGAAATGTTCATCCGCATGGTCGCCGCCTATGACGTGGCGGCCCAGATGGAATATTGCGGCGCGTCGCTGGAAGCGGCCGCCGACCGCGTCGTGCATGAAAAGCTGCCCACCATCGAAGGCAAGGGCGGCCTGGTGGCCGTCGACGCCCAGGGCAATGTGGCCTTGCCGTTCAACACGGAAGGCATGTATCGGGGTTACGCCCGCGTCGGCGAGAAGCCGGTCACCGCTATCTACCGATAAGCGGCGGCGGGTTCGTTTTTTCAGTATTTGGGGAATCAAAAGAGATGGTTGATCGCGCAAACAGCCTGGCGCTGCCGGAAAACCGCGTGGTCCAGGTCGACGACCTGACGGTGCGCTTCGTGGGATCGGAGCGCACGGTCGAAGCCGTGCGCAATCTGTCGTTCCATGTGGACCGGGGCGAGACCCTGGCCATCGTGGGCGAATCGGGTTCGGGCAAATCGGTGACGTCCCTGGCGCTCATGCGTCTGGTGGAGCACGGCGGCGGGCGCATCGCCCAGGGCAGCATGGCCCTGCGGCGGCGCAACGGCTCCGTGATCGACCTGGCCGGATCCAGCCAACGTGTCATGCGCAATGTGCGCGGCGCGGACATGGCCATGATCTTCCAGGAGCCGATGACCTCGCTGAATCCGGTCTTCACCGCCGGCGACCAGATCGCCGAATCGATCCGCCAGCACCAGGGCAAGGACGCCGCGGCCGCTCGCGCCGAGGCGCTGCGCATGCTGGAGCAGGTGCGCATTCCGGAAGCCAAGTCGGTGCTGGACCGCTATCCGCACCAATTGTCGGGCGGCATGCGCCAACGCGTGATGATCGCCATGGCGCTGGCCTGCAAGCCGGCGCTGCTGATCGCTGACGAACCCACCACGGCGCTGGACGTCACCATCCAGGCGCAGATCCTGCAACTGATCCGCCAGCTGCAGGAAGAAATGCACATGGGCGTGGTGTTCATCACCCACGACATGGGCGTGGTCGCGGAAGTGGCCGACCGCGTGCTGGTCATGTACCGCGGCGACAAGGTCGAGGAAGGCCCGTCCGAGCAGGTGTTCGCTACGCCGCAGCACCGCTACACCAAGGCGCTGCTGTCGGCCGTGCCGAAGCTGGGCGCCATGCAGGGCACCGACCTGCCCGCGCGTTTCCCGCTGCTGCAGGCCGAAGGCCAGGCCCAGCCCGAGGCGGCTGCCGTCAGCGCGCCCACCGCGCCGGACGCCAAGCGCGAACCCATCCTGAGCGTGCGCAAGCTGGTCACCCGCTTCGACCTGCGCGGCGGCATCATGAGCCGCGTGCAGCGCCGCGTGCATGCGGTGGAGCAGGTCAGCTTCGACCTGTTCCCCGGCGAAACGCTGTCGCTGGTGGGCGAGTCCGGTTGCGGCAAGTCCACCACCGGCCGTTCGCTGCTGCGCCTGGTCGACAGCCAGGGCGGCGAGATCAAGTTCGGCGGCCGCGACATCGTGCGCTTGAAGAACAATGAGCTGCAGTCCCTGCGCCGCGATATCCAGTTCGTGTTCCAGGACCCGTTCGCCTCGCTGGACCCGCGCGTGACGGTCGGCTTCTCCATCATGGAGCCGCTGCTGGTGCACGGCGTGGCCCGCGGCCGCGATGCCGAGCGCCGCGTGGCCGAGCTGCTGGAGCGCGTGGGCCTGCCGGCGGAAATGGCGCAGCGCTATCCGCACGAATTCTCGGGCGGCCAGCGCCAGCGCATCTGCATTGCGCGCGCCCTGGCCCTGAACCCCAAGGTCGTGATCGCCGACGAATCGGTGTCGGCGCTGGACGTGTCGATCCAGGCGCAGATCGTGAACCTGCTGATCGACCTGCAGCGCGACATGGGCATTTCCTTCCTGTTCATTTCGCACGACATGGCCGTGGTCGAGCGCGTCAGCCACCGCGTGGCCGTCATGTACCTGGGCCAGATCGTCGAGATCGGCCCGCGCCGCGCCATTTTCGAGAATCCGCAGCACCCTTACACCAAGAAGCTGATGTCCGCCGTGCCGATCGCCGATCCGGCCCGCCGCCACATGAAGCGCACGCTGTTGTCCGACGAAATCCCCAGCCCCATCCGCAAGCTCGGCGACGAGCCGGTGGTGCAGCCGCTGGTGCAGGTCGGAACGGATCACTTCGTCGCCCGGCACCCGGTCGGCGGAGCGTATTGAGTCAGTTGTCGTACTTGTTTTTCTTCCACCAAACCCCCTAATTCCTTTTTGGAACCAGGAGTTGCAATGATGAAAGTTCTGCGCCCCACCAAACTGATGGCCGCCGCCGCGCTGGCCTTCGGCGTGCTTGCTTCGCCGCTGGCGCATGCCGCCAAGGACGTGACGTTCGCCGTCTCCATCGCGCTGGAAACGCTCGATCCGTACAACACCAACAGCACGCTGAACCAGGCGGCCGGCAAGGCCTACTACGAAGGCCTGTTCGAATTCGACAAGGACCTGAAGGTCCAGAAGGTGCTGGCCACCGACTACACCGTCAGCGAAGACGGCCTGGTCTACACGTTCACGCTGCGTCCCGGCGTGAAGTTCCATGACGGCACCGATTTCAACGCCGAAGCCGTCAAGATCAACTTCGACCGCCCGGCCAATCCGGACAACCGCCTGTCGCGCTACATCCAGTTCAGCGTCATCGAAAAGACCGAAGTGGTCGACCCGATGACCATCAAGATCACGCTGAAGAAGCCGTTCTCGGCCTTCATCAACGCGCTGGCCCACCCGGCCGCCATGATGATCTCGCCCGCCGCGCTGGCCAAGTACGGCAAGGAAATCGGTTTCCACCCCGTGGGCACCGGTCCCTTCGAATTCGTCGAATGGAAGCCGGCCGAGTACCTGAAGGTCAAGAAGTTCGACGGTTACTGGAAGAAGGGCTACCCCAAGGTCGACACCCTGACCTTCCGCACCGTGACGGACAACAACACGCGCGCCGCCGTGGTGCAGACGGGCGAGGCGCAATTCGCCTTCCCGGTGCCGTTCGAGCAAGCCGCCGTGCTGAAGAAGAACGACAAGCTGGACGTGGTCGACCACCAGAACTCGATCATGGCGCGCTACCTGTCGATGAACACGCAGCAAAAGCCGTTCGATAACGTCAAGGTGCGTGAAGCCATCAACTACGCCATCAACAAGGAAGCCCTGGCCAAGGTCGCTTTCTCGGGCTACGCCACCATCGTCGACGGCGTCGTGCCGCAAGGCGTGGACTTCGCCCACAAGACCGGCCCGTGGCCCTACGACATCAAGAAGGCCAAGGCCCTGCTGGCCGAAGCCGGCTACCCCAACGGCTTCGAAAGCCAGCTGTGGTCCGCCTATAACGACGGCACCTCGGTGAAGGTGGTTCAGTTCCTGCAGCAGCAACTGGCGCAAGTCGGCATCAAGGTGTCGGTGGAAGTGCTGGAATCGGGCCAGCGCGTGCAGCGCGTCCAACAGGTGCAGAAGCCTGAGGACGCCAAGGTCCGCATGTACTACGCCGGCTGGTCGTCCTCGACCGGCGAAGCCGACTGGGGCCTGCGTCCGCTGCTGACCACCGCCGCGTTCCCGCCGGTGCTCAACAACGTGTCGTACTACTCGAACAAGTCGGTGGACGACGGCATCCAGCAAGCCCTGGCCACGACCGACCGTGCCAAGAAGACCGAAATCTACAAGAACGTTCAGGAAACCATCTGGAAGGACGCCCCCTGGGCCTTCCTGGTGACCCAGAACAACCTGTACGTGAAGTCGAAGAACCTGTCGGGCGTGTACGTTGAGCCGGACACCTCGTTCTGGTTCGGCGACATCGACCTGAAGCAGTAAACCTGGCAGTAACTCTCGGGGCCTGCGCGCCCCTGTAAGGCCACATACGGCGGGGGCGC
>MCNG01000248.1_pt1 | contig 14203 bp, 17 predicted proteins | sample 778231 | NCBI WGS metagenome assembly MCNG01 (sample SAMN04296815, study PRJNA304217) | bioreactor metagenome | isolation source: sea sediment enriched with benzalkonium chloride | place: Turkey: polluted region of the Marmara Sea
GTCGGGTGGGGCGTGGACAAGCGGACATTTTCCCAAAAAACAAACCCCGCGACAGGCGCGGGGTTTGTGTGGGGCTCAAGCGGGCGGATTAGCCGCGGCGGTCCGCCGGCTTGGCGAAGCGCTTGGCGGGGCCGCCGGGGCGCTTGTCGAACGAGGGCTTGCCACGGAAACCGCCTTCGGGGCGGTCGCCGCCGCGGAAGCCGCCTTCACGCTGCGGGCGGTCGCCGAAGCTGGGACGATCGCCAAAGCTGGGGCGGTCGCCGAAGCTGGCGCGGTCGTTGTAGCTGGGGCGCGAGTCGCGGTCGCCGCCACGGAAACCGCCTTCACGCGGGCCGCGCTCGCTGAACGGGCGGGCATCGCGCTGGGGGCGGTCGCCATAGCTGGGACGGTCGCCGAAGCTGGGACGCGAGTCGCGGTCGCCGCCGCGGAAGCCGCCTTCGCGCTGGGGACGGTCACCGAACGGGCGGTTGCCCTGGTAGCCGCCTTCACGCTGCGGACGGTCGCCGAAGCTGGGGCGATCGCTGAAGGAACGGGCCGGACGGTCGCCGAACGGACGATTGCCTTGGTAGCCGCCTTCGCGCGGAGCGCCGTCGCGGTTGCCTTGATAACCGCCTTCACGCGGCTTGAATTCGCCACGCGGACCGCCGAAGGAACGGCCTTCGCGGTTGCCCTGGTAGCCGCCGCCGGGACGCTTGCCGAACGAGGGCTTGCCGCCGCGCGGGCCGGCGCCGCCGGTCGAGGGACGCGGGGTGCGCTTGGGTTCCAGGCCGGCGATCACTTCAGGGGTGATCGATTGGCCGATGTAGTGCTCGATGCGGCGGACCTTGTGGCGCTCGGAATGCGTGGCCAGCGTGAAGGCCAGGCCGCTGCGGCCGGCGCGGCCGGTACGGCCGATACGGTGCACGTAGTCTTCGGCTTGCATCGGCAGGTCGAAGTTGACGGCGTGGCTGATGCCTTGCACGTCGATGCCGCGGGCGGCCACGTCGGTGGCGACCAGGATGCGCAGCTGGCCGCGCTGCAGTTGCGACAGCGTGCGGGTGCGTTGGCGCTGGTTCATGTCGCCGTGCAGGGCGGCGGCGGCGAAGCCCTGGTCGGCCAGGCGGTCGGCCAGATCGTCGGCGCCGCGCTTGGTCGACGTGAAGACGATGGCCTGATCCAGCGAGGCGTCGCGCAGCACGTGGTCCAGCAGCTGCATCTTGTGGCTGGCGTCGTCCGCGTACAGCAGGCTTTGCGTGATGTTGGTGTGCTTTTCCTTGGCGCCGGCGATCTCGATGCGCTGCGGTTCGCGCATCATGCGCGAGGCCAGCTTGGCGACGGTGCCGTCCAGCGTGGCCGAGAACAGCAGCGTCTGGCGGCCTTCCGGCAGGCGGCTGACGATGGTCTCGATATCTTCGATGAAGCCCATGTCCAGCATGCGGTCGGCCTCGTCCAGCACCAGCGTGTGCACGGTGTTCAGCTTGACGCGACCCGAGTTCAGGTGGTCGATCAGGCGGCCGGGGGTGGCGACCAGCACGTCCACGCGGCGCGACAGCGCCTTGAGCTGCGCGCCGTAAGGCATGCCGCCCACCACGGTGGCGGTGCGCAGGTCGGCCAGCTTGCGGCCGTAGGTGGCGGTGGCGTCCGTGACTTGCAGGGCCAGTTCGCGGGTCGGGGTCAGCACCAGCACTTGCACGCCGACGCCCTTGTTGGCGGGCATCTGGGCGATGCGGTGCAGGGCCGGCAGCATGAAGGCCGCGGTCTTGCCGCTACCCGTCTGCGAGGACACCATCAGGTCGTGGCCAGCCAGCGCTTGCGGAATGGCCGAAGCTTGGACGGGGGTGGGGGTGGAGAAGCCAGCTTCTTGGACGGCCGACAACAGAGCGGGCGCAAGACCCAGGTTTTCGAAAGACATTACTTTCCCTTGCCGCAATCAATGCGACGCAGTGCTTGGTCGGGCCAGGGGATTAGGCGGCCGGATCCAGGCGACGGTTGATGGAGCATCGTGCCGACCGAATCAACCGTGCGCGTGGCGCGTTCTCGTGTACTGAGTGGAACGCAGGGCGAAAGGAAAGGAGGTCAGGAATCGATGATGTTCGGCATGGGGCCGGGGCTGTGTCACCCGGCAGACTGCGAAAAATTCCGCTAAATCAAGGCGGTAAATGCCGAACTCGTTTTGTGCAGTGCGGCGATCATAACCCGAATTCGCCTTGCATGGGAATTATTTTTTTGTCTAGCTCCCAATCAATAGGGTTTTTCCCTTGGTTGGTCAGCCACTGATTGGTGGCCAGGAAATGGCCGCAGCCCAGGAAGGGCACCGGGGGCCTTCTGGCGGACAGGGGCGAGGGATGGTTGGACATCAGGACCAGGTGGCCGCTGTTGTCTGGAAGCAACGTCCGCTTGGCCTGGGCATGGGCGCCCCAGAGCATGAAAACCTTGGGCGACGGGTCGCGCGCGACCAGGGCGATCAACGCGTCCGTCACCGTTTCCCAGCCGCGTTTGGCATGCGAGGCGGGCTGGCCGTCTTCCACGGTCAGCGCGGTGTTCAGCAGCAGCACGCCCTGATCCGCCCAAGGGCTCAGGTCGTTGCCGGCGGGCACGCGGGTGCCCGGAAACTCCTGGGCGATCTCATTGAAGATGTTGCGCAAGCTGGGCGGCCGCTTGCAGTCGTCCGGCACCGAGAAGGCCAGGCCCTGGGCTTGTCCCGGGCCGTGATAGGGGTCTTGGCCCAGGATCACCACGCGCACGTCCGACGGCGCCAGACCGTGCAGGGCCCGGAAAGGCGTCGCGGGATAGACGGTCGCGCCTTCGTCCAGGCGCTTTTCCACATGAGCGGTCACGGCGGCCAGCGCGTCGGCCACAGGCTTGGCGGCAAAAGCCTCCTGCCAGGCGGCGGGCAGTTGCGCCGTCTGGGCGGCGAGGGCCAGGGGTATCAGTCGGTTATCGGTCGGCATGGGCGGGATTTTGGCATGCCGTGCGCCAGCAATTCTCCAACCACCCTTAATTACACATCGTAACGTCCGTTATGGATAGATACGCGTGATTTCAATACGAAATACATGTGAAGATTTAAGGAGAATGTGTTGAGAATCTATATAGCCCTGGCAGCAACGCTGGCGCTTGCCGGGTGCGCCACCGTTTCCAAGCCGCTGGCCGTTACGGAAGCGCCCGCCAGCCGCACCGAGCAGGTCCAGGCCCAGGAGACCGCGGCGCAACCCGAAGCGCCTGTACTCAAGCGCAAGATCGCCATCGCGCGATTCAGCAACGAAACGCGCTATGGCCGCACGTTCCAGACCGACGCGAACCAGGATCCGCTGGGCAAGCAGACATCCGACATGCTTGCCAGCCGCCTGACCGACTCCAAGCGTTTCCTCGTATTCGAGCGCTCGGACCTGAATCAGGTGCTGGCGGAACAGAAGATCTCCGGGGACGCCGGGTTGATCGGCGTGGACACCATCATCGTCGGTTCCCTGACGGAATTTGGCCGCAGCACGGAGGGCAAGGCGGGTTTTCTCAGCGCTACCAAGGTGCAGACCGCCCGAGCCAAGGTTGAAGCGCGCCTGGTCGACGTACGCACGGGACACGTGTTCTTTTCCGTGACCGGCAGCGGCAATGCCAGCACCGAATCCGGCCAGATTGCCGGCTGGGGCAGCAAGGCCGACTACGACGGCACCTTGAACGACCAGGCCATCGGGGCGGCTATTTCGGACATGATCGGGCGCCTGATCACCAAGATGGAAGAGCGTCCGTGGCGCACCGCCATCCTCAAGGCTTCCGGCCGCCAGGTGTTGATCGCGGGCGGCGCGCGCCAAGGGCTCAAGGCCGGGGACCAACTGGTGGTCTACCAGGCCGGCGAGAAAGTGAAGAACGACCAGACGGGATTCATGATCGACCTGCCGCCTTCCGCGGTAGGCGCCCTGCGCGTGGTCGATTTCTTCGGCGACACGGAAACCAACGAAGGGGCGATCTGCGAACTGGTATCGGGTGCGATTCCGCCCGGCGCCAAGGGCGTATTCGTGGCCCAGGCAAAGAGGTAAACCATGAGATCCGTACGAATTGCCATCGCGCTGGCCCTTGCCGCGCAGCTTGCCGCCTGCGCAGCGCCCCATGGCCAGGTGTCTTCCGGGACGACGCGCCCGACGCTGGGCTTCGTCGGCCAGCCGCCGGGCACGGTCATCAAGGTGGACGGGCTGCCGCTGGATCCCAACGTGACCGTGGATGGCGCCATGACCGTGGTGCGCGTGGAGGAAGGCGTGCACCGCGTCCAGGTCGAACGCAACGGCACGGTCGTCCATCAGGAGCAGATCTATCTGTCCGGCGGCCAACGAAAGATTCTTGATCTAGGCAAAGGAAACGTGAAATGAAGCGTCTCATTACCGTCCCGCTCGTGGCGGCGGCATTGTTGTTGAGCGCGGGTTGCGCTCAGAACAACAACAGCAAATACACCTGGGGCAAGTATGACGATGCGCTGCACTCGTTCTACAAGCAGCCGGGCCAGTCCGCCGAATACATGGCCGAACTCGAGAAAACCATTCAGATGGCCGAGGCCGGCAAGCTGCCGGCGGCGCCCGGAATCTACGCCGAGTATGGCTACATGCTGATGCTGGCGCAGCGCAACGGCGAAGCCGTTGCGTACTTCCAGAAGGAAAAAGCCGCATGGCCGGAGTCCGCGCGCTTCATGGATGGCATGATCAAGACCGCCGGCGGCGCCGTGGAAACGAAGCCGCAGGCTGGCGATACCAAACAGGTGCAAGGATGATGCTACGACTGATCAAGGCCGCGCTTGCGGTTTGCGCCGCTGCGGCGCTGGCCGGCTGCGCCGCTCCGCGCACTGTCGAAAAGAACGACTACAGCAAGTTCCGCGCGGAGAACCCGCGTTCCGTGCTGGTCGTGCCCGTGGTGAATCGCAGCGTCGAAGTGGACGCGCCGGATTCCCTGTTGACCACCATTACCAGGCCGTTGGCCGAACGCGGCTACTACGTGTTCCCCGTGAACCTCGTCAAACAGGTCATGAATGAAGAGGGCATGTCGGATGCGGATATGGTCCATGCCAATGACCCTGTCCGCCTTGCCGGCCTGTTTGGCGCAGACAGCGTGCTGTACATCTCCATCGAGCGCTGGGACGCGCGTTACGCGGTGATCGGCACCACCGTCACGGTGGCGCTGACCTATACGCTAAAGAGCGGCAAGACCGGCGAAACGATCTGGGAGACCCAGCAGAGCGCGGCCTACGCTTCGCGCACCGACCAGGGTCTGATCGGCGCGTTGATCAGCGCGGCCATCGAGAAGGCCGCGCCCAGCTACATGCCGCTGGCACGCCAGGCCAACACCACGGCGGTGTACGTCCAGGGCCGAGGCTTGCCCGCCGGGCCCTACGATCCCGTGTACCTGAAAGATCAGAAGTCGTTCTGATCCGTGCGGGGTTGCGGCCGGCCGGCAGGCCGGCCGCGCGCCATTCAAACCGGCCAGCCGTCCTGGCGATAGGCCGAATCCCAGAACATCCATTCCAGCTGCGCGGCGCGGGTATACGCCGCGTGCATCTGCGCAAGCGTTTCGGCGGACGCCTTTTCGGCCACGCGATCGACCGACGTGATGACCCTGCGCACCAGGGCATGGAAGTCCTCGCAGGCATAGGCCTCGATCCAGGCTGCGTAGGGATTGGGCTGCGCCGCCCGCGCATGGATCTCGCGGCCGATTTCGGCATAGATCCAGAAGCACGGCAGCAGGGCCGCCAGCGCCACCGGGTAAGGCGCGCTCCAGGCGGTGGCGAGCAGGTAGCTGGTGTAGTGGTGGCAGGCCGGGGTCAGCGGCGTGGCTTCGAAGGTGGCGTCATCGATGCCGAACTGCTGCAGGAAGCCCGCGTGCAGCGTGCGTTCGGCGACCACCGCGCCCTTGGCCGCTTCCGCGAACTGCACCACGCCGTCGGCGTCGTCGGCCTTGGCCGCGGCGATGGCGAGCGCACGTCCGAACGCCACCAGATAGTGCGCGTCCTGGATCATGTAGTGCTTGAATGCGTTCTCGTCGAGCTGGCCGCTGGCCAGTTCGCGGTTGAACGGCATGTCGCGCGTGGTTTCGTAGAGTGCGGCGTTGCGCGCCCAGGCGTCGGAGCTGAAAGACATGGGGTTCCTCAAGGCAGGCTGTCGGCGCGCGGCTGCGCGCCGGTCGATAAAGCAGGCTAGGGTATCAAGGCGTGAGCGGCATCAGGCCTTGCGCTTGCGGTGATGGCGGACATAGTCCTGCAGGACGTCGCGCAGCACGACGGCCTGGTTGTGTTCGGTGTTGCGGGCGCCATAGAGCAGGGTCAGCGCGCGTTCGCCCGCCGCGTCCAGCAAGGCGGCCATGCGGGCCTGCTGCTCGGGTTCCGCCAGTTCGGCCTGGTAGCGTTGGCGGAACTCTTCCCAGCGATCCTCGATGTGGCTGAACCATTTGCACAGTTCCAGGGTGGGTGCGATGTCGCGGGCCCATTCGTCCAGATGCAGGTCCGCCTTGCGCAGGCCGCGCGGCCACATGCGGTCCACCAGCGCCCGGTAGCTGCCTTCCGGGCCCAAGCCCTCGTAGACGCGTTGCACGGCGATGGCGGACGGTTTCATGGCGGCTCCAGAAAGGGTGGCGGATCCCGCTACTTTAGCGCCCGCCGCCCGTATTCAACCCGCGATCAAGGATTTTCCGCGGCATCAGCGCGCGTGCCGCAAGCGCGCAGCACCAGGAAGCCGACCACGGCGGACGCCAGCGAGCCCGTCAGCACCCCGATCTTGGTGGCGTCGATGGCGGCCGGATCGCTGAACGCCAGGGCGCCGATGAACAGGCTCATGGTGAAGCCGATGCCGCACAGCAGCGACACGCCATACAGCTGCATGTAGCTGGCGTGGCGCGGCAGGGTGGCGATGCCGCTCTTGATGGCCAGCCAGGCAAAACCGAACACGCCCAGCTGCTTGCCCAGGAACAGGCCCAGCGCCACGCCCAGGGGCACCGGCTGCGCCAGGCTGCCCAGGCCCATGCCGGCGAAGGACACGCCGGCGTTGGCGAAGCCGAAAATCGGCACGATCAGCAGGGCGACCGGCTTGTGCAGCGCATGTTCCAGCACATGCAGGGGCGAATGCGCGCCCGGATGGCCCTGGTTCTGCGGGCGCAGCGGAATGGTCAGCGCCAGCGCCACGCCAGCCAGCGTGGCATGCACGCCGGACTTCAGGACGAAGTACCACAGCACGGCGCCGATCAGCAGGTAGGGCGTCAGGCGCAGCACGCCTGCGCGGTTCAGGCAGAACAGGCAGGCGAGCAGGGCGCCCGCCATGCTCAGCGCGAACACATTGAGTTCGGCGGTATAGAACAAGGCGATGATGACGATGGCGCCCAGGTCGTCCAGGATGGCCAGCGCCGTCAGGAAGATCTTCAGCGAGGTCGGTACGCGGCTGCCCAATAGCGCCAGGATGCCCAGCGCGAAGGCGATGTCGGTCGCGGCCGGAATGGCCCAGCCGCGTAAGGTGTCGGGGCTGCCGTAGTTGATCAGCACGTAGATCAGCGCAGGCAGCGCCATGCCGCCCAGGGCGGCGATGCCGGGCAGCACGATGCGGGCGGCGCCGCGCAGTTGGCCGTCCAGGACTTCACGCTTGATCTCAAGCCCGACCAGCAGGAAGAACACCGCCATCAGGCCGTCGTTGATCCAGTGCAGCACGGTTTCCTTGAGCAGGACCGGACCTACGTGAAAGCCGAGCTTGGTCTCCAGCACGTTGAAGTAGGCGGGCGCTGCCGGGCTGTTGGCCACCACCAGCGCGACGAGTGCGGCCAGCATCAGGACATAGCCGCCCAGCGCTTCGGAACGGAGGAACGATTGCAGGAACGAGACCGGCTTTTGAGGAGGGACGGCCTGGAAATTCATGCAGTACCGCCCTTGCTTACGTTTTGATAAGATGCGCGTTTCATTCCTGAATTTTACCTGAATTAGTATTTCGGGATTCTTCTACTTCGTCGAACATCTTTCAATTATTTGAAAAAACAGCTCATCAGCGTCGAATTGTTGGCGTTGCTTGTCCGGCGACCAAACTCTCCCTCGAATCCCGACCAGTCCTGGCTTGCAATGCCGCCTGGCGACTCTTGCTAGCCAAATGCCATTACGTCCTCTTACGGTATTGACCTACACGCCCGCCAAGCCTGGCGCCGCGAGCCGCCTGGTGGATGTGGGCGATGCGCTCACGGCGCCTGCGGCCCGGAGTCCTCACGGCGTCTATCAGACCCGCCAACTGATCCCCAGCACGCGCCTGCTGGACTGGGCGCGGGCCGGGGCGCGCTTCGATCTGTCCCGCACCGGTTCCGTGCGCGTCTGGTCCGATGGCCGGCTGCACGCTGCCGAATGCCCGCGCGACCGCGCCAGCGTGGGCGCCGCGGCGCTGGAGCAGGAAGACATCGCCTACCTGGAAGCCTACCTGTTGTCGCAGGGCCGTTGCTGGAGCGGCGCGGACGCCTCCCAAGGCGGCCAGTCCTGATCATGCCGAATTCCATCGAATCCCTCCAGAACCGGCCCGGCCCCGACGCGCGCCTGCGCATCCTGCACACCGAAGCGGCCACCTCGTTCGGCGGCCAGGAGTTCTGCATCTACAAGGAAATGATAGCCATGCGTGAGCGCGGCCATCATCTGGAAGCGGTCTGCCAGCCGGAGGCGGAACTGGGCAAGCGCTTGCGCGAGGCCGGTTTCACGGTGCACCTCATTCCCATGGATGGCCCGCTCAACTTCACGCGCGGCGTCGCGTTCGTGCGCCGGCTGTTGCGCCGCGGGCGCTTCGACGTGGTCAATACGCACAGCCGCCGCGATACGGTCCTGGGCGCGTTTGCGGCACGCCTGGCCGGCACGCCTCTCATCGTGCGCACGCGCCATCTGGCCAAGCCCATCAATTCGCTCTACGCCTATACCTGGCTGGCGCATCGCGTCATCGCCGTCAGCCGCTACGTGCGCGGCCAGCTGCTGGACGGCGGCGCGCGGCCAGAGGCCATCGCCACCATCCATTCGCCGGTGGTGCTGCCCCAGGTGCATGGCGGCGTCTGCGTCAGGCGTGAACTCGGCCTGCCGGAGGATGCGCTGGTGGTCGGCTGCGTGGCCGTCATGCGGGCGGACAAGGGGCATTGCGACCTGATCGATGCGTTCCAGCGTATCGCCGCCACGTTTCCGACGGCGCATCTGGTGCTGGTGGGCGAGGGCCAGCCCATGGCGGGGCAGCTGCAGGCGCAGGTGGCGGCATTGGGCCTGGCGCAGCGCGTTCATTTCACCGGCCGACGCGACGACATCGGCAATGTCCTGACCGCCTTCGACGTGTTTGCGCTGCCGACGCTGCGCGAGGCGCTGGGCACCGTCTTCATCGAGGCCGCGGCCATGGGGGTGCCGGTCATCGGCACCGACGTGGGCGGCGTGCCCGAAACCATGCAGGCCGGCGTGACCGGCCTGTTGGTGCCGCCCGGCGATCCTGCGGCGCTGGCGGCGGCACTGGAAAGCCTGCTGGCCGACCCGGCTTTGCGCCGCCGCATGGGCGAAGCGGGCCGCGAGCTGATCCGGGGGCAAGGCCTGTTTTCCGCCGAACGCACAGCCGGCCTGGTTGAACAGGCTTATGCTGGCTGGCTGGCGGAACTGCGGGGGCCGGCGCGCGCCGCCTGATACGAGCCGCGGCTCAGTGCCAGAGCAGGGCGTTCATGGCCTCGACCAGCCGGTCGCGGTAGCGCGGCAGCAGCGCCTGCAGGCGTTGCTGGCGTTCCTTCCATTCGGCGGGTTCCGCGCCGGGAGCGATGCGCGGCGCCGCCCAGATCGGATCGGGAAAGTGGCGGTCGCCGCGCCAGCGCGGGATCACGTGCCAGTGCAGATGGGGCACCATGTTGCCCAGCGAAGCCAGGTTGATCTTGTCCGGCGCGAGGACCGATTGCTGCGCTTCTTCCACCACGTACACGGCCCGCATCAGCAGGTCGCGGCCGTGGGTGGACAGGCTGGTCATCTCGGCCAGGTGCCCGTTCCAGACCACACGGGTGAAGCCCGGATAGTCGGCGTCGTCCACTTCGATGATGCGCAGGTGCGGACCGCGCCACAGCAGCGTGCCGCCGTCTTCCTGGCACAGCGGACAGTTGGGGTCGCGCGCGCTCAAGGCATCACCTTGCGGTACTGGATGAAGCCCGAACGGTCGGCGATGCGGTCGTAGAGCTGGATGGCGGTGGCGTTGGTTTCATGCGTCAGCCAGTACACGCGCGAGCAGTTGGCGGCGGCGGCCTGCGCGTACACGTGCTCGATCAGCTTGCGGCCGGCGCCGGTGCCGCGTACTTCCGGGTCCACGTACAGGTCCTGCAGATAACAGTAGTCGCCCGCGGTCCAAGTGGAGCGGTGGAAGATCCAGTGCACCATGCCGACCGCCCGGCCGCTTTCGTAGGCCAGCGCCGCGTGCATGGGTTCGGCGGGGTCCAGGAAGCGCGCCCAGGTGTTGCGCGTGACCGCGTCGTCGATGTTGACGCGATAGAACTCCTGGTAGCCCTTCCACAGCGGCAGCCAGGCTTCGAAGTCGGCGGCGACGATGGGGCGGATTTCTGCGGTACTCATGGCTTGCGGCCTCCAGGCGGGATTCAGAGTTGGTCTTCCATGGCTTCGACGATGTGTCGCAGCACTTGCAATCGAGCGTAGCGCTTGTCGTTGGCGGACACCAGATGCCAGGGCGCGTGCGCGAGGTCGGTGCGCGCCAGCATCTCGTTGGCGGCATCCGCGTAGTCTTTCCATTTGTCGCGGTTGCGCCAGTCGTCGGCCGTGATCTTGAAGTTCTTGAAGGGTGAGTTCTCACGTTCCTTGAAGCGCTCCAGCTGCACGTCCGGCGTCACCGCCAGCCAGAACTTCAGCACCAGCGCGCCGCTCGCGGCCAGTTGCCCCTCGAAGTCGTTGATCTCGGCGTAGGCGCGGCGCCAGCAGGCGGGCGCGGTCAGCTTTTCGACGCGTTCGACCAGCACGCGGCCGTACCAGGAGCGGTCGAAGATGGCGATGCGGCCGTGGCGCGGCACGTGGCGCCAGAAGCGCCACAGATAGGGCCGGGCCAGTTCCTCGCTGTTGGGCGCGGACACGGGCGTGATGTCGAACTGCCGCGCGTCCAGCGCATGCGTCACGCGCCGGATCGCGCCGCCCTTGCCGGCCGCGTCCTGGCCTTCGAACACCAGCACCAGCGAGCGGTCCTGGAACTTCTTTGAACGCGCGGCGCGCGCGAGCCGGCCTTGCAGCAGTCCCAGTTCGGATTCGTAGTCGTCCTTGTCGGTCTTGGCGTCGTAGTCCAGCTCGCCCAGGCGGTCGACGATGCGCGTGGTCCGGGCGTGCGCCACGAAGGCGGCCGGAATGCGCGGCACGCCGCGCTGGCGCATGGCGGCCAACACGGCTTCGGCGGTACGCGCGGCGCGCATGTCTTCGTCCGCGCTGGGGATCACGACCCACGGGGCGTGGCCGCTGTCCGTGCGGTTCAGCACCACTTGGCCGGCGTTGCGGATGCGGTCGTACTTCTTGTAGACCTTCAGGTCGATCGGGCTGACCTGCCAGGAGGTCTCCGGGCTGGCGAGCAGGCGCTGGGCCCGCTCTTTCTGCGCCTTGGCCGACAAATGGAACCAGAGCTTGACGATCTGCACGCCCTCGGCGGCCAGCATGGCCTCGAAGTGGCGGATCGCGGCGGCCTGCGCCTCGATGCTGTTCTGGTCGGGCTTCTTGCGCGTCGCCTCTAGCAGCAGCGGCGCGTACCAGGAGCCGAACACGATGCCGGTGCTGCCCTTGGGCGGCAGGTCGTTCCAGTAGCGCCAGAAGGGTGGACGCTCCAGCGCGGCGCCTTCGCGCGGCCCATAGGCCAGCGTCTTGATGTGGCGCGGATCCATCCATTCGTTCAGCAGGTTGACGGTGGCGCCCTTGCCGGCGCCGTCGATGCCGGCGATGACCACCAGCAGCGTCTTGTCGGCCTTCTGCAGGCGCTGGTACTGCGCGTTCAGCAAAGCGACGCGCAGCTTCGCTTCCAGCGGCTTGAATTCTTCCTTGGACAGGCTGGGGTCGGCTTCGGCTTCTGCAAACATGGGGAGATCCGTCTGATCGGCAATTCTGCGATCGGACGATCTTGCGGGATAAGCCCCGGGCGCGCAAGCCCGGATCGCGGCGCCTGCCGCCGCGCTCAGAGCGCGTCGACGGGGATCTTCAGGTAGCGCACGCCGTTGTCCTCGGGTGGCGGGAAGTGGCCGGCGCGGATGTTCACCTGGATCGCGGGCAGGATCAGGGTGGGCATGGAGAGCGTGGCGTCGCGCCGCGTGCGCATGGCCACGAAGTCTTCTTCGCCGACGCCGTCGCGCACGTGGATATTGGCGCGGCGCTGTTCGGCCACCGTGGTCTGCCAGGACGCCACGCGGCCGGCGGGCGGGTAGTCGTGGCACATATGCAGCCGCGTGTCGGCGGGCAGGCTCAACAGGCGCTGAATGGAACGGTACAGCTGATGCGCGTCGCCGCCGGGAAAGTCGCAGCGCGCCGTGCCCACGTCAGGCATGAACAGCGTGTCGCCGACGAAGGCCGCGTCGCCGATCAGGTAGGCCATGTCGGCCGGCGTGTGGCCGGGCACGTGGATGGCCTGCGCCGTCAGCGCGCCGATGCGGAAGGTCTCGCCGTCGGCGAACAGATGGCCGAACTGCGAGCCGTCCAGCTGGAATTCCGGCTCCAGGTTGAAGATCTTCTTGAACACGCCCTGCACGGTCTGGATGCTCTGGCCGATGGCGATGACCCCGCCGAGCTGCCGCTGCAGGTAGGGCGCCGCCGACAGGTGGTCGGCATGGGCATGGGTTTCCAGCAGCCATTCGGTCTTCAGGCCGTGCTGGCGCACGTACTCCGCCACGCGGTCGGCGCTGGCGGTGCTGCTGCGGCCGGACTTGGGATCGTAATCCAGCACCGAGTCGATGATGGCGCAGGCGCCGCCCGGCGCGGGCTCATGCACGACGTAGGTGACGGTGGCGGTGACGGGATCGAAAAAAGCCTGGATCTGGGGAGACATGGACGCTCGCGTCGCAGCGAGTCGCTGCAAGATGAAACACTCTATGCATTTCAATAATATTGTTGGATATTATATTGGTCAATATAATGATCAAACTCTCCCACGCCGATTGATACGCATCAAATGAATGACGCCCTGACCGAGTGCGAAGTCGCTGTCCTGCGCGAATCCGCCTCCCAGGCCTGCGCGCTGCTCAAGGCGCTGGCCAACGAAGACCGCCTGCTGCTGCTGTGCCAACTGGTCCAGAACGAACGCAACGTGAGCGAACTCGAATCGCTGACCGGCATCCGCCAGCCTACCTTGTCCCAGCAACTGGGCGTGCTGCGCGATGAAGGCCTGGTCGCGACCCGGCGCGAGGGCAAGTACGTCTACTACCAGATGGCCAGTTTCGAGGTCAGCCAGGTGATGAAGACGCTATCGAGTTTGTACTGCGGCCGCGCCATGGAGTCACTCAAGTGAACCTGGACTGGTCCGCCTTCACTCCCTGGCCAGCTGGCGCGGGCGGCCTGCTCATCGGGGCCGCAGCCGTGCTGCTGATGGCGGGGGTTGGGCGCATCGCGGGCATCAGCGGCATCCTGGGCGGCCTGTTTCAGCCCGAGCGCGGCGGCATGTGGCGGCTGGCCTTTCTGATCGGCTTGTTCGCGTCGCCCTGGCTGTACCGCCTGGGCGGCGCCTTGCCTGCCGTCGTGGTGGAGGCCGGCACGACGCGCCTGATCGTGGCGGGCCTGCTGGTCGGCATCGGCACGCGCTATGCCTCGGGTTGCACCAGCGGCCACGGCGTCTGCGGCGTGTCGCGCGGATCGCGCCGCTCTCTGACCGCCACTGCCTTGTTCATGGCTGCGGGCTTCGCCGTGGTCTACGTCACCCGCCATCTGGGGGGACTCTGACATGGCTGCATTGATCGCCTTCGCATCGGGCCTGGTGTTCGGTCTGGGCCTCATCATCTCCGGCATGGCCAATCCGGCCAAGGTGCTGGGCTTTCTGGACCTGGCAGGCGCCTGGGATCCGTCGCTGGCCTTTGTGATGGGCGGCGCCGTGCTGGTCACGGCGGTGGGCTTTGCGCTCTTGCGCCGCCGCCGCGTCAGCCTGTCGGGCGAGCCGCTGCGCTGGCCCGCCGCCACGCAGGTGGACTTGCGCCTGGCCGCGGGCAGCCTGGCGTTCGGCGCGGGTTGGGGCCTGGCCGGCTTCTGCCCGGGACCGGCGCTGGTGGCCGC